>Ga0307277_10000829_pt1 | contig 11852 bp, 10 predicted proteins | sample ER_DNA_116_FD_194473 | JGI IMG/M metagenome (GOLD analysis project Ga0307277, IMG submission 194473) | Bulk soil microbial communities from the East River watershed near Crested Butte, Colorado, United States - ER_DNA_116 | ecosystem: Environmental > Terrestrial > Soil > Floodplain | place...
GCGACGGCCCAGCCGCGGTACCGGTGGCGCCAGCCACGTTCGTCGACGACGGCGAAAGCGACGAGGCACACGCGGCCCTCGGCGTAGCGCTGTGCGGCCGCTACACGAGAGCTCCACGTCGGAGAGCCGGCCGCGTGAGCCGGCGAAATCGGTACGACGAAGGCGGCCAGGGCCGCCGACGTTGCGATCGCCCTGCGCACGCTCCTACGGCCGGAACAGCTCGTCCAGGAGCTCGGGCGAGGCCGCCGTGGTCTCGCCCAGGTAGGCCCGGGCGTCGGCCAGGGCAGCGTCCATCGGCGTCACGCCGCTCTCATCCGCAGCTTGGAGAATGCGCTCGACCGCAACGCGGACGAGCTCTTCGATGATCACAAGCGCCTCCGCGGGGTCGGCGTCCTGCGACACGCTCTCGTACAGGTGCACCCCGCCCGAGTTGGAGACGAAGTCGGGCACGGCCACGATTCCCCGCCGGTGCAGAATCTCGATCGCCCCGGCGGCGTAGGGAACATTGGCGCCGGGAGCGACGACGGCCCACCGGCCGCTCTCCGCGAGGTCCGGGGTAACCGAGTCGGGACGAGCGCCGGGGACGAGCACGTCGCACTCGAGGTCGAAGAGCTCCTCCCGCGGGCGAGCGGGAGTCGGTCCGTGCTCGACGAGGCGGTCACCGTGGCTCAGGCGCAGCGCCTGGAGCAGCTCGACGTCCAGCCCATCCGGATCGGCCAGGAGCCCGTTCACCGTGCTCACGGCGACGATCTTCGCACCGCCGCGGGCGCACGCTCGAGCCGTTCCTGCACCAACCTTGCCGAAGCCTTCGATTGCCACGGTCGCCCCTTCGAATCTTCGGCCGAGATGCGCGAGCGCGGCTTCCGCGGCTCCCTTGACGCCGTGGCCTGTGGCAAGGTCGTCCATACCCAGGCCTTCGTGGCTCTTTGCCCAGAGGGGCAGCTCGGCTGCGCCCTCCTCGACGAAGTCGGCCGGTTGGGTGCCCATATCGGGGCCGGTGAGGAAGGACTCGCGGTAGGGCTCGAGTGCGCGCTTGTAGGCCGAGAGCACAGCCGCACGATCGCCGCCGGCGAAGCGAACGCCCGCCTTGGCGCCTGCATAAGGGACTCGGCAGGAGGCGAACTTCCACGTCATCGCGCGGGCGAGCCGCGCCACCTCGGACTCGTCGACGTCGGGAAGCATCCTCGTCCCTCCCGCGGCCACGGGGAACAGCTCGTGGTCGACGACGACCACTGCTTCGAGGCCGACACTCTCGTCACGCAAATCGAGCACCTTCGCCGGGGTTCTCATGCGGCATCCTCGCCGCCGAAGGTCGCGATGAGCGCCTCCGCCACGACCTTCATGGGCCGCCCGGACGTCTGGCTCACGCGCTGGAGGCGCGTGAACGCATCCTGCTCGGACAGGCCTTCCTGCTCCATGAGCAGTCCCTTCGCCCGCTCGACGACCTTGCGCGTCGCCAGAGCTTCGGCGAGAGACTCGGCTTCTTCCCGCAAGGCCTCGAGCTCCGCATAGCGGGCCTTCGCGGTCTGGATGGCCGGCAGGAGGTCGCTCTCGCGAAACGGCTTCACGAGGTAGGCGAAGACACCTGCCTCGACCGCCCGGGTCACGAGCTCATCGTGGCCGTAGGCCGTCAGCATCACGATCGGGATGGGGCGCTCCGCGAGGATTCTCCGCGCCGCTTCGATGCCGTCGACCCGCGGCATCTTCACGTCGAGCACCGCGAGATCGGGTTTCTCCTCGCGCGCGAGTTCCACGGCTTCCTCACCGTCGCGGGCTTCGCCGCAGACCTCGAAGCCGGCCCGTTCCAACGTTTCCTTGAGGTCGAGACGAATAATCGTCTCGTCCTCTGCCACCAAAATCCTCATGCCCCTGGCCGCCTCCTCAAGGAAGGAAAGCGACCTCGGCGCGCAGGCCGCCCTCGGCGGTGAGGGAAAGCGTCCCCTTCAGCTCGTCTCGTACGAGCGCGCGGACGATGGACAGGCCGGTGCCGTCCTTCGACTCCGACCAGCTGCCGTTGTCGGCGACCGTCAGGCACACCTGGCCGTTGCTCCGGCCGAGCTCGACGCGGACCTCGTTGCCTCCGTGTTCGAGCGCGTTCTGGAGCAGCTCGCTGAAGACGAGCGCGAGCGCCGTCGCACGTCCACCGTGCAGCAGGATCGGCTCCACGTGCGACTCGACGCGCTTTCCTCCACCCAGGCCCTGAACGAGCATGGCCCGCAGTCGCTCGACGAGCTCCCCGAGGTCGACGTCCTCGTCGCGGCGCTCGGTCAGCACCTCGTGCACGGCCGCGATCGCGAGGATGCGGTTGACGGAGTCGGCGAGGGCCTTGTCGGGCTCCGCAGCCCCCGAGCGCGCCTGAAGGCGAAGTAGCGAGGCCACTGTCTGCAGGTTGTTCTTGACGCGATGGTGGATCTCTTGGGCGACGACCCCGCGCATGACGGCGCGTCCGTGCTCCACGGCCACCGCAGCGTGATGGGCGATCGACGCGAGCAGCCGCTCCTCCGGAACGGTGAATGGAGTGTCCCGGTCACAGACGAGCTCTCCGATCTCGCGGCCCCTCCAACGCAACGGGACGCGGGTTGCGTGCTTGCCGGAGCGACCTTCGGGCCACGCCACGGTGCCGTCTTCGAGCACGAGCGCGGCTCCGGTGGCGCCGACCGCTTCCATCGTGCGCTTGACGATGGCCTCGAGGGATTCCTCCAAATAAAGAGACTCGGAGACTGCTTCGGAGATCGACGCGAGCGCCTCCAGCTCTGCGACGCGCTGCTGCGCGGCCTCGTAGAGCTTGGCGTTCTCGATCGCCTGCGCCACCTGGCCGGCGATGGCCATGAGGAGGTCGATCTCGGCGTCGCTGAACTCCCTCGGCGCCTCCGTCCGGACGTTCAGCGCACCCTCGAGGCGCTCTCGGGCCAGGATCGGGACGGCGAGAATCGACTCGTACTGCTCCTCGCGGAGGTTCGGAAAGCTCTTGAAGCGGGGGTCCAGGTGCGCGGCGCGCGGGATCATCACGGGGGCGCGCTCCGCAGCCGCTGACCCCGTGATCCCCTCGCCGGGGCGCATCTTGGGCACCCTCGTCATCTCCTCGACCCGCGTGCCGAACGAGGCGCGCAGGACGAGCTCGTCCGAGCCCTCGTCGTAGAGATAGACGAAGCAGGCGTCCGTCTCGAGCGCCTCCGCGACCTTGCGAGCGATCAGGTCGAAGACCTCCTCGAGGTCGAGCGTCGAGTTCACGGCCGCAATCGTCTCGGTCAGCAGGCGCAGATGACGCGCCGTTTGATCCATGAACACAGCTTACGCAGGGACTGTAAAGCGAGGCGCTTGCGACTCCGATAACAAACCAGTGACCCGTTCCACGTCCGCGGGAAGGCCGCCGCGCCTCGTTCTGCGTTTTGCGCTCTACAGCGCGCTCGCGCTTACCCTGGCGGGTACCGGCATCCTCTTCGTCGTCCGCCACGAGGCGCAGGTCCGCGCCGACCGGGAGCTCACGTCAGACGCGACGCGGGCCGCTGCGACCCTCTCAACGCAGCTACGCAAGGCGGATCTCACTGAACCAGTCACCTCTCCGGAGCGACTCGCGGCCCTTGACGCCCTCTTTGCGCCGGAGCTCATGAACGGCGTCGTCCGCGTGAAGCTCTGGCGGCGCGACGGAACGGTCACGTATTCCAACGACCACTCCCTGATCGGCACGCGTGTCGACGCCGAGGAACTGGACGAAGTGCTCGCGGGAAGAACAGTGCGGGAAACGGGCCGGCTCAACGACGAGGGTGGGCAGGGAAAGAACATCAAGGTCACCTCGGCCTACGTGCCGCTCCGTCTCGCGGACGAGCAGAGGCCGCGAGGCGTTCTCGAGTTCTACAACGACTACGGCCCGATCGAAGCCCAGGTCGTAGCGACGGTCAAGCCGATCGCACTCGCGCTCGGCCTGGCGTTCCTCCTGCTCTTCGGTTCGCTCTTCCCGATCCTCCATCAGGTCACGAAGGCCCTCCAGCACCGGAGCGATCGCCTGGCGCATCAGGCGGAAGAGCTCGAGCGCACCCTGAACGAGCGGCGTCAGGCGGTCGCGGGCCTGCGCGAGGCGGAGTCCCGCTATCGGGCCCTCGTCGAGCAGCTCCCGCTCGTCACTTACGTGAGCGCGATCGACAAGCCGGGGTTCAGCGCGTACGTCAGCCCCCAGATCGACGGCTTGCTGGGCTACTCGCCCGACGAATGGCTCGCGACGCCCAATCTCTTCTGGCGCGTCGTCCATCCGGACGACCTCGAACGAGTCCGCACCGAGCACCGCACGGGCTACGCCACGGGCCGGCCCTTCTCCACCCAGTACCGGCTCGTCGCTCGCGACGGGCGCGTGGTCTGGGTCGAGGACCAGGTGATCGTGATCGCGGATGCAACCGGGGCACCCGTCCAGGCGCAGGGATTCCTGCTCGACATCACGCACCGCAAGGCTGCCGAGGTGGCGCTGAGCGAGAGCGAGGAGCGCTTCCGCACCCTCGTAGCCAACGTCCCGGGCGTCATCTTCCGCTGCTCGATCGACAACGACTGGACCATGGAGTTCCTGAGCGACGAGATCGACGAGCTCACCGGCTATCCGGCTTCGGATTTCATCGCGAACAGGGTGCGTACCTTCGCGAGCGTCATTCATCCCGAGGACGCTCCGCGCCTTACCCAGGAGGTCGAGGCGGCCGTGGCCGAGGAGAGGCCGTACACCATCGAGTACCGGACCCTCCACCGTGACGGGAGCATTCGCCACGTGGTCGAGCGCGGCCAGGCCATCCTGGGACGGGACGGAGAGACCAAGCTGGACGGCGCGATCTTCGACGTCACAGAGCGCTGGACGGCTGAGAACGAGCGTCTCAAGCTCGCCTCGATCGTCGAGTCTTCCGACGACGCGATCATGGCCGCGTCGGTTGACGGTCGTCTGTCGAGCTGGAACTCGGGCGCCGAGCGCGTGTTCGGCTACACGGCCGAGGAGATCATCGGCAAGCCGATTGCGGTCCTGGCGCCGCCGGGTAAAGAGGATGAGCAGCACTCCCTCTTCGAGCAGATCACGGCCGGCCAGGCCACCGCCCACCTCGAGACCGTGCGCAGGCGCAAGGACGGCGCGCTGATCGACGTCTCGTTTACCTTCTCGCCCCTTCGCGACGCGAGCGGAGCCGTAATCGGCGCCTCCGCGATCGCTCACGACATCACCGAGCGCCGCAGCGCGGAGGCAGAACGGGAGCGACTCCTTCTGGAGCTCGCCGACCAGAACGAGCGGCTTCGCGAGCTCGACCGCCTCAAGGACGAGTTCGTCGCGCTCGTGTCGCATGAGCTCCGAACCCCCCTCACCTCGATCCGGGGCTACCTCGAGCTCGTGCTCGAGGAGGAGGCGGGCGCGCTGACGGACGAGCAGCGACAGTTCCTGGGCGTCGTCGAGCGCAACGCCCACCGCCTGCTGGCCCTCGTCGGCGATCTCCTCTTCCTCGCGCAGGTGGAGGCGGGCAAGCTCTCGCTGGAGCTCGGCGCCGTCGATCTCTCTGCGATCGCCGCGGAGAGCGTGGAGACGGCACGGCCGCTCGCCGAGGAGAGGGACATCACGCTCACGCTCGCCACGGGGCCGCTGGCCCTGATCGCGGGCGACCACGCACGCCTTGCGCAGCTCCTCGACAACCTGATCTCGAACGGCGTCAAGTTCACGCCGCCCGGCGGTCGCGTCGACGTTCGCGTCAAGGGGCAGCGCGGGAAGGCGGTCATCGAGGTGCGGGACACGGGCATGGGCATTCCGTCGGAAGAGCAGCACCATCTGTTCGAGCGCTTCTTCCGCACCGCCAAGGCAACTGAGCAGGCGATTCCGGGAACCGGGCTCGGCCTCGCCATCTCGAAGGCGATCGTCGACGCTCACCGAGGCCAGATCACCGTCGCGAGCGCCGACGGCGGCGGCACCACGTTCCGCATCTCACTCCCGATCCGCCAGGCTCAGCCGACGGAAGAAGAGGCGGTCGAGGAGCTTGCGCTGTGACCCGGAACGGTCAGCCTCTCATCCTGATCGCCGACGACGATCCGGACATCCTCGCGCTCGTCTCGTTCCGACTCGAGCGGGCGGGATACGAAGTCGTCCAGGCGCGGAACGGCGAGGAGGCCGTCCAGGTGGCGCTCGCCAGGCGACCGGATCTCGCCGTTATCGACGTGATGATGCCCCGTGTCGACGGCTATGAGGCGACGCGCCAACTACGCCAGCAGGAAGAAACGAGCCGGATGCCCATCATCCTCCTAACTGCACGCGTGCAAGAGGAGGACATTGCGCGGGGCTTCGACGCCGGCGCGGACGACTACGTCAGGAAGCCGTTCAGCCCTCAAGAGCTCGGCTCGCGCGTTCAGGCAGCTCTCGGCCGATAGCGGTAACCGAAGCCACGAACTGTCTCGATCGGGGAATCGCCCGCGGCGGCCGTGGCGATCTTCTGGCGCAGATACCCGACGTAGAGCTTCGTCCGCGCCCGCGAGCCCGTTAGCGGGTCACCCCAGACCAGCTCCAGCAGCTGGTCGTGAGACAGCACCTGGTTCGGGTTGCGCACGAACGTAGCGAGGAGCTTGAACTCGAGCGGAGTCAACGCCACGGTCTGGCCTGCCACTGTCACTTCGCGCTGCGCGAAATCTATGGTGACCAGGCCGTCGGCGTACGTCCCCGGCTGCTCCGTACGGTCGCGGACGCGGCGAAGGTGCGCTTCCACGCGCGCCAGGAGCTCCTGGCGACCGAAGGGCTTGGTCACATAGTCGTCGGCTCCCGCCTTCAGGCCGCGCACCTTCTCCAGTTCGGCCGCCCGCGCGGTCAGCATGACCACGGGCACGTCACTCACGTCTCGAATGCGCTCGAGCGTCTGCCAGCCGTCGAGCTCGGGCATCGAGACGTCGAGAAGGACGAGATCGGGAGACGTCGAGTAGAGCGTGCGAAGCCCCTCCCGGCCGTTGGGACTCTCCAGAACCTCGTAGCCCGCCCGCTCGAGGAGCTCCCGGACAAGCCCCCGAATATCGGCGTCGTCGTCGACGACGAGCACGCGAGCTCGCTTCATACCCGTTCCATACCAGATGTAGCCGAGATTGGCCGATTATTAGGAGGTGGCGAGGGTGCTGATCTGTGAGCCGCATCCCGAGGTGCGAGAGCTTCTCAGCCGAATCGTGGTCCGGCTCGGCCATGAACCGGTGCTGGAGGATGCTGAGCTCGCACCGGTCGACGCGATCCTCCTCGAGCCCTCCCACGCACCCAGTGTCGAGCGTGCGCAGGCTTTCAGGGCGGTGAACGGCGACACCCCGATCGTTTGCGCGAGCATCGAGCTTCCGGACGCGGGCTCACGTCGCCTCGCCCCGATCGCGTACCTGGTGAAGCCCTTCGCGCTCCCCGACCTCCAGCATGCAATTGCGCGGGCGCTCTCGAACGGCAAGAACTCCCACCAGGCGAAACACTGAAGCTCCACCAGGCGTGATCCTGGGGCGCCGTCCAGGACACGCCTGCTTAACGACCACGAGCCACTCGGATAAGCAGCTCGCGATCGGCCGTCAGTCAGTCCCCCGCTTCACGAAGAAGCGGCGACACCGCGGCAAATTCTACAACACGCCCAGGTACTTCTCCATCTCCCACGGCGTGAGCTGGACGCGGTAGTCGTCCCACTCCTTGCGCTTCAGCTCGACATAGCGGTCGAAGATGTGCTTGCCGAGCGCGCGGCGGACGAGGTCCGAGCCCGCGAGCTCGTCGATCGCCTCGCCCAGCGTCTCCGGAAGGCCGACGATGCCGCGCTCGCGGCGCTGCTCGGCCGTCAGGTGATAGAGGTTCTGCTCCATCGGCGGCGGCAAGTCGTAGCCCTTCTCGATCCCCTCGAGTCCCGCATGGAGAAGAGCCGCGAAGGTGAGGTACGGGTTGCACGCCGGATCGGGACAGCGAATCTCCGCGCGCGTCGCCTGCTCGTTTCCGGGCTTGTAGAGCGGAATCCGGATGAGCGCCGAACGGTTGCGCCGCGACCACGCAACGTAGACGGGCGCCTCGTAGCCCGGCACGAGACGCTTGTAGGAGTTGACCCATTGGGCGAAGACCGCCGAGATCTCGCGGGCATGGTGGAGCTGGCCCGCGATAAAGGCCTTGCCGACCTCGGACAGGTGCCACTCATCGTCGGGATCGAAGAAAGCGTTGTTTCCGTCGGCGAAGAGGGACTGGTGCGTGTGCATCCCCGAGCCGTTCTCGCCGAAGAGCGGCTTCGGCATGAACGTGGCGTGGTAGCCCGCCTTCTTCGCGATCTCCTTCACGACGAGGCGATACGTCATCGTGTGGTCGGCCATCTCGAGCGCAGACGCGTAGCGCATGTCGATCTCGTGCTGGGACGGCCCCACCTCGTGGTGGACGTACTCGATGGGGATCCCCATGGACTCGAGCGCCTTGACGGTGTCGTGACGGAGGTCGCTCGCCGCGTCCATGACGGTCATGGCGAAGTACCCGCCTTCGTCAAGCGTCTCCGTGCCCTCGTCGGACTTGAAGAGGAAGTACTCGAGCTCCGGACCGACATTGAAGGTGTCGAAGCCCATGCTCTTCATGCGCTCGAGCGCGAGGCGGAGGACGTGACGCGGGTCGCCGTCGTAGGGCTCCCCGTCCGGGGTGACGACGTCGCAGATCATGCGAGCGACGACGTGGCCCCCGTTGGGCATGAGTTGAAAGGTGGCGGGATCCGGGATCGCGACCATGTCCGATTCCTCGATCGCGTTGAAGCCGGAGATGGACGAGCCGTCGAATCCCATGCCGTCGTCGAGCGCACCCTCGAGCTCGTCGAGCGTGATGGCGAAGCTCTTGAGATGCCCTTCGATGTCCGTGAACCAGAGGTGGACGAACTCCACGCGCTCGTCCTTGACCCGCTGGAGCACCTCCTGTCGGGCCCCGGGATCGCTTGTCGCCCTTCCTGTCTGCTCGACCTGCGCCATTGCTACCTCCTTAAATGCAAAGAGCCCCGGACGGAGCTCCCGTCCGAGGCCTCGTCGCCTCAAAACACCTATCGGAGTCTACACACGGTTTCTGAACGCTGGAGTCAGCCGGATCGCTTGAGCTTGCCGTGGCGCTTTGCATAGCGCTCGCCGCGGCGGAAGACCTCGAGGCCGAGTGGAATCGTGACCGCACCGATGACGATCAGCGGCCAGATGTCCCCCCAGACCGCGCCCACACCGGCGCCGTCGAGGATGGCATGGCGAATGCCCTCGAGCGCGTAGGTCGCGGGGGAGATCACTGCGAGCGCCTGCATCCAGCCCGGCAGCACGTCGACCGGGTAATACACGCCCGAGACGACTAGCAGGACTCCCTGCGCGATGAAGCCCAGCTGAACGCCCTTCTCCGGCGAGATGAGCGGCATCACCGCGGTCATCATCCCGATCCCGACGAAGGAGATCGAGGCGACGGCCAGGACGACGAGCGCGGCCGTGAAGTCGGCCTGCGGCATCTCGAGGTCGAAGAAGAACGCGACCACGAGGAAGAGGAAGACGGCACGAACGATCCCGTACGCGATGGCGAAGACACCCATGCCGCCGAGGTGGACGGGACGCGAGACCGGTGCCATGAACGTGTACTCGATGGTGCCCTCCCACCGTTCCCAGGCGACGGTCTCCGTGAGGATCTCGAAGATGATGCCGAGATACGCCCAGATGATCGCGCCGATGAGCAGGATCGTCGTCGTGCGCTCGACGTCGATCTGGCCGCCGGCGGCCTCGACGCCCTTCGCGATGAAGACGATGGTGAGCGTGTTCGCGAGCGTCCAGACGAAGAAGGCGATATCCCACCAGATGTAGCGGCGAACGAGGTAGACGTTCCTCTCGACGACGCCGCCGAGGCCGATGAGCTCGCCGCGCAGGGCGGTCGCCGCGCCTCTCATGCGTCCTCCTCCGCTTCTTCGTCGTCGGAAAGGGCCCGACCCGTAGCCGCGAAGAAGGCCTCCTCGAGCGTCGCGGAGACGTAGCGCTCCTTGACCTCCTCGGCTGTTCCGAGCGCGATCAGCTCACCGCGGTGGAGGATCCCGATGCGGTCCGCCAACGCCTCGGCTTCATCCAGATCGTGCGTGCAGAGGAGGATGGTCGCGTCGTGCGCGCGGCGGACCGCGCGGATGAAGTTCTGCACCTCGAGCTTCGAGCGCGGATCGAGCCCGGTGGTCGGCTCGTCGAGGAGCAGGAGGACCGGCGACGTCAAGAGCGCACGCGCGAGCGCGACCTTCTGCTGCATGCCGCGCGAGAGATTCTCCATCGGCTCGCCCTTGCGCTCGACTGGGAAACCGACGTTCTCGAGGATCTCGGGGATGCGCGAGCTTGTCTCCCGCGGAGTCATTCCGTAGAAACGCGCGGCGTAACTCAGGTTCTCCGACGACGACATTTTCTTGAAGAAGGACGCTTCGACAGACACGCGGTTCACGAGTCGGCGTACCGCACGCGGGTCCGCGAAGACGTCGTGTCCGAAGACGCGCGCGCTTCCGCCGTCGTGCAAGAGCAGGGTGGCCAGCAGGCGGATGAGCGTGGACTTGCCGGAGCCGTTTGGGCCCAGAATCGCCACGCACTCGCCGCGCTCCATCGTGAACGTGACGTCGCGAAGCGCGTTCACACGCCGTCGGCGCAGCCGCCCTTCACGGCGGAGGAAGTCCTTACTGAGTTGGGAAACCTGTACTGCAGTCATTCGGCATGCTCCTTCGGGTGAAACGCGTCAGAGTCGAGTAGCGCAAGCAAAAGCCGGGCCAGGCGGGCCCCGGCAACGGATGTCTCAGACTCTGGCGAGGAACATGCCGCCGTCCACGATACCGGCGCCGCCCAGCTCCGTCCACCCCGCGAGCTAGCGTTTCTCCCGGCGAGCGCCGCCGACGGCGTTTGTCGCAGGCGACGGTGCCTCAGGAGTCCTCGACCCCTGGGGCTTTTCTCGTTAAGGAGGGCCGATGGAGCGGATTGCGGACAAGCACTACCTGGCCAACGGAGCGCAGCCCAAGCCTGACGAGGCGATTGCGTGGGCCAGCGAGACGAAGGCAAAGATGGTCGACCTCAAGTTCTGCGACCTGCTCGGGAGCTGGCAGCACATGACGATGCCGCTGCGGGCCCTCGACGCGTCTGCGTTCGACGAAGGTCTCGGCTTCGACGGGTCGTCGATCCGCGGCTGGCAGGGCATCGCGGAGAGCGACATGCTCCTCATGCCGGATCCGGCGACCGCCGTGCTGGACCCTTTTACAGCCGAGCCGACGCTCTCGCTCATCTGCGAGATCGCCGATCCGTTGACGCGCGAGCCATATCACCGCGACCCGCGCCGCATCGCCCGGCGAGCCGAGGAGCACCTCCTGGCGACGGGCATTGCCGACACGGCGTACTTCGGCCCGGAGTGCGAGTTCTTCCTTTTCGACGAGGTCTCCTACGAGACGGGGATCAACGCTTCCCACTACGCCGTCGACTCGGCCGAGGGCCACTGGAACTCCGGCAAGCCGGGCCTCGGCTACACGGTGCGCGAGAAAGGGGGCTACTTCCCGCCCGCGCCGCACGACACCCTCGCCGACATCCGCACAGCGATGGTGCTGACGCTCGAGCGGCTGGGAATCCCTTGCGAGTTCCACCACCACGAGGTCGCCTCCGGCGGCCAGTGCGAGATCGACCTTCGCTACGAGACGCTCACGCGCATGGCCGACCAGGTCATGACCTACAAGTACGTCGTCCGCAACGTCGCCCGGTCGCACGGGAAGACCGCGACCTTCATGCCGAAGCCACTCTTCGGCGACAACGGCTCGGGCATGCACACCCATCAGTCGCTCTGGCTGAAGGGGACGCCGCTGATGGCGGACAAATCGGGCTACGCCGGCCTCTCGCTGCTCGCTCGCCAGTACCTGGGCGGC
>Ga0307277_10000830_pt1 | contig 11849 bp, 9 predicted proteins | sample ER_DNA_116_FD_194473 | JGI IMG/M metagenome (GOLD analysis project Ga0307277, IMG submission 194473) | Bulk soil microbial communities from the East River watershed near Crested Butte, Colorado, United States - ER_DNA_116 | ecosystem: Environmental > Terrestrial > Soil > Floodplain | place: USA...
CACTACGGCGACGCCGTTGCCGGCGCCGGAAACGACGACGCACCCGGCTGCGACCCAGACGTTCGGCGACAGAGCGGCGGCGCCGATTCCGATCGCCATCAGGCCGAGCCCCGAGACGTAGACGTGCTGGAGCTCGCGCCGATCGACCCAGGAGCCGACGCTCAGACTGCCGACGACGAGCCCGAAACCGGCGCTCGCGAGCATGAGCCCGAAGCCGAAGTCGCCGGCGTTGAACGAGACCTTGGCGAGCACGACCTCGGCCACGTTGACGCCTGCGTACCCGACCATGCAGACGTTCCAGGTGACGAGCACGGTCAGCAGGGCCCGTGACCTGCGAATGAGCGCGAGGCCAGCCGCCACGTCGCGCCAGTGACCCTCGGTCGCAGCCTGGGCCACCTGCAGGAGGCGTGCCGGGATTCGCAGGATGAGCGCCGCCGAGAAGAGGAAGGTGGCCGCGTTGATCCCGTATGCCCAGTCCGGGCTCGTGGCAGCGACGAGGATTCCGCCCACGAGCGGGCCGACCACCATCGTCAGCGCGTCGGAAGCCTGCATCAAGCCCTGGGCGCTCGGCAGCTCGGAGTCCTCGACGAGGTTCGGCAGGCCCGCGTAGACGGCCGGGCGGAAAAAACCGGTCGCGAAGCCGGCCACGGCGGCCAGTGCCACGATCTCGCCCGCTCCGCTCGCGAACGGGAGCGCGCAGAAGACGACGAAGCGAACGAGGTCGGCGCCGACCATCACGCGCCGGCGCGAGAATCGGTCGATGAGCGGCCCGACGAGCAAGCCGAGCGCGATCGCCGGCAGGAAGTCCGCGATCAGGAGCGCGCTCACCCAGACACCCGAGTGGGTCTGATCCCAGACGTCGACCGTCAGCGCGACGAACGCTAACCAGGTGCCGACGCCGGAGCCGAAGGCGGCGAGGAAGAGCAGGCGCAGCCCACGAACCTCCCGGAGCAGGCCGGCCTGCCTCCCGAGCAGACGGTGCATGACTCCGGAGAACAGCCCGAGCACGTTCGGCGCAGATTAGAGGAGTCCGCGGGCGAAGCGTGCATTTGCGGGATAAATGACACACCGGAGGTACACTCAAACGGCGATGTCCGCCTCAACCCGGCTTGCCGTCGCCGGGTTACCCCGACGCGTTCTCCTCGTTCACGCGAACCCGTTCCAGCGGGTTACACCTGTCCCGGCGTACGGGCTCGAGCGCCTGCGCACGGCGCTAGGTTCGACCGGCGCCGAGGTTGAGCTGCTCGACCCCTACCTCGTGTCCGAAAATCCGCTCGCTACCGCCCGAGCGGCGGCGGAGCGTTTCCGCCCAGACGTGATCGGCCTCGGTGTCCGCATCATCGACGACTGCATCGTCGTCGACCGGTTGGAGGCGCCCGAGGACGAGCCGACGGACGTCAGCTTTCTGTTGCCGGAGATCCTCGAGCTGCGCCGGGTGCTCGGCGACGCTGCGCCCGACGCTCTCGTCCTGGTCGGCGGCGCTGGTTTCTCGGCCTGCCCGCAGGAGTGCCTCGAGTACCTCGCCGTCGATTACGGGGTCGTCGGCGCGGGCGAAGAGGCTCTGGTGGCGATCTGCGAGGGACAGCCACTCGACCGCATCCCCGGAGTTGTCCGGCGAGGCGATGAGCAAGGAATCGGCGCATACAACCTCGGCTTCGGCGGTCCGACGGAGCGTGACCCGCTCTATGCGCCGACGAACTCCTTCCCCGTGCGGACCCGGATCGGCTGCGCCATGCAGTGCGTCTACTGCACTGCTTCGAACCTCGGCCGCCAGCATGCGAGCGGCGAGCTCGAGACGGTGCTGGATGAGATCCAGCAGACAGTTGAGGGGTCCCGCAACCGAGGCGTGGGCCGCGTCTCGATCTTCTTCGCGGACGACGAGTTCAACCTCCCGGACGAGCGCCACCCGATCTCGGTTCTGCAAGGCATCGCCGAGCGCGGTCTCGCGAAGCACCTCACGTGGCGCGCGTACTTCAATCCGACGCCGTTCTCGGCCGAGTTCGCAGACCTCGTGCGCGAGACGAACGGACATGTCTCGATCACCGTCGACAGCGCGGCCGATTCGCTGCTCGAGACGGCGCAGAAGCCCTTCCGGCGGCGGCACCTCGACGCTCTCGTCGCCCTGCTCGGCGAGCACGGCGTCTCGGCCGACCTCGGGCTCATCTTCGGGCTCCCGGGCGAGACCGAGGAGACAATCGCGGAGACGATCGAGTTCGTGCGCGCCTTGCCGGAGTCGATCGAGGTCGTCTACTCAGCGGGCGCGCGCGTCTATCCGCACACTCCGCTGGCGCGGATCGCTCAGGAGCAGCCCGAGTGGCTCGTCGGCCCCGACGATCCGACCTTCTTGACGCCGGTCGTCTACTCGCGGCCGCGCCCGCCGCGTGAGCTCGCCAGGCGGCTCGACGAGCAGCTTGCTGACCTTCCCAACGTCAGCCGGGTCGGCGTCGCCTACCGAAGCGGGCAGACGACCCTCGCCGACGCCTACCGCGTCGCGCTCGCGCAGAACGGCAAACGGAGCTGGGCCGAGATCCTCGAGCGTGCCGCCGGCGAGGAGGACACGTCGCGCAAGCCGGCGGATGCGATTGCCGCTTGCCTTCAAGTCGCGCTCTGGCACAGCCGTTTCGATTTGGCCTCGTCCGCCGCGGCGCGCCTCTTGCGAGCAGACGTCCCGCCTGAGATGTCACGCGCGCAGCTCCGCTTCGCCCGCCTCGCGTACGGCAGCCTCGCCCTGGCGGATCGAGCGAAAGCCGTCTTGCGGCGCTGAAGACACAGGGCACCGTGCTGACCTCGCAGGGGTCAGACCCCGATCAGAGTTGTTGCACTTCGACGAGGTACTACGATCTTGCCGCGCTGAGTACTCGGTGTAGCGCTTCGCCGAAGAGGTCGTTTTCCTCAGGCGTGCCCACTGTGACGCGGATTGCGCCCGGAGCGCCGAAGCCGCTCGTCGGGCGCACGATTACGCCTTCGCGAAGCAACTGTTCGAAGAGCGGTCGCGAGTCCTCGCCGACCTCGGCGAAGAGGAAGTTCCCGACCGCTGGGCCGGGGGGGTCGAGGTCGTGCTCGCGCATGATCCGCTCGAGCTGGACGAGGCCCTGCGCGTTGACGCTCCGGCGCCGTGCCAGCTCGTCCGACGCATCCAGGCTCGCCAACGCGGCGACCTGGGCCGCCGAGTTGACGTCGAAGGCCCGTCGCACTTTGGAGATCGCGGTCACGAGCCCCGCCGATCCGATCGCGTAACCGACCCGAAGTCCGGCCAGCCCGTAGATCTTCGAGAAGGTCCGCAGCACGATCACCCTCCGACCCGCCTGCAAGTAGTCGAGTCCGTCGGCGTAGTCCGGATCGTCGATGTACTCGAAATAGGCCTGGTCGAGAACGGTCAGCACGTGCTCCGGCACGGCTTCGAAGTACGCGTCGAGCTCGGCGCGTGTGTTCATCGTGCCCGTCGGGTTGTTCGGGTGGCAGACGTAGACGATCTTCGTCCGCGGGCCGATTGCCTCGAGCATCGCCTCCAGGTCGTAGCGGTGCTCCCGCAGAGGAACCGTGCGCGGAACGGCGCCCAGCTTGAGAGCGTCGATGACGTAGCTCGGGAACGACGGCCAGCCGCAGGCGATCTCGTCACCGGGATCGAGGGCGACCTGCGAGAGGTAATCGACGATGCCGTCGGAGCCGGCGCCGGGAGCGATCTCCTCCAAACGCACGTCGTGCCGCTCGGCGAGCGCGGCGCGCAGGCGGTAGGCGCCGCCGTCCGGGTAGCGGTTCAGCTCCTCCGCCGACCGCGCGAGCGCCTCGAGGGCCTCGGGAAACGGCCCGAACGGTCCCTCGTTCGAGGCGAGCTTGACGACGCGTTCGAGCCCGAGCTCACGCTGGACCTCCTCGACGGGCTTCCCGGGCTCGTACGGTACGAGATCCCGCACCGCGGGCTTGAAGAACGAGTCTGCGATCTCTGCGAACGACATGCCTTTGACTCTAATCCAGGTACAGGGCCATCAGGATCGCGTCCACATAGTGGCCTCCGATGCGATAGTGCCGCTGACGCCGGCCCTCCTCGACGAAGCCGAGCTTGCGATAGAGCGCGATCGCGGGCTCGTTGTGAGGAAACACATGCAGTTCGAGCTTCGTGATGCCCGAGGCGTGCGCCCACTTCACGGCCTCGTCGATCAGGGCGGTCCCGATTCCCCGCCGCCGCTCGCTCGCGGCGACCATGAGCCCGAGCTCGCCGACATGATGGCTCTGGAGACCGCTGTCGCGCGCAATCGAGAGCCGCCCGACGATACCCGCGGGCGTCTCGGCGACGAACACGGCCACGTTCGGATCCCGGCGTATGCTCTTGATGTTCCGGCGCTCGTCCGACGCGCTTCGGTCGTACGTCAGCCAGAGTTGGTCCTCGCCCGCGACAGCACGGCCGAGATTGGCGAGTGCATCCGCATCCGCGGGGACCGCCCGGCGCACGAGCTGCCACTCGTTCATGCCCGTACGACGATGCCGTGACCGCCACGGCGCGGGTCGCCTGCCGCAGCGAGGCTTCCATCGGCGAGTCGCTCGACCGCGGAGGCGCCGCCGAAGTAGAGGTTGCGTCGTCGCCACCGCACGAGGTCGTAGCCGAGAGCCTCGAGCCGGTCGAGCTCGGCCTGGTCGCCGCCTCCCTCGCAGTGAACGCGGCCCTCGTCGAGGTGGATGCGCGGTGCAGCGATCGCGTCCTCGACCGGCAGTCCGTGCTGCACGACGTTGACGATGATCTGGAGGATGGCGCCGCGCAGCCGGATCGAGCCGGCGCTGCCGACAACGAGCCGCGGCCGCTCGTCGTCGAGTACGAGTGAAGGAGCCATCATGCTCGTCAGCCTGCCCCCGGGGCGCACTCGGCGGCCGGGCGGATTGAGGTCGTACTCGCCGAGCATGTTGTTCAGGTGGATTCCCGTCCCCGGCACGATCACGCCCGAACCCGAGCCGATCGAGCAAGTAAGCGAGGCCGCGTTCCCGCGTTCGTCGACGACCGAGATGTGTGTCGTCCCGGGAGGACCGGACTGCTCCTGCGGAACAGGCGCGGCCGGGTCCATGCGCTGGAGCGCTTCACGCACGGTTTCTTCCGCAAACAGCCTGCGGGCGAGGCCCCCGCGGTGCAGGTCGCCGGCGAAGGAGCCCTCCCTGGCGCGCGACTGCTCGGCCATCACTTCGACGAGATCGGAGATCGCCTCCGCGGTGCCGGCGTCACCGTTCGCCGGGAGCCGGTCGAGGAGCGTGAGCCCGTAGCCGATGAGAATTCCTCCCGAGGACGGAGGCGGATTGGAGACGAATGAGTCGCCCTCGTAAGGGACGCGCAGCGGACGGCGCCAGATGACTCGGTACGTGGCCAGGTCGCCGTCGGTGATGAGGCCTCCTCCCTCCTGGACGTGCCGCACGACTGCGCGTCCGAGCTCGCCGCCGTAGAGCTCTGGCGCTCCGCCTTCCGCCAGCCGTTCCAGCGCGCCGGCGAGGTCGCTCATCACGATCCGCTCGCCGGCGGTGATCGGACCCGTCTCTCCGTACACCGCTCGCCCTTCCGGGGTGAGTCGCAGGATCCGGTCGATGATCTCGTGGAGGTAGGCCTGAGGAGTCGTGAGCTCCACCCCGTCCCGCGCGAGTGCGATCGCAGGCTCGAACAGCCGGCGCCACGGGAGGGTGGCGTAGCGTCGATGCGCGGCCTCGAGCCCCGCAACGGCTCCCGGCACGGCACACGACCCCGGCCCGACGAGAAAGGCCTGGGACGACGAACCGAAGTCGACGTCGATCGACTCCATCTGTTGGTCGATTCGACTCGCGGAGCCGTGCCCGGGGACGGCAACGAAGAAATCGAGCAGCCGGTCGGTTCTGTCACGGGCGCGGTGGACGAGGAGAAAGCCCCCGGCACCTGGCCCCGTCAGCGGGCTCTCCGCGACCCAGGAGGCGAAGGCGGCGGCCAGGCAGGCATCGACGGCGTTTCCGCCCTCGGCCAGGATGTCGGCGCCCGCCTCGGCCGTCAGCCGGTGCCCGGCAGCGATCGCTCCTCTCATCGACGAAAGCGTAGTGGGCACAGTCACCTGAACTGACCGGTCGAACCCCTCCGAATACGTCGAGACCGCCGCTGCCCGCGATAGGCTTCGCCCTCCGTGTATCGCGCGCACTCTCTCCTGCGCGAGGCGATGTTCGCCGCCGGATCCGCCGCCTCGCTTGCAGTGCTGCTCTTCTGGCTCGGCCCGCCCGGGAACGACCTGGCCGCCCATGTCTACCAGCGGACGGTCTTCCTCCAAGACGGCTTCCAGCTCTGGAACAATTTCTGGTACGGCGGCCGGTACAGCTTCGTCACGTACAGCGTCCTCTACTACCCGCTGGCCGCGCTCTTCGGGATCAAGGCGCTCGCCGTCGCTTCGATCGCGACCGCGGCGCTCGCCTTCGCGTTCGTCGTCGGTCGACAATGGGGCCCGTTGGCGCGGTGGTCGAGCAGGACGTTCGCCGTCGTCTGGGCGGGGCTCGTGATCTCGGCCGCGTTCCCGTTTGCGCTCGGCTTTGCGCTCGGCCTGCTCGCGCTTTGGGCCCTGCAGGCCGGGAAGCGCTGGCGGTTCGGGATCCTTGCCGTACTCACAGCCGCGGCGAGCCCACTCGCGTTCCTGCTGCTCGCGATCTTCTTGCTCGGAATCGGCCTCGGGATGCTCGAGCGCCGTCGCCGCCTGCTCGTCCCGGCGCTGATCGTGGGCGGCGTGGGCATTGTCGAGTTTCTCCTGACCCGCGCCTTCCCGGACGGCGGCAGGTACCCGTTCACGAAGTTCGAGCTGAGCGCAGTCCTCGTCTTCTGTGGTCTCGGCGCGGCGCTTACATGGCGCGTCGAGCATGCGCGGATGATGCGCTGGTTCTTCGTCGCGTACGGACTCGCCTGCCTGGGATCGTTCGTCGTCGCCTCTCCGCTCGGCGAGAACATCGTCCGAGTCCGCTTCGCAGCGCTGCCGATCGCGGTTCTCGTGCTCTCACTCCGCGGCTGGCGGCCGATGCCGGTCGCAGCGGTCGCGCTGCTGCTGGCCGCCGCCTGGAACCTGAGCCCGCACGCCTGGAGCTATTCCCGCGCCAGGTCCGAGCAGCCGGCGGCACAGGAGGCGTACTGGCAGCCGGCTGTCGAGTTCCTGAGCGCGAACCTCACTCCCTCCTACCGTGTCGAGGTCGTGGACACGGCGGGTCACTGGGCCGCGGTCTACCTGCCTCGAGCCGACATCCCGCTCACGCGCGGCTGGTTCCGGCAGGACGACTTCCCGCAGAACGAGGTGCTCTACGACCGGCTCGACGGGCCAACCTACCTCAACTGGCTGCGAAGCCTTGGCGTCCGCTACGTCGTTCTCACCGACACCCCGACCGACTACAGCGCGAAACAGGAGGCGCTGCTGATCCAGAGCGGCCACTCGGCGCTTGTGCCCGTGCTCCGGAGCCCACACCTGACGATCTACTCGGTGCCGCACGCCAGGCCGATCGTGACCGGCCCAGGCTCGGCACAGCTCGTCGAGCTTGCCCAGACACACATCGTCCTGAATCTCAGCTCGGGGGGCCTCTACCGGCTCGCGATTCGCTACTCGCCGTACTGGAGCGCGGTCGGCGCCTGTGTGACACGGGGCGAGGACGGGATGATCCGACTCGATTCCTTCCGCCGCGGTCGTGTCCTGCTGCAGTTCAAGGTCAAGGCTCGCCGCGCGCTCGCGGCGATGGTCGGCGCCGGGCCCGCGGACTGCGTGCCCACTCCGTAGAGTCTCAGTCGGTCAGGAAGGCCGGCGGCTCGAGCGGATCGGGCTCCCGGCGCTCGCCGCGCTCGCGGGTCGCGCTCTTGCGCCCGACGATGCCGGCAAGCCCGGTCGCGATGACGGTGACCCAGACCTGGCCGGTGAGCCGCTCGTCGATCGTCGCGCCGAAGATGATGTTCGTGTCGTCGCGCGCGCCCCGGCGCACGACCTCGGCCGCCTCGTTGACCTCGTAGAGCGAGAGATCGTCACCGCCTGCGATCGAGAGCAGAATCCCGCGCGCCCCGACGAGCTCGGTGTCGATCAACGGCGAGCGCAGTGCGCGCTCGGCTGCTTCAACAGCTCGATTCTCGCCGGTCGCAAAGCCGATGCCCATGAGCGCCGAGCCGGCGTCGTCCATGATCGTCCTCACGTCGGCGAAGTCGAGGTTGATGAGGCCGGGCATCGTGATCAGGTCGGTGATGCCCTGCACGCCTTGGCGCAAGACGTCGTCGGCGATCCGGAACGCGTCGAGCATCGAGGTCTTCTTGTCGAGCACCTCGAGCAGCCGGTCGTTCGGGATCACGATCACGGTGTCGCAGCTGTCTCGAAGCGCCTCGATCCCGGCATCGGCCTGCGAGCGCCGCTTCGTGCCCTCGAAGTGGAAGGGCAGCGTGACGATGCCGACCGTCAGGGCGCCCACTTCCTTGGAGATCCGCGCGACCACCGGCGCAGCGCCGGAGCCCGTGCCGCCGCCCTCACCGGCGGTGACGAAGACCATGTCCGAGCCTCGGAGGGCTCGCTTGATCTGGTCGTAGGCCTCTTCGGCTGCCTGCCGCCCCAGCTCCGAGGAGGCCCCCGAGCCGAGCCCCTGAGTCAGCTCTCGGCCGATATGGATCTTGACGGGCGCGTCCGCGAGCGCCAGCTGCTGGATGTCCGTGTTGACCGCGACGAACTCCACGTCTGCGATGCCGGCGTCGATCATCCGGTTGACAGCGTTCAGGCCGGCGCCGCCGACGCCGACGACGCGGATGACCGCGAGGTACGCACCCGGCTCCGAGCGCGGCGCACGATGCAGTCTCGGTGCCGGCTCCGGCAACGACTCGATTCGGGGCAGCTCTTCGACCGGCCGAAGGTCCGGCCGAGCCGGTGGCTCGGGCGGTGGCTCCGGGGTAATGGGCTCGAACGGCGGCGCGTGCTCGACGGTCTCCTCGAGTGGCTCGGTCGGCGCAGCCTTCGCTACGGGTTCCGCCTCGAGCTCGGCCTCCGGCTGCTCACCGTGCTGGCGCTGCGCAGCCTCGGTCGCCCGAAAAAGCTCCGCGAGCGGACCCTCACGCATGCTGGCGCGCTTTCGCGCCATTGAGAACCTCCTTCGCCAAGTCGCGGTAGGCGTTCGCGGCCTTGCCGCTCGGGTCGTACTTCAGAATCGAGGTGCCCTTCACCGGCGCCTCGGCGTAGCGGATCGTCTTCTTGATCCGGGTTTTGAATACGAGCTCGCCGAAGTTCTCCTCGAGAATCTCGACTGCCTCGCGCGCGTGCAGCGTACGGCGATCGAACATCGTCGGGAGGATGCCCATGATGGCGACATTCGGGTTCAGGTTCTCGCGGATCATTGTCAGCGTGTTCTCGAGCTGGACGAGGCCGCGCAAGGAGAGGTACTCGCACTGGACCGGGACGATCACGTGGTCGGCTGCGACGAGGGCGTTGATCGTGAGCAGCCCGAGTGAGGGTGGCGTGTCGATGAGGACGTAGTCGTACTCGGCCTTCACCGAGGCAAGGGCCTTCTCGAGTGCGCGCTCACGACCGATCATGCTCGAGAGAGCCAACTCGGCTCCGGCCAAATCGATCGAAGAGACGGCCAGATCGATCTCAGCGTGCTCGATCACGTTCTCGATCGGCAGGCGATGGACGAGGACGTCGAACATCGAGCGTTCGATCGAATCGGGGTTCAGGCCCTGGCTCATCGTCAGGTTGCCCTGGGGGTCCATGTCGACGCAGAGGACCCGATGCCCCTGCTCGGAGAGCGCGGCCGCGAGGTTCAGAGTCGAGGTCGTCTTCGCGACGCCGCCCTTCTGGTTGGCGAACGCGATCACGTCCGCCTGACGGGGCGTCACCTCCTCAGGTTCCTGTTCCCGTGTATGCGGTCGCGAAAGAAGGCGTGTCAGCCCCATCACGACTCCTCACTTCGACTGGTGCTCGTGCAGTCCTGCACGCATCCATTGTGCAGGAAAATCCCGACTCCGAATAGGATTCGCCCGATTTTGCGGGCGTTTTCGAGGCCTAGCGGCCGACGAGGAGGTCGACAGCTCCCCGTTCGCCCGCCGTAAGCGCCTCGCGAGAGCGCTCGAGCGCCTCGGCGGCGCGCTCACTCGGCTCCTCGCGCAGCCACTCTTCGGCTTGACAAAGCAACGCTCGCACCTCCGCGAGGAGCACGGCCGCGGGCGCCTCCCCCTCTAGGAGGCCGTCGATCCGGTCGAGCCGCTCCAAAACCGCGCGCGCCTTCTCCACCACTTCCACGCTAGCGCCTGGACGGTGCCGAGACTGTGCCGTGTTCGCGTCAGCTCGCGATCGCGTGTGTGACACGACCGGCGAGCTTCGGCCGCACTCCGAGGAGCGACTGGTCGAGCTCGCCGATGAGCCGGCGGCGGCTGCCCCGGCTGATTGTCTCGACGAGCGCCCGCCGAACGAGATCGCCCGCGCCGACGTCCGCGGGCTTGCGCAGCGCCGCGAGGAATGCTGCGCGCTCACGCCCGGTCTCACCCAGAAGCACGGCGGCCCGGAGCGCTGCGGCCCAGGCTCCGTCGCCGCCGCCGAGCAGCGCGTCGAGTGCCGAGCGAAGCTGCTCGGCGCGGAAGGGGAGCTCCTGGAAGAGCGAGAGCTCCCAGCGGTCGAGCGCCTCTCCCAGCTCCCGGTCGTCGTCCGCGGCCGCGAGCTTTCCATACAGCTCGCGTGCAACTCCGCCGCGAATCGAGTCGAGTCGGATCGGCGCGCCGGGCGGCTGTGTGGCCGCGATCGGCAGGACGGGACGCACGCCGTAAGGTCGCCAGTCGAGGCGTTCGAAGAGGACGGGGCCGGCCGCGATCGGCCCCGCCGTCGCGAGACGAAGGGCCGTTACGGCGTCCGCAATCTCGCCGGCGGCATCGGGCGGCTCCGTACCCGCCGCGGGGAGCGAGCGCTCGAGCTCGAGCACGCACATCCGATCGGTCTCGCGGCCGAAGCTCTCCGGAGCAAGCCGCGCCGCATCGGGCCAGTGCGCGGCGAGCTCGCCGTCGGCTGCGTGTCGGACCCTCAGCCCTCCGTCCAGCTCGACGATGCCGCCCGCCTCGAGGCCGACGAGCGGCGCCACGGCTGCATAGGATCGCTCCTTGCCGAAGAGCGACTGCTCGAGTTTCGCATAGGTGCGGTCGAACGCATCGTCGTCCCAGTCGAATCCGCCGCAGGCGTCGGCGACGTCCGCGAGCAGTGGCAAGAGCACTGTGCGAAAGAGCGCATGCTCTGCCCGCGTCCCCGCATGCGCCCGCGCGTAGATTGCCGCAGCCGGCTCCCGCCGCAGAGCCTCGAGCGCGAACCCGGTGTCCCCGAGCGCCAACAGCCTGCCACCTCGAGCCTCGACGAAGTTGCGCACGAGCGGCCTGTACTCGTAAAGCGTCGGCCGCCCCCGCGAGTCGTGCTCTTCGAACACGAACTGGATCTCGGCCCCCTCCTCGACCTCGCGAACGAAGAAGGCGAAAGCGCCGAGGCAAAAGCCGCGCAGGGCAGAGTGGAGGTGCGGAGCGCGCACCCTTTCCGTTACAAGGCGGCTGCCGTCTCTCCTCCCTGGCACTGGGGACACCAGTAGGCGATGCGGTTTTGATCTCCCTGGCCACGCGAGCGGATCTCGGACCCGCAGCGCGGGCACGGACGCCCGGCGCGGCGGTACACCGCTCGCACCTTGAGCCCGGAGTCGAGCGAGCCGCGCATGAGTCGCGCCGCCTCGCCGAGAGCCGTGCGCAACTCGTCGTCCTGCAGCTCCCCGAGTCGCCGCCACGGCGAGATCTGCGCCCGCCAGAGCGCCTCGGCCCGCCAGAGGTTGCCGATGCCCGCCACGAGGCGCTGGTCGAGCAGCGCCTCCCCGACGGTCGTGCGAGAGTCGGCGCCGCG
>Ga0307277_10000833_pt1 | contig 11836 bp, 17 predicted proteins | sample ER_DNA_116_FD_194473 | JGI IMG/M metagenome (GOLD analysis project Ga0307277, IMG submission 194473) | Bulk soil microbial communities from the East River watershed near Crested Butte, Colorado, United States - ER_DNA_116 | ecosystem: Environmental > Terrestrial > Soil > Floodplain | place...
ACTGCGGGCTTGCAGCCCTGGCCGCTCCTGGGCGGCTTGCCCTTGCCGGCCGCGGCCGAGACGACCGCGAGCGAGGCGACGAGGGCGACGATCAGCAACTTGAACCGCATCTATGAACCTCCGTAGGGGGATCGGGGTCGTTGGGGGATTGCCCCCAGTTGACGTGGTTCTCGACCCCGAATTGCGCTCCGGTCAGCGAAATCCCTGAAACGAGGTACGAATGCTTACCGGGGCGTAACAGATGCGGCTTTGGGGGCGCGTAGCGCCTGCCTGCGCTGCAGCGCAGTGCGAGTGGGGGGGTTTGGGGGAACCGGGAGGCTCCCCCAACGAGGACCCACTCCTACTTGAGCTCGACGCTGGCGCCGGCCTCTTCGAGCTGCGCCTTGATCTGGTCGGCCTCCTCCTGCGCCGCGCCTTCCTTGACCGGGTTCGGCGCTCCGTCGACGAGGTCCTTGGCCTCCTTAAGGCCGAGACCGGTGACCGCGCGGACGACCTTGATCACCTGGATCTTCTTGTCGCCGGCGCCCGTCAGCACGACGTCGAAGGCGGTCTTCTCCTCCTCGGCTGCCGCCCCATCGCCGGCGGGAGCGCCGCCCGGAGCGGCCACCGCGCCCGGAGCCGCGGCGCTCACACCCCACTCCTCCTCGAGCTTGTTTTTGAGCTCGACGAGGTCGAGGACGGTCATCCCGCCCAGGGTCTCAACGAGCTTGTCGGTATCAGTCTTCGCCACTGGTTTCCTCCTCTGGTTCTTCCTGGGCTTCCGCCTCTGGTTCTGGTTCTGGTTCCGGTTCTGGTTCCGGTTCCTCTGCCGACGCCTCTGCCTGGGGCTCTTCCTCGACCTGAGCCTCCTCGGCCACTTCGGGCTCGGGGACGGTTTCGCCCTGCTCCTCCAGCTGCCGGATGCGCGCGTCGATCACGCCGACCAGGTCGCGCAGCGGAGCGGTGAACAGCCCGACGACCATCGTCACCGGCCCGATCACTGCACCAGCGAGCTGGGCGCGCAGCACCTCGGTCGGCGGAAGCGTCGCGAGGCGCTTGATGTCGGCATCCCCGACGACCGAGCCGTCGAGGATCCCGCCGCGGATGACGAGCACGTCGTGCGCCCGGGCGGTGTCGTTCAGCACCTTCGCGACCGCGGCCGGGTCGCCTTCCGAGTCGAGGAACGCGATCGCGGTCGGGCCGTCGATCAGCTCCAGCACTTGCTGGGTGCCCGCCTGCTCGGCCGCGAGCCTCGTCAGCGTGTTCTTGACGACGGTGAAGCGCGCCCCCGCCTCGAGCAGCCGCGTGCGCAGCTCGTCGATCTCGGGCATCGTCAGGCCGCGGTAGTCGGCGACCATTAGCGTCTCCGCCGAGCGCAGCCGCTCGGCGAGCTCCGCGACGACCCTCTCCTTTTCAGATTTCAGCATCGAATCACCTCTCTTCACCAAACAAGCCCGCACTCAGGCGGGCTCGGAGAGGCTTGCTGCCTTCCTGCTCCGCCTCGGCTGGACCTCCGCCTTTCGGCTGCCAACTGTCTCGGGCGAACGGGCTACGCGGGTACTGCTTCTTCTGCCGGTGCTCCTTCTAGCTCTTCGACGATGCCCCTCGTCCGCGCCGGGTCGACGTGGATCCCGGGGCCCATCGTGCTGGTCAGTGTAACCGTCTTGATGTAACGGCCCTTCGCGGCCGAAGGCTTCGCGCGCATGATCTCGTCGATCAGCGCCGCATAGTTCTCGAGCAGCTGCTTCTCGTCGAAGCTCTTCTTGCCGATCGCGACGTGGACGTTCGCGCCGCGGTCGGTGCGGTACTCGAGCTTGCCTGCCTTGGCCTCCTGGACCGCCTTCGCAACGTCCATCGTCACGGTCCCGGTCTTCGGGTTCGGCATCTTCCCGCGCGGGCCGAGAATGCGGCCGAGCTTGCCGACGACGCTCATCTGGTCCGGTGTGGCGATGGCGACGTCGAAGTCGTCGAACCCTTCCTCGATCTGTTTGGCCAGATCGGCCGTGCCGACGACATCTGCTCCTGCGCCCTGCGCCTCGCGGGCCTTCTCGCCCTCGGCGAAGACGGCGACGCGCGATTCCCGGCCGGTGCCGTGCGGGAGCATCAGCGTCCCGCGGACCTGCTGCTCGGCGTGGCGGACGTTGAGGCCCAGGTTGAAGTGCGCCTCGACCGTCTCGTCGAACTTCGCGGCCGGGAAGCCCTTCAGCATCCGGACCGCCTCCGCCGGCGAGTACACCTGCTCGCGGTCGATCTGCGCTCGCGAGTTGCGGTAGTTCTTGCCATGTCTCATATGTCCGTCTCAACTCCCATCGATCGGGCCGTGCCCGCGACGATCAGCATCGCGTGCTCGACGTCGCGCGCGTTCAGGTCCGGCATCTTCGCCTCGGCGATCGACTGGAGCTGCGCTCGGGACAGCCGGCCGACCTTCTCGCGGTTGGGCTCGCCCGACCCCTTCTCGAGCCGCAGCGCCTCCTTGATCAGGACGGCCGCCGGCGGCGTCTTCGTGATGAAGTCGAACGAGCGGTCCTCGTAGACCGTGATCTCGACCGGGATGATGCGGCCGTTCTCCTGCGCGGTCTGCGCGTTGAACGCCTTGCAGAACTCCATGATGTTGACGCCGTGCTGGCCCAGCGCAGGGCCGACCGGCGGTGCGGGGTTTGCCTGCCCGCCCGGGATCTGCAGCTTGATCAGCGTTAGTACTTTCTTTGCCACGGTCTCTCTTCTTCTTTCCTAGTTGCGCCGAAGCCAGACTGAAGTCTGGCACCGGATTGACCTCAATTCAGTCGATCTTCTTCACCTGGTCGAAGCCCAATTCAACCGGCACTTGTCGTTCGAAGATGTCGACGAGCACTTTCAGTTTCTGCTGGTCGGGGTTGACGTCGACGATCTCACCGTCGAAGTCGGAGAGCGGCCCGGACGTCACCTTGACCGACTCGCCCAACGAGAACTCGACCTGGGCGCGCGGGCGCTCGCCGACCGCCGTGCCGGTGCGCAGGATCCGGTCGACCTCGCCCTGCGAGAGCGGGACGGGCTTGGAGCCCGCGCCGACGAAGCCGGTCACGCCCGGAGTGTTCTTCACGACCGTCCAGGCGTCGTCGTTCAGGTTCATGTTGACGAGCACGTAGCCGGGCAGGATCCGCTTCTCGGTCTGCACCTTTTGGCCGTCACGCGTCTCGACGACCTGCTCGGTCGGGACGACGACGCGGCGGAACCGGGGTTGCTGCCCCATCGAGTCGATCCGGTGCTCGAGATTGGCCTTCACTTTGTTCTCGTGCCCGGAGTAGGTGTTGATCGCGTACCAGCGGAACATGGCTACAAGAGGACGTGTTGGACGAAACGACGGAAGAGCTCGTCGGCGATCCAAAGGTAGACGCCGACGATGACGCAGGCGATGAGGACGACGACAGTGCCCTGGATCAGCTGCTGCTGGCCCGGCCACTCGACCTTCTTCAGCTCGCCCCAGGACTCACGGACGAAGCCGCCGCCGGGGAGCTGGCGCTGGCCGCCGCCGTCGGCGCGGGCCGGCTCGACGGCCGGCCGGACCGGAGTGCGCGTGCGGGTGCTGCGCTCGAGGGCGGCCTTGCTCTCTTCCTGGGCGGCGCGGCGGGCTCGGCGCTCGGAACGGGTCTGGCGGGCCATGGTCTAGCGGGTCTCCCGGTGCACGGTGTGGCGGCCGCACCAGCGGCAGTACTTCTTGAACTCGATCCGGTCGGGCGAGTTCCGCTTCGACTTCTCTGTCTGGTAGTTACGCCGCTTGCAGTCCGTGCAGGCGAGCGTGATCCCAACTCTGACTCCGGTTGCCATGTCTCTTTCTCTTGCTGTTCCGAGTATGCGAGGAGTAGCGGCGGGTGGACTCGAACCACCGACACGCGGATTATGATTCCGCTGCTCTAACCAACTGAGCTACGCCGCCCCGCGGGGCTGAGTGTAGCAATGAACTTTCCATCGCTAGGCTCTCGCGCATGGCTGCAATCGAGGCGGCGGATCTGCGCCGGACCTACAAGACGCACACGGGGACCTTTCGCCGTAAGGCGAAGGAGATCGAGGCCGTGCGTGGGATCAGCTTCTCGGTCGAGCCCGGGGAGCTGTTCGGCCTGCTCGGCCCGAACGGCGCCGGCAAGACGACGACGATCAAGATGCTGATCACGCTCCTGATCCCGACGAGCGGCAGCGCGCGGGTGCTCGGGCTCGACGTCGTTCGCCAGGCGCGCGAGGTGCGGCGGCGGATCGGCTACGTCTTCGGCGGCGAGCGTGGGGTCTACGAGCGCCTCTCGGGCTACGACAACCTGCGTTATTTCGCCGAGCTGTACGGGGTTCCCGCGCGTGAACAGAAAGGTCGGATCGAGGAGCTGCTCGAGCTGGTCGGGCTGAAAGGCCGCGAGCATGAACGCGCCGAGGGCTACTCGCGCGGAATGAAGCAGCGGCTGCACGTCGCGCGCGGGCTGCTGCACGACCCGGAGGTTTTGTTCCTCGACGAGCCGACGATCGGGCTCGATCCGGTCGGCGCCCGCGAGGTCCGCGCGACGATCGCCTCGCTGACCGAGGCCGGCAAGACCGTCCTGCTGACGACCCACTACATGTTCGAGGCGGATGCGTTGTGCGACCGGATCGCGGTGATCTCGAAGGGGAGCATCGTGGCCGAGGGGACGCCGCTCGACCTCAAGCGCGGGGTCGCACAGGGGAGCGTCGTCGAGATCGAGGTCTACGGCGTCGCGGACGAGGCGGTCGAGCGGGTGCGCGCCCTCGGCGGGGTCGTCGCGGTCGCGATCGAGGAGCGGGAGCAGGCGCAGGTGCTCGTCGTGCAGACCGAGCCGGAGGTCGAGCTCACGCAGGCAATCCTCGGCCACCTGAACGGCTCAGACGTCGGCCGGATCTCCCGGCGCGAGCCGACGCTCGAGGACGCCTACGTGGCGCTGGTGTCGGAATGAGCTCCTTGCGCCTGCTCGCCGTCAGCTGGTGGCTCCAGTTCAAGATGATCATGCGCTCGCCGTTCGACGGGTTCGGCAACGTCATCTATCCGCTCTTCTTCGCGACGACGGCCTTCTTCGTCTTCCGTGCAGGCGACAGCCCTAGGACGCTGATCTACGCGTCGTTCGGCGCGGCGGTGATGGGCATGTGGTCGTCGGTGAGCACCTCGGCCGGCTCGGCTATGCAGCGCGAGCGCTGGTGGGGGACGCTGGAGCTGCTGGTCACCACACCACGGCACTTCTCGCTCATCCTGCTGCCGACGACGCTGGGGCTCGCAACGGTCGGGATCTACAACCTCGCCGCGACGCTCCTCTGGGGGCGCTTCCTGTTCGGCGTCCACCTGACGATCGAGCACCCGCTGCTGTTCGCGCTCGCGGTCGCTGGGACCGTGCTGTCGTTTGCCGGCCTCGGCTTCCTGTTCGCGGTCTCGTTCGTCCGCTTCCGCGCCGCCTGGGTGCTCGGCAACTTCTTCGAGTACCCCGTCTGGCTGATCTGCGGCTTCCTCGTGCCGTTGGCGCTCCTCCCGGGCTGGGTGCACCCGATCTCCTGGGCGCTCGCGCCCACCTGGGGGATGAGCGCGATCCGCGAGTCGGCGCTCGGCGGCTCTCCCCTGCCGGAGCTCGGTGCCTGCCTGGGGCTCGGGATCGGCTACGTCGTCCTCGGGGTGCTCGTCACCGACCGAGTCCTGCGGGCCGCGCGTGAGAGCGGGTCGCTGTCGCTGACGTGATCGTCGCCGCCCGCATCTTCTTCGTCGGCGGGCTCACGAGCTTCCGCGCGCTCTTCTACTGGCTGACGCCGTGGATCTACATCCCGACGATGCTCGTCGCGCCGCTCTTCCAGATCCTGCTCTTCGCGTACATCGGTCGCTCGGCGGGGCTGCAATCGGACAAGTTCTATTTGATCGGCAACGCGCTCCAGTACTCGTCGATCCCGTGCCTCTTCGCGATGGCGCAGAGCATCGGCGGCGAGCGCTTCCAGGAGACGCTGAGCGCGATTCTCGTCAGCCCCGCGGCGCGGATCCCGCTCTTCTTCGGCCGCTCGCTGCCGGTCGTGCTGAACGGGGCACTCGTGGCGGCGTTCTCGCTCGGCGTGGGCAGCCTGATGCTCGGCGTACACCTGCCGGCCTCCGCGCTGGCGCCTTTGGCCCTCGTGATCCTGATCGCGGCCTTCTCCTGCACGGGCATCGGCCTGGTCAACGCCGCGATCAGCCTGCGGGTCCGCGAGAACGCCGTGCTCTCGAACGTCATCTTCGGGTTCCTCCTGATCTTCACCGGCGCGAACGTGCCGCTGGACGCGCTGCCCGGCTGGATGAGCACCGCCGCACAGGGGATGCCGTTCACGCACGCGATCGCCGCGGCGCGCAAGCTCGCCGACGGAGCCGGGCTCGAAGACGTGGGCACACTCGTCGGCGCGGAGCTGCTGGTCGGGGCGATCTACGGGGTCGCCGGGTTCCTGCTGCTGCGCTGGTTCGAAACGCTCAGCCGGCGCCACGCTTCGCTGGAGCGCTCGTGAGAATCCGCGACTGCAACTGGATGCAGGTCGAGGAGTACCTGCGTCGCGACGACCGCGTCGTGCTGCCAATCGGCTCCACGGAGCAGCACGGCTACCTGTCTCTGGAGACGGACAACATTCTGGCCGAGCGCGTCTCCGCGGAGGCTGCCGAGCCGCTCGGGGTGCTCGTGCTACCGGTGCTCCCGTACGGGCTGACGCCGTCGTTCGCCGCCTATCCAGGGAGCCCGACGCTGCGGTTGGAGACGTTCCTCGCCGTGCTACGCGACCTGCTCGACTCGCTGTACCGCCAGGGCTTCCGCCGCTTCCTCGTCGTGAACGGGCACGGCGGGAACCTGCCCGGCGGCGCACTTCTGCGCGAATGGATGGCACGTGAAGACAGGCCGGAGGCACAGGCGATCTTCCACAGCTGGTGGTCGAGCGACCGCGTGCAGGCCGCGGCGCGCGAGGTCGACCCGCTGCCGAGCCACGCGAACTGGTTCGAGAACTTTCCGTGGACGCGGCTTGAGGGCGTTGAGCTCCCTTCGGAGCGGAAGCCGGATCTCGACCAAGCCGCATACCAGGTCGCCGGCCCCGCTCAGGTTCGCGAGCTGCTGGGGGACGGCGTCTTCCAGGGGACGTACGAGCTGCCGGACGAGCAGGTTGCTCACGTCTGGGAGGTCGGCGTCCTGGAGGTACGGGAGTTGCTCGAGAGCGGCTGGCGTTGACGAATCCGGTCGCTCTCTTCAACGAATGGATGGAGGAGGCGCGCGCCGCGGGCGTCGAGGTGCCCGAGGCGATGACACTGGCTACGGCTGATGGAGCGGGACAGCCGTCGGCGCGGATGCTCCTCTTGAAGGGCGCAGACGAGAACGGCTTCACGTTCTTCAGCGGCTACGAGAGCCGCAAGGGCCGGGAGCTGGACGAGAACCCGCGCGCGGCGCTCGTCTTCTACTGGCGGCCGCTCGGGAAGCAGGTACGGGTCGAAGGTAGCGTGCGACGGCTGTCAGCCGGAGAGTCAGATGCGTACTGGGCCACGCGCCCTTTGCGCTCGCGCGCTGCCGCTGCCGCCTCCCGCCAGAGCGAGCCGATCGGGTCTCGCGGGGAGTTGGAAGCCGAGTTCGAACGACAACTCGGGCTGGGCGAACCGCCGAGGCCCGACCGCTGGGGCGGCTACGTCCTCGAGCCGGAGGCGATCGAGCTCTGGCAGCACCGTGACGACCGCCTGCACGACCGTATTAGGTTCACGCGCGCGCGCGAGGGCTGGCGCAGTGAGCGGCTCGCGCCGTAGCCGCGGTTCCGCCTCTGAAAATCGGGAATAGCGAAGACATGGCAACCGAGCTCCGCAACGAGCTCGCCGGCTGCGAAGGGTTCCGGCTCGAGGCCCCGCACGGGCTGCTCGGCTGGGTCGAGGAAACCTGGCTCGGCGCCGCGGGCGAACCGGTCGCCCTCGCGATCCGGACCGTCGACGGACGGGACGGTTTGCTCCTGGTAGAGGACGTCGAGCTCCTCGACCCCGACAGCGAGCTTTTGGAGATGCGGGCGGACGCGCGCCTGCTCGAGCTCGACGCACCGCGCGTGGACACCGCATCGTCCAACGGCCTTGCGGCCTCCTGGCGCACGACCGGCGCGCCGTTGGAGCCGCAGCCCGAGCCGCCCGGAGCCGTCGACCGGGCACTCCTGGCGATCAGACCGTGGCGCCTCGCCCCGCCGCCCCGGCCCGGCATTGAGCGACCCTTCTGGCTTCAAGTCGCCGTGCTCTACAGCGCCCTCGGCCTGATCGTCATGTTTGTGATCGGGCTCTGCTTCCTCGTCGCGCACCTCGCGACGGGCAGCGCTATTTGACCAGCGAGAGCAGCTTGAACATCGGCAGGTACATCGAGATGATGATCACGCCGACCATCGCGCCGACGCCGATCATCATCAGCGGCTCGATGATCGCGGTGAGCGAGGCGATTGCCGTGTCCACCTCGTCCTCGTAGAAGTCCGCGATCTTCGAGAGCATCTTCTCGAGCTCTCCCGTCTCCTCGCCGATCTTCACCATCTGGCTGACCATCGGCGGGAAGACCGGGTTCTCGATCAGCGGCTGGGCGATCGGGATTCCCTGGTGCACCTTCTGGCGCACGCCGGCAAGCGCCTCCTCGACGACCCAGTTGCCGGCGGTCTGGCCGGTGATCTCGAGCGCCTTGATGATGTCGACGCCGGCGGCGACGAGCGTCGAGAGCGTCCGCGAGAAGCGCGCCATCGTCACCTTCAGGACGACGTCGCCGATCTTCATCGGGATCTTCAGCTTCGTCCGGTCCCAGACCTGGCGCCCGGCCTCGGTTCGCTTCAGGCGGCGAACGCCCCAGATCATGAAGATGAACGCCGGGAAGATGATGTACCAGTGGTGGCGCAGCTGGTCCGAGGCGCCGACCACCCACTGCGTCAGGGTCGGCAGCTTGCCGTTGAGCTGGGCGAAGATCTTCACGAAGACCGGCACGAGGAACATCAGCAGGCCGATCAGGACGAGGGTCGCGAAGATCAGCACCATCGTCGGGTACATCATCGCGCTCTTGACGCGGCGCTTGATCTGCGTCTCCTTCTCGATCTGGTACGCGACCCGGTCGAGCACCTGGTCGAGGATTCCCGCCGCCTCGCCTGCCTCGACCATCGCGACGTAGAGGCGGCTGAAGATCTTCGGGTGGCGGCCTAGCGCCTGCGAAAGCAGAAGGCCGCCCTCGACGTCGGCCCGAATCTCCTTGATCACCAGCGAGAAGTAGGGGTCGTCGGTCTGCTCCTCGAGGATGACGAGCGAGCTGACGACGTTCAGGCCGGCCTCGATCATCGTCGCGAACTGGCGCGAAAAGATCTGGAGCGTCTTCGGCTTGATCTTCTTGAAGACGGTCCGGACGCCCTCCTCGCCGCTCGCGGGCTTCTCCTGTAGGAGGTCCGGGAGCAGGCCGCGGATGCGCAGCTGCTCGCGCGCGGCTTCGAGGTCGGGCGCGTGGACCTCGCCGGTGAGCTCGAGGCCGTCCGCATTGATAGCGCTATAGCCGTACGCCGCCATACCAAGTGCCTATCGGCAGGGGGATTGACCCGCTTGAGGGACGCAGGCGGCTTGCCGATAGGGAAATCGTGCGTGTGCGGCTACGTAGCGAACGTGGCTTCGGCCTGATCGAGCTCCTGATGGCGATGGTGATGCTGAACATCGGCATCCTCGCGATCGTGGCCGCGTTCAACTCGGGCATGTTCGCCCTGAACCGGGCGAGCAAGATCTCGACCGCCTCGGCGCTCGCCGACTCGCAGATGGAGCTCTACCGGGCGATCACGTACAACTCGATCGCGCTCGACGCGACCGCGCTCGGCAGCGTCGACAACACGTACAAGTGCGACTCCGCGCTCGGCGTCTCGTGCCCGAACTCGACCTCGGGTGAGGTGACGGCGACGTGTTCCGGGTCGCCGCTTCCCAACGAGTGCACGCCGAGCCGCAACGTGTCGGGCGCCGACCACAAGAAGTACCGGGTCGATACGTACATCGTCTACACGACGCCCACGAACGGCCGGCAGCTCAAGGTCATCACCGTGGTCGTGCGAGACGGCAACACGCTGAGCGCTCGGCCCTACGCGCGCGTCACGTCGACGTTCGACCCTTCCACCGGCTAGCCCGACGACGGCACTCGGCGCCGAGCAGGCCGGCTGCTATTTCTCGTCGTGCTGCGCTGCGCTTTCAACCGGCGGTATCCAGCTCTCGCGCCGCTTCACCCAGATCTCGTCCTCGGGCTTCAGCTCGAAGGGCGCCTCATCCAGACTTCCGAGCCGAATCTCGATGAGCGGGTCGCCGGGGTTGCTCGTGTCCAGCAGCCGAGACCCACAGTGGGGGCAGAAGCCGCGGCCGTCATAGCTCGAGATCTCGCCGCTCAACTCAAACGCCTCGACGGGCCAGTGCGCATACACACTGAACGCACTGCCAGACTCCTTTCTGCAACCCGCGCAGTGGCAACGCCGGACATGCACAGGCTCACCGCGAACGCTGTAGCGGACCGCCCCGCAGAGACATCCGCCGGTGCGAACTCTCGCCTCCACGCGCGTGGATGCTACGCACACTGCGGTGGGCCAGTGTTCGGGAGGGAGACGATCCCGGGATCATCGCCCGGTTCGAAATCCCGATCGAATGAGACCCGCTAGCGCGAGCGAGGCGCCTTCGGGCGCCTCGCTCAACGACTACTCGAACGCGTAAATCAGGGTGTGCGCGGGCCTTCTGGCTGTCGCGAAATGCCCTCGACCATCTGTCCGGTGTCCTTGTCCTTCCCTTGCAGGGCGACATCGGCCTGCGACACCACGCCGACGAGGCGATCGTCCTCGGCGGTCACGGCGAGACGCCTCACCTGGTACTGCGCCATAACTTTGAGTGCTTCCGAGAGATCGTCGTCGGGACTCACGGTGAGAAGCTCGCGCGAGGAGACCTCAGACGCCGGCATCCCCCGTGGATCTTTGCCCTTGGCGATGGCGCGTACCACGATGTCGCGATCTGTGACGATTCCCACAAGCCGTTCGCCTTCGACGAGCGGAACCACTCCCACATCTTCGCTTTCCATCACCTCGGCGACCTCGGTCAAAGAGGTCTGAGGCGTCACGGCACGCGGTCTCTGGGTCATGACATCTGCAACTTTCGGACCCATCTCGCTCCTTTCGGCGTTTCTTCACTCGTTTCCGACATCACCTCGATCAAACCCGAGGTCCGGTGCGAGGAGGGGGCGAGCGGAATCCACCCGAGGAACCAGGGTTCCCCGCAGGCTGTCTAGCCGATGGAGACCAGCCGCAGCACGTAGCGCGTGCCGTCGGCGGTGTTCATCAGGGTCAGCGCGACGCCCTTCTTGAGCGTCACCGTCTGCCGGCTGCCCTCGAGCGAGCCGCCCGCGATGCCGATCTTCGCGGTGCTCTTCGTCAGCAAGACGAGCACGAAGGTCGGGTTCGAGGCCGGGAACTTCGCGCCGACGGCGACGCTCTCGGTCGTGCCGTTGACCGAGATCTCCGCCGAGGTCGGCTTGACGGCGGTCACACCGCCCGTGGTGGAGGGCGGAATCGAGGTCTTCTTGCCGGCAGTCTTCGTCGGCGTCGCGCCCCCGGAGGGCTGCGTCGTGCCGGCGCTCCCACAGCCGCCTGTCGAGCCCGAGTCGCTCGCGCACTCGGCGCCGATCTGCTGCGTGAACGGGTCCTTGCTGCGGAAGCGGCTGAACGCGAGGAGCTGGCCCGACTGCGGCGCGGGCAGAACCCCCGGGTCGGTCAGCCCGTCTCCTGTGCTGCCCGAGCCCGAGGTCGAGCCCGTCGCGGCAACGGCGAGCGCGCCGGTCGTTCCGGTGGCGCCGGTGGCAGCCGTCGTCGTCGCGGCCGGCGAGGCGCTGGCGCTCGACTGGTGCAG
>Ga0307277_10000836_pt1 | contig 11826 bp, 12 predicted proteins | sample ER_DNA_116_FD_194473 | JGI IMG/M metagenome (GOLD analysis project Ga0307277, IMG submission 194473) | Bulk soil microbial communities from the East River watershed near Crested Butte, Colorado, United States - ER_DNA_116 | ecosystem: Environmental > Terrestrial > Soil > Floodplain | place...
ATCCGGCCGAATGTAGTGCTGTGCTCGCTGGTTGCTACTCCGACCCCACAGTCACCAGTGGCCCAAATCATATGGCTACCGACTATTCAGTCTCACAGACCCCGCGTAGGTTGTGCGCATGACGGATACGCCTACGGTTGAGCCCCCTAAGGCGGATTCCCTGAGCATTCGCGACAACCGAACCGGCAAAGAGTACGAAATCGCGATTACAGACGGGACGATCCGCACCACCGACCTCCGGGAGATCACGGTTAACGGCGGACCGGGGCTGGCGAGCTATGACCCAGGATTCGTGAACACAGCTTCTTGCCGCAGCGCGATTACCTACATCGACGGGGACGAGGGCATCCTCGAGTATCGCGGATATCCCATCGAGCAACTGGCCGAGCACTCGACGTTCCTAGAGGTCGCCTACCTTCTCTTGCACGGTGAACTGCCGACTCAGGCTCAGCTTGACGATTGGGTGCACAGCATCACCTACCACACATTTGTCCACGAGAACCTCAAGCAATTCATCGAAGGCTTTCGCTACAACGCGCATCCCATGGGGATGCTGATGGCCACTGTCAGCGCACTGTCAACGTTCTATCCCGAGGCAAGCAAGATCGGGGACCCCGAGAATCGCATGCTGCAGATCACCCGGTTGATCGCCAAGATGCCAACACTGGGAGCGTTCGCCTACCGGCATCAGCTTGGGAAGCCGTACGTCTACCCCGACAACAGGCTGTCTTATACAGCCAACTTCTTGGCCATGCTGTTCAAGATGAGTGAGCCGACGTACGTAGCCGACGAGCGCTTGGTGCACGCACTAGAGGTGCTGTTCATCCTGCATGCTGATCATGAACAGAATTGCTCCACCAATGCGGTGCGGTCCGTCGGCTCGTCGCAGGTCGATCCGTACTCTGCCGTGGCCGCGGGTGTTGCTGCGCTCTACGGTCCATTGCACGGTGGTGCCAATGAGGCTGTGCTCGCGATGTTGACGCGGATCGGTACGACCGACAACATTCCGGACTTCATTGCCGGAGTAAAGGAGGGCAAGGAGAAGCTGATGGGCTTCGGCCACCGGGTCTACAAGAACTACGACCCGCGGGCAAAGATCATCAAGAAGGCCTGTGACGACGTCTTTGAGGTGACCGGAGTCAATCCGCTGCTCAAGATCGCCCAGGAGCTGGAAAAGATCGCGTTAGAAGACGAGTACTTCATCAAGCGCAAGCTTTATCCCAACGTCGACTTCTATTCCGGGCTGATCTATGAGGCGCTGCAGTTTCCGGCGGAGATGTTCACCGTGTTGTTTGCCATCGGACGTACGCCGGGTTGGCTTGCCCAATGGTCGGAGCTCGTGCAGGACAAGGAGCAGAAGATCGCGCGGCCGAAGCAGATCTATACCGGCATGCGAGCCAGGGACTTTGTCCCTATGAGCGATCGCTGACCACTACGAGGCAAGGCGCCAGCTGCGAACATGCTCCCAGCGCATGTCCCGCCACCAGCTGCCGGTCCAGGTGTTGTGCGCAAAGCGATACAGCGTGACCGTGTCGGCGGTGAATGAGGCGGGCGGGAAGATACCCAGGCCGTTCACGTAATCCTCAACCTCCTCGCGCAGGTCGGCCCGGATACGCAACTCATGCGAGACCAAGGAGATGTGGGGCATCCAGCGATCGGGCTCGTACAGATCAGGAGGCAAACTGCCGCTAGGACCGAGCAACGGCCGCACCACCGAATCCACCGCTCCAGCAAGATCATTAAGCCGCCGGTTCGGGGCGCCGTCTAGCGCTGAGACGTCGTAGGCGAGCGCGGCATCTCCAAGCCGCCGTATTCCAAGATTCTGCACCGCAAACGCAGGTCTGCGGCGCAGCACGAAACCGATGAGCTGTATCAACTCGGCCAGCGGCACAACGACCGGCAAGCTGCCGGCAAGAGTGACGTGCGGGGGAAACGCGCCTGCCGAGATCAATCCATACTGGGCTCGCAACTGGCCGGTGATCTGAGTTACCGCCGCACACGTCCTGGGGTCCGGCCTCAGAAATACCCCAAAGCGGAACTGGTTTTCCACCAGTGTTGTCCTCTCATTCCGCATGACGCGGTCGGCGAGCACGCTTCCGCATCTGTTGCCCACCGTAACTAAGCCTGGTCACGGCAGCAACGAAACCCGCCGGTGCTTTCTGGCCGGCTGCTGACGATGATCTTGAACCTATTGGGGGAATCAGCTCCTGAGCGGCCGGCAGAGGGCAAAATGATCATGGACTAGACATCTCCGGCCGGCGCGCCGAATCCATGATCACCGCTCTCGATCTCTGCCGCCACCCAGGCCGAGAGAGAGTTAGCGTTGTATAGATGAGCATTCAGGTCAAACCCGCCACGATTGCGCGGTTCGAGGACGTTGCAACCATGCTTGGGCCTAAGAACCCTGATTCCTCGGTGTGCTGGTGCTTGAGCCACCGGCTCGACTCTAAGACCAACCGCGAGCTAGTCGGCCCGGCTCGCGGTGTCTACGTGAAGGAGCTCTGCAGCCGCCCGGTCGCACCCGGCGTCCTTGCCTACGAAGATCACGAGGTTGTCGGGTGGGCGGCCGTCGCGCCGAAATCCGAGCTGCCGTTCGCTCGGTCTACCAAGATTCCCCAGGTCGATCATTTGCCCGTCTGGTCCGTGTGGTGTATCCGGGTCCGCCCCGGCCACCGCGGCAACGGCATCTCACACGCCCTGCTCGACGGCGCGGTGGCGTACGCCCGCTCAGGGGGTGCTCCCGCGGTAGAGGGCTATCCCGTGGATAACAGGGGCCAGAAGGTCGACCTCACCATGGCCTATGTGGGCACGCGCAAGCTCTTTGAGGAAGCCGGCTTCACTAAGGCCGCTAACACCAGTGCAGTCTCTGGTGGGTTCCCGCGCGTCGTGATGCGGCTGGAGCTCTGCTGACGAACTTCACCCATACGCCTGTCGGAGCTTCTCCGACGGTGCAGCCACCACTCAACGATCAACAGATTGACTACCCAGCTCATCCAGCTCGCGACCCCGATCGCCTGACTCAGCGAAGTCGAATCGACCTCTGCGCCTGTATAGATCTCCGGCACAAAGACCGCGAGGGCGATAGCCGTCCAAGCTCTGTTGGCGATGATCGCGAAGGCCAGTGCAACGCTGCGCAACATCCATTGCCGGTGATCGGCGTAACGGCGTTGCCGGATCGCTCGAAAGCCGGCCAGCGTTGTGCCGAGCCAGAGCAGCGCGAGCATGGTGTTCGCCACCCGTTGATTGGCACCATACAAGCCCATCGGAGAGATGATCATGACACACACCGATGCCGTCAGTGCAGCAGCAACGTAGATTCGCCCGCTCCAGCGATGAATGGCCGGATGAGATTGGCGAAGCCATGGCCAGACCTGCAGGCAGGCGGCAAGCAGCGCCGCCGAACAAAGGAAGATGTGACTGACCAGCAGCGGATAGTAGCTGGCGTGCGGTGGCATCGGCTGGATCCGGGCATGCGCCGGGTCCAGGGTCAGATACGGCGGCACGGCGTACGCAATGAAGATCACCGTGAGCAATGCCAGCGGTACAACCAAGGGACGCTGGAGTAGCGGCGTCCGCGCCGCTTCGCGATGATCATTGGTCTCGGCCGTGGTCTGGCTCAGCTCGTCGGTCGACATGCCTCTTAGCATGATGATCACGATCAGCACCGCGCACTGACGCTTGCCGCAGACTTATGGTTCGGGATAACCCCACCCGCTCGGTAGTATCGCTGCTCAGCGCGCCCGCTCGACCCTCGCCTCGTCCCAAACCGGTTCTACTGACTCGTAAACGCTGCCGTCGGCACCGAAGATCAAGTACCTGTCGAAGCTGCGCGCGAACCACCGGTCATGTGTGACGGCAATGACTGTGCCCTCGAAGGAATCGAGTCCCTGCTCGAGCGCCTCAGCGGACTCTAAGTCCAAATTGTCCGTCGGCTCGTCCAGGACCAATAAGGTGGCACCGCTCAGCTCGAGCAGCAGGATCTGGAGGCGGGCCTGTTGACCGCCTGACAAGGATTCGAATCGCTGCTCGGCCGCCTTGGCCAGCTCATAGCGATCCAGCTTGCGAGATGCCTCTTCGCGTCCCATGCCGGCCCGATGATCATCACCGCGATGCAAGATCTCCAGCAGGGTGCGGCCCAGCAGCTCGGGATGATGGTGGGTCTGAGCGAACCAACCAGGGCGTACTCGGGCGCCGAGTTTCGCCCGGCCGGTATGGGGAACGGCGGGAATATCTAGATCACTGACGGGCTGGTGTTCGCGGTCGGGATTGGAGCCGCCACGCGCTAGCAGGCGCAGAAAGTGCGACTTGCCGGAACCGTTCGAGCCCAGAACTGCAATGCGATCACCAAACCAGATCTCGGTATCGAACGGCTTCATGAGACCGGTCAGCTCGAGGTCCTCGATCATGACTGCGCGTTTGCCCGTACGCCCGCCACTTAGCCGCATGGACACCCTCTGCTCCAGGGGTACGGCCTGAGGCGGTCCAGCCTCCTCGAACTTGGCCAGCCGTGTCTGAGCGGCTTGATATCGAGAAGCCATTCCTGAGTTGTACGCGGCCTTGTTCTTGTACAACATCACCAGCTCGCGGAGCTTTTGATGCTCCTCATCCCAGCGTCGCCGCAGCTCCTCCAGTCGGTCGAACCGCTCCCGGCGGGCGGCAGCAAGTGTGGCAAAACCAGATCCGTGGATCCACACCGAATTGCCGGCAGCGCCGAGCTCCAACACTGCAACGGTCTTCGCGGTCTGAGCCAGCAACTCGCGGTCGTGACTGACCAGCAGTACCGACTTCTGCGTGTTCTGCAGCTGCGCCTCCAGCCATCGCTTGGCCGGCACATCGAGAAAATTGTCCGGCTCGTCAAGAAGCAATACCTCATCCGGACCGCGAAGCAGGGCTTCCAGGGCCAGGCGCTTTTGTTCGCCACCGGACAGCGTGCTGATTTCCCGCCACTTGGCCTGGTCGTAGCTGACGCCGAGGGCCGCCGTGCAGCACGCGTCGAAGATCACCTCAGCGTCGTAGCCTCCTGCGTCCGCGTAGTCGACGAGTGCCTGCGCGTAGTCGAGCTGGGACCGCTCGCTGTCGTCCTCCATCAACTGAAGTTCCAGCCGGTCTAGCTCAGCCACTGCCCGGCGCAATGCCGGCGGCGAAAGCGAGAACAACAGGTCACGAACTGTCGAGGAGTCTCGAATGCTGCCGACGAACTGGCGCATGACGCCCAACCCACCGCTGCGCGAGACCGACCCAGTAGTCGGTTTGAGATCGCCAGCGATGATCTTCAGCAGCGTGGTCTTGCCGGCACCGTTGGGACCAACCAAGGCGACGATGGAACCCTCACCAACACGGAAAGACACGTCGTCGAGCAGCACTCGCCCGTCGGGCAGGTGGTAGCTCACGCCTGCGAGATCGACATGTCCCATGGTCGGCCATGCTAGGCGGGGTTTGATGACGAAGCGATTTCATTACCCGCATGCGCCGTGAGCCCTTCAACAAGCTCAGCCCGCATTACGCGGCAAGCAGCATGGCCAGTGCGGCGGTATCCGCGTTGACCTGCGGATCGATCCCAACCTTGCTGATCAGCTGTGTCACCGTACCGTCGACATCGGCTTGCACCCAGGCCGCGCGATGATCGAGGCCGAGGTATGGCAGGCCGGGCAGGAAGACGCAGCCTGATGCCACCTTGTACTCCGGAACACTCGCGAGCGTGCTGGATGGCGGGTGCAGCACGATCAGGCCGGGGGGTTGTTGCTCCGCGAAATGGCCTGGACGCAGCGGATGATCACCTAGCAGCTGCCCCTCCGCAACCACGAGCCCCACCGCCCCAGGATGCGGTTGCTCAGGCAGCTCCTCGCGTACGCGGAAAACCGTGCTGGTCGGCAGCAAGCCCGGAACCGCGGCCATTTGCACGGCAAGAACTAAGAATTTGGCCCATTCGACGGTGTCGTTTGGCCAGCGCCCCAACAGCATGAAGCCATACAGCGATCCATCGGCCTGCAGCGGTGCAACCTCAATCGACGATGGCCGAAAGCCGTCCATGATGACCTCCCAACTCACTGCCCAGATGCAGCGCCTCAGGTGGCACGTCGTTGATCACCAGCCGAACTTGGCTCAATGATGCGCATGCAGTGGTTAGCAGACAAGGGGGTAGGAGTGCCAAATCACAGCTGACTAGGGCGATCGGTATCACATCGTGACGTGGAAATCTCAGCCAGCGGAACACGCACTTCCGCTCGCAGGTTCCAGGGCGGCTCCGCCGCGGTGAGCCTCACCGTACCGCCCGCCCGAGTAATGAGCTCACGCACAATGGCTAGGCCGAGGCCGGCGCCGCCAGAATTTCGCCCGCGGGCATCATCGAGTCGCGTAAAGCGCTCGAAGACCCGCTCGCGATCCTCGGGCGCAATGCCGGGTCCATCGTCGCTGATACTGATCACCGCCTGGTCGTGCTCAACGAAGGCTGCTACTGCTACTCCGCTACCCGCGTGCCGCACCGCATTGTCGATCAGATTTGCAACTGCGCGACGCAGTTCCTCGGCATCGATCATGATCATCAACCGCTCAGGTGCCGCAACGGTTACCGAGACTCGGGCATCTGAGTAGCCCTTGGCCACCTCGGACACAAGATCAGCAGCGTCTACAGGCTCCGGATGCGCTGGCGGCCTGGTGTCGGCATCAGCGCGCGCCAGCAGCAACAGATCTTCTACCAGCCCGGAAAGCCGTTTGACGTCCACCATGAGATCGGCAGGCAGAGTGCCGCCCTCGCCGAGCCGTTGGGCGACCTCCAGCTGCGCCTGAATGCTCGTCAGTGGGCTACGCAGTTCATGAGCCGCGTCCGCCACAAACGACCGCTGCCGTTCCTGCGCTTCACCCAACCGGTCGAGCATCTCGTTAAGGGTGACAGCCAGGGCGCGGATTTCGTCCGCAGCCGGCGGCACAGGGAGTCGCTCGCTCCTAGCCGGACCGCTAATGCGGCGTGTTCTGCTGATCTTCTCGGCCCCCGCACGCAGTTGTTCCACCGGCCGTAGCGTCCAACCGATCACCCGCCATGCGATGAGGGCAAGCGCTCCGAGCAGCAATGGAAAGGTGACGAGCAGAGCGTTCCGCAGCGCCGTACGCGTGGCGAGCACGTCCCCGAACGGCAGCCCGACCATGATGCTGACCGGTGCCGCAGCGGGGCCTGCCTGAATCGCTCGGACTCGCAGCGGCCCGGAGATCCCGAGCCGTACGCCATCCACTATGACGGCCTGGCCGGTGAGCGCCCTCGCGAGCTCGTCGGGCCGGAGCAGCGGTGTCAGCCGGTCAGCCGTAACCGAACCTCCGATTACCCGCTGCTGGGCGTCCACCACTTGCACGACTTGCGCTTGATCATTTGGCCAACTTCCTCGGCACTTGCCAGCGTTTCGTTGTCCAGAGTGCGATCAACTGAGTAGGTCAGCGCGCCGAAGAACGCCAAGCCGCCCATGATCAACGCCGTACTTACCCCAGCGAGCCCAATGATCATGAGCCGGACTCGTAGGCTCAAGGTCCAGAATCGCTTCACCTGGGGGGTTCCCCACTCATGAGGCAAGGCGATAGCCAACGCCGCGAACCGTGATCAATCGATCGTTGCCGATCTTGCGCCGTAGGTACCCGACATAGACCTCGACGGCATTGGGTGCGACGTCGGCAGTGCTATCCCAGACATGATCAAGCAGCTCCGCTTTGCCGATCACTCGGCCGGCATTGCGCATCAGATACTCCAGCAGCACGAACTCGCGCGGCGTCAGGTCCGCTGGGACCCCATTGACCCAAACCTCACGGCTTGCGGGATCGAGCTTCAGATCGCCCGCGCTGAGCACGACCGGCCGGGCCCTCGCACCACGCCGCAGCAGGGCTCTGATCCGAGCCAGTAGTACGACGAAGGAGAACGGCTTGGTCAAGTAGTCATCCGCACCATCATCCAGAGCATCGGCCTGGTCGTACTCGCCGTCCTTCGCCGAAAGCATGAGCACGGGCACCCAGTTGCCGTGAGCGCGGAGCCGGCGTACCACCTCATATCCGGAGAGCCCGGGCAACATGACGTCGAGCACGACAGCATCGAAGTCCCCGTACTGAGCCAGGCGCAAACCAGACCTGCCGTCGGAGGCACTCTCGATCACAAACCCCTCGGCGGCCAGGCCACGCCGGAGTGCGGCAACCATCCGCTCCTCGTCATCGACCAGCAGCACTCGCACACGCCAAGTATGAGCGGCGCGCAGGCTTGGGGGCTGCCAGTGCGCGTTCGATCGAACACAGCGTTCTCACAGTGAGCAACGGCAACAATTGGCACATGCGGATCTTCAGCTCCAAACCGGCGATGCGCCTGCTGGCGCCGCTGGCCTTTGTCCTCGTGGTGGCCGGAACTGGTCTGGTTGCTGCAACCGCTAGCGCCGAAAAGAAGTTGCCGACCCGTACGCCGCAGGAGTTGCTGGTCGATCTTCAGCAGGCCAAGACCGACGGGCTGTCTGGGACCGTCGTGGAACGAGCCGATCTCGGTATTCCCGCTATCCCGGGTCCGAACGGACAAGACAACGCTGAACTGACCTCCCTGGTTTCTGGCAGCCACACGCTCCGAGTGCGCTATTCGGCGCCCGACAAGGCACGTCTGGCGGTGCTCGGCACCTACAGCGAGTACGACATCATCAAGAACGGCAAGGACGTCTGGACCTGGTCCAGCAAAGACAATGCGGCGACTCACCGTACTGTGACCGCCGAGCCGGAGAGCACTCCATCTGCAACGCCCACGACGCCGGAGGAAGCTGCCAATAGGGTGCTCAAGGCGTTGGAGTCGACGACGACGGTGACGAGCGACAGTGCGGTCGAGGTTGCCGGCCGCCCGGCGTACGAACTGGTGCTGGATCCCAACGATTCCAATACGTTGATCGACCAAGTGCGGATTGCGATCGACGGCGATACCAAACTGCCGCTCCGCGTGCAGGTGTTCGGAACCGGCAACAAGATCGTGTTCGAGGTTGCCTACACGTCGGTGGACTTCACTCGACCCGATGATTCGGAGTTCGTCTTCAATCCGCCGCCGGGCGCCAAGGTGACCGAGGTTCAGCCGAGCGCCACGCCGAATGCACAAGATCGCAAGCAGGCGGAAGAGGCCAGGAAAGCCACCAAGATCATCGGCAGCGGCTGGACCGCCGTGCGCATCACGAAGATCGACGACCTGACGAACAGCCAGACTGATCAGCAGCTCAAGGCGTTCCTCGACAAGCTGCAGTCGGTGCACGGGTCGTGGGGTTCGGGACGGCTGCTCGCCGGTACCGCCTTCTCCGCCGTCTGGACGGACGATGGGCGGCTTGGCGTCGGCGCGGTTCGTCCCGACGTGATCTACCAGGCGCTCAGCAGGTGAGGTCGGCGCCCGCTGATTCCCCGCCAATCGTCAGCAGCGGGCTGACCAAGCGGTTTCGGCGCCAGATTGCCGTCGATCGCATTGACTTGGAGGTCCCTCGCGGTGCGGTCTACGGTTTTTTGGGTCCGAACGGCTCGGGCAAAACGACGACGATCCGCATGCTCCTAGGGCTGATCTCCCCGACAGCCGGAGAGATTTCGTTATTCGGTCTGCAGATGCCGTCCGCAACGAGGACTGTGCTCTGGCGCGTCGGCTCGCTGGTCGAGGGTCCGGCCTTTCACCCTTACCTTTCCGGCCGCGCCAACCTCGGCAGACTCGATGCTGCTGATCGCTATAGCGATCCACGCACCTCCCGCTCGCGAATCGACGCCGCACTTGACAGGGTTGGTTTGCTGTCTGCCGCGGAGAAGCGCTACCGGGCCTATTCGCTAGGCATGCGGCAGCGATTGGCGATCGCGGCATCGCTGTTGATGCCTCGTGACCTGCTCGTGCTGGACGAGCCGACCAACGGGCTGGATCCGCAGGGCACCCGCGAGGTCCGGCACCTGATCAGTGATCTGGCGCGGGACGGCGCCACAGTACTCGTCTCGAGCCACCTGCTTGCCGAGGTTGAGCAGATCTGCAGCCACGTTGGGGTCATGTATGAAGGCCGGCTCGTGGCGCAGGGGCCGCTGAGCGACCTGCAGGCGAGCACCGTGCAGGTCGTACGCGTTGACACCGATCGGCCCGAGGATGCGGGAAGGGTGCTGGCCGAGCTGGGACTGAGCGAGATTGAGACCTCGACCGGATCCGTGACGGCAAACCTTGGTGATGTGGCCGTGGAAAAGATCATGCCCAACTTGGTCAATGCTTGTGTGCCCGTGGTTGGGTTCACGGTGCTGCGGCCAAGCCTTGAGGACGTATTCGTGTCCTTGACGGGAGAGGGATTCGATGTCAGCGGCTGAGGTCGTCCTCGTCGGCAACCCGCCCCGGGCTCGGGTATCGACCCGATTCCTACGATCCGAACTCAAGATCATTTTCGGTCGCCGGCGCAATATCGCAGGACTCGGGGTGCTCGCTGTTGTTCCAGTGATCTTGGCAATCTCGGTACGCCTCTCCTCACCCAACGGGGAGGGCGGCGTTGACATCATTAGCGGGATCACCGGTAATGGGCTGTTCGTGGCCTTTGCGGCGCTTGCCCTGGAGCTGCCGTTGTTCTTGCCTTTGGCGGTCAGCGCCATCTCCGGCGACTCTGTTGCCGGAGAGGCCAACCTCGGAACCTTGCGCTACTTATTGGCGGTTCCGGCCGGCCGTACCCGGTTACTCGTGATCAAATACGCCGCAATCGTGATCTTCGCCCTGGTGGCAACCCTCATCGTGGCGCTTGCGGGGACGATTATGGGGCTGGCGCTTTTCGGCGGTGGCGACATGACGCTGCTCTCTGGCACCCAGACATCGATGGCAGATGGGGTGTGGCGCCTGCTCGTGAGCTCGTTCTACCTCGCGGCCCAGTTCTCAGCACTGGGTGCGATTGGGCTCTTCGTGTCCACTCTTACCGAGCAGCCGCTGGGCGCGACAATTGCCATCGTGCTGGTGGATGTGCTGATGTTCATTCTCGACTCGATTTCACAGTTGGACTGGCTGCATCCGTGGCTGCTGACCCATTGGTGGACCGCATTTGCTGATCTGCTGCGAGACCCGATGGCTACCGAGTCGATCCAGCGCGGACTGATCACCGCTGTGGTATACGCCGGAGTGTTCTGGCTAGCTGCCTGGGCAAGGCTGTCAACCAAGGACATCTCGAGCTAGCCACTATATTGGCCAAGATCATGACTGACTCGGCCGAGCTCGAGGACCACCGCGTACGGCGGGAGGTGGTCTCGTTTGTGCGACGCAGCAACCGGATGCGCGTCAACCATCGTCGTGCTTGGGAGCTCTATCGCGACCGCTTCGTGATCGAGGTGCCTCGATTGCAGACCTCGACATCCATTCACCCGGCCGCCGCAGTGAATCTTGTCGAAGCATTTGGTAGGGATGCCGAGCTGATTCTAGAGATCGGGCCTGGCACCGGCGGGTCGCTGATCCCTATGGCAGCGGCCCGGCCGGACGCGAATGTGCTCGCCTTCGAGGTCTACCGGCCGGCCATCGCACGAATGCTCGGCCACCTCGCACGCCAGGGTCTGGACAATGTCCGAATCATCGAGGCAGATGCTGTCGCTGGCATGGAGCACCTGCTGCCACCTCGATCGGTCGACGAAGTGTGGATGTTCTTCCCCGATCCCTGGCCGAAGCCGCGCCATCACAAGCGCCGGCTCGTGACGCCTGCCTTCGTGGCGTTGGCAGCATCTCGGATAAGGCTTGGCGCGACATGGCGGATAGCGACCGATTCCGCCGACTATGCCGACTGGATACGCAGCGTTTTCAACAACGACCCCCGCTTTGCGAGCGAGCATGCCAACGGCAGAGCACCGCGTTGGGAG
>Ga0307277_10000837_pt1 | contig 11826 bp, 10 predicted proteins | sample ER_DNA_116_FD_194473 | JGI IMG/M metagenome (GOLD analysis project Ga0307277, IMG submission 194473) | Bulk soil microbial communities from the East River watershed near Crested Butte, Colorado, United States - ER_DNA_116 | ecosystem: Environmental > Terrestrial > Soil > Floodplain | place...
GCACACCCGTGCGTCGAGCCGGCTGTGGTCGAGGACGAGCACCGTGCCCGCTTCGTCCGAGGTCAACTCGAGACGGACGAGCGAGTCGCTCTCGCCTCGTCTGCGCCAGTCGAGCTCGAGCCGCCGTCCCTGCTCCACCGTCCGCATCTTTGCCTCCACGTCATCGGGGGGAGCGAGCCAGCGCGAGACCGATTCGGGGTCGGTCAAGGCTCGCCAGACCTCCTCGATCGACGCCGAATACCGGCGCGTGAGCCGAAGGGCGGCGAGTTCCTCGGCCATCGACAGTGGATCAAAGCGGCAATTTGCGTAACTGTCAAGTTACATAAGACGCCTCAAATGGCAGCGCGGCCAAGGGCGCCACGCCCTTCAGGACGGTCGCTAGCGTCGCCTTGGTCCGGCGCTAGAGTCGAGGCCGTGATCGACCTTCGTTCGGATACGAAGACTCAGCCGAGCCGCGGCATGCGCCAGGCGATCGCCGAGGCCGAGGTCGGCGACGAGCAGCGGCGTGAGGACCCGACCGTCAACGAGCTCGAGCGCCGGGTCGCCGAGCTGCTCGGACAGGAGGAGTCCGTCTACGTTCCCACCGCGACGATGGCGAACGAGATCGCCCTCCGGACCCTGTCGGAGCCTGGTGACGAGTTGATCGCGGAGGAGAACGCTCACATCCTCCTGTCGGAGCTCGGAGGCCCCGCCGTGCATGCGGGTTTGATGACGAGACCGATCCGCGGCATCGCCGGCCGCTTCGGCCCGGCAGACGTCCAGCAAATGCTGCGGCGCACAGACGAGACCCACGTCCCCCCGACCCGCGTCGTCGCGATCGAGAACACGCACAACACGTCGGGTGGGCGGGTTTGGCTGCTCGACGAGATCCGGGCGCTCGTCGCCGCCTGCCGGGAGCTCGAGCTTTCGGTCCATCTCGACGGGGCGCGCGTGCTCAACGCTGCAGTGGCGAGCGGAGTGCCGGCTGCGGAGATTGCAGGAGACTTCGACACGGTCACGATCTGCCTATCAAAGGGGCTTGGGTGCCCGCTCGGGGCGCTGGTCGCCGGCTCCAACGAGCTGATGCGCCGGGCCCGGCGCCTCAAGCACCAGTTCGGCGGTGCGATGCGGCAGGCCGGGATCGTTGCCGCGGCCGGGATCTACGCGCTCGACCACAACGTCGAGCGGCTGGCGGACGATCACGCGCGGGCCCGGCGGCTGGCCGAGGGTCTGCACGCAGCCGGAGTGCCGGTCGATCTCGAGCAGGTCGAGACGAACTTCGTGCAGGTCGACGTCGGCGCCCTCGGCCTGGATGTCGACGAGGCACTCGCCCGGCTCGCGCAGGAGGGCGTCGGCCTATCGAAGACGCCGCACCCGGGTGTCGTGCGCGCGCTCACCCATCTCGACGTCGACGACGGCGACATCGAGCGGGCGACTGGGCTGATCCCGAAGGCGCTAGGGGTGCTCGCGCCGGCCTGAGCGCCGCGGCCGGCTCAGCGATCGCCGGCGAAGCCGAAGCCGACAACGAGGGCGGCATAGAGGCCGACGAGCGCGAGCCCCTGCCAGCGCCTCGAGGAGCCGTCGAAGACGACCGCGGCAACGACCACGGTTGCGAGCGCCATCGCTCCGAGCTCCTCCCAGCGGAACGAGAACGGCAGTGGAGGGCTCACGGCCCAGGAAAGAAGCGCAACCGCGGGTGTCACGAAGAGGGCGACCTGGGCACTCGACGAGACGGCGATCTCGGTCGCGAGCCGCATCTTGCCCCGACGGGCGATGACGATTGCGCCGCCGTGCTCGGCCGCGTTGCCGACGACGGCAACGACGACGATCGAAATGAAGAACTGTGAGAGCCCCGCCGCTTTCGCGAAGCCGTCCAGGGAGTGGACGAGGATCTCGCTGGTCACGGCGGTGGCTGTGGTCGCCACGGCGAGCGCGATCAAGGCCCGCCGAAGCGACCAGGCATCGGCGCGCTCCTCGCTCCCCGAGGCGGCGTGTTGCTGCCGGAAGCCGCGAAGCTGGATCGTCTGGACGACGAGGTACAGCGCGAGCAGGGCAAGCGCGATCGGCGCGCTCACGACGGCGAGCGAGTGGCGCTCCGGATCGCCCTGCCAGCCGGCGACCGATGGGCCGAGGAAGAGCAGCACCGCCGTCCCGACCAGGCCGAGCTGCAAGAGCAACGAGTTCCTGTTGATCGGCTTGCCCGTCTCGCCGGCCGCCATGGCGACGCCGAGCACGAGCAGCAGGTTCGAGATCACGCTCCCCGCCAGCGAGCCGCGGACGACGTTCGGCAGCCCGTCTGCGACCGCGAACATGGCGATGATCAGCTCCGGGGCGTTACCGAAGCTCGCGTTGAGAAAGCCGCCGATGCCGGGACCGGTGTGCTCCGAGGCATGCTCGGTGGATTCGCCGATCAGCCAGGCGAGCGGGACGAGCGAGGCCGCGGCGAGCACGAACAGCACGACGTCCCCGGGATGGAGGACGAAGTCGACGACGATCGTGATCGGGGCGAGCGCGAGAGACGCCCAGAGGAGCTTTCGCGCCACGTCGATACCCTAGCCACGTGCCCGCGGCGGTCCTCTTCGACTGGGGCGACACCCTGATGCGTTTTGCCTACGACGAGGCCCTCGTCGAGGCAGGCCACCGGGCCGGGCTGGCGGCGCTCCGGCGCGACGAGCTCCCCGAGGTGGAGCGGATAGCGGCGCATTTTCGCGAGCGCTACGAGCCTTTCTTCTGGACACCGGGCACCGTCGAGGAGCTCGAGTACCCGGGGCTCGTCCGCCAGCTGCTACGGGACTTCGGGGTCGAGGTCGACGACGAAGAGTTGACGCGCTTCCTCGAGGCCGAGCACGCGGCCTGGGATCCCGCGCGGCAGCTCGCGGCGCACACGCACGCGCTGCTCGAGGCCCTCCGCGCGCGCGGGCTCAAGCTCGGGCTCGTCTCCAACGCGTTCGACCCCGGGTGGCTCCTGCAACGCGACCTCGAGCAAATGGGGCTGGCGGAACGCCTCGACTTTGCCGTCTTCTCCTCCGAGGTCGGGAAACGCAAGCCTCATCCGGCGATCTTCGAGCGGGCGCTCGACGCGCTCGAAGTCGCAGCCGCGGAAACAGTCTTCGTCGGCGACCGGCTCTACGAGGACGTGCGCGGCGCCGGCGAGCTCGGGATGACGACCGTGCAGGCGCTCTGGTTCCGGGCCGACGAGTACCCGGAAGGCGGCGATCCCGACTTCCAGGCGTTCACGCAGATGGATGTCTTGAACGTGCTCGACCGCCTCGCTGCCGCTGCCTAGTCTCGCTGCCGTTCCGCGCCCTAGCCCGTCCGAACGCGGTTGTCAAGTCTTGCGGAGGGCGTATGGGTTCACCCAAAATTCCGCCATGGAGACAAAGCGCGACCTCGTCAGGCGGGCGAGCAAGCTGCCGTTGCACCCCCAGGACGAGGTCGAGTGCCGGCGCTGCGGTGTCTACTGCGACAAGGTCGTCCATCCCGCCGCGTGCGTCGAGCGGGATTGTGCCTTCCTCTACTCGTACCAGGAGTTCGGCCACACCTACGTCGGCTGCATGCAGAAGGTGTTCGACGTCGAGATCGACTTCGACCTTCTGCGCGCCGCCGAGGCAACCGGCGAGTTCGGCGCGGTCAAGGCGACGCGCAAGCCGCTACCGATCTGCCGGGCCGAGGTAGAGAGCTGCTACGACAGTCGCACCGAGGACGTCGGCTGCCTCAATCCGGAGTTCTACGAGCTGCCCGTGGGGGAACCAAGTTTTCGGGTCTTCGCTCGGCTGCGTCCTAACCCCGAGCCCGCTTAGCCGGCCGCCGAGATCCGGCCCGCGGCTTCTTGTCTCGGGAACGGGCGTGTAGGTCTTTCAGCTTGCGAACCTGCTCCGCGTCGGGGCCGTGGCCGTCCGTGCCCGGCACCTCGAGGAAGGCCGGGAGTCGCTGGAGCTTCGGATGGGCGAGGAAGACGCCGAGGTCTTCGCCGAGCAACCCGTCGCCGATGTTGTCGTGCCGGTCGCGGTTCGACCCGAGCGGGGCCTTCGAGTCGTTCACGTGCAGGACGCGGAGGCGGTCGAGGCCGATCTGCGCGTCGACCTCGGCGAGCACGCGGTTGAGCTCGCTTCGGGTTGTCACGTCGTAGCCGGACGCGTAGAGGTGGCAGGAGTCGAGGCAGATGCCGAGGCGCTCGTGCGCGCCCAGAGCCTCGTAGAGCGCCGCCAGCTCTTCGATCGAACGGCCGATCGTGTCACCCGCGCCGGCCGTGTTCTCGATCAGGAGCCACGTCGTCTCGGAGCAGCGTTCGAGCGCCCTTCGCAACGCAGGCACCGCTCGCTCGAGGCCGACCTCGAAACCGGCGCCCTGGTGGGAGCCGACGTGGAAGACGACGCCGTCGGCCTCGATCGCGCACGCGACGTCCACCGTATTCTCGAGTGCGGCGACCGACTTCTCGTAGAGCTCGTCGTTGGGGCTCGCAAGGTTGATCAGGTAGACGGCGTGGCAGACGACCGCACCGGTCCCGGCCTCGGCACGTCGTTGCTTGAAGCGCTCGAAGTTGGCAGGGTCGTGGTTCGTCGGTCGCCAGGCCCGCGGGCTCTGCGTGAATATCTGGACGCAGTCGCCCCCGATCGCCTCGATCCGGTCGATCGCCGTGTGGATGCCGCCGGAGGTCGAGACGTGCGCGCCGAGTTGCATCTGCCTGACGCTAGCGTCCGGAGCACAGCCGGCACCGCAGTACGCTACCGCCGTGGCCGTCCGAGTCCGCTTTGCGCCGAGCCCGACCGGCCTTCTTCACATCGGCAGCGTCCACACGGCCCTCTTCAACTGGCTCTTCGCACGCCATGAGGGCGGTGAGTTTCGCCTCCGGATCGAGAACACCGACACGAGCCGCGAGGTCGCCGATGCGACCGAGCAGATCCAGGAGTCGCTGCGCTGGCTCGGTCTCGACTGGGACGGCGAGGTGACGTTCCAGCTCGACCGGATTGAGCAAGCGCAGGACGTTGCAAGGCAGCTCGTCGCGGATGAGAAGGCCTACGAAGACGACGGCGCGATTCGCTTCCGCATGCCCGACGCGGGCGTGACTGCGTGGGACGACCTGATTCTCGGACGGATCGAGTATCCGAACGAAAAGCTGGAGGACGTCGTCGTCGTCCGCTCGGACGGCCGGCCGACCTACAACTTCGTCTCGCCACTCGAAGACCTGCTCGACGGGATTACGCACGTCATCCGGGGCCAGGACCACGTCTCGAACACGCCGAAGCAGCTACAGATCCTCGCCGCGCTCGGCGCGGAGCTCCCGCGCTACGCACACGTGCCGCTCCAGAACGGGCCAGACGGGAAGAAGCTGTCGAAGCGCCACGGAGCGATCACCGTCGAAGAGTTTCGCGGCGCCGGGTTCATCCCCGAGGCCCTCGTCAACTACCTCGCGCTCCTCGGCTGGAGCTACGACGACCACACCGAGCTGATGACGCGCGAGGAGCTGATCGAGCGGTTCTCGCTCGAGCGGGTCGGCAAGAGCCCGGCGACGTTCGACTACGAGAAGCTGACCCATATGAACGGCGTCTACCTGCGGGCGCTGCCGCCCGGCGAGTACGCCGATCGCCTCGTCGCCTATCTTCGCGAGCGGGGCTACGACTGGGAGGAGGAGCTCGTTCGCAAAGTGGCGCCGCTCGTGCAGGAGAAGATCGCGACGCTCGGCGAGTTTCCGACCTTCGCTCGCTTCTTCTTCGAGCGGGTCGCGCCGGAGGAGCCGCTCGACGACGGGGCCATCCTGCCCGCAGCGGCAGAGGTGCTCGCGCAGACCGACCCCTTCGAGGCGGCGGCGATCGAAGCGGCGTTACGAGAGCTGTCGGAGCGGCTGGGCCTGAAGCCGCGTCAGGCTTTCCAGCCAATTCGTCTCGCCCTCACGGGGTCGACCGTGTCGCCCGGCCTCTTCGAGAGCCTCGAGCTGCTCGGGAAGGAAGAGTCCATCGAGCGGCTCAGCGTGCCGGGGAGCGGCTTGGGCGGCGCGAGCGGATCCAGCGCGCGCTGAAACTCGAGCCAGGCGCGGCGGCGAAACTGCGTGGTGGGGCGGGGAAGAAGATCTTTCAACGAGACCGGTCCACCGAACGATATTTACGACTTCTGAACAGTAAACGACGCCTGCTCGGAAGTAGTTACGGCCGAGGCGAGTAGACCAGCAGGGCGCTCGCGAAAAGCGCCAGACCAAGCGCCCAGATCGGCCAGAGCTCGACCGTGGCGCCGGCTGCGAACAGCGCCGCACCGCTCAGGGCGAGCAGGGTCGTCGCCAAAACGGTCCCGCGAGCCGCAGGCTCGGGCTCGATTGAATCCTCGACCGGGAGCGGCTTCGGAGTCGCCACACGCAGCCTCGCGAGGCGAACCCTGAACAGCGCGCCCCGCCACTCCGGCAGAAACGCCTCTGCGAGCGTGCCGCCGCCGTGCTCCAGGATCTCCGCGATTTCCGCCGTCGCGTCGCGCGCGCCGGCGAGCGCCGCGGCGAGCTCGGCATGGGCGACCTCGGCTCCCGCGGGCGGCCGCAGCCCGAGCGCGAGCTCGCCGGCCGCATGCAGTGCGTACTGAAGCGAAGGCAGGCGTTCGAGCAGCGCCTCCTCGTCGAGCAGCTCGGCCGGGTCGGCCGCAATCGACTCGAGCTCTGTCAATGCCCAGGCGAGCCGTTTCCACAGGCCGGTGAGCGCTGCCGCGTACCCCTCGCGCTGCCCGCTCGCGACGCCCGGTCTCACAGCGCGATCTTAGCGCTACAGTGACTGTCGTCCACATGGTGGGAGGAGCCGACCACACGGTGCTAGTCGTCGACGACGACGACAGCCTGCGCATGCTCTGCCGGGTGAATCTGGAGCTCGAGGGCTACCGCGTACTCGAGGCGCCGACGGTCGAGCGTGCCGAGGGGCTACTCCGCGACGAGGATATCGATGTCGTGCTCCTCGACGTCCACGTCGGCACCGGCGACGGCTTCAGGGTCCTGGGAGGAATCGGCCGCGAGCGGGTCGCCCTGTTCACAGGCAGCTTCGACGTCGACGAACACCATGCGGCGGCGGTCGACGCCGTCCTCCGGAAGCCGTTCACGCTGACCGAGCTCTCCGAGACGGTCGGTCGGCTGGCGGTGGCGGAAGGCGCACGCTCGACACCGGGCTAGAGCGGTTCGTCTGTTCTGCAACAAGCTCTAAGGCGCCCTGCGCTAGATTGCGTCGCCGTGAGCGTCACCGCCGTTCGCACGCCTGCCGAGTACGAGTCCCAGCTCCGACGCTATCTCTACGACCGCTCCGAGGAGGGCCGCGCAGTTCGTGTCGGGGAGAAGGAGGTCTCGGAACGCGCTGAGATCGTCGCGCGCTACCGCGACCTCTTCAGCCGAGAGCAGGTCGACGCGCTGCACGCAGCCGAGGAAGCCGCTCCGGAAGGCGACGAGCGGGAGCGCCTCTATCGGCTGCGAAAGACGTGTGAGGCCGGCGTCGTCTCGGCCGAGATGGCAGAGCGCGAGGACGCGCTCGAGAACGCCGTTCTCGCCGCAAGGGTGGAGTTCAAGGGCGAGCAGCTCCCGCTACGTTCGGCGCAGGCGAAGCTCGCCGTGCTGCCGGACTACGGCGAGCGCGAAGAGCTCGGCCAGGTGACGGCCGACCGTTCCGCCGAGTTCAACGCGGACCGGCTCGACGTGTTGCAGGCCGGCGAAGAGCTCGAGGCCGAGATCTCCGGGCAGCCGGACATGGTCGCCCGAAACGAGGAGGAGAAAGGCGTCTCACTACGCGAGCTCGAGGCCGCGCTGGCCCAGGCGAGCGATCGCTCGACCGCCGCTTACGTCCTCCTGCGAGACCGCTGGTTCGAGCGGCTGCTCGGGCCCGAGCGGGAGCAGGTGCCCTCGTCCTACCACGTCGCGTATCTCCGCCGCTTGTCGCCGCTCGAGTCGACGTACACGAAGGACCGCGCCGTCGAGGTCTGCATGGACACGGTCAAGCGCCTCGGGTTCGACCTCGAAAACGAGCCGAACATCCGCCTGGATCTGGACGACCGGCCGCAGAAGTCGCCGCGTGCGTGCGTGATCCCGTCGGATCCGCCGAGCGTGGTGCACCTGATCACTCGCGCTCAAGGCGGGCTCCACGACTACCAGGCGTTCCTGCACGAGGCCGGTCACGCTCTCCACTACGCGGGCTGCGACCCGAACCTGCCATACACGTTCCGAAACATCTCGCGTGACCATGCCCTCACGGAGATCTACTCGTACATCTTCGAGGCGATCACCCGGGAGCCGGAGTGGCATGCCCACTACTTCGGTCTTTCCGACGACGAGGCGGTACAGAACGCGGAGGCGACGACGTTCCTCGAGGCCGTTCTCTACCGGCGCTACACGGCCAAGCTGCAGTTCGAGCTCGACTTCTGGGGTCGGTTCAACGAGGACGGCGGCGTGCCGGACGGCTACGAAGAGCGCCTGACGGAGGCGACGGGCGTCCGCTATCGCGCCGACGCATACCTCGCGGACATGGACGCGGGCTTCTACTCGGCCGACTACCTCCGCGCGTGGATCCGCTCGGCGCAGCTTCGCGACTATCTCGTCCGCGAGATCGGCGAGGACTGGTGGCGAAACGCCGCAACCGGCGAGCGCTTGCGCGCGCTGTTCGCAGAGGGGACGCGGCCCTCGAGCGAGGAAATCGCCGCGCGGCTGGGGTACCAGCCGCTCGACATCGGGCCGCTGCTGCGCGAGCTCGGCGTCTAAGCCGGCCAGCTAGGAAGCCTGAACCGTCTTCGAGGTCGCCGCGGCCCCTGAGGCTCCCAGGGCCTTGACCGCGAAGACCTTTGCGCCGCTCTTCAGTGCGATCTTCGTCTCAAAGCCTGTGCGGGCCGCAATCCGCACCGGCTTCATGTTCACGGAGCTCGAGCCGGCGAGCACCTGCCACCGCCTGAGGTCGGTGGCGCCGTTCCAACTCGCGTAGACCATGACGCGGCCAGGGCCGATTGTTTGCACGCTGATCGCAGGACGGGTGCGCGGCCGCCCGTGCCAGGTGAGCCGGTAGGCGCGATAGGAATCGGCGCCCTTTGCGAAGTGGCCGTCGAAGACGACGTTGCCGCGTGCGTCGAATTCGGTGAACCAGGGGTTCTGGCCCCAGCCGACGAAGGCTTGGCCCTTGCGGAGCATCTGCACGTTTCCCTGGCTGCCGGAGAGCAGGTTCTGCGGGTGGACATACGCGTGCAGGAGCCTCACCTGGCGGGCGCGGAGGCCAACGCGAAGGAGCAGCGCCCGCGACTGCTTCTCGACGGCTGGGTTCGCGCCGTTGTCGAAGAGGGAGATCGTGGTTCCTGAACGCCACCGTGCGTCGTGCTGCCAGTTGAACGCCACGCCCGGGCCTAGCACGAAATCGCTCAGCTTGCCACCGAGCCGCCACACGATCGCTCCGGTCCGGCGCTTGATCTCGTAGAGCGCGTGCGTATTCCGCCCGGAGATGAGGTAGTTACCGTCAGGACCCAGCGCAACCGAGTTGATGTGGAAGTAGTCGAACGGCTGCGAGTTGTTCCGCTGGGCGTACGACTCCGTAACCGGGACGTGACGAAGGGCGCTCCACTGGAACAGCACCCGGCCGCTGGGGATGGCCAGCTCCTGAAAGCCGGAATCCATCGTGTCTCCGTGCTGGTCGTAAAACGTGATCAGCGCCGTGTTGCGAGGCGTGATGGTGAACTCATGCTCGTCACCGGCGAGGCCGTTCCCGGCGCGGAGGACGGCGATTCGACGGTAGGCGCTGTTGTAGATGACGTAATGGCCGTTGCCGATCCCGGATGCGGAGTGGCCCTCCCACCAGGTCAGGACCTTTCGGCCGTGGTAGCGCTGGACCCGAAAGTCCGTGGCGCCGAGCGCCTGTGGATGGAACCAGACCGGCCTGCCGCGGTTGTCGAGGATGAGCGGCCCCTCCGGCTCGATCTTCTTCGGTGCGATGAACACGTAGCCCGGGGCGACTCCCTTGCTCTTGACGTCGATCGTCACCGCGGCCGGCGTGAGGTCGGGCCTCGAGACGAAGTGAAGGACCTCAGGGTCCGCGGTCGAGCGTCCTGAGTCGCCGTGGGCAACTCCGGGGATGGCCAAACCGATAAGCGCAAAGGCAAGAGCTTTTCGCAGAGATCCTCCCGTCGTCCGGCGGGAGACTAGCGGCGCCTGCGGAGTGCGCGTGCCGGACACCAAAGAGAGGCGCATACGGGATTCGAACCCGTGCCGCCGCCGTGAGAGGGCGGTGTCCTAGGCCACTAGACGAATGCGCCCGGCGGGGCCGAAGTCTAGCCGATCAAAAAAGCGCCGCCGACCACGCGCCGAGAGCTTCGACAGCTCCGGCGTCGAGCGCTCGAGTGTAGCCTGACTGCCGAGGTGGCACAGGCTCTCCTCAGCGAGCGCGCGCCATCCGTGCGACGATTGCCGAGAGTTGTGGCGTTCGACGCGGCCGTCGCCGCGGTCGGCTCAGGCCTGCTGATCGGCGGCGTCGCCGCGGCCTCGGGGGGGTACTTCGCTACCTCTTGGGGCTGGACCGCCGTTGCCCTTCTCTGGGCGATCGCCCTGGCCTTGCTCCTCCGCAGTGTGTTCGAGATCGGAGTCGCCGAACTCGTTTTCTTCGGCGCGCTCGTGCTCTTCGCCATGTGGATTTGGCTCGGGACGACCTGGTCGGAGAGCGTTCCCCGGTCGTTCCTCGAGGGAGAACGGGTACTCGTCTACGTCGCGGCCGCAGCCGCTGCGCTTTTGCTGATCCACCGTCGCACGGTGCCGCAGTTGCTCGGCGGGGTCCTCTTCGCGATCGTCTTCATCTGCGGCTACGGCCTGGCCACGCGGTTGCTTCCGAACCGGATCGGCACCTTCGATCCCGCTGCGGGCTATCGACTCGAAGGCCCGATCGGTTATTGGAACGCGCTCGGGATCTTCGCCGTAATGGGAGCGCTGCTTGCTCTCGGATTCGCGGCACGGGGGCGTTCTGCCATCACGCGCGGTTTTGGCGCATCGGCGCTGGCGATCTTGCTCCCGGCCCTCTACTTCACATACAGCCGGGCATCCTGGATCGTGCTCGCCATCGGCATCGTCGCGCTCGTCGTCTATGAGCAGCGTCGGCTTCAACTCGTGACCGCGTTCGCCCTCGCCGCCGCTGCTCCGGGGGTGACAGTTCTGATCGCATCTCGTTCGACTGCGCTGACCCACCAGACGGCCTCGATCGGTGCAGCAACGCAGGACGGGAAGCGCTTTGCCGTAACGCTGCTTATCGCCGCAGCCGTGAGCTGGTCGTTGGCGGCCGGCTTGGCGAGGGGTGAGCGAAGCCTGAGGCCGCCGCGCTGGCTGCTGATCAGCTACGCGGCGGGGCTCGCGGCTTTGGTCGCCGCAGGCTTCTGGGTAGCCGTCGCCCGCTACGGGAGCCCGCCGACTATGGCGCGGAAGGCTTACGACTCCTTCCTCGCCAGGCCCGTCCACCTCAGTCGCGACGCGAGCCTCAACGACCGTCTCTTCTCGTTTTCCAGCAACGGCCGGGTCGACCTCTGGAAGGTCGCCTGGAGCGACTACAAGCGACATCCATGGCTCGGCTCTGGGCCGGGTAGCTATGAGCAGCAGTGGGACCGTCACCGGCCTACGACCCTGAACGTCCGTGACGCGCACAACCTCTATCTCGAACAGCTCGCGGAGGTTGGGCCCTTTGGCCTGGCTCTGCTGCTGCTTGCACTGGCGACGCCGCTCGCGGTTGCAGTTCGCGCGCGAGGCGCACCGCTTGCCGGAGCGGCGCTGGCTGCCTACGTCGCCTTCCTCGTGCATGCGGCTGTCGACTGGGACTGGGAGGTGACGGCCCTGACGCTCGTCGCTCTGTTGTGCGCAGTTGCGCTGCTCGCGTCGAAGCGGCC
>Ga0307277_10000839_pt1 | contig 11800 bp, 11 predicted proteins | sample ER_DNA_116_FD_194473 | JGI IMG/M metagenome (GOLD analysis project Ga0307277, IMG submission 194473) | Bulk soil microbial communities from the East River watershed near Crested Butte, Colorado, United States - ER_DNA_116 | ecosystem: Environmental > Terrestrial > Soil > Floodplain | place...
TTGCGCGCGGTCATCTGCCAGGCGCGCTGCTCGTTGCTCAGGGTAAAATCCATGGGGCCGCCCTTTCTTCACTCCGCCGCGAGAACGGCGGCGGGAGTCGCCGGCCGGCGATAGCGCGCCAGCGCCTCGGCGATGCGCAGCTTCGCCTCGCTCGCCCCCGCGCCGGAGTGGAGGCAGACGCGGGCATCATGAACGTATTTGTGCAGCGGCATGTCGCGCATGACGCCCATGGCGCCGAAACATTCCGCCGCGTCCTTGACGGCGCGGTAGATCGCCTCTGCTGCGAATACGCCGGCGATGGTGGTGAGCGGCAGATCAGGGAGGCTGCGCTCGGCGACGGCGTCCGGATGGTCCGACGCCCACGCCGCCTGCCAAATGGCGGCGCGCGCAACCTCGAGCCGGACGGCGATCTCGGCGAGCTTTGCCCCGATCGCCTGATGCTCGATGATGCGACGCCCGCCCTGGACGCGCAGCTGTGCGTAGTCGAGCGCGGCCTCGTAGGCGGCGCGGCCGATACCGAGATTGAGCGCCGCATCTTGCGGGATGCCTCGGCCCGCGTGGCCGAAGAGCGCAGCGTCCGCGGCGAGACAATTCTCGGCCGGCACCCGGCAGTCCTGGAGCTCCAGTGCGCCGCAGGCGCCGTGCTGCCACCGCGCGTCCGCCTCCGACGCCGTCACGGTCAAGCCGGGCGTATCGCGCGGCACGAGCAGCGTGCCGGCGCCCTTGTCGCCGAGGCTTGCCCGCACAGCGAATAACGCCGCCTGCGACGCGCCGATGACGCGGTCCTTGCGGCCGTTGATGATCCAGGCATCGCCCGAGCGCACGGCCACGGTCGCAAAGGGAGCTTCGTTCGGCTGCGGGCGGTGATAGTTGATGCCGAGCGCGGTGTCGCGATGCGGCTCGTGCTCGGCGAGCGCGAGGTGATGACGGTGGTCGGCGAGGAACGCCGGCAGGAAGCGCGAACGCTGCTCCGGCGTCATCAATCCATCGAACAGCGCATGCGCGAGCGTCGACGTCTGCGCCAGCACGGCCGCGACATCGGGATCGCCGGCGGCGAGCTCTTCGGTGACGATGCAGCAGGTGAGGTTGTCGGCGCCGGCGCCGCCCGCCTCTTCCGATAGCGCCAGCGTGCGCAGTCCGATCTGCGAGGCTTTGTCCAGCGCCTCTACCAAGACGGGACGCGCGCTCGCCTCCAGCCGCTGCGGCGCGAGCGCGAGCGGCCTGATCTCCTGCGCGACGAAATCGCGAACGGTGTCGCGGATGTGCAATTGCTCCGGGCTCAGATTAAGGCTGTACATCACTCCCCCCTGATGCCGGCGGTCTTGATCACGCCCGCCCATTTGTCGAGATCGTTGCGCATGAGCGCGCCCAGCTGATCGGGGCCGAGCGGATAAGGCGTGACCTGCTGCTCGGTCAGCTGCTTGACGACCTGCGGGTCATGCATGATCGCCAGCGTTTCCTGCGCGAGCCGCTCCACGATCTCCTTTGGCGTGCGTGCCGGCGCGATGATGCCGACCCACGGCGCCATTTCGAATCCCGGCACGGTTTCGGCGACCGCCGGCAGATCGGGGAGCGCCGGCATCCGCTTCGGTTCGGCAACCGCCAGCGCGACCAGCTGCCCGGCTTGCGCCGGCTGCAGCAGCAATTGAACGTTGTTGAAGCCCATCTGCACCTCGCCGCCGATCAGCGCGAGCGACGCGGGCCCGGTGCCCTTGTACGGCACGTGCAACAGCTTGACGCCGGTCGCCTGGGAAAACAGCTCCATGGCCAGATGGCTGAAGTTGCCAACCCCGGCGGAGGCGTAGCTCAGCGCCGCAGGCTTCGCCTTCGCCAGCGCGATCAATTCCGCCACCGAACGCGCCGGCACCGAGGGATGCACGGCAAGCATCCCCGGAAAACGCACCATGTTCGCGACCGGAACGAAGTCGCGCAACGGCGCGTACGCGAGCTTGTCGTAGAGCGAAGGATTGACCACCAGCGGCGTATCGGAGCAGGTCGATATCGTGTAGCCGTCGGGATCGGATTGCATCAGCGCTTGCAAGCCGATGGCACCGTTGGCGCCGCCGCGGTTTTCGACGAACACCTGTTGGCCGAGCCGGTCGGATAGGTGCTTGGCGGCAATTCGCGCGATGAAGTCGGTGCCGCCGCCGGCCGGAAACGGCACGATCATCCTGATCGCGCGCTGCGGCCAGCCGTGCGCCGGCGCTTGCGCCGCCGCCGCCGCCGGCAGCGCGCCGGCAAGCGCGAGCGCCGCCGCGAGCTTGGCGAGATGCATGCGCATGGTGAATCCTCCCGGTATACGCCGCGGTCTTGGTCGCCGCGAGTCTCGTTCACTCCCTTATCCTTGCACGGCGCAGGCGATGGCGTCTCCCATGTCGGTGGTGCTCGCCGCTCCGCCGAGATCGGGGGTCAGCTGCTTGCGCCCGGCGATCACCGCGTGGACCGCAGTGTGGATGCGGCCGGCGGCCGCGACGGCCTTGGGCTCGTCGCGCTTGCGGCCGAGCCAGGCCAGCAACATCTGGCCCGACATGATCATGGCGTAGGGGTTGGCGATGTTGCGCCCGGCGATGTCGGGCGCCGAACCGTGGGTCGCCTGCGCCATCGCCTGGTGCTCGCCGACGCACAGGCCGGGTGCCAGGCCCAGCCCGCCCACCAACCCGGCGCCGATGTCGGTCAAGATGTCGCCGAACTGGTTGGTCGTCGCCTCGACGTCGAAATTTCCCGCTATATACCGAAACAACCATGTTGACAGGCGCTTCTCGCCGGTGCATGCTTTACCTCGGATTTACCCCATTGCTTTACCGCGGGAGCGGAGATGACAGCGCTAGGGGACGACCACCACCTCTGGATCACGCCGGGCGGGATGATCTTCTTCAAGCTCGGCATCCCCAAGCACCTGCGCCACCACTTCCGGACCGAGAACGGGAAGCCAAAGGACCGCATCGTCGAGAGCAGCGGCACCGACTCGAGGACGGAGGCGCGCAAATTCCGCGACAAGCGTCTCGGGTACTGGCGCGCTAAATTCGATCACCTCGAGAAGGGCGGGCGGCTCGACGACATACTGCCGAGCGAGGTGGCTGAGCGCACCCGCAGCGTCTACGACTCCATCCGCGCCAAGGTCGAGTCGGCGGCGGCACAAAAAGATTTCGAGGAATTTACCGACGCTGTGGTTGCCAAGGCTATAGCCATGTACACCGCAGATCACCCCGACGTCGTCATTCCGTCCGGGCTTGATGCCTATCTACGGGCGCTGTTCCTGGCAGCCAACGCTGCCGACCAAGGTCTGCCCCCACCACAAATCCCCGGCGCCTCCTCGGCGCTCTACGCCCCGGCCAGCCCGCAGACCACACGCGCGACTTCCGGCGGCGAGACGTTTTCGGAAGCGCTCGCTGCCTATCTGTCGTGGTTGGAGAACGAGCAGCAAGCGCGCATGGCAACGGTCGCGGACTTCCGCAGCCGCGGCCAGAAGTTCGTCGATCACGCCGGCGACCTGCCGCTGAGCGCGATCACCTACGACGTCGCCAAGGGGTTCGAGGAGCACGTCGCCAAGAGCGCAGGCAACGGACACGCGGCGAACAAGGCGCGGTCGCTCTGCTACACCGTATTCGAGCACGCCCGCGAGCGGCGCAAGTTCGACGGAAAGAACCCGTTCGAATTCCGCGGGCGCAAGCACACAGTCCGCTCGCACGACAAGTTCACGGCCGACGACCTGCACAAGTTGTTCAGCTCGCCGACGTTCACCGGGCGGGAGATCAAGCCGAAGAGGTACGGCGTCCGCTCGGCGCTGCCTTGGGTCGCAGCGATCGGACTCTTTACCGGCATGCGCGGCGAGGAGATCGTTCAGCTCCGCCGCGGCGACCTTCGACAGGAGAAAGGTGTCTGGCTGCTCGACATCACGCCCGCCGCCAACGCCGCCGGCAAGCTCAAGACCGTTAGCAGCAAGCGTATGGTGCCGGTACACAGCGCGCTGATCGAGCTCGGCTTGCTCGATTATCACAAGGCGCTGCCGAAGACCGCCGAGCGGCTATTCCCGAACCTGCCGGCGGATAAGAAGGACGGGAAGTTCTGGCCGACGGTCAGCAAGGCATTCGTCCGCTGGCGCAAGAGCAAGGCTGTAGGCGTCCACCGCCCGCCCGAGAAGCTTACCTTCCATTCGTTCCGGCACACCTTCACGAAGACGCTAGAGGATATCGGGGTGTCGAAGAACGACGCGGATCGGCTCACGGGGCATGAGGTAGAGGGAATCACCTTCGGCTTGTATTCCGGTCCAGAGTTGAAGCGGCTCGCCAAGGTGATCGAGGAGGTTCAGTTTGACCTATCTCGCACCGACTAAAGAAGCAGAGGCCGACCATGGACGGACCAATCTCGAGACGTAGGACTGGGCGGAGCGGATCCTCGATCGCCTCGTCGAGGCCTCCTGAAAGGGAGGCCTTGCAGGACCTCCGATAGGGGTCCTGGCCGCTGAGTTGCCATCAGCTGCAGAGGCATGGGGCTCCTGTGTGCGCGCATATCGGCGGAGGGCGCTGATATGGTCGCGTTTCTGACGGGCAACGAGAACGGCATGGCAGCGGCGCCGAGGGACTTTTGACTTCCAGATGAAGCCGCTTGGCTAAGGGTGGTAAACGCCATCTACCAGGGAGTCTCCAATGAACAGCGGACCGTTAGTTGTGCTTCCTGGGGGATTCGGACGCGCAGCGGAGAAGCTCGCCGACACGATCCGTCATATTGTTGATGTGTCGATCCCTGCAGATCGGCTTCGGAAGACCGCTCAAGCTCAGGCCGACGTCGAAGTCATCCTGGCCAAAGGTCGCGCGGACGCGACGGAGATCGAGGCCCGCGCAGCCGAGAGGGTTTCGAAGCAAGAACTTCGCCGCCAGCGCAACCTCGAAAGCATCACCAAAAAAGCATTTGAGGCGCTTCCTTCGTCGGATCAACTATCAGATTCGCCAGTCGATCAGGATTGGATCGCGCGCTTCTTCAAAGAATGCGAGGACATTAGCGATGAGCAAATGCAACAAATATGGGGGCGCATACTGGCGGGCCAGGTGGCACGGCCGGGCAGTTCGCTCCGCGAACACTTAGTGTAACGCGCGACCTTACCAAAGACGACGCGAACCTTTTCACGCAGCTGTGCCAATTCGTCTGGTTTATTCCTGGTGTCGGATTGGTGCCTGTACTCTTTGAAGCGCCCGAAGTTGAAGCGGCTGGGCTCCGTTTTTCGGCACTAACGCATCTGGTTGCAATGGGGCTAATTGAATATGGTGGTAGCGTAAAAAGCTACGGCATAACGGATGTTTTGACGGAGATCACGGTTTCGTATGCCGGTCGCGTTCATCAACTGAAATCTGCGCAGCCACAAAGATTTCACTTTGGTCATACAGTCTTTACCGGAGCCGGGGCTGAACTAGCGAGGATTGCTGGTGCAGAGGCCAAGGACGAATATCGAACGCTAGCTCTCAAAACGTGGGAGGGGAGGGGGTGGAAGGAAGCAGGCCAGACTGATCCTGCCGCCCCGGTCCCGGCGGCTCCTCCCACGGCCTAGGGTGCGTCCCCGCAGCCCCGGCCACGCCGCGAGCACGGAAGGTCCGCAAAGATAGAATCGGTCTCGATCACGTTGCTTCTCCTCTAATGAAGCGGCCGCCTCGAGCGAGCTGAAGGTGCTCCCTGCCCCGCGGGCTGGCACCCGTCGGCCGGCGCGACGTGCGTCGAGAACGCGCAGCGTTAAGCATGACCGGCTCGGTTCTTCTGGGTTTGCCCCCTTCCATGGTGGTCGGATGAGCTCGCGCTCGACCGCCCCAGGTACAGACGGGCCAATTTTTGGTGAGGGCCGTCCGTCGCATCCGTACAAAATGTGTTGACTCCCATCACTGCGCAACTTTATTTACCCCGCGTGTTGCAGCGTACCCTCCCGCCTGGCTTCGTCGCGCCGTGCCTTCCCGCCAAAGCCAACACCCTGCCTTCGGGCACCTTGTGGCTTCATGAGATCAAGCACGACGGATTCCGTATCATCGCCCGCAAGGATGGCGACCGCGTGCGTCTTTACAGCCGCCCCGGCAATGATCTGACCTACCGTTTCCCGCTCATTGTCGAGGCCTTGTCTCGGCTGCGCTCGCCGTCCTGCATCATCGACGGCGAGGCCGTGTGCTGCGATGAGGATGGGATGCCGAACTTCGACCGCATCCGCTACCGGCGCTATGACGCTAGGGTCTTCCTCTACGCTTTCGACCTGATCGAGTTGAACGGTGACGACCTGCGGCGTGATCCGCTGGACGTGCGCAAGGCCACGCTCAAGTCCGTCCTGGTCAAGGCTGGTCCGGGCCTTCGGCTCAACGAGCACATCGAGGCCGACGGTCCCACCGTGTTCGCGCACGCCTGCAAGATGGGCTTGGAGGGTATAGTGTCGAAGCACAAGACCTCGACGTACCGTTCAGGCCGTTCGCCCGACTGGCTCAAGTGCAAGAACCCCGCGTGCGAGGCGGTGAAGCGGGAGGCGGAGGAGGATTGGAGTAGATGAACAATATACATCCTCCGATTTGAGTCACAAATCAAATACGGTAACCCGATCTTGCGCATTTCATGAAATGGGCCAAAATGGCGTATAAGTCCGCTCGCGCGGGAGACTCGGGAGGATCAGCCGTGTCAGTATCCCACAAGCTGTTCGCATTCTGCTCCGGCGGCGCGGTCGTGCTGTCAGCCTATGGCGCACAGGCCGACCCCGTGACGTTCAGCGGCGCGACCGCCACCTTTTTCCAGACCGTCTTGCCTGGACCGTGGCCGCCATCAGCGATGATCGACGGCATCATCAACGCGCAGGACAATGGCTGGGCGATTTACCGCAATGATCCAGCGCTCACCGACCAAACCCAATCCGAAACGGCGCTCCTGACCATTGCCGGTCGCGTGCAGGCAGGGCCAGAAAATTGGACATTCACGATCATCCAACCCTTCATCGGCGGAGGAGGAGGAGGGCACGAGATAGGTGACTTCAGTTTAGCTTTCACGACCGACAGGTCGCCGTCTCTTACGAGCGAGCAAGTCCCCTTCACGATCACATCGGCAATGAGCCTGAACGGCGCGACACTGACCTCGCTCGGCAACGGCGAAGTGCTCGCCAGCGGCTTCCGCCCGCTCACCGATGTGTACACGATCACCGCAACATCGAAGTCGATGGGGCCGATCACCGGCGTGTTCCTGAACGCGATCAACGATCCCAACAACGGCCTGCCGACCGGCGGCCCAGGTCGCTTCGATAATGGAAATTTCGTCGTTGGAGAATTCGAGGCGGATGTCTCGCGTCCGAACGGTCCGGACGCCCCTGTCCCCGGCCCCATCCTGGGTGCAGGACTGCCGAACCTGATCTTAGCGAGCATTAGCCTTCTCGGCTGGTGGCGACGGCGGCAGATGGCCTGAGCGTCCGGCGCAACCGGCGCGCTACTACCTCAACGGTGACTGCCTGATGGTCGGCCCTGGGGTGTCGGTCTGCGGCCGGTGCCCTGGGGCACTCACTGGTTGAGGATGCTCTGTGCGTGATCTGACCGATGGGGCACCGAACTTCACGCTACTCGATAGTAGCCTGTCGGAGATCGGGCGTCTGATATCCGCCATGCTGCAAGCGCGCGATGCCGTCGAACGTCGCTCGTGGTCGCACCCGCAAGAGCCCACGGGGGAAGCCTGGTGGGCCGACGTGCTTGCGGACCCGCGTGGTCGCAAGCGCGCGCGGCGTACCGATCTAGCAGTCAAGCAGGCTTCTATCGGCTCGCCGACGAGAAGTACGAGATCATCCTCGTCGCTTGCAGCAAGTGCGATTGGCGGGCTGCATTTCCGCGCGACGATCTGATCGCCTCTCACGGTGCCGACTATGCGATGCCCCAACCTACTCAACCATCTCGCCGCACCGAATTGCAGTAGGCTCGGCTCTCAATGGGATCGCTGCGGCGTGCACTACGTCGAGCCGATTGAGGGCTCGCGGTAATAGGTCGTGCGAACCCAGACCAGCCTGCGACAACACGCGCAGTACCTCGGCGTCGTCGAGGCCACCCGACGAGCGGCGGCCCGAGACGCCGTGTCAGCGCGCAGCACCCCTGGGCGGCCAAGGGTGCGAGACTGACCCTGGCATCGCCTTTGCTGCTACTCTCGACGCAGGAGGAGCCGCACATGACATGGTTCAGACGTCGATATGGGATCGCCGACTACGGGCGGGCATTCGAAGAGTTCGAAGCGTTGTTCAATAGGCTGCATGGTCCGCGCGACATGATGATGATCAAGACAGAACTGGGCGACGGAACGAGGGTTTATTTGAGTCTGCCCGATCCGAAGCTCGTAGAAGCGTACCCAGGATTTGAGCCGATCGACCCGGTTGAGCTGCCTAGAGAAGCAACGCTGCTCATCGGCCATCAAGACGCGTTCGGCGAGCGTTTCCGGTTCCCGACGCGCGATTGAGCAAGGGCAAGGGGCCCCATCCACGAGCTCGCACACGCGCTGCTCTAACGGAGAGGTGGGTCTGGGTGCGCGAGCCGCGCTGCTGATGCTCGCTCGCATCAGCCCGACGTTGGCGGGCTACATTGGTTGACGTCTTGCGCCTCGCGACCTTCAGCGGCCATGCCCCTGGCGCGCGGCTACCGGCACCATGACGAAAGCATTTTCCTTTACGCCCTGGATTTGATCGAACTAAACAGCGACGATGTCCGACGCGATCCCCTAAAGAGCCGCAAGGCCATGCTTGAGATGATCTTGACCAAGGCCGGGGTTGGCATTCGATTCAATGAGCACATGGAGGGCAACGGCGAGACCGTATTTCGGCACGCCTACAAACTAAGGCTTGAAGGTATGGTGTCGAAGCGGCTCGGCTCGCCCTATGTCTCCGGTCGGCGCGGCACTGGGTCAAGTCGAAGAACTCGGCTGCGCCTGCGGTAAAGCGAGAGGCGGAAGAGGATTGAGGACGATGACCCATCACGAGGATTTAGCCGAAGCTGATCGGCTTATTGCCGATTGCGTGGACCGTATCGCCCGCCAACGCCAGATGTAGCCGAGTCGATGCTGCGGGCATTCGAGGAAAGCCTGCGTGCCTTGGAGAAGCATCGGCAATACACCGTGATAGGCCCAAAGGCGCGCAGCCATGGATCGAAGCAAATTAGATCAAATTAGCACCCATAAAACGGGCCTAGATTGCCTAACTATGCAGGGCAATCCGCCCGTGCCGCCACTATGTCCCGACTGCAGAAAGCCCATGAAGCTTGTCCGCACTATCCCGTGCCTCGGAGCGCTACCCGAAATGTTCGGGTTCTACTGCGCTTCATGCCATCAAGCGGAAACGATTGAGCACAGGGAGGACTAGTATGACCGCCGAAGGAGGTGAGCCCGCCAGCACCGAAGGACTGCAATTTCCGATGGTGGACTTGTTCACTGGGGGCATGATCATGCCGCTGATGTTCGTGAATGCAGCGGCGACTTGCTACCTCTTATCGCTCACTGCACCGCTGGCGTTTATGCAGGCATGGACGAAAGCGCTTGAAACTACCGAGGGCACCGATACGTAAACCCCTCAAACCGAAGCGCGGCCTCGAACGCGCCCACCAGTACCGCGTGATCGCCGAGCGGCTGCAGTTCCACCTTAAGCGCGAGAACCTGCCCGATGGGGGGCGGAATTAATCCGCACAGCGCAGGGAAGCGTTGGCCAGGGCGGCCGACGTAGTGGAAAAGAGCGCGAGTGATTCTTAGCGCGCCACGATGCTCAGCCGGTCTTCCGTCGCCCTCGCCACCAGGCGGGAAGCACAGGGTTCCCGTGTCAATTACTTACAGAGTGCATTGGACAAACCGACGTAGCTGGCCCGAAAGAGCGGTGCTGCGATCTGCGCGACCGGAGCATCTTACGTCGGCGACTTCAGATTCTTCGAGGCGCGCGTAACGCGGCGAGCATAAAGTCATTCGGCAAAGCGCAACCACCCTCAACCAAGCCGGTAGACCTCACCTATGAGCCGCTATGACGAGCTGCGCCGAATGCGGCGCGAACACGCTCGCGAGTCGGAATATCACACTGCTGATTGACACTGTGAGCCCGCCTTGGCTTACTGGCGTTGCCTTGCGGCTGGTCTCCTTTCGGTCGGGCAGCGCGTGGCTCGGTCGCTCCCAGAAAGATGGCCTGCTGCCTGCCGCGGAGGAATCACTGGCGGTTCAAGGCCATCGTCTCGCGCTAGAGGGGCAGCGACCGTGCTTCCCCTTTTCTAATCGGGACCGGGCATGGCCGAGACTCACTATGCGAAGGTCGTATGGAGCGGCGGTGCGTTCGGCCCGAAAAGTGCAGGTTACGCGAGGGTTGCTCTCAAGCTTGTCTCAGCGATTTTAAAGTTGCTCCGGTAGCATTCGGCTCGCGACGATAGCTCTACCCTAGTCCAATCGACATCAGCGCTGCTGGCATCGCTCGGAGCAAGAATCGATAAAGTCAGGTCGGGGGGCGACTGAGCACTATGAATAGCTTAACGGAAAAAGACACTGCGGAACTGTCCATGCGTGTGTGACGAGTTTTTCGCCCACTTTGGCTGGGCGTGTTCGCACAGTGTGCAGACTATAGTCGCACAGTGTGGTCTGTTGTGGCAAACCGCAAAAAATCTGCTTAGCCTCAGCTTTACTGAGGGCGATCATGACGTTTTTCCTGACGACCCTGCCCCTGTGGCTTTCCGCCATCATCCTTATCGTTCCGACAACTCTGCTCGCGATGGCAGGGCCGGTCATCGTACGCCGTTACATTAAGGCCGATCAGCTGCGGACCAACAATGAAGTTGCCGGCTTTAAGTTTGCCACCGTTGGAGGGCTCTATGCGGTGTTGCTCGCCTTTGCCGTCGTCGTCGTGTGGGAAAAATTCAACCAAGCCGAGAGCGAAGTGGCTAAGGAGGCCGGCGCGGCCGCAACGGTTTTTCGCCTATCACAGGGGGTCGACCCCGAGCGCGGAGCTGCCATTCGCGAGGCAACTAGATATTATCTCACGTCAGCCATCGCAATCGACTGGCCGGCCATGGAGAGCGGCACGCAAAGCTCCGCGACTACTGAGGCGCTGAACGAAATCTACAACGCGGTTCTTAAATTCCAGTCATTAGGCACCGATGAAAGGCTCGTCTTGGCCGAGATGCTACGGCAGGTTGATCGCATCAGTGAGGCTCGGCGCGAACGCCGTGTCATGGCCGATGGCATTGTGCCCGCAATTATTTGGGTGGTGCTTTTCGGCGGCGCCTTTCTGACCGTCGGATTCACCTTCTTTTTCGGTGCCGAAAACTTGCGCGCCCAGTCACTGATGACAGGTGCTTTGTCGATCCTAATTTTTGCCGGCTTGCTGACCGTTGTGGAAATTGATCATCCGTTCGCCGGCACGGTGAAAGTCGGGCCGGAGGCTCTTATGGCCGTAGTTAAGGATTTCGCCGAAGCTCCGCCACAGCGATAGGCAATGTCCGTTTTCAATTCTCGGACCTCGGGAGATAACGCCTTGAGCCCGCAAAGTGGACCAAAACGCACATAGATCAGATCGCTGTCAGCCACGATTGTAGCCAAACAGCGCGCTGAAACGTATGATTGCGTGGAGACCTGTTGAGGAGTTGAATCATGGACGTTCTCAGCGGCGTCAGAGACAATTGGTTTAATGTTGCCGCTTCAACGCTGCTTGTCTTTGCAGCAACGTGCAGCGGTTCTGCCGAAGACAACAAGCTAACGGGGGGTCCGACACCTTCGCCACCAGGCGCGGCAGCTCATTTCCTGGAACTCAAAGATGGCGATGCTGTCCCAACCAAGGTAACCGTCCGTTTTGGCTTACGCG
>Ga0307277_10000840_pt1 | contig 11789 bp, 15 predicted proteins | sample ER_DNA_116_FD_194473 | JGI IMG/M metagenome (GOLD analysis project Ga0307277, IMG submission 194473) | Bulk soil microbial communities from the East River watershed near Crested Butte, Colorado, United States - ER_DNA_116 | ecosystem: Environmental > Terrestrial > Soil > Floodplain | place...
CGGGGCATCATCCTCACCTACGACGTTGACTGAGAGGGTCGTCTGACGATGTATGCGGTGATCAAGACCGGCGGCAAACAGCACAAGGTCCAAGCCGGGGACGTGATCGAGGTCGAGAAGCTGGTCGGCGCGGACGAGACCGTCACGTTCACGCCGCTGCTCGTCGTGGATGACGACGGCAAGACCCACGCCGGCCCCGCCGCCTCGAAGGCGACCGTCACCGCGAAGCCCCTGGGCGACAAGAAGGGCGACAAGATCAAGGTCTTTAAGTACCGCCCGAAGAGTGGCTACGCGAAGAAGACCGGACACCGTCAGCAGCTCACGCTGCTGCAGATCGAGACCGTCGAGCTCGGCTAGGCCGAGGCGGAGACGGCTGGTAGCCTGGAGATCTTATGGCGCACAAGAAGGGCGGCGGCTCGTCCCGGAACGGCCGGGACTCCACGTCGAAACGCCTCGGCGTGAAGGCCTACGGCGGCCAGACGGTCACCGCGGGCTCGATCATCGTGCGTCAGCGGGGGACGAAGATCCATCCCGGCGACGGCGTCGGCAAGGGCGGCGACGATACGTTGTTCGCCACGCGCGAGGGCGTCGTCGATTACCGACAGTCTCGCGGTCGGAGATACGCGACCGTGACGGCCGCACAGGCCTAAGACGGCTCGCCCCGCGCCTGCTTCATCGCCCCCTTGATCTGCGACACCAACGCGTCGCGCCGGTCCTTCAACGAGGTCGACGTCGCGACGAGGTGCCGCGTGTTGTCCCGGCGCTGGCGCCACCGGCCACTCCGGCGCCACGTCGTAGCGGCTCTGAGGTCGGGGATGTCCGGCGGTCCGCCTCCCGGAGCGAGGGTTCCGAGCGGGGGCGGCCTCGTCAGGTAGAAGGCGGTCTGACGCCGTTCGTCGTGAAAGCGCCATCCGAGCGTGAAGACCGGGGAGCCGAGCACGCGCTTGACGTTCACGATGTCGACGAACGGAAAACGCGTCGTCTCCGGTGAGCCGGCATCCACGAAGATGAGCTCCCACTCGTCGGCGGACAGGGTCCCCTCGGTCTCGTCGGTCGGCGTGCGGTCGAGGTGCACCATCCACACGGTCGTCGGTTCGATCACGGGGTCCATCTTCTCGACGACGCCGTCGTGCGACCACCTACGCTATCCGGGATGTTCACCGACGAGTGCACGGTCTTCGTGGAGGCGGGCCGGGGTGGGAACGGGTCCGCGTCGCTGCATTCCGAGCCCTACAAGCCGCGTGGTGGCCCCGACGGCGGGAACGGCGGCCGCGGAGGATCGATCGTCTTCGAGGTGGCCCGGGGGATCCACGATCTTTCCTGGTTGGCGGATCATCCGCATCAGCGGGCGCGGCCGGGCGGATCGGGCCGATCCGCCCGGCGCGACGGAGCCTCCGCCAAGGATCTGGTGATCCAGGTTCCCGACGGCACCATGGTGTTCGACGAGGATGGGCCCCTTGCCGACCTCGTGGGAGAAGGAGCCCGGGTGGTCGTTGCGCGCGGGGGCAGAGGTGGGCGTGGGAACGCCCAGCTCGCCACGGCGCGGAACCGCGTGCCTCGGGTCGCCGAGCCCGGTGAGGCAGGGGAGACCAAGCGCCTCCAGGTCGAGCTGCGGACCGTGGCCGATATCGGGCTCGTGGGGCTCCCGAACGCCGGCAAGTCGACGCTGCTCTCCCGACTCACGGCCGCCACGCCGAAGATCGCCGACTATCCCTTCACGACGCTCACGCCGAACCTCGGCGTCGCCGAGACCGGGGAGGGACGGGCGGTGGTCGCCGACGTCCCCGGCTTGATCGAGGGCGCGCACCAGGGGAGGGGCCTCGGACATCGGTTCCTCAAACACATCGTCCGGTGTCGCGCGTTGGTGCTCGTCGTGGATCTCTCGAGCGCCGGCCCGGCCGCGGACCTCGCCGTCCTTCGCACGGAGCTCGGGAGCTACGACCAGACGCTCGTCACCCGGCCGTCGATCGTCGTGGGCACGAAGGCGGACCTGGTCGACGATCCGGCGGCGGCCTCGGCGACGCTGCAGCCGGACGCGCTCGCGGTCTCCGCGATCACCGGGGCGGGCCTCGAGGAGCTCCGCGAGCGCGTGAACGCCCTCGCGAGCGAGGCCGCCGCATCCGAGCCCGAGCGGAGCACGCACGTCGTGCTCCGTCCCGGGCGGCCGCGGTTCGCGGTCAAGCGCGACGAGCGCGGCACGTGGCACGTGGAGGGTCGAAGCGTCGAGCGCTGGGTCCTCGAGACCGACCTCGACGACGCGGACGAACTCGCGAAGCTGCAGCGCAACCTTCGCCGCGAAGGTGTGTTCCGGGTGCTCGAGGCATCCGGGGTCGCCGAGGGTGATGATGTCGAGATCCGGGGCCTCGTCTTCGCGTTCGTTCCCGACACCGAGGACGGGGGTCGATGAACGATCCCCAGCTCGAGTCGATGCTTCTGGAGGAGGACCGCGGATGGCGCCGGCTTCACGTGTTGCTGCGGAGCATCCCGACCCATCGGCTGGACGAGCCGACGGTGACCCCGGAGGGATGGTCGCCGAAGGACGTGATGTTCCACATCGGCGCGTGGTTGGCCGAAGCAGCGCGGCAGCTCGACCGCATGCGCGAGGGCACGTACCGGCAGGAGGAAGACACCGTCGAGGAGCTGAACCGCGCGTGGTTCGCGTTGTCGCGGACGCTCGATGTCCCGACCGCGCGCGCCGAGCTCGAGTCGGCGCGTGTGATCGCTCGCGATGCGTTGGGTGCGCTCCCGACGCTGACGACGGACGCTCGCGGATGGTTCGAGGAATCGGCATGGCTCCACTACGACGAACACGTTGTCGACCTCGAACGATGGCTCAGCGCCTGATCGGCCGGGCGCGGGGCCGGCGGTAGGATTCCGCTCGATGGGGAGACGTCTGGGCGTCATGGGCGGCACGTTCGACCCCATCCATTACGGCCACCTCGTGACGGCCGAGGAAGCGCTGCACCAGTTCGAGTTGGATGAGGTCGTCTTCGTGCCGACCGGCCAACCGTGGATGAAGGAGCACGAGGTCGTCTCGGCCCCCGAGGATCGCTATCTGATGACGGTGATCGCCACGGCGTCGAACCCCCGCTTCTCGGTGTCGCGGGTGGAGGTTGATCGCGAAGGACCGACGTACACGATCGACACCTTGCGGGCGATGAAGGAGATCTACGGTGCCGACCTGTACTTCATCACGGGCGCCGACGCGGTCCTCGAGATCTTCCAATGGAAGGATCCGTCGGAGCTGTTCGCGATGGCACATTTCATCGCTGCGACCCGACCCGGCTACGACATCGCAGCGCTCGAGGAGCAGGTGCCAGGACACGACGGCATCAGCAACATGAGCATCCCGGCGCTCGCCATCTCTTCGACCGACATCCGCGCGCGGGTCGCGCGTGGACAGCCGATCCGGTACCTCGTGCCCGAGGGAGTCGTCAGCTACGTCGGGAAGGTGGGGCTCTACCGGTGAGCTTGGGGCTCGGCGACGGTCCGGTGCGGCCGTCGCGCACCACGAGAGCCGACGCGTCGCTCCGCCGTCGCCGGATGTATGCGGTCGTGGCGGTGCTGGTCGTGGTCGCGCTCGGGCTGGCCGCCTGGGCGCGCCTCGGGGACGGGGGAACCTCGGCAGGGTCGTCACCGACCGCGACCGACTCGACGGGTCAGCGAGGCCGGGGCCCCTCGGAGCTGTTGGCCTTCTCCATCACCGGCGCGCCGAGCGCCCTGCTCGCTGTGGTCGGGACCGGCGGCGGGCAGCCACCCGCCGGTTTCGTGCTCCCGCCGGGGATGACCGTGATCGTCCCCGGCCAGGGGGAGACCCCGACGGAACAGGTGCAGGCTCTCCCCGGTGACGCGATGCGGATCAGCGTGTCGAACGCGGTGGGGGCGTGGGCGTCCCATTACGCGGTGATGAACCTCAACGGGTTCGGCGACACCATCGATCAGGTGGGAGGCCTCACCGTGAACCTGGCGGACGTCTACACGGTGGGGGGGTCGGTCCTCGGTCCTGGCCGAACGCACATGTCGGGCAACCAGGTGGTGACGTTCCTCTACGAGCAGGCCGAGGACACGGCGATCCGCTGGTCTTCGGTCCTGGAAGCGTTCCTGAAGTCGGCGCCGGCCATCCCGCAGGGTGATCTGACGGAGACCGATGATGCGGCCGCCGCCACCGCCGTCCTCGGCGCCGCGAGCGGCGCCGAGGTGCAGGTGGCGCCTACGAAGGTCGTGGGCGCCACCGCGATCGTCCCGGCGCAGCCGGACTTCGATGACTTGGTCGGGAGGCTGTTCGGAACACCGCCTCCGGTCCGCGCCTTCGTGCAGAACGGGAACGGGAGTCCGGGGATCGGCGAGGCGGTCGCGCGCGACCTCTTACCGCAGGGGTTCCGGATCGTGTTGAGCGGGAACGCCGAGTCGTTCAACCACGACACGACCGTCATCACGGCGATCGGAGCAGACCATCTCGATGACGCCAACCGCGCGAAAGACGCGCTGGGGGTCGGGGTGGTTCGGGAGAGCCAGGTACCATCGGGGCTGGCAGACGTGACGATCGTGGTGGGGAGCGACTTCAAGGGATGACGATGGCCGGGCAGGGGAGCGACGTGCTACCCCCGAGCAGGGACGTCGCCATCGCGGCAGCCAGAGCGTCGTCGGACAAGCAGGCAGACGACATCGTCATCCTGGACGTCCACGAGCTCATCGTGATCACCGACTTCTTCGTGATCTGCTCCGCGGGCACCCAGCGGCAGGTCAAGACGGTGATCGAGAGCATCGAGGATCGGGTCCGAGAACGGCTGGGAGTGCGCCCGGTCCGACGGGAAGGCGAAGCAGGTGCGGGGTGGTGGCTCCTCGACTACGTCGATGTCGTCGTTCATGTGTTCGGAACCGAGGAACGTTCGTACTACGACCTCGAGCGGCTGTGGAGCGACGCGCCACGCGTGGGCTGGGAAGACGGATCCGAGGCTGCATCCGCCGGGTAGACTTCCCGGCTTCGGGCCCATAGCTCAGCTGGTAGAGCGCATGGCTGGCAGCCATGAGGTCGGGGGTTCGAATCCCCCTGGGTCCACGGCCGCGTTTGCCATAGCGAGAAGAAGGGCAAGAACACGGGTCCCGCCTAGGCACCAGCGTTCGACTTCCTTCGTAGCGGGTAAGGCAGCACGGAGGAGGACGACCTTCGTCCATCGGTGTACAGGCGGGTGAAAGAGCCTTCGGGATGTGGGACGACAAGAGACGAGATCGAGTGTTCTGGGGTGCTGCCTGTTTGGCGGTTGCCCTCTTCATCTGGCTGTATTCCCACTCCCCGAACGGAGAAGGAGATTTCGCGGACTCACCACCCTCGTTGGCTCCGTCCGCCGCCATCCAGGTTGTCTCACCATCGCCGGTCTATGAGATGCCGGCGCTCTCCCCTTCATCAGCGAGCCCCAGTTCGTCCCATGAGTCAAGCGTGATCCTGCCGGCGACGTTCGGGCGCGAGATCGCCTTCGAGTCGCCAGCTCCGCCTCCTCCTCCCTCCGGTTCGTCCCCGAGCGCCAGTGCGTCGAGCCCGAAACCCACTCCGAAGCCCTCGCCGAGCCCCTCGCGTTCACCATCTCCATCGCCCTCACCCAGTCCGTCACCATCACCGAGCCCCTCACCATCTCCTTCGCCAAGCCCGACTGATTCGCCGAGCCCGGATGGACTTCCTTGGGTGAGGTCCTGATCCGCGATAGGGACGGGGGCTTTCGTAACGCGGGAGCTAAGGGGAGGAACCCCGACATGGATCGAGAAACCGGCTTCACAGGATGGAGGCAGGCATACGCGAGGGCGTTCGCCGGCGCGAAGAGACTCCCGCTCGTACTACGGCTAACCCCCGCCGTGCTCCTCTACGTCGCGTACAAGCAGCTACGTTATACGCCCGAGGAAGCCAGGAGGGCGCAGAAGAACGAACGAATCTGAGCGGATCCCACCATGCTCGGCGGTCACGGAGGCGCCGGCGGTCCCACCGGCACGAGAGCGGGCGGGCGGGACCGACTCCGCAGCGCCGAGATCGGGACGTACGAACTGCCGTCAGGTTTGCGCCAATCGAGCGAGCCGCCGTCCAGGCGATGCAGCGACCATCCGTGCTCGTGGACCAGCTTGTGATGGAAGAAGCACACCAGTACGAGGTTGTCCAGATCGGTGGAGCCGCCTTCTTTCCACCACACGACATGGTGGGCTTGCGTGAACCTCCGCGCCCCGCAGCCCGGGAACCGGCACTCGACGTCTCGGTAGCGGAGTTGGCGCATCATGGCCGGCGTCGGATCCCGGGACAGCCGTCCGAGTCGAACCGGTTCGCCGTCTCCGTCCTCGAGCACCGTCTGCACCCGCGCGTCACAGAGCAGACGACGTGCGGTCTCCGGGTGGATCCATCCGCCACCCTCGATCTCGGCTGCGCCCTCGGTTCCGGCCAGGTCGCCGAGTTGAGCGTGAACAACGACGGTCGCACGATCCGGGTCGGCGTCGATCGCGATCCGATTGGAGCACAAGGCAACGAGTGCGTCGGCTCTGCGAGCCGGGGCGAAGGCGGGGTCATCCTCACCCGGCATCAGGGGGATCGAGTCGCTCATGCGTTGGAGCGCTCGGGCCACGATCGCTCCTTGGGAGGTGGGCAGTTCCGCCTCGAGGCCGAAGCGGTTCCCGTCGTCCAACCACCACCAGTTGAGGAACCGAGCATGCTCGGCGTCACGAACGTCCTCGATCGTTCTGCGCACCTCCAGATCCGCCCGCCGTCGAACGGCCGCGGTCGAGACGTATCTGGCCCACGAGACCAAACCGGCCTCCGACTCGAAGGTCGCGAACCGGGCAAGCTCGACGACCTTGTCGATACCGAGCTCTCCTGAGGAGAGAGCCCGAGCCAGATCGGTCAGGTGCTCGAGCGCATGGCCGGCGGCGATCCAGCGCCGCGCCTTCCATTGGGAGATCCCCTGACGCATCGCGAGCCAATGAGCCATATCGCGCGCTCCCGAGCCAAGCCACAGCTCGCGGCGGTCAACCTCGGCGATGAAGCCGAGGAGCTCGCGCTGGATCCTGGAAGCTTGCTGATGCGACTCGTCGACCGCATCGATCAGGTCGACGTCGCTGTATGTGTCCGTCGGGGGCACCGCGACCTCGTTCGGTCACGGGGGAGGAGACTGCCCACTCTATCGAACATATGTTCGATAGTCAAGCCTTCGAGCGATTTCCCTCGCTCGATCTTCCTGCACGAGGGCGGGCCGTCGATCCGAGGTCGCGGGTCGTTAAGAGGCGGAGACGCTCACTCCTCGGGGTCGGTCGGTTGCGCGGTCTCTTCGGATGTTCGCCGCTCGACATCGAGCTCTTCGGCGTCCGCCGTCTGCAGCCGCGCACCTTCGACTTCGTGGCCGCACGTGAAGGTCTGGACCTGGCGACTTTCGGGCTGCTGTTCCCCGAAGTCGATCGTGATCAACGTTCCTTTGCCGCAGATCGGACAGATGGTCGACTCGGGCTCGTCCATCGGCACAAGGTACACCGAGGCTGACACAATGGGGGCATGGCTTCGTACGAGGTCAACCGACGCGCCGTGACGCATGCGCGAAAGCTGATCGACGCTCACCAGTACGTGCTCGACAGCGATTGGGGCGACGCTCAGCCGAGCGCTGACGACGAGAACGCCTTCCTCGAGACGCACTCATGGGACGAGTTCGGCGAGTGGTACCTCGGGCTCACCGAGGGCGCCAGCGACGAGACCAAGGCCAGGTACGGGTTCGTCTATGGGGACTTCCGTCGTGTTCATCGAACGGGTCTGATCGCGTGTCAGTACCGCGCCGCCGAGTGGCGGCACAAGGAGGTCGAGCTCGCCGCTCACGACCTGCTGCAGGAGCTCGACGGCAAGCGAGCTTGAGCCTCGGAGACGCACACATGGGACCACGATTCGATCCGGCCGTCGTTGAGGTGCTCGAAGCGTTCGGACGGCGCCTCCCGTCCGGCTCTGAGAGCGCGATCCCCGCGAGGGAAGTCCTGAAGACAACTTCTCTCGAACCGGACGGCGCTCGTGCGCGGGAGATCCTCAAGCAGCTGGTGACGGAGGGCCTCCTCGTCGAGAGCGAGCCGGGCGGCCGCGAGACATCCGGGACCTACTCGTTGACCGGCCTGGGCCGGTCCCGGATCGAGCAGCGGAAGCGGAAGGAAGAGGACTAGCAGGCGAGCATCGTGCCCACGTATTCGGAACTTGTGGAGCTCCGAACGCTCGATGGTCCGAACCTGTACTTCCCGCGTCCGGCGATCAAGCTGACCGTGGCCATCCCTGGGTGGCTTCGGGCGACGACTCAACGGCTCGAGCGGATGGTCGTGGAGATGGGCGCACCGGCGACCCTCCACCCGGGGGAGCCGAGCACCGAGCAGCGCCATCGCTTCACGGCCAGGATCGGCGCGCACGTGACCCGACAGGTCGCCCACGCAGCGGGCACGCGGCTCGCCATCCGTGGCCGGGCGGGCCCCGAGGCAGACCAGATCGTTATCGCCTTCCCGTGGCGGCAGCGAGGAACGGCTGAGGCTCTGGCACGCGAGGTGCCCGGCGTTCTGTCGGACCTTCTCGTCACGCGACGGTCGCTCTCGAGGATCGCGGCGGATGCCGCGGTTCGTGTCCTTGCCCAGCCACCCGGTGATGCCCCCTCGGTGCCGGAGCCGACGATCCCCGTCGTCGCCGTGACCGGGACGAACGGCAAAACCACGACCGTCCGCCTGCTCGCGCACCTCGTGAGGGCTGCTGGCGGCAGCGTCGCGTATTCCTCGACGGACGGCGTCTATCGCGACGACGAGCTGGTGGAAGCCGGGGACTACTCGGGGTTCGCCGGCGCGGGCATCGCGCTCTCGCAGCCGGGCGTGGACGTCGCCGTCCTGGAGACGGCGCGGGGTGGCGTTCTCCTACGCGGCATCGGCACGATGCACAACGACGTGGCCGTCGTCACGAACGTGTCGACCGATCACCTGGGGCTCGTCGGGATCCGCACGCTCGATGAGCTCGCGGAGGTGAAGGCCGCCATCACCAGGATCACTCGCCCGGAGGGCTGGGTCGTGTTGAACGCGGACGACCCACGTGTCCTGTCGATGCGGAAGGGTGCACAGGGGCGTCCGTTCCTCTTCTCCACCGACCCATCCCATCCCGGGATCCGCGAGGCCCTTTCGGAAGGCGGGCGGGCCATCACGGTGCTCGACGGATGGCTGGTGATCTTCGGGAAGGGAAGCGCGGTGCGCCGGCTGGTGGCTCTGAAGGAGCTCCCCGTCGCCTTAGCCGGTATCGCGACACACCACGTGCAGAACGCGATGGCGGCCACAGCGGCGGCGCTCGGGATCGACCTGCCGGAGGAGGCGATCGTCCAGGGGCTCCGCAGCTTCGTCCAGGGGTCGACGACCAACCCGGGACGGGCGAACGTGTTCACGCTCGACGATCGGGTCGTGGTCGTCGACTACGCGCACAACGAGGCCGGGATGGTTGGTCTGACCGAGATCCTCACCGGTCTCCGCTCGCGAGGCGGCCAGATCTGGCTCGCCTTCTGCGCGGCCGGCGACCGGCAGAACGACATCCTTCACGCGCTCGGCTACCGGGCGGCGCGCGGAGCCGACCACGTCGTCGTGGCGGAGCTTCCCGGCTACCTCCGGGGCCGGGACCCCGACGACGTCGTGGCGCGCCTCCGCGCAGGCGCGGAGGATGCCGGGGCGACGGACGTCCCCGCGTTCCCCGATGAGGTCGATGCCCTGACGTTCATGATCGACAGCTCGGATCCCCGGGATGTGATCGGGCTCACCGCTCTCGGTCAGCGCTCGGAGGTTTTCGACCTGCTGGAGCGTCGCGGCGCGGTCCGTGCCGAGCCGACCACGGTTCGCCGGCTGGTGGAACAGGCGCGTCGCTGAGGCTCCGCGTCAGGGCGTGGCCGGGGACGCCGCGCTCGAACGACGGGCTTCGAGCTCCTCCCACACCTGGGAAGCGTGATCCACACAGAGCAGCACCAGATCGCCGGGGCGGCTTCGGTCCAGGGCTCGGCGCGCCGCCGTCATCTCATCCGTTACGATCTCCGCGCTTCCCGCGCGCGCGCCGCCCGCCTGAGCCGCACGCACCCCTTCGAGGACGATCGCGGCCACCTCTCCTCGTTCCCGTCCGCGCGGATTCACATCCTCCCTGATGATCACGTCGTCGAAGTAGTGAGCGGCCACCCGACCGAGCTCACGCATGTCGTCGTCGCGCCTGTCCCCAGCGGTCGCGATCACGGCGACGCGGAGGTTCGCCGTCCACGACGCGAACCCAGGCGGCGCGTGATCGCGCACGTTGGAGGACGTCATCTGTTCGACGAAGTCACCGACCGCCTGTAACCCTGCCGCATTGTGCGCGTAGTCGAGCAGGACCTTGACGCCGGAGAGCTCGAACAGGTTCATCCGGCCCGGCGATTGGAAGTAGGACGTTGCGAACGTCCGGAGTCCGTGCCTGATGTCGTGGAGATGCGCCCCCGCCGCGTGAGCGGCCGCGGCGGCGGCGAGCGCGTTCTGGACGTTCATGCGCGCGCGTCCGTCGAAGGTCGCCGGGAAGAGATGGGTGTGGCCGATCGGCATCGTTCGGCGGCCGTCACGGATCACCATGAGCTCGCCTTGCCGGTCCTGCTCGAGGACGACGGCCTTGCCTCCGCGGCGCACCCACCGCTCGACCAGCTTGTTCTCCCTCTCCACCGAGAAGAAGATGACGTTCCCGGAACAGTGTCGTCGCATGCCGGCCACGAGCGGATCGTCCGCGTTCAAGACGGCATAGCCGTCGCGAGGCACCGCTTCCACGATGACCTGCTTGACCGCGGCCAGCTGCTCCATCGTGTCGATCTCCCCAAGCCCGAGGTGATCGCCCGTCACGTTCAAGACGACGGCGACGTCGTTGCGCCCGTACCCCAATCCCTCACGCAGGATGCCGCCCCGGGCCACCTCGAACACGGCCAGATCCACGCGCGGGTTCTGCAAGACCTTCTGAGCGGATCGGGGGCCGCTGGCGTCCACCTTCTGGGTGAGGCGCTCGTCGATGTAGATCCCGTCGGTCGAGGTCAGGCCGACCTTGTGCCCCTTTCCCTTCATGATGTGGGAGATCATCCGCACGGTCGTCGTCTTGCCGTTGGACCCGGTGACAGCCACGATCGGGATCCTGGATGGTCTTCCGGGCGGGAAGAGCAGGTCGACGACGGGCCGCGCCGCGTACTGAGGCTCGCCCTCCGTGGGGTTCGTGTGCATCCGGAACCCGGGAGCGGCGTTCACCTCGATGATCGCGCCTCCCGTCTCACGCACCGGCTTGGTGATGTCGGGAGCGAGGAAGTCGATCCCCGCGACGTCGAGCCCCACGACGCGAGCCGCCTCTTCGGCGATGTCGACGTTGTCCTCGTGCGCCTCCCATGTTCGGTCGATGGCGCTGCCGCCGGTCGACATGTTGCCGGTCGCAGCGAGCTTCACGACCGCCTCGGCCTCGGGGACATCGTCGAGCGACAGCTCCTGCTCGCGGAGGAGACGCTCGGCCTCCTCGTCGACCTTGATCCTCGTGAGGATCTTCTCGTGTCCGAGCCCGCGGCGGGGATCGGCGTTCGTGATCTGCACGAGCTCCCGGACGGTGTGTTCACCGTCGCCCACGACGTGCGCAGGGACCCGCTCGGCGACGGCGACCATCCGCCCTCCGACCACCAGGAGCCGGTAGTCACTGCCCTCCACCATCTTCTCGACGACGACCTCCCCGCCCCGCGACTGCTTCATCGCGCGATCGAACGCCGCGCGCGCGTCGTCATCCGAGCGGATGTCAGGCC
>Ga0307277_10000841_pt1 | contig 11785 bp, 13 predicted proteins | sample ER_DNA_116_FD_194473 | JGI IMG/M metagenome (GOLD analysis project Ga0307277, IMG submission 194473) | Bulk soil microbial communities from the East River watershed near Crested Butte, Colorado, United States - ER_DNA_116 | ecosystem: Environmental > Terrestrial > Soil > Floodplain | place...
GAGGCGTCCCGGCGGGCGGTCGCCGCCGCCCTCGGCCGCCTGCTCGAGCTGCGGCGCTTCCGCACCAACCTCCACCTGGAGCTGGACGCGCCGGCGTTCGCCGAGGAGCGCTGGGAGGGCGGCCGGCTCCAGGTCGGCGAGGTCACCCTGGCCCTGGCCAACCCCTGCATCCGCTGCGTGATCCCGCCCCGCGACCCCGGCGACCTGAGCCGCTGGCCGGAGCTGCTGCGCTGGCTGCACCGCCACCACGGGGCCCTGTTCGGGGTCAACGCCACCGTGGTGGCGGGCGGCCGGGTCCGGGTCGGTGACCGGGTCACGGTCGGCGAGCCCGCCGCCCCCGCCGAGCCGCGGCCCTCCACCGGGTGGGACGTGGCCCCCAGGAACGCCTCGTGACCCGGGTGCTGAAGGTGGCCACCTGGAACATCTTCGGGGGGCGGACCTGGGACGGCAGCCGGGTCGACCTGGACCTGACCGTGGCCACCCTGCGGCGCCTGGACGCCGACCTGGTGGCGGTCCAGGAGGTCGACCGCGACCAGGCCCGCAGCCACCGCGCCGACCAGGCCCGCCAGCTCGGCGAGGCCCTCGGCATGGACTGGCGCTACGCCCCGGCCCTGCTCGGCACCCCGGGCAGCCCCGAGGGCTGGCGGGCACCGGCCCCGGGGGACGCCGACCCGGGCGGCACCGCCTACGGGATCGCGCTGCTGTCCCGGCAGCCGCTGGAGGAGACCGAGACCGTGCTGCTGCCCCAGAGCGGCCGCGACGAGCCGAGGGTCGCCCTGGTGGCCGGGCTGGCCGGCGGCGGCGGGCGCCTCACGGTGGCCGGGACCCACCTGAGCTTCGTCCCCGGCCCCAACCTGGCCCAGCTGCGCGCCCTCCAGCGCCACCTGGACGAGCGCGGCGGCCCCCGCCTGCTGCTCGGCGACCTCAACCTGTGGTGGCCGCTGGTGCGGCTGGCGTCGCTCCCCGGCTGGCGGCCGCTGGTCCGCGGCGGCACCTTCCGCAACCGGCCCCCCGGGTCGTCCGGCCCGACGGTCCAGCTCGACCACGTCCTGGCCGCTGGCGCCGCCTTCCAGCCCCTGCGCACCCGGATCGTCGGCGGCCCCGCCTCCGACCACCGCGCGGTGGTGGTCGAGCTGGAGTGGTCCTAGGCCTGCGGCCGGTCGAACCAGCTCTGGTAGGTCTGGGCGAAGAACAGGTCGCCCGACACCTTCAGCTTGCCGGTCATGAACAGCTGCATGCCGTTGGCGGCGCCGGTGATCAGGCGCAGGAAGTCGGCCAGGCCGATGCGCAGGGTGACCCGCGGGCTCTCGGCCCGCCCCTTGTCGATCCCGCAGCGGCCGTCCGCGATCCGCATGGCGTACTCGTGGCTGCCGTCGGGGGCGCTGATCTCGTACTGGACCAGCGCCTGCTGGCCGGCCGCCTTCTCCGGGTTGAACGACCCCGACATGCCGTTGAAGACCTGCTCCAGGACCCCGTCGACGCCGCCGTCCTGCGCCTGGATGTCGGTGACCAGCTCCTCGTTGGACCGCTGCTCGACGGCCTGCTTCAGCGACGCGTAGTCCGAGGCGTCGATCTGGCTCATGGTGGTGGCCTCCTTGTCCGGCGGCGGCCGCCAGCTGCGGCGACCGGGTCCAGGAAGCCTATCGCCGTTGCCCCCCGGCCAGGGCGGGCGGCAGCAGGTGGGCGTGGGCGGCGCCCGTGGCCGCCGCGGCCGCCGGCCCGGCGAACGGGACCACGTCGATGCCGCAGACCGTGCCCGCCGGCGGGACCCGGCCGGTGAGCAGGTAGCGGCTGACGTAGCGGTCGGCGCAGGAGGACTTGAACAGCGAGGTGTGGCCGTAGCCCTTGACCGTGAGCAGCCGGCCCCGGGCGAGGATCCCGGCCGTGCTCACCGCGTCCTGGTACCGGGTCGCCGGGTCGAAGACGTTGCCGACGACCAGGACGTCGTTGGCGGTGCGGCGGTTGAACGGGCCGAGGTACCGGTCGGTGTCCCTGCCGGGCCAGACCGCGCAGATGCTGCCGATCCAGATCCACTGCCGGCCGAAGTAGGGGTCGCGCCGGTCGGCCCTGCGCGCCGCCCGCGCCCAGGCCGAGGAACGGTCGGGGTTGACCGGGTCGAGGCACCAGACCCCGGCGAAGCCCTCGAGGACCTGCTCGTACGGCGCCCTGGCGCCCAGCCCGAGGTGCTGGCGCAGCACCCGGAGGGTCTTGGCCGCCCGGGCTGTGTCGGTCAGGCTGTCGAGCTGCTGGAGGAGCTCGGCCAGGTCCGGCCAGGCGGAGGGGTCGTACAGCGCCCCCAGGGTGGTGGAGACGAGGTCGGCGTAGGTGAACGGCACGGTGCCGCCCTGGCCGTCGGGCAGCTGGGCCGGCTCCTCGAGCAGCCGCCGGGCCAGCCGGTCGTAGCGCCGCTTGGGGTTGCCGGCCGAGAAGGCGCAGTTGGGGCCGCCGCGGTCACACAGCCGCAGGAACGCCTGGAGGGTGTCGTAGGCGCCCTGCTCGCTGCGCAGCCGGGCGTCGGACGGGACGGTCCTGGCCTCGCCGCCGCGGCCGGTCGTGTAGGAGACGGGGTCGATCACGCCGTCGATCACGACCGCCCGGACCTTGTCCGGGAACATGTTGGCGTAGGTCGAGCCCAGGGCGGTCCCGTAGGAGTAGCCGACGTAGGTCATCTTCCGGTCGCCGACCGCCTGGCGCAGCAGGTCCATGTCGCGGGCCACGTTGGCGGTCGACATGTGGTCGATGATCGGGCCGCCGTTGCGGGCGCAGGCGGCGGCGTAGGCCCGGTCGGCCTTGACCCAGGCCCGCTCCTCGGGCCTGGTGACCGGGAAGGGGAACGGCGCCAGGGCGGCCAGGGCGTCGTCGGTGGTGTCGAAGCACTGCAACGGGGTGCTGCGGGCGACCCCGCGGGGGTCGAAGCTGACCAGGTCGAACCGGGCCCGGACCCGGCTCGAGTAGAGGTCGGGGCCGGCCGCCTGGAGGAAGTCGACGCCCGAGCCCCCCGGCCCGCCGGGGTTGAAGAAGATCGACCCGATGCGGGCCCTCGGGTTGGTCGCGGGCAGGCGGGTCAGCGCCAGGGTGATCCTGGCCCCGCGCGGGTGGTCGTAGTCCAGCGGCACCTTGGCGGTGGCGCACTGGAAGCCAGGGGCCTCGTCACCGCAGGGCGCCCAGGCCAGCTTCGGCACGGCGGCCCCGCCGCCCCGCGTGGCCGGCTCCCGGGCCGCGGCCGGGAGGGCCAGCAGCGAGACCAGCAGGCTGGCGGCGACAAGCGCCGGGATCCCGGGCCGCCGCCCGGGGCGTGTGCTCGCGAACGGCCGGATCGTCATGTGCCCCCCAGGGTCCGCCGGAATGCCCTGAGAGGACCGTAGGCGGGGCCAGATGGCGCCGGGAACCCCCGCTTGCATGATTCCTAACCGTAGTCGATCGAGGCGTAGCGGCTCAGCTTGGAGAGCTGGTGGCGGGCGTCGATCTGGCGGGAGGTGCCCGACTTGGAGCGCATCGAGAGGGACTGGGTGGAGGCGCCGCGGCGGTCGAAGCGGACCCCGCGCAGCAGCTCGCCGTCGGTGACGCCGGTGGCGGCGAAGAACACGTTGTCGCCCCGGACCAGGTCGTCGATGTCGAGGACCTGGTCGAGGTCGTAGCCGGCGTCGAGGGCGGCTCGGCGCTCGTCGTCGTTGCGCGGCCACAGCCGGCCGAACATCGCCCCGTCCACGCACTTGAGGGCGCAGGCGGCGATCACCGCCTCGGGGGTGCCGCCGACCCCGACCAGCATGTCGACCCCGGTGCCGTCGCGGGCGGCCATGATGGCCCCGGCGACGTCGCCGTCGGTGATCAGCTTGACCCGGGCGCCGGCCGAGCGGATCTGCCTGATCAGCTCCTCGTGGCGGGGCCGGTCGAGGATGCAGACGGTCAGGTCGGCGACGTCGGAGCCCTTGGCCTTGGCGACCAGGCGCAGGTTGAGGGCGAGGGGGGCCTCGAAGTCGACCGCGTCGGCCGCCTCCGGCCCGACCACCAGCTTGACCATGTAGACGCACGGGCCCGGGTCGAACATGGTGCCGCGGTCCGAGAGGGCCACCACCGAGATGGCGTTGGGCATGCTCTTGGCCGTCAGGGTGGTCCCGTCGACCGGGTCGACGGCGATGTCGACCTCGGGCAGGCTGCCGTCGCCGATCTCCTCGCCGTTGTAGAGCATGGGGGCGTTGTCCTTCTCGCCCTCGCCGATCACCACCACCCCGGTCATCGAGACCGAGCCGAGCACGTGGCGCATGGCGTCGACCGCCGCCTGGTCGACCGCCTCCTTGTCGCCGAAGCCCATCTTGCGGGCCGCGGCCATGGCCGCCGCCTCGGTGACCCGGACGAGCTCGAGGGCCAGGTTGCGGTCGGGGGCCTCGCCATGGGCTCGGGCTTCCATCAGCACACCTCCAGGTCGACAGGTGGGCCGTCGTTGGCCCGGCACCATTTTTCTCCACAGGGGGGCTGGCATCCAGGGCCGCCGCGGCTTACCCTGACTGCGGTGGCCCCGCCCGCTCGGGTGTGCGCGGCCTCCGGCAGTCGGGCCCTGGCGCCGCCGATCCCACCCGGTTGGCGCCAAGGGCCCGCTGCACGTCCGGGACCCGGCGGGCCACAGGCTGGAGGGAGCGGTGGGCGGCGGCCACAGCCATGGGCACGGCCACAGCCACAGCCATGCCCCGGTCCCCCTGGCCGGCTCGGCGGCCGGCGAGGACCAGGGCCTGCGGGCGGTCAAGCTGTCGGCCGCCGGCCTGGCCCTGACCGCCGCCGTCCAGTTCGCCTTCGTGGCCGCCAGCGGCTCGGTCGCCCTGCTCGCCGACGGCCTGCACAACCTGGGCGACGTGTTCACCACCGTCACCCTGTGGGTCGCCTTCGTGGTCGGCCGGCGCCAGCCCGACCGCGGCCACACCTTCGGCTTCGCCAGGGCCGAGGACGTCGCCGGCGTGCTGGTGGTCCTGGCCATCGCCGCCTCGGCGGTGGTCGCGGCCGCCGAATCGCTGGCCAAGCTGGCCGGCGGGGTGCCGCCGCTGCGCAACCCCGGCTGGGCCCTGGCCGCGGCCTTTGTGGGGGTGGCCGGCAACGAGGCCGTCGCCCAGTACAAGCTGCGGGTGGGCCGGCGGGTCAACTCGGTCCCGCTGGAGGCCGACGGCCGCCACTCACGGGTCGACGGGCTGGCCAGCCTGGCCGCAGCGGCCGGGATCGCCGGGGCCTGGGCCGGCTGGCCGGCCGCCGACCCGCTGGCCGGCCTGCTGCTGTCGGCCGTGATCGCCTGGGTGCTGGTCGGGACCACCCGGGACGTGCTGGCCCGGCTGCTGGACCGGGTCGACCCCGAGGTGATCGACGAGATCGAACGGGCGGCCGGCTCGGTCGCCGGGGTCGAGGCCGTCCACGCGGCCAGGGCCCGCTGGGTCGGCCGTTCGCTCCACGTCATCGTCCACGCCGAGGTCGACCCCGACCTGCCGCTGCGGGCCGCCCACGACCTGGGCGAGCAGGTCCGCCACGCCGTCTTCCACGCGCTGCCGGGGGTGGCCGAGGTCGACCTGCACCTGGACCCGGCCGGGGTCGAGGAGCACGACAGCCACGGCGAGACCCTCCACCACCGGGGTCAGGGCAGCCGGTAGCGGGCCCGGAACGCGCCGGCGTCCAGCGCGCCGGCGTCGGCGGCCACCTCCCGGTGGCGCTGGCGGGCGGCCGCCTCGTCCTCGAACCACTCGCTGCGGGCGACCACGCCGCTGGACCGGTCGATCACCCGGACCCGCCAGCTGCGCCGGTCCAGGCGCGACACCAGCACCGCGTAGGCGTCGCCGGCCGACGGCGGCTGGGCCCGCTCGGGCAGCTCCACCAGGACACCCGCGGCCACGCCGAGGGGGATCGAGTACTCGCGGTAGTCGATGCGGACGTGCAGCCAGCGCCCGCCGGTGGCCTCGGCCACGTACACCGTCGCCCCGGGCTGCAGCGGCGACCCGGGAGCGGTGCGGCGCCCAGGGGGCAGCCGCAGCTCCACGATCCGCCCCCTCGCCCCCTGGCCGAGGTCGGCCAGCGCCCTGACCGTCACAGTGTCCTGAAGCGGTACGACAGCGGCTTGGCCAGCAGGGCGTCCAGCTCGGAGCTGGCCATCCGGTCCAGCAGCGGCTCCAGCGCCGCCTCGGCCGTCCCCTCGCCGTCCCAGCAGGACACGGCCAGCAGCCTGGCCCCCTCGCGCAGCAGCACGGCTCCCTGGAACCCGGGCGCGGTCCGCTCGAACCGCCCCACCTGCTCGCCCCAGAGCTCGGCCATGGTGACGGCCGCCTGCTCCGACTGGGCGGTCGCGCACAGCACCCGAGCGATCACCGTCACCTCACAGGTCCCCGACAGTGACCACTCTGCGTGGTCACCCTCGGAATATCGGCCGTGACCGGCCGGCGCCTAAGAGGTCAGCGGGGGTCGATGTAGAGGTCGCCCCCGGCCAGGGCGGCGGCGACCCGGTGCAGCGGCGGAGGGGCCTGCCGGCCGCCGGGGAGGCTGCCCACCGGGGCGCCGGCGGCGTCCCAGCGCTGGCCGCTGCAGGGGCGGGCGAACCCGCCGCCGGCGGCCTGCACCGGGCAGGGGCCGGGGGCGGTGAGGAAGGCCCGCAGGCCGCCGCGGCGGTCGACCACCACCACCTGGCCGGCCGGGCCGGCGGCCTCGGCGACCGCGCCGGCCGGCAGCGCCGCGACGGGGGCGACCCGGACCCAGGGTGGGCCGGGGCGGCCGCCTCTGGCCAGCAGCAGCACCCCGGCGGCCAGGATCACCACCCCGAACAGGGCCGCGGCGACGATCCAGCCGCGCCCGAGCTGGCTGCGCAGGATCAGCTTGCGCGCCCTTGCCGCCCGCGGCGGCAGGTAGGCGACCCGCCCGCCTGGGTCGCGGCCGGGCCGCAGCGGCACCTGGCCGGGGTCGGGCGGGTCCTGGCCGGGGTCGGGCACGGCTGGTCGTCCTCCGCTGGATGTTCGGGCGCCTGGTGGCTGGCCGGGTAGTATCTTCCCAGGTGCGGCCCGGCAGCGGAGCGCGGGCCGGCCGGCGGCGGTGAAAGGGGCAGGGGCACCGTGGCGCAGGGACGTATCCGGGTCGTGGTGGCCAAGCCGGGGCTGGACGGGCACGACCGGGGGGCCAAGGTGGTGGCCAGGGCGCTGCGCGACGCCGGCATGGAGGTCATCTACACCGGCCTGCACCAGACCCCCGAGCAGATCGTGGCCGCCGTGGTCCAGGAGGACGCCGACGCGGTCGGGCTGTCGATCCACTCCGGCGCCCACATGACCCTGTTCCCCCGCGTGGTCGAGCTGCTGGCCGAGCGCGGCGCCGACGACGTGCTGGTGTTCGGCGGCGGCATCATCCCCCGCGAGGACATCGCCCTGCTCAAGGAGCAGGGCGTCGCCGAGATCTTCACCCCGGGCACCCCCACCACGAAGATCGTCGAGTGGCTGCGCGCCGCCCTCGACCAGGCCGCCTGACCGGCACCGCCCGGCGCTACCCGACGGATGAGAGGCTGACGCATGGACCTGTTCGAGCATCAGGCGAAGGAGCTGTTCGCCACCTACGGGGTGGCCGTGCCGCGCGGCAAGGTCGCCTGGTCCCCGTCCGAGGCCGAGGCGGCCGCGGCCGAGATCGGCGGCCGGGTGGTGGTCAAGGCCCAGGTGCAGATCGGCGGCCGCGGCAAGGCCGGCGGCATCCAGCTGGCCGACGACCCGGCCGGCGCCCGCCAGCAGGCCGAGCGGATCCTCGGCATGGACATCCGCGGCCACACCGTCCGCCGGGTCCTGGTCGAGCAGGCCTCCGAGATCGCCGCCGAGTACTACGTGGCCATCCTCCACGACCGGGCCAGCAAGGGCTTCCTGGCCATGGCCTCGGCCGAGGGCGGGGTCGAGATCGAGCAGGTCGCCGAGGAGAAGCCCGAGGCGATCGTCAAGGTGCCGGTCAACCCGCTGGTCGGGCTGCGCAGCTACCACGTCAACCAGCTGGTCTACGGCGCCGGGTTCGACGAGCGGGCCCGCAAGGGCGCCGCCCAGCTGCTGGCCAGGCTGTACGAGGTGTTCGTGGCCGCCGACTGCATGCTGGTCGAGGTCAACCCGCTGGTCCTGACGGCTGACGGCCAGGTCGTCGCCCTCGACGGCAAGGTCTCCCTGGACGACTCGGCCCTCGACCGCCACCCCGACCTGGAGGCGCTGCGCGACACCTCGGCGGTCGACCCCCAGGAGCAGGCGGCCAAGGAGAAGGGCCTCAACTACATCAAGCTCGACGGCCACGTCGGCATCATCGGCAACGGCGCCGGCCTGGTCATGAGCACCCTCGACGTGGTCGCCCAGGCCGGCGGCAAGGCGGCCAACTTCCTGGACGTCGGCGGCGGCGCCTCGGCCGAGACCATGGCCGGCGGCCTCGAGGTGATCCTCTCCGACCCCAAGGTGCGCAGCGTCCTGGTCAACATCTTCGGCGGCATCACCCGCGGCGACCTGGTCGCCCAGGGGATCCTGGACGCCCTGGACCGCCTGGGCGACAAGGTCCAGGTCCCGCTGGTGGTGCGGCTGGACGGCACCAACGCCGAGGAGGGCCGGGCGCTGCTCGCCGGCTCGCCGTCCGAGCAGGTCGTCCCCGCAGCCACCATGCTCGACGCCGCCCGCAAGGCGGTCGAGCTGGCCGACCACAAGGCAGGTGCCTGAGCCGTGGCCATCCTCGTCGACTCCCAGACCCGGCTGGTGGTGCAGGGCCTCACCGGCCGCGAAGGCCGCTTCCACGCCCTGCGCAACCGCGACTACGGCACGGACGTGGTCGCCGGGGTCACCCCGGGCAAGGCCGGCCAGGACGTCGAGGGCATCCCGGTGTTCAACACCGTCGCCTCGGCCGTGGCCGAGACCGGCGCCAACACCTCGCTCATCTTCGTGCCTGCCCGCTTCGCGGTCGACGCCCTCTACGAGGCCGCCGACGCCGGCATCGCGGTGGTCGTGCTGATCACCGAGAACATCCCGGTGCTGGACATGACCAGGGCCTACAACTACATCAGGGCCAAGGGCGTGGCCCTGGTCGGCCCCAACTGCCCCGGGGTCATCTCGCCCGGCAAGGCGAACGTCGGCATCATCCCCGGCGAGATCACCCACGCCGGGCCGGTGGGCCTGGTGTCGCGCTCGGGCACCCTCACCTACCAGGTGATGTACGAGATGGCGGCGGCCGGGGTCGGCCAGACGACCTGTGTCGGGATCGGCGGCGACCCGGTGGTCGGCTCCAGCTTCATCGACGTCCTCGGCCGCTTCCAGGACGACCCCGAGACCGAGACCGTGGTGATGATCGGCGAGATCGGCGGCGACGAGGAGGAGCGGGCGGCCCGCTTCATCGCCGAGCGGATGGACAAGCCGGTGGTCGCCTACATCGCCGGGTTCGAGGCCCCGCCGGGCAAGCGCATGGGCCACGCCGGGGCGATCATCTCCGGGTCCAGCGGCACCGCCCAGGCCAAGGCCGAGGCCCTGGAGGCGGCCGGGGTCCGGGTCGGCCGCAACCCCACCGAAGCCGCCGAGCTGGCCGTCGCCGCCGTCAAGGACGGCTAGGCTCCCGCGGATGCGGTCCGCGGTCTCCCTCCTGCTGCTCGGCTGCCTGGTGCTGGCCGCCGGCGCCTGCTCGGGGCCGGCCGACCGCCCGGCCGGCCAGACGGCCACCGTCGCGACCGGGGCCGCGGCCACCTCGACCACCGCGGCGGTGGCCACGACCGCCGCGGCCGGGGCGGGCGCCGAGGGCTGCGCCGGCCGCCCCGGCACCGAGATCCCGGCCGTCGAGATCCCGGCCGTGCACGCCGACCCGGTGGTCATCCCCGAGGCCGAGGTGGGCGGGACCCGGGTCCCGTCGGTGACCGTGCCCGGGGTCGACCTTCCGGCCCAGCGCATCCCGGCCGCCTGCGTGCCCCAGGAAGAGGCGCCGGCCGGCTGCCTGGCCGGCGTGACCATCCCGGGCGTCACCATCCCCGGGGTGACCATCCCGGCGGTGAGCATCCCCGGGGTGAGCGTCCCCGGCCTGCGCGTCGATCCGGTGAGCACCCCTGCGGTCAGCGTCGCCGCGGTCAGCGGCCAGGCGGTGAGCACCCCAGGGGTCTGCGCCGTCAAGGTCCGCAGCGGCCTCCGCCCGGCCGTGGTCCGCGCGGCGCTGGTCCGCGCGTCCCGGCTCCGGCGGGCGCTCCTGCGCCCGTCGGTCGTCCGCCCTCCCAGATGCCTGTCCGGTGGGCGCGGCTGTGTTCCCGCCGTCGCCGTCCCGGCGGTGGCGGTCCCGGCGGTGGCCGTGCCGGCGGTGGCGGTCCCGGCGGCGGTGCTGGAGGCCAAGTACTTCCCCGAGCTCGGCAGCGCCAAGGTGCGGGTGCTGGAGGGCGGCGGCTCGGCCGCCTACAGCCTCCAGGCCGACGTGCTGTTCGACTTCAACAAGGCGGCCATCCGGCCCGACGCCGCGGCCGAGCTGCGCCGGGTGGTGGCCTCGATCAGGCGCCGGTTCCCCGGCCGCAGGCTGCGGGTCGACGGGCACACCGACGCCAAGGGCAGCGACGCCTTCAACCTCGCCCTGTCACGCCGGCGGGCCGAGGCGGTCGCGGACTGGCTGGCCGGGCATTGGATCGACCGGGCCCTGCTCACCACCAAGGGCTTCGGCGAGACCAGGCCGGTCGCGCCCAACCGGCGGGCCGGCGGCGCCGACAACCCGGCCGGGCGCCAGCAGAACCGCCGGGTCGTCATCGGCGTGGAGCGCGGCTGACGACCCGGCGGCCGCGGCTCAGCTCTCGGAGAGCACCACCGTGCTCATGATCTTGTCCGAGAAGGTCTGGCGCCGGGCGTCCCACAGCGGCCACAGGTAGCCGATGTAGCAGGGCAGGGCGTCGACGATGTGGGCCAGGTCGCGGACGAAGGCCATGCCCCCGCCCATCGGCTGGCCGTCGGCCATCCGCACCAATCGTAGATTGAGCACCTGCTTGCCCCAGCTCTGGCCGGTCCGTCCCTGCTGGATGGCGCGGTTGTAGATCCAGACGCCGAGCGAGACCAGATACAGCAGGAAGGCGACGATCCCGGCGCCGGCGTTCGGGCTGTCGCCCGAGTCGGTCCCGCTGAACAGCAGCACGGCCAGGAACGCCGGGACGGCGGCGATCAGGTAGTCGATCAGGTAGGCCCCGACCCGCTGCGGCCAGTTGGCCAGGGCACGACCCATGTAGTAGCCGGGCTGGTCGGCGACGTACCCGCCCGGGGGCGGGGCCGGCTGGCCGTAGCCTGGCTGGGCCGGGGTCCCGTAAGGCGGCTGGCCGCCGTACGGGACCTGGGGCGGCTGCTGGCCGTAGCCTGGCTGGTTGGGGTCCTGGGGCCCGTACCCCTGGGTCATGAGCGCTGCTCCTTGTCGTGATCTGGATGTCGCTCCGGCCGGGCTGTCAGGGCCGCGGCTGGCCCGCCTGCTGCTCGGCGAAGTCGCCGATCACCGGCAGCTTGAAGTGCTTGCCCTGGAAGCCCTGGATCAGCAGGAAGACCCAGCCGATCAGGAAGGCGACCCAGAGCAGGCTGAACAGCAGGTCGAGCGGTCCGGGAAGGCGCGGACCGACCACGCCGACCAGGGTCCAGAGCACCCCGTAGGCGATCGCCTGCATCGCGTGGAAGCGGACCTCGGGACGCTTGTCGATCAGGAAGAAGATCAGCCCGGTGAGCCAGGTGAGCACATACGACAGGCCCGAGGCGACGTTCTCGGTCATGCCGCTGGCCGGCTGGCCCGGGTACTGCCCGGGGTACTGGCCGCCCGGCTGCTGCTGGTAGCCGCCGGG
>Ga0307277_10000842_pt1 | contig 11765 bp, 11 predicted proteins | sample ER_DNA_116_FD_194473 | JGI IMG/M metagenome (GOLD analysis project Ga0307277, IMG submission 194473) | Bulk soil microbial communities from the East River watershed near Crested Butte, Colorado, United States - ER_DNA_116 | ecosystem: Environmental > Terrestrial > Soil > Floodplain | place...
GCGCGGTCCGTGCGGTCGCCCCCTAGATATAACGGGTCGAAGGCGAGCCTGACCGCGCCTATGCTGCGGCACGACGGGTTCGCGAGGGCGAGCGGCGCGGGCGCCACGGGCAAGCGCATGATTGTGCTGTTCACGGATTTCGGGCTGCAGGGTCCCTATACCGGCCAGATGAAGGCGGTGCTGCATCAAACGGCGCCGGGGATTCCGATCATCGACCTCTTCGCCGATGCGCCGACCGGCAATCCCAAGGCATCGGCCTATCTATTGGCGGCTTATGCGCAATGGTTTGCGGCCGGCACGACGTTTCTCTGCGTCGTCGATCCGGGCGTCGGCGGGGCGCGGCCGCCCGCCATGCTCGACGCGGACGGCCGCTGGTACGTGGGGCCGGGCAACGGCTTGTTCGAACTCATCGAGCGGCGCGCCACGACGGCGCGCCGCTTCGAGATCGACTGGCGGCCGTTGCACCTCTCCGCAAGCTTCCACGGGCGCGACCTGTTCGCGCCGGTGGCGGCCATGCTGGCGCGTGGCGAGCCGCCGCCAGGGCGTCCGCGCAAAGATGCGGAGCGGCGGTCGGATTGGCCCGATGATTTGGCCGAAATCGTTTACATCGACCATTTCGGCAACGCCATGACCGGCCTGCGGGCATCCATGCTTGCGCCCGACGTCAGGCTTGCCGCCGCCGGCCGCCGGCTCGAGCGCGCAAGGACGTTCAGCGACCGGCCGAGCGGCGCGGCGTTCTGGTATGAGAATTCGAACGGTCTTGCCGAGATCGACGTCAATCGCGGGCGCGCCGACCGCGATCTTGGCCTTGCGATCGGCAGCCCGGTCGAGATCCTCGCTTGACCGCAACGGGCGCTGTGTCCTGGGGTGATGCGATCCGGGGATCGTCAAAGGCCTGAAAGGCCAAGATCCCTTAATTTTTATTCCCGGCGGGGCCAAAACCGTGAACCGGAAGACATGCTCGCAACACTAAATTCCAGGTGCGTTTGTGACCGGCCCGTGCGTGACCTCATGAGTTTGATCATTCCCCCCGAACTGCTCTGGTTGGCGAGCGGCTTCATCATGCTGCTGGCCGCCTTCCTGGCCAGCGCGGCGGAGTAAGCGAGCGATCCGAACGGCATGGGCCGGTGAGTGCGTTCCCTGCGCAGGCGCGTTGAGGAGGGCATTTTGATGGATTCTCGACCGGCGATACCGACCATGCCGCCGCACCGGGCAGCCTTCCGCGCCCGGCGCGAGGGGCTGATGAGAAAACTGGCAACCTGCATTACGGTGCTCACGGCCGCCATTGCCGTTCTGTTCGTGGCCGCCGCGGCCGTGGTGATCACCATCACCTGAACGGCCTAAGCTTCGTTATTCCGGCCGAGCCGCGACGGCGGCGGGGGGCCTAATCCCCAATCCCTTCCGATGGTTGCGGACTGCTGCGCCGCTGCGCCCGCAGTTCGCGCCTATTCGAGGTTGGAGCCCGCCTCGCCCCACATTCCGTGCGATCGCTCGAGAATGTCGACGACCTGCGCGAAGGCTCCCGGCTTGAGCGGGGGACCGGGCGTGCGGGACTTGTGGTCGCGCAAGACCCGATCCCGCGCCGCCCGCAACTCGTCCTTGCCGATGCCGGTCGCGATGATTTCCGCCGCGATCGCATCGCCCACCCGGCCCAGGACTTCCGCAATCTCGTCTCGCGACAGTTCAGACATGGCAAAGCTCTCCCTATCAGCCGGTCGCCTTTGACTCCGCAGCGGCCGGCTTTTCCGCCGGCTTCTTGCGTGCTGCGCGCCATTCCTCGAACCGGCGAACCACGACAAAGAACGCCGGCACGAACAGCACGGCAAGGCAGGTCGAGGCGAGCATGCCGCTGGCCACCGCAATGCCGATCGACTTGCGCGAATTGGCCCCGGCCCCGGTTGCGAATACCAGCGGCATTACCCCCAGGATAAAGGCGAACGAGGTCATCAGGATCGGACGGAAGCGGGTGCGCGCGGCCTCGACCGCGGCGTCCACGATGGGCTTGCCGTCGAAAATACGCCGCTCGCGCGCAACTTCGACGATCAGGATCGCGTTCTTGGCCGATAGCGCAATGAGCAGGACCAGACCGATCTGGGTGTAGAGATTGTTGTCGAGGCCCTGCCCCGAAAGCCCCTTGAGCGCCACGACCGGCCCGACCAGCGACAGCGGCACCGCAAGCAGCACCGAGACCGGCATGAACCAGCTCTCGTACTGGCCGGCCAGCACCAGGTAAACCAACAGCATCGAGAGCGCGAAGATGTAATACATCTGGTTCCCGACCAGCTTCTCCTGGTACGACATCGCGGTCCATTCGTAGCCCATTCCGGGCGGCGAGGCTCTGTCGGCAATCTGCTCCATGAGGACCATCGCTTGGCCGGAGCTGAAGCCCGTGGCCGGCAGCCCCATCACCGTCGACGACGGATAGAAATTGTAGAGGCTCAGCAGCGACGGCCCGACCGTCTGAGTGATGTGAAGCATAGTGCCGATCGGAATGATCGCCCCCTGCTTGTTGCGCACCGGAAGCTGCTCGATATCCTGCGGCCGCAGTCGGAACTTCGAATCCGCCTGCACATAGACCTGAAACACGCGGCCGAACTTGTTGAACTGATCGACGTAACTCGAGCCGAGATAGGCACCCAGCGTGGCGAATATCTCATCGACCGACACCTGCAGCGTCTCGGCCTTCGCACGATCAACCTCCACCTTGATCTGCGGCACGAGGGAGCGGAACGAGCTCGTCACCCGCTGCAATCCGGTTTGCGTTTGCGCATCCTTGATCACGGTATTGGTGGTCGTCTGCAGCTTGGTGAGATCGAAGCTTCCGTCACGCAGCTCGAGCTGCATGGCGAAGCCGCCGGCGTTGCCGATGCCCTGGATGGGCGGCGGCGGGAACACCACGATGCGCGCTTCGGTGATCGCGGCGAAAGCGCGATTGAACTGCTCGAGCAGCGAGCGCAGGTCCTCGCCCTTGCCGCGCTTGCTCCAATCCTTGAGTATGACGTAAGCCACGCCGGCATTGGCCAGCGTCGAGTTGTTGTCGAGGACGGAGACGCCGGAAATCGCGGTGACGTTCTCCACCGCGGGATTCTTGCTGGCGATCTCGCTCACCTGATCGAGCACGCGCTTGGTCCGTGTCAGGGAAGCGCCGTCCGGCAACTGCACCGTTGCCAGCACGTAGCCTTGGTCTTCGATCGGCAGGAAGCCGGTCGCAACGCGGGTAAGGCCGTAGCCGGCGAGGCCGATGATGATCAGCGCGAGCACGCACATCAAGCCGCTGCGCGCGACCATGCCGCTGATCAGCCGCGCATAAAGGCGCTCGAACGGGTCATACACGGCGTTGAAGGCGCGGAAGACCAGGTTGCGCTGGTTCGGCGGCACCGGCGCACGCAGCCATAACGCGCATTGTGTCGGCTTGAGCGTGGCCGCATTGATCGCGCTGAGCAACGCGGTCGCGGCGATCACCAGCGCGAACTGCGCGAACATCTTGCCCGTAAGCCCTGGAATGAAAGCCGCCGGCAGGAACACCGACATCAGCACCAGCGTGATGCCGACGATCGGGCCGAACAGCTCGTCCATCGCCTGGATTGCCGCTTCCTTCGGCGGCAAGCCACGCTCGATGTGATGCGCGGCGCCTTCGACAACGACGATGGCATCGTCCACGACGATGCCGATCGCCAGCACGATCGCGAACAGGGTCGACAGGTTGACCGTGAAACCGAGCGCCGCCATGGCGGCAAACGCGCCGATGATGGTGACCGGGACCGTGGTCATCGGCACCAGCATGGCGCGCCAGTCCTGCAGGAACATAACGATGACGATCAGCACCAGGATCGCCGCCTCGAACAGCGTCTTCCATACCTCGTTGATAGATTCGCGCACGAACGTGGTGGTGTCGAAGGGGATGCTGTAGGTCAGCCCGGGCGGAAAATTCTTCGCGAGCTGCGTCATTTTGCCTTCAACCTGATGAGCGACGTCCAGCGCGTTCGCCTCCAGCGTCTGGAAAATGCCGATGCCGGCCGACGGCTTGCCGTTGAGCGTGAAGACCTGGCTGTAGGTCTGCGCGCCGAGCTCGACGCGCCCCACGTCGCGCACGTGCACCATCTGCCCGTTCGATTCCGTCTTGACGACGACATTCTCGAATTGGCTGACGTCATCGAAACGGCTCGCAATGTCGAGCGTGTACTGAAAAGCTTGCGTGTTCGGGGCCGGCGGCATGCCCAGCTGCCCGGCGGTAACTTGCTCGTTCTGTCCCTTGAGCGCGTTGACGACGTCTTCGGTGGTCAGCGAAAACGCATAGAGCTTGTTGGGGTCGAGCCAGATGCGCATCGCATACTGGCCGGCTCCGAAGATGTTGACTTGGCCGACGCCCGGCAACCGCGCGAGCTCCGGCTGCAGCGAGATGGTCCCGTAATTGGCAAGGAACAGGCTGTCGTAGCGGTCATCGGGGGAGGTCAGAGTGACGAACTGCAGAATCGCGGTGGATTTCTGCTGCACCGTCACGCCCTGGGCCTGCACCGCCTGCGGCAACTGCGCGAGCGCGCTGGAGACCCGGTTCTGCACCAGCACCTGCGCGAAGTTGATGTCCATTCCGATCTTGAAGGTGACGATGAGCGTGTAAGTACCGTCGGCGGCGCTCCAAGACTGCATGTAGATCATGCCGTCGACGCCATTGACCTGCTGCTCGATCGGCAGCGCGACCGTGTCAACGACCGCCCGCGCGCCCGCGCCGGGGTAGCGCGTGGTCACCGAGATGGTCGGGGGGACCACGTTGGGAAATTGCGCGACTGAAAGCCGCATCAGCGAAACGGCGCCGATCACGACCATCAGAATGGCAAGCACGTTGGCGAGAACGGGCCGCTCGATGAAAAATTTCGAGATCATAACGGCCGGCTATTGCGATCCGGCCGGTTCAGCCGCCGCGGCTTTCGGCGTCTGCAGCTCCGGATCCACTTTCTGGCCCGGCACGGCGTCGAGGATGCCGGAGACGACCACGCGCTCATCGGGCTTGAGGCCGCTGTCGACAACGCGCATCTCGCCGACGGTCTGCCCGAGCTGCACCCGGCGCTGCTCGACGATGCCGTCGGCGTTGACGACGAGCACATAGCGACCCGCCTGGTCGCTTCCCACCGCGACCTCCGGAACCAGCAGCGCCTGCTCGGGGTAAAGCGGCACGCGCACGCGAACGAAATATCCCGGCAGCAATTGACGTTTGTCGTTCTCGAAAGCGCCGCGCACCAGCAACGTGCCAGTCGACTGATTGACCTCGGGGGACACGTAGTCCAGCACACCTTTGTGGGGGTAGCCGTTGTCGGTTTGTAATCCGACCTGGATCGGGACCTTGCCGATGAAATCGGCGACAGTCTCGCCCCGCTTCGCCACTTGCACGCGCACCCGCTGCACGTCCCGCTCACTCAGATTGAACCAGACCCAGATCGGATTCATCTGCACGATGGTCGCGAGCTCCGTGGTATGGCCGCCGCCGACCAGCTCGCCGACGGAAACTTTGCGCGCGGTCACCACTCCGTCGAACGGAGCCGAGACCGTCGTGTAGCCGAGGTTGATCTCGGCGGTCTGAACGTTCGCCTGGGCCTGCAGCACGCTCGCGCGGGCGGTGTCGCGGTTGGCGCGCGCCCGGTCGAGATTGGCCTGGGTCGAGACATCCTTGGCTTGCAATTGCTCCTGACGCGTGAACTCGGCTTCGGCGTTGACCAGCGTCGCCTTGGCGCCTTCCTCCGCCGCTTGCGCCTGCTCCAATTGCACTTTGTAGGGCTCAGGCTCGATGATGAATAAAGGCGCGCCTTTTTTCACCACGTCGCCGTCCTTGTACTTGATTTCCTGGATGTAGCCTTCCACACGCGCGACCAGCTTGATGTTGTTCTCCGAGGCGACATTGCCGGTCGCTTCGAGATACGGCGTGACCGTCTGCTGGAGGGGAAATTGCACGATCACCTTGGGTGGCGGCGGAGCGACGTACTGGTTCTCTTTCCCGCACGCGCCCAGCAGCAAAGCCATCGCAGCGCCTGCGAGGACAGGAACGCCGGTTGCGCGCCGCAGCTCTTTCGCGAGGCGCGCCATGTTCGCCCTGTGCGCCCGTCGTACCGGTGAATTTGCAGACAATAGAACCAAGATCGACCTCGTCGCGCCGCAGACAGGTTACGACGTGTTGTTGTTTTCGCGCCAGCCAATAGTTCGGCTTTCACCGAAGATGCCGCACTCGAGTCTCAAGCCAAGCCGCGCGGGCTCAACCGGCGACCCGCGCCTGCTCGATCGTTTGCGCATTTCGCATGGTAGTGTACATCAGCGGCCAGAGCCCCGGCAAAAGGGCGGCACGAGGAGCAAGCGATGGCTACCACCCTGGCCGTTGACCATGCGCGTACTACCGCGTTGCCCTTAATTCTCGCGCTGGCCGTCTCGACCCTTTGCGCTTTAGCCCCGGCGTCGGCGCAATATGCCTGCACCACGAATTACTGCATCAGCAGCCAGAGCACATCGTTTCAGACTCCGCCCGGCTGGCCGGCGGTTCCGGTGCAAACCTGCTGCCAGACCCATTGGGGAGCGCTCCCCGGGGGAATCGACTGGAGCAACGGCGCACCCATCATGATCTGCACCGGCAAGCCGGAATTCGTCACCACCTTCCCGAACTGCGGCGACCCGAACAATCCGTCGTTGGCCTTTCCGTTGGATTACGAGCGCCCGAGCTTTGCAATCGGCGTCGCCTGGCCGAATGCAAAGGATTACCGCTACGAGATGCAAAGCGTTCCGATCGTCGACGGGTCGGACGGGACCTGCGCCGAATTCTCGAGCCGCCCCGGTCAAGTGACGAACTGGTGGGTGTACGAACTCAAGGAGCCCAAGCGCGGATCCTACGTGTTCACGGCCGCGGTCAGCTTTCAAAAAGACGACAAGGGCTATTACGCGGTGCTCAACAGCTGCAAACTCAAGCCGCCGTCTGCGCAGGTACAATAGCCCGGCAAACGAATGCGCGGCCGCCGATCGCCACGGCCGCTTTCACGGCCACAGCCGCAAGGCACGACGGTGCGCTCACTCTATCGTGAAACCGTTGACCGCCATGGAGGCTCGGGTTATGCCGAGGCTCGAGGGGTAAGCGAGGCAATTCGCTCGAATTGCCGACGATCGCTGCGGCAGGATTATGCCGGCCGCTGCGATCCATCGCCGACAGCGCCGGGTGGGGCGGACATGGATGCCGGCGTCGCGCTGGCACACGATTGATCGCCATTCGAGCGCGCGCGGCGGGAGGGCCCAGATGTTTCCATCGGCGGTGCTTTTCGCGCTCGGCGGCACGCTCCGGGTCGCCGACGCCGTTCCAACTCTCGACGTCGAAGCCGGCTGCCGCGCGGCAGCGAAGATGGGCAGCAGCTTGAGCTTGGACGAGAGCTTGCGGCAGTGTCTCTCCGACGAGAAAAGCGCGCGCGGCGACCTGGAACGGCAGTGGTCGGAATTCCCACCCGCCCTTCGCCAGCGCTGTGTCGGCACCACCGAAACCGGCGGCGACCCCAGCTACGTCGAAGTTCTCGTCTGCCTGCAGATGGGGCGGGACGCGGCGCAGATGGAAAAGCGTTAGAACACTGTCATTGAAATTCAGCAACATCAGGCAGACGCTCATTCCCGAAGGGAATAATCAATAATCCGGCACGAGCGGTGCTCCGTCGGGGCCAGCACGTCGCCGTCGACGGCCGCGAATGACGCTCGATATCGACTGAATTCACAAAGGAGCACGACATGAAGGAAGCAGAGGTCAAGGCGCGCGCCTTCGCCATGCCGTTGACAAGCCCGGCCTACCCGCCCGGCCCTTATCGTTTCGTCGACCGCGAATTCATGATCATCACCTATCGAACGGACCCGGACAAATTGCGCGCGGTCGTCCCGGAGCCCCTCGAAGTGGACGAGCCCCTCGTCAAGTACGAATTCATCCGCATGCCGGATTCCACCGGGTTCGGCGACTACACCGAAACCGGACAGGTCATTCCGGTGCGCTTTCGCGGCCGCAAGGGCGGCTACAGCCATTGCATGTTCCTCAACGACGAGCCGCCGATCGCGGGCGGGCGCGAGCTTTGGGGCTTTCCGAAAAAATTGGCCAACCCGACGCTGCATGTCGAGATCGACCAAGTGGTCGGAACGCTGGACTATGGACCGGTACGGGTCGTCACCGCGACCATGGGTTACAAGCACAAGGTGGCCGACGCCGCCGCGATCCGCGCCTCGCTCGCGGCGCCGAATTTTCTGCTCAAGATCATTCCGCACGTCGACGGCAGCGCGCGCATCTGCGAGCTCGTCGAATATTACCTCGAGGACGTGACGCTCAAGGGGGCGTGGACCGGCCCGGGCGCGATCTCACTCACGCCCCATGCGCTTGCTCCGGTCGCGGAGCTGCCGGTGCTCGAAGTCGTCTCCGCGGTTCACCTCATTTGCGATCTCACACTCGGCCTCGGCAAGGTCGCCCACGACTACCTCGCCTCGCCCGCAAAGCGGGAATCGGCGCCCAAGCCGGCCACCGCGGGAGTAGCGTGACATGCGCCTCAAGGACAAAGTTGCCATCGTAACCGGCGCCGCCAGCGGCATCGGCAAGGAGATCGCCAAATCCTTCGCGCGCGAGGGGGCGCGCGTCGTGATCGCCGATCTCAATCAAAAAGCCGCGGACGCCGCCGCGGCCGAGCTCGGCGATGCCCGCAAGGCGCTGGGCGTGGTCATGGATGTCACCAACGAAGAGCAGGTGGAGGCCGGGGTCGCGCGCACGGTGGAGCAGTTCGGCAAGATCGACGTGCTGGTGAGCAATGCCGGCATCCAGATTGTCGCACCGCTCGATCAATTCAAGTTCGCGGACTGGAAGAAGCTCTTGAGCATCCATCTCGACGGCGCGTTTCTCACCACCCGCGCCGTCCTGCAGCGGATGTACAAGCAGGGTTCGGGCGGAAGCATCATCTACATGGGATCGGTGCACTCGAAAGAGGCCTCGGTATTGAAGGCGCCTTACGTGACCGCCAAGCACGGATTGATCGGGCTCGCCAAGGTGGTCGCGAAGGAAGGCGCCAAGCACGGCGTGCGCGCCAACGTCATTTGCCCGGGCTTCGTGCGCACGCCGCTGGTCGACAAGCAGATCCCCGAGCAGGCCAAGGAGCTCGGCATTTCCGAAGCCGAGGTCATCAAGAACGTGATGCTCAAGGACACGGTCGACGGCGAATTCACCACGGTCGCGGATGTGGCGGAGACGGCGGTATTTTTCGCCGGCTTCGAAAGCAACGCCCTGACCGGGCAGTCGCTGGTCGTGACCCACGGCTGGTTCATGCAGTGAGCGCTCGCCCGCAAACCCGGCGACGCGGGTGGCGCGCCCAAACGGGTTACAGCCCGTAGGGTGCGCGCCCGCGCCCGCGACGTCGCAATCCTGCCACGTTGCGGCTGCTCGGGCGGCGTCCGCCGCGACCGGTGCGGATAAATATGGCGAGCAGTGCCAGATGGTTAGTCTCTGCACCGCTGCCCGCCAGATTGCGGCGCACTGGTGGCACGGAATTTGTTTGCCGCAGCCCCCCAGGTTTTGAACCTTTGGCCCCTCAGCCGCGACTAATAGACACGCAAGCCATCAGCCGCCCGCGTCAGTGAGTGGACAAGAGTGGATGCGACTTTCAGGGCGAGGTGCGTCATGAATGTACAAAGCAGACATTGGCTCGATTACGACCCCGTGGCCCTGGTGATCCTGGTCGTGGGTATCGGCGCGGTGGCATTGCTCGCGCTGAGCATCTAATTCGCTCGCTGTGGCTGGGCCGGTGTTGCACCTGGCCCGCGACGCGACCCTACCTTCTTTCCTTCTCCCCCTCGACTTATCGGCACCGAGCGGCGTTATTTGTGCGGCGCAACGGCCGTTTCGCCGTCCGCCGTTCCGGTGACGTTGGATCACTCTGTTCGCCACCGCCGAATTGATCACTGCGGGCGATGAGGCCCGCGCGCGGGCGCCCCCTCACTCACCGCAGCGCGGTCCCGCCGCGGTTCCAGCCGCGACCGCCCTCGCCGTAGATATCGAAGCCGGCCTGAGTGACCGCGACCGTGTCTTCGAGCTTGATGAACCCGCGCTGCGGATGCTGCAGCGTAGTCTCGACCGAAACCACCATTCCGGCTTCCAGCGGACGGTTCGCATCGTAGGCGTCATACGGCACCGGACCGGTTGCGGTGAGCCGCGGCGCCTCGTGACTGACCAGCCCCATGCCGTGGGCGAGAAAGTGCATATGATTGTGGTGCTTGGATTTCTGCACCAGCGGTTCGGCCGCCGCGTAGACGGCGCCGGCAACCGTTCCCGACTTGATCGGCTTCATTGCCGCGCGCTGGATCTGCTCGATCTCGGCCAAAAGGTCCTCGAGCTCCGCATCCGGCTCGCCGTGGATCGCCATCCGACAGAGGTCGCCGATGTAGCCGTGATAATTGCCGCCGGAATCCAGCGAGAGCACGTCACCCTTGTTCCATTTTTGGTCCGACGGCGCGCGGTTGAGACTCGATCCCGCCGTGATCAGGCAATAGTCGAACACCAAGCCGCGGTTGGTCTCCTCCCGGCGCAGCGCTTCGGTGAGCTCGCGCTTGCTCGCGCCCGGACCATGACTGGCGATCACCGCCAGCATCGATTCGATCACGCGCTCTGAGGCGATGCGCAGCTTGCGCAATTCCTCGGGGCTTTTCACTGCGCGCAGCCGCTCGAGCACGAATAGCGCGTCGACAATCTCGCTGTCGGCGAAGGCATTGCGTAGCGCGTTGCCGGCGTCGACCGGCAGGAACGCGAGTTCGGCGGCGATCCGCCGCGGCTTTGCGCCGGATTTGCGCACGTAGTCGATCGCCTTCTGCATGGCGTCGAGGGTGCCGGACGAATTGGTCTGCGACTCCGACACCAAGAACGGACTGTTTTCCTTCTGAAAGCCTTCCATGCGATGCCCGAAATAAGCGGCCTTCTGCCGGGCTCCCTTGGGATAAACGAGGACCGGCAGATAGCGGCTCAATCCCATCGCATCCATGGACTCGAAGAAAAAGGCGCGATGGCCGCCGAGCAGATACTGCACATTGTGCTTGGAGGTCGCGACCAGGAGATCGATCCCGGCGTCGTCCATCAGACGGTCCAGCCGATCGGCGTCGAACGGAATTGAGGGGACAACGCTTTTGACGACGTCGAGCATGATGGAAGCTCCTTGTGGACCGACCGCGGCGGCCTAGATAGCGCTCGCGCGCAGCGCGATGGACAGCGGGATCATACACTAGCGCGGCGCGATCCGACTATGCCTTCTGGTCATGGGAGGTGTCTCGCGCGGCGCCCTCGCGCGAGGAACAAATCTGTTGTGCCGAGCTTCGCCCGTCAGGTCCGATAACTGGGATCGAGACGGTCGAGCATGCGCAGATAGGCTGGCCAGTCAGCCGAGCCGCGGCCGCTGTCGTGCTTTTCGTATTGGAGCAAGGTCTTCTTGCAGGTTTCGGGCGGGATCTCGATCAGTTCGCCGCCGGTTGCTTCCATGGCCAACTGGATTTCGGCGGCTTCCAACAGATGCTTCATCAGGATGAAGGCCTCACGCGCGGTCTTGCCCACCGTGAGCGCGCCGTGATTGTGCATGATCATGGCGCGATTGCTGCCGAGATGGGCAATAAGCCGCTCGCGTTCGCCGAAATCCTCGGTGATGCCCTCGTAGGGATGGTAACCGATGCAGCCGAAGAAGCGCACCGCCTCCTGCGAGAGCATCCGCAATCCACTCTTGAGTCCCGCAATCGCCATTCCGGTCTGG
>Ga0307277_10000843_pt1 | contig 11761 bp, 10 predicted proteins | sample ER_DNA_116_FD_194473 | JGI IMG/M metagenome (GOLD analysis project Ga0307277, IMG submission 194473) | Bulk soil microbial communities from the East River watershed near Crested Butte, Colorado, United States - ER_DNA_116 | ecosystem: Environmental > Terrestrial > Soil > Floodplain | place...
GTTCGAATCTCCTCCCGAGGCAGCGCCGGAGCGCGAGATCCCGGCGGCGGCGCAGGATTGGATCACTCCAGATCAGGCCGTGCCCTCGCAGGATTGGACGATGACTCCCGCGACGCCGGCGCCGATCTCCGAGGTCGCGCCCCAGTGGGCGCCGACGCCCGAGAGTGGCGCACCGGCGCCGGACTGGATCACGCCGCACGCGGACCAACCCGCGCCGGAGACGGACGATCGTCTCAGTGCGCTGTCCGGGATCTTTGGTCCTGCGCCAGCCGAGCCCCAGGCGCCACCGCCCCCCGCGGGATCTCCCACGAGCTCGTGGCCACCGCCCGCTGCGGGATCCGACCACTGGGGGACGCCGCCAGAACCGACGGTCTCGGCCGAGCGTTGGAGCGCGCCTCCCAAAGCGGCGCCGGCACCTGCCACGTCGGATGATCCATGGGGTACGCCTCCGCCGTCCGCGCCAGCCCAGGGCTCGTGGGCCGCACCCGCACCCGCGCAAACACCCGCGGCGACGCCAGCAGCCGAGAAGAACGCATGGGTCGCTCCGACGCCGGCGCCGCCGCAGCGCACCTGGTCCGCTCCGGCGGGAGGCACGAGCGCGACCGATCCGTGGGGAAGTCCGCCGGGCGCCGATCCGCGCAGCGCGGCGATGCGCATTCCCGAGCCAGGTACACCGGCGGTCGAGGAATGGAGCCCGCCGCCGGCTGCCGCGCCCGAGAAGAAGAAGAAGGGACTGTTCGGCTTCGGTCGCGATAAGCCCGCGCCGCCGCCCGTCGCGGGCCGGCCGCTCCCGACGGCAAGCGCACACGGCAGTCGCGTCGGCATGGTCGCCGCTCTGGCGAACGCGCTGATCGCCGAGTACAACAACGGCCAATACGGCAAAAGCCGGATCGAAGAACGCATCGCCAATCTCCTGATGAGGGTCGACGAGCAGGCGGATCCGATCGATCGCCCTCTGCCCATCGTCGACGATCGCATCGACGTCGAGGCTCTCGAGCGCGAGCAGCTCGCGGACTCGCAGGCGCTGCCTTATCTCGCGCTCCTCGTCACGACGATCTTCGCCGACGCCGAGAAGCAGTTCGGCAAGGACAAGGCGAAGAAGGGGTACAAGGCCGCGCAGAAGAGCGTCCTGCTCGGCGACGCCAGCGCGCTGTCCTCGCCGGAGCTCGCGGGCAAGCTTCCCAGGGTCTGAGCGACAACAGCTTCCTCGGCGTCGACCTTGGAGGCACGCACATCCGCGCCGTCGTCGCCGTGCTCGATGGCGACCGTCACGAGATCGTCGCGCGCGACGTGCGGCGGACCCCACGCGAAGGCGCCGACTCGATCGTTCGTGCGCTCGGTGACTCCGCTCGCGCGTGCGCGCGCGACGCGGGCATTCCGCTCCACGAGCTCGTCGCGGTCGGTTGCGCCGCGCCCGGTCCGCTGGACCACCGCAGTGGCCTGGTGCACGAGGCTCCGAATCTGGTGGGGTTCAAGGAGTTCCCGCTCGGGGCGCGGCTATCCGAAGCGCTCGACGGTGTCACGGTGTTCGTCGATCGGGACACCGCGATGGCCGCGATCGCCGAGGGCGCGATCGGCGCGGCGCGCGGGATGCGGGACTGGATCTACATCACCGTGTCGACCGGGCTCGGTGGCGCGATCGTGAGCGGCGGTCGCATGCTGCGCGGTGCGACGAATACCGCAGGAGAGATCGGGCACTGGCCCGTCGCCTTCCAGATGGACCCCTCGCGTGACGCCTCGGCGGACCTGCCGCGCTGCGGCTGCGGCTCCTTCGGCTGCACTGAGTCGTTCGCCGCCGGCCGCAACATCGCCGACGCCTACGGCGTCGCGGACGCGGCGGAGGTGTTCGCCGCGGCGACGCGCGGCGACGAGCGGGCGCGGGTGATCGTCACGCGCGCGGAGCGAGCCCTCGCGAATCTTGCCGTGGGCCTCGTGAACGTGTTGAACCCGGCGCTCATCGTCGTTGGCGGATCCCTCGCGGACCACCAGCCCGTCCACGTCCTCGAGACGATGCGCCGCGCTATCGCGGAACGCGCGTTCCGCGCGCCGGCCGCCGCGGTGCGGGTCGTACCGGCCGCGCTGGGCGGAGACGTCGGCATGCTTGGTGCTGTATTCGCCGCACGGGAGCGCCTATCGGGGCGAGGGGAGTGGTTCCTTTAGTCTCACGGCACAAGGGGGGTCAGCCATGGGTGTGCGCGTCGGCATCAACGGTTTCGGGCGCATCGGCCGGCTATTCCTAAAAGCCGTGCTCGAGCGTCATCCGGACCTGGACATCATCGCTGTCAACGACCTCGCCGATCCCAAGATGAACGCGCACCTCTTCAAGCACGACAGCAACTACGGCGCGTTCAAGGGCGACGTGTCGGCGACGTCCGACGCCATCGTGATCAACGGCCGCAACGTGAAAGTGCTTCAGGAGCGCGACCCCGCAAAGCTTCCGTGGAAGGCTTTGGGTGTCGACATCGTCATCGAGTCGACGGGCTTCTTCACCGATGCGACGAAAGCGAAGGCGCACCTCGATGCCGGCGCCAAGTACGTGATCATCTCGGCCCCGGCGAAGAACGAAGACAAGACGATCGTTCTCGGCGTGAACGAGGAGGAATTCGACCCGGAGAAGCACCACATCATCTCGAACGCCTCGTGCACCACGAACGGCCTCGCGCCCGTCGCAAAAGTGCTGAACGACGAGTTCGGGATCGAGAAGGGCTTCCTCACCACGATCCACTCGTACACCAACTCGCAGAAGGTCCTCGATGTCACCTCCGACGACCCACGCGACGCGCGATCGGCGGCGGAGAACATCGTTCCGCACGACACCGGAGCGGCCAGGGCTGTGGCGCTGGTGATCCCGGAGCTCAAGGGCAAGTTCACGGGAATGGCGTTCCGCGTTCCGACCCCGACGGTATCGGTGGTGGACTTCGTCGCGACCCTGAAACGAGATGTGACGAAGGATGAGGTCAACGCCGCCTTCAAACGGGCGTCCGAAGGTGACCTCAAGGGGATCATGGCGTACACGGAAGAGCCGCTCGTGTCGAGCGACCTCAAAGGTGACGAGCACTCGACGATCGTGAGCGGCATCGACACGATCGTGCTCGGCAACATGGTCAAGGTCATCTCCTGGTACGACAACGAATGGGGTTACGCCTGCCGGCTCGCCGACATCACCGCGTTCGTCGCATCCAAGCTCCGAGTCCCCGCGGCGGCCTAGCGCCCCGGTGACAGCCTTCGCGAAGCGGACGATCCGGGACGTCGATCCGTCCGGGAAGAGAGTCCTCGTACGGGTGGACGCCAATTGTCCGCTCCAACCTTCTCACGCTGATGACGGCACGTTCGAGGTTGCGGACGATTCGAGGCTTCGTGCGTTTCTTCCGACCGTTCGATACCTGCTCGATCACGGCGCCGCGATCGCCCTCTGCTCGCATCTCGGTCGTCCAAAGGGCGTTGATCCGAAGCTGAGTCTTAAGCCGGTCGCCTTACGGCTCGGCGAGCTCCTCGGGCGTGACGTGCCCCTTCTGCCCGACTCCGTCGGGCCGGCCGTGCGCGAAGCCGTTGCGAAGCTTCGCGGCGGCGACGTCGTCCTGCTGGAGAACATCCGTTTCCATCCTGAGGAGGAGAAGAACGATCCGGCCTTCGCGAAGCAGCTCGCCGACGGGTTCGATCTGTTCGTGAATGACGCCTTCGGCGCCGCGCACCGTGCGCACGCGTCGACCGAAGGGGTCGCGAAGATCCTTCCCGCATTCGCCGGGCTGCTCCTCGAGAAGGAGCTTCTGGCCCTCGGCGGATTGCTGAGCGATCCGAAACGGCCTTTCCTCGCGATCATCGGCGGCGCGAAGGTGAGCACGAAGATCGACGTCCTGCGCGCGCTTCTCGCGCGCGTCGACGCGCTGGCGATCGGCGGCGGCATGGCCAATACGTTCCTCCTCGCGACCGGTCACAAGATCGGTCGCTCGCTGGCAGAGCCGGATCGTGTCGGCGAAGCGAGGGCGATCCTCGACGACGCGAAGGCGCAGGGCAAACGCGTGCTGCTGCCGGAGGACGTGGTCTGCGCGCCGTCCGTCGACGAGGCCGGCGCGCGCGGCGCGACGATGAAGCAAAGCCGCGACGTGCCCGACGACATGGCGATCGTCGACATCGGTCCGCGCACGATCGAGCGCTACGCGGACGAGATCCATCGCGCGAAGACCATCTTCTGGAACGGGCCGGTCGGAGTCTTCGAGATCCCGGCGTTCGCGACGGGGACAAAGCGCGTCGCGGAGCTGCTCGCGGCGAGCAACGCCGCGACGATCGTCGGCGGTGGCGAGTCGGTGCAGGCGGTCGAGGAGCTCGGCCTCGCCGGCAAGATGACGCACGTGTCGACGGGCGGCGGCGCCTCGCTCGAGCTGATCGAAGGAAAGACGCTGCCCGGCGTCGCGGCCATCCCCGACCGCGCGGGAGTCCACGCCGGATGAGCGATACGACGATCGAGCTGATCCGCGGCCGGGAGATCCTCGACTCGCGTGGCGACCCGACCGTCGCTGTCGACATCATCCTTGCCGACGGCTCGCGTGGCACCGCGATGGTGCCCTCCGGCGCATCCACCGGCGCGCACGAGGCGGTCGAGCTGCGCGACGGTGACAAGACGCGCTACCGCGGCAAGGGCGTGCGCAAGGCGGTGAGCAACGTCGACGACGTCATCGCGCCTGAGCTCATGGGCGAGGACGCCGCGGACCAGACCGCCATCGACAGGCTGCTCCTCGAGCTCGACGGGACGCCGAACAAGTCGAAGCTCGGGGCGAACGCGATCCTCGGCGTCTCGCTCGCATGCGCGCGTGCTGCCGCGAGCGCCGTGGGTCTGCCGCTCTACCGCTACCTCGGCGGACCGCTCGCGCGCACGCTGCCCGTGCCCCTCATGAACATCCTCAACGGCGGGAAGCACGCCACCGACTCGGCCGACATGCAGGAGTACATGGTCGTCCCGCTCGGGGCGACGTCGTTCCGCGAGGCGGTGCGTGCGGGTGCGGAGGTGTTCCACGCGCTGAAGGCGATCCTCCACGATCGCGGCATGGGAACGGGCGTTGGCGACGAGGGGGGATTCGCTCCGGCCGGGCTCAAGGACAATGAGGAGCCGATCCGTCTGATCCTCGAGGCGATCGACAAGGCGGGGTATCGCGCCGGCGAGGACGTCGCGATCGCTCTCGATCCGGCGGCGACAGAGCTCTTCAGCGGTGGCAAGTACAACCTCGCGCGCGAGAAGGTCACGCTCGATGCCGCCGCGATGACCGAGCGCTACGCCGCCTGGCGCGCGAAGTATCCGCTCGTGTCGATCGAGGATGGCCTGGCCGAGGATGACTGGGCCGGCTGGAAGCACCTCACGACGAAGCTCGGCGATAAGGTCCAGCTCGTGGGCGACGACCTCTTCGTGACGAACATCGAGCGCATCCGTCGTGGCGTGACCGAGGATGTCGCCAACGCGGTGCTCATCAAGCTCAATCAGATCGGCACCCTCTCGGAGACGATCGACGCCGTCGAGCTCGCGCACCGCTCCGGCTATGCGACGGTCATCTCGCATCGGTCCGGCGAGACCGAGGACACGACGATCGCCGACCTCGCCGTGGCGCTCAACAGCGGGCAGATCAAGACCGGCTCGCTCTCGCGCAGCGAGCGCAACGCGAAGTACAACCGGCTGATGGAGATCGAGATCGAGCTGCAGGATGCCGCGCGCTTTCCGGGGCGCGACGCCTTTTCTCGCTTCGGGCGCTAGTTTCATGGGGCTCGCGCATCGGCTGACGGTCATTCCATTGTTGGTCGTGACTTTCGCCTGCGCGAGCGTCCAGTCCGGCTACAGCCTCGGCGTGGAAGACAGCGGGACCACGAAGAACGTCCCGGTCGGAAACGAGCTGCGTCTCGTGCTGCCCGAGCTCGACTGGACCCTCGAGTCCACGAACACCGCCGCCCTTGCGCTGAGGAGCACGCAGGTAGGCAATGTCGGCGGCTCTTCGGTGCGCATCTGGCTGTTCGACGTCAGGCAGGCAGGCGACTACGTGCTCCGCGCGACCGGTGACGCGCCGTGCCGGAAGACCGTGCCGCCGTGTGAGACTCCGACTGTGCGCTATCAGTTCAACATACGAGCGAGATAGGTGGTCAGACCGCTGAGCTGGTGGCTGTGAGCGAGCGTCTCGTCCTGCCGCTCTCCGCGCTCGGTGCGCGCGATCTACCGGTCGCAGGCGGGAAGGGCGCGAATCTCGGCGAGCTCATCCGCGCCGGCTTCCCGGTCCCCGGCGGCTTCGTGATCACGACGGCGGCGTACGCCCGAGCCGCGAGCGCGGCGGGCGTCGATCCGAGGGACCCGGTCGACGCGCGGACGCGCCTCGTTGAATCCGAGGTACCGACGGACGTCGCGGATGCGGTGCGCGATGCGTACCTCGCGCTCGGCGGCCGCGTCGCGGTGCGTTCCTCGGCGACCGCGGAAGATCTGCCGGAGGCGAGCTTCGCCGGCCAGCAGGACACGATCCTCGATGTCGAGGGCGAGGCTGCGCTGCTCGACGCGGTGCGTCGCTGCTGGGCATCGCTCTGGAACGAGCGCGCGGTCGCCTACCGCGCGACGCACGAGGTCGACGAGCGCGCGCTTCGCCTGGCGGTCGTCGTGCAGCGGATGGTCCCGGCGCGGGTCGCGGGCGTCCTCTTCACAGCGGACCCGATCACCGGACGGCGGCGGCGCGCCGCGATCGACGCGGTCCGCGGGCTGGGGGAGCAGCTCGTGTCCGGCGCGGTGAATCCCGACCACTACCTCGTCGACGTCACTACCCGCGTGGTCGTCGAGCGCCGCGGCGACATCCTTGACGACGCGCGTCTGCGGGAGCTCGCGGACATCGGCGCGCGTATCGAAGCGCACTTCGGAAAGCCGCAGGACATCGAGTGGGCGATCGATGACAGCAAGCTGTGGATCGTGCAATCGCGCGACATCACCACGCTCTACCCGGTCCCGGCGAGCGCGCCCGATCCGGAGCGCGATCTGCGCGTCTACCTGTCGGCGAACGTCGCGCAGGGAGTCCTGGGGCCGCTCACGCCGATGGGCATCCAGACCTTCCGGCTCCTGGGGGCGGCCTTCGCCACGGCCGTCGGCAGGCCGGTCGCCGATCCGACCGCGGGGCCTTCCGTCATCGCCGACGCGGGCCTGCGCCTCTGGATCGATCTCACCGGTGTCATCCGGAACGCCGCCGCGCGCGAGATACCGGTCCGCGTGCTGTCGATCATGGAAGCGCGAAGCTCGGGGATCTTCGCGCGGCTGCTGGTGGACCCGCGCCTCGCTCCGCGCGGTGGCTCGCGCCTACGTTCCGCCGCTGTGATCCTTCGCGCGATCGCGCACACCGGCGCGCCGCCGTGGCTGGTTCGCGCCATGCTTCGACCGGAGACGACGCGCGACCGGGTCTTGCGCGAAGTCGACGCGCTCGTCACGCGCGACGTCGGGCCGCTCACGACGGGTGTCGAGCGCCTCGATGCGTTCGAGCGACTGTTCCTCACCACGACGCCGCGCATGTTCCCGAGGCTGGTCGCGCTGGCCGGCGCGGGGTTGATCTCGTTCAACCTCGCCTCGAGGCTGCTTCGCGGGATCGCGAGCGACGATGAGCTGCGGACCATCCTGCGAGGCCTGCCCTTCAACCCGACGACCGAGATGGACCTCGAGCTGTGGGCGATCGCGAGCCGCACTCGCGACGACCCGCCCTCGCGGGCCGGCTTGGCCGACCGCTCGCCGGCCGCGCTCAGCGCGGATTTCCGCCGCGGCGCACTGCCGCAGCTCCTGCAGCGCGAGCTCGAGACGTTCCTCGAGGTCTACGGGCACCGCGCGATCGCCGAGATCGATCTTGGCCTGCCGCGCTGGTCCGAGGATCCGTCGCACCTCCTCGGGGCGATCGCGAATTACCAGCGCCCGGGCGCCGCGGCCCTCGCGCCCGACGCGCAGTTCGCGCGCGGCGCGCGCGAAGCCGAGGCGACGATCACGACGCTGTTGTCTCGCGTCCACGGTCCGCGCCGCTTGCTGGCGCGCACCTTCCTGCGTCGAGTTCGTGCGCTCGCCGGCGTGCGCGAGGCGCCGAAGTTCCACGTCGTCCGCCTATTCGCGCGTGGCCGAGCGATCCTCGCACCGGTCGGCGCGTCGCTTGCCGCCGACGGCCGGGTCGCGTCCGCAGACGACATCTGGTTCCTCACGCTTCCGGAGGCCCGCCGCGCGGTCGCGGGCGAGGATCTGCGGTCCGTCGTCGCCGAGCGCCGTGCGGAATACCGCCGCGAGGAGCGGCGGCGTCACATCCCGCGCGTCCTCCTGTCCGATGGCACCGATGCGGAGGCCGCCTTCGCGGCGCCGGCCGTTGATGGCGCGATACGCGGCACACCGGCATCGCCGGGTACCGCACGCGGCGTCGCGCACGTACTGCTGTCGCCCGCCGGCGCGCGGCTCGAGCCCGGCGAGGTCCTCGTCGCTCCAGCGACCGACCCCGGATGGACGCCCCTCTTCCTCACCGCGAGTGCGCTGGTGATGGAGATGGGCGGGATGATGTCGCATGGCGCCGTCGTCGCGAGGGAGTACGGGATCCCCGCGGTGGTGGGCGTCCCGAATGCGACCGAGCGGATCAAGACGGGTGAGCTCGTCGTTGTCGACGGCTCAGCGGGGACGGTCGCGTCCGAGTCGGGCTAGCTGGCTTCGCTCCCCTAGATCCGTCTGGTGCGAGCCTTGCGCTCCGCGACCGCGGCGATGATCCGGGCGTAGACGCCCGCCATCAGCACCTGGAGGCTGCCACCGATCACGACGAGAAGGAGGAGCACTGCAAGGGCAGCGGCGAGGATGAGGATCGCTGAAGCGTCCATGCCTTCACTGTATGACCGAGCGAGCGAGGCGACGGTTTCTAGGTCTTCTTCGTGCTCTTCGCCGCGCGCTTGGCGACCCGGCTGCGCTTGCGGCGCGCCGCGTTCTTGTGGATCGCGCCTCGCTTCGCCGCGCGGTCGAGCATGCTCGCCGCTTCGGCGACCGCCTCCTGGACCGTCTCGCCGCCCTTCTCGATCGCCGACCGCGCGGCCTTCACCGCGCTGCGCGCGGCCGAGCGCGCGACGGTCTTGATGGTGGTGCGCCGCTGGGTCTGACGGATGCGCTTGAGCGCCGAGCGCTTCTTCTTCGCCATAGGGCCGGAACGATACACGACCTCCGGGATGCGAACGTATCGCTCGGGCACCGGTCGCCCATACTCACGTCGTGACGATGTCCATCGCGCGGGCGTCGCTCGTCATGATCGCCGCGCTCATCGCCAGCCGGATCCTCGGCTGGCTCCGCCTCTCGGTCGTCGGCGCGACGTTCGGCCTCACCGCGGAGTACGACGCGTTCCAGGCCGCATTCAAGATCCCGAACGCGTTGTTCGAGCTGCTCGTCGCGGGCGCGCTCGCATCCGCGTTCATCCCCGTCTTCGCCGGCTACCTCGCGAAGGAGCGTGAGAAGGAGGCATGGCACGTCGCGTCGAGCGTGATGAACGTGCTCGTCGTGGCGCTCATGGTCCTGTCGGCGGTCATGTGGATCGCGGCGCCGTGGCTGGTGCCGACGATCGTCGCTCCCGGCTTCGAGAAGGATCCCGCGCAGCTCGAGCTCGCCATCCAGCTGACGCGGATCATGCTGCTCAGCCCCATCTTCATGGGTCTTTCCTCACTCGTGACCGGGGTGCTGCAGTCGTACCGGCAGTTCCTCGCGGGAGCGATCGCGCCGCTGGTCTACAACGGCGTGCAGATCCTCTTCGCGATCTTCCTGTCGCCCTTCCTCGGTATCCATGCTCTCGCGTTCGGTGTGGTCGCGGGCGCCGCGATGATGTTCCTCGTTCAGCTCCCGGAGCTCACGTTCCGCCGGACGAAGTACGAGCTCGCCTTCGACCTCGGCCATCCCGGCGTGCGCGAGGTGTTCCTCCTTGCCGGTCCGCGCACTCTCTCGCTCGGTGCGGTCCAGCTCGTGTTCTTCGTCGACACGTACCTCGCCTCGACGATGCCGACCGGCTCTCTCGTCGCCCTCAACTACGCGTTCCAGCTGATGCTGCTGCCGCTCGGAGTGTTCTCGATCGCGATCTCGGCGGCGGTCTTCCCCGCGCTATCGCACTATGCCTCACTCGGCCAGGCGGCGAAGATGCGGGACGCATTGCAGCAGGCGATCCGCTGGATCCTGTTCCTCACGCTGCCCACGGCGATCCTCATGGTCGTGCTGCGGCGTCCGATCGTGAACCTGCTCTTCCAGTACGGGGCGTTCGGACCCGAAGCCCGCGAGCTGGTGCAGGCGTGCTTCCTCTTCTATGCGCTCGGACTCGCCGGACACGCGCTGGTGCAGATCCTGGCGCGCGCCTATTACGCGTCTCGTGACACGACCACGCCCGTTGCGCTGACGCTCATCTCGATCGGTGCCAACGTCATCCTGTCCGTGACGCTCGCACCCCGGTTCGGCATCAACGGCCTGGCTTTGGCGAACTCGATCGCGACGCTGCTCGAGGCAGCGCTCCTGCTCGCGATGCTCGCGCCGCGCGCGCGCCTGCGGCTCGTCGGCCTCGGCTACGCGACACTGAAGCAGGTGACCGCGGCGCTGTTCATGGGTGTCGCGATGTTCCTGTTCATCAACGTCACGAACATCCCGCTGAACCTCGCGCAGGATCCGCCGAAGCTGCTCCTGTTCGTCCAGACGCTGCTCGCCGCGACGTTCGGCCTCGCCATCTACCTCGTCGCCGCGTGGGCGATCCAGATCGGCGAGCTGCAGGAGGTCATCGCGGTCGTGCGCGCGCGATTTCGCCGCCGCGCGGTAGAGGCAACCTGATCCGCGACTGATCCCTTCGTGCGCGGACGCGGCGATACTTCACTTGACATTAATCTTTCGTCCTACATAGACTATCTTCGTGGGGCGAACCGATACCGAGCTTGGAGACCTGCTGCACCAGTGGCGTGAGCTCATGGCCTCCGCGCGACCGCGCTGGAGCGCCGCTGACCTCACCTTCACGCAGCTCCGCGGTCTGTCCGTGCTCGCGCGCAAGCAGCCCCGGCGCATGAGCGATCTCGCCGAGGCGCTCGACATGACCCCGGCGAGCGCATCGGCGCTGATCGACCGGATGGATCAGCGCGGTTTCGTCACGCGGCGCTCGGACCCCGACGACCGGCGCACGGTCCTCGTGGAGCTGTCACGGCGGGGTCAGCACATCCTGGACATCATGGAGCGCGGGTCGTCCGACCATTTCGGCCGGCTCATCGAGAAGATGACCGCCGACGAGCGCGACGCGCTCGCGACCACGCTGCGCGCGTTCCTTCGTATCAGCGCCGACATGGCTGACGGGAAGAGTCGCAAATGCTGATCAGCCTGCTCCGTCGCTATGTGCCGAGGTACCGCATCGAGGTGGGGATCGTCACTGTCCTCGTGTTCATCCAGTCGATCGCGAATCTGTACCTGCCCAACCTGAACGCCGACATCATCAACAACGGCGTCGCGAAGGGCGACACGGACTACATCTGGCGGATCGGTGCCGTGATGCTCGCCGTCACCCTCCTCCTCGGTGTCCTGGCGATCGTCAGCGTGTACTTCTCGTCGCGCGCGTCGATGGGCGTCGGCCGCGATATCCGTGGCGCCGTCTTCGAGCGCGTGCAGCACTTCTCCGCGCGCGAGATGACGCGCTTCGGGACACCATCGCTGATCACGCGCAACACGAACGACGTTCAACAGGTCCAGCTGTTCCTGCAGATCGCGCTCACGATCCTCCTGACAGCGCCGATCCTGGCGATCGGC
>Ga0307277_10000844_pt1 | contig 11757 bp, 10 predicted proteins | sample ER_DNA_116_FD_194473 | JGI IMG/M metagenome (GOLD analysis project Ga0307277, IMG submission 194473) | Bulk soil microbial communities from the East River watershed near Crested Butte, Colorado, United States - ER_DNA_116 | ecosystem: Environmental > Terrestrial > Soil > Floodplain | place...
TCACCCCGCTGCTTGCGCGCCTGACGGAGGATGCGCCGCCGATCGAGGCGCTCGCCCGCGCCGACGCGGTCAAACGCCCGCACGATGAAAATGTCGACAGCCGCGCCCGCGGCCGCCGCAATCCGCCGCGCATCGCCGCGCCGGCAAGCCTTCCGGACTTGCTGGCAAGCGACCTCGACGTGCCCGCACGCGGCTCGGCGCACGCGCCCGCCCGCCGCGGCGGGGCGCAAATTCCACGCCGCTGACGCTACGGCCCGGCTCGCGCGCTCACATCGGCGGGGTGACACCGTCACGTCCGACGCTGATGGCCGGCGTCGTCAATGATCCATCTGCCTGCTTGGTTGCCCCAAAGATGATGACCTGGGCACCCGGCTTGAGCTCGCTCTTGTCCCCAGGAGCGTAGGCGACGATCGTCGCGGTGGGCGGAACGATGACTTTCTTTTCCCCGTCCTTGTACTTGACCGTGATCACCTGGCCGTCGACGCCGGCCACGGTCGTGTCCACGATCGCGTTGGTCATGGTGCTGCCCGGCTGCAGATCCCACGGGGTATGCCTGTCGGCCACGACACCTTTCTGCGCGTCGAGAAAGATGTGGACGGCGATCGCCTTCTGGCTGCCGTCGGCCTGCGGCATGGCGGTGACGCCGATGAATTTGCCGACGTTGATGTCGGCCAGTGATGCCTTGACGAACGCCAACACACGCGCCGGGTCGACGAGCTTTACCTTCACCATCTCCCCGTTGCGGGTCTTGATGTCGAAGACGTCACCGTCCACTTTTTCGATCTGGCCGCGGATGCGCACAGTCGGCGGCGGTTGCTGGGCAAAGCTCGCGGATGTGGCGAGCAGCAGGGCAAAGCCCGCCACGCCGAAAACGCGCCGTGTCATCTGCTTCATGTCGTCCTCCCGAAAATCTCCTCAGCGGCGAACGTCGACGATGCAACAACAACTCCCCGCCTCGCTTATTCCGGCCGGTCCGCTGATAATTCCATGAGATCAATCTGGATGGCAGCGCGCAAGCTCTTTGGCACCATCACTCGCAAACGTGAATGCTCAATATCGGCCCGGTGTTGCCCCCGCCGACGGCGATGGCCATGCCCCGCACGTGCCGCGCGCGCTCGCCTCGCCATCCATGTCCCGTTCTCCCTGCTTGCCCGTCGATACGGTACTGCCTACAAACGGGGCCGGGCACCGGCACGACATGAAATCGATCTTCGTCGACTGCAACAATCAGCTCGCACCGGTGTTTGCGCGCGTGCAACGGCCCGACGACCCGCCAATTTCGGTCAATCGCGATCCATTTCAATCCGCCGACCTGCCGCGGCTGCTCGCCGGCTACGAAGTGTGCCTCGACGACCATTCCTACATGCCGACCGAAGCGATAGCCCAGTGCCGCGGGCTCAAGCACATCGTGTTTCTCGGTACCGGTGCGTCGAGCTACATGGACGTGCCCGCGTTAAACCGGCTGGGAATCGACGTGCACACCATCAAGGGCTACGGCGACATCGCAGTCGCCGAGCACACGATGGCGCTGATATTCGCCTGCTGCCGCGATCTCGCGCGCATGGACCGGGCGGTGCGGGCCGGCGTGTGGGAACCGCTCGAAAGCATGCAACTCAACGGCAAGACGCTCGGTCTGATCGGGCTCGGTGGCATCGGTGGAGAGGTGGCGCGCATCGCGCGCGGTGTTGGCATGGAGGTGATTGGCTGGAATCGCTCGCCGCGGCCGCAAGCCGGCGTACCGCTGGTCAAGCTCGATGAACTGCTGGCACGGGCCGACGTGATCTCGCTCCACCTCGTCCTTAACGACGAGACACGGGGATTTCTCGACGCCGAACGCCTTGGCCGCGCCAAACGGGGGGTGATACTCGTCAATACCGCGCGGGCGGCGCTAGTGGATGAAGCCGCCCTCCTCGCGGCGCTGGCAAGCGGCCAAATCCGCCATGCCGGGCTCGACGTGTTTCATGCCGAGCCGCTCAGGGCGGATCATTCGCTGGCGCGAATGGAGAACGTCACGCTGACCCCCCACGCCGCCTTCCGCACTCTCGAAGCGTCGGAAACGCTGATGCGGCGGGCCATCGACATCGTACGCCGGCTTGCGGCCCCATCGCCCTGAGCGACGCATCGAAACCTTTGCCCCTCTTTGCAGTTGTCATGGGCTTGCCATAGGAACCGATTGATGACCGATCAGAGGACGACCGCGCCGAGCGTTCCGACGCATGGCGCTGCCCGCCTCCCCTCCGTCGAGGTTGAAAGCTACAACGTCGAGATGAAGGATGAGGACGGCCTGCTCGGCGACCGCGCCAGTAAGGGGGCGTTCCGCGAGATCCTCGAGCGCTGGCGCAAGCCGCTGCGCAAGGCCGGCGACGATCCGTTCGGCGATGAGCCCAGCGGCGAGATCAGCAGGAAGAAGCTCGATTCGCTTCTCGCGCAAGGAGACCCCGAGGCCGCCGGGGTCGTGCAAGGCGCAGTCGAGGACTTCGCGCAAGAGCTCGCCCTCGTCATCCGCCGCTTCCTCAAGCTCAAGGCGTGGCGCGATACGGAAAAGATCGTCGTCGGCGGCGGCTTTCGCGCCAGCAGGATCGGCGAGCTCACCATCGGTCGTGCAGCCGTGATACTCAAATCGGAGAAGGTGGTCATCGATCTCGTGCCCATCCGCAACGACCCCGACGAAGCCGGCTTGATTGGCGCCGTGCATTTGGCGCCGCGCTGGATGTTCGAAGCGCACGACGCGATCATCGGCGTGGACATCGGCGGTACCAACGTCCGGGCTGGCATCGTCGAGCTCAATTTGAAAAAGGCGAGCGACCTCTCCAAGGCCAGGGTCTGGAAGTTCGAGCTGTGGCGACATGCCGATGAAAAGAGTGTCACGCGCGAAGAGACGGTGAAGGAGCTCATCGACATGCTGTCGCGCCTGATCGCGCGAGCCGACAAGGAGGACCTGCGCCTGGCGCCTTTCATCGGCATCGGCTGCCCGGGCGTCATCGAAGCGGACGGCACTATCACGCGCGGAGCGCAGAATTTGCCGGGAAACTGGGAGAGCAAGAGTTTCCACCTGCCGCGCGAGCTACATTCGGCCATTCCGACCATCGGCGAGCACGACACGATGATCGTTATGCACAATGACGCGGTGGTGCAGGGCCTGAGCGAGGCGCCGTTCATGCGCGACGTGACGCACTGGGGAGTGCTTACGATCGGCACCGGTCTCGGCAACGGCTGCTTCACCAATCGAGCGGCGCCCGGCAAGGATTGACGCCCCGTCCCAAGCGGCGACAATAGCTCAACCATAACCGCCGCCGGGAGGGATGAGTTGAAGCCGGCACCGTTTGCCTATGCCAAGGCCCGCTCGGTCGCGCACGCGATCGAACTGCTGGGAACCGAAGATGCGCGGCTGCTCGCCGGCGGGCAGAGCCTGATTGCGACGCTCAACATGCGGCTGAGCGAGCCCGCGCTGCTGGTCGATATCAACGGCATCGGCGAACTCGACCGGGTCACGTTGCAAAACGCCCACGTCGAGATCGGCGCGCTCGTGCGCTACGCGCAGGCAGAACGTTCCGCCGAGATCGCACGGGCAGCGCCACTCATCGCGTTGGCCCTGCCTCATATCGGCCACCCTGCCATCCGCAACCGCGGCACCGTCGGCGGCTCGCTCGCCTTCGCTGATCCGGCCGCCGAACTGCCGGCATGCATGATCGCGCTCGACGGTGAGATCGACGTCGTTGGGCCGAACGGGCAACGCACGGTCAAAGCCAACGACTTCTTCGCGGGCCTATTCGAGACCGCGCTCGGCGCGCAGGACGTGCTCACGGCCATTCGTGTTCCGGCCGCGGCCGCGGACATCCGCGTCGGCTTCGCCGAATTCGCGCGCCGCCACGGCGACTACGCCATGGTGGGACTTGCGGCCTGTGCGCGGGTCGCCGGCAAGCGCCTCGCTGACGTCCGCCTCGCCTATTTCGGCGTCGGCGCGACGGCGGTACGCGCGCGCAAGGCCGAGGCTGTGCTGGCAGATGGCGACGTTGAAGCGGCGGTGAGCGCGCTTGCCGGCGATCTCGATCCACCCGATGACATACACGCGTCAGGCGCGGTCAAGATGCATCTGGCCGGCGTGCTGCTGCGGCGCGTCGCGCAGCAACTCGGTCGGGCGCCGTCATGAGTGAGCGCTTCCACGACGTCGCGATCACCGTCAACGGCGAGAAGGTGCGCGAGCGTGTCGACGCGCGCAAGACGTTGGTCGACTTTCTGCGCGAGGACCTTGCGCTCACCGGTAGTCACGTCGGCTGCGAGCACGGCGTGTGCGGCGCCTGCAGCGTGCGCGTGGACGGCGTGGTGGTGCGCGGCTGCCTTGTGCTGGCCGTCCAGTGCGACGGCGCGCGCGTCGATACGATCGAAGGCGTGGCCGACAGCGCCGAGATAACCGACCTGCAACAGGCGTTCGTCGCACGCAATGCCCTGCAATGCGGCTACTGTACGCCGGGCATGCTGCTCACGGCCCAGGAACTGCTGGCCGGCGGCGGTATGCCGAGCCGCGAGCAAATCCGCGCCCACCTCTCCGGCAACTACTGCCGCTGCACGGGCTATCAGGCCATCGTCGACGCGGTGGAAGCCGTGGCGCAGGCGCGCTCAGGAGCAAAGGGATGATCGCACGGCAAACGTCAACGCGCGCGGGTCGGCGTGCGGCATCTGTCACGGCGAAGCCGATCGCTTCGCGCGCACAGCTCGCCTGCATGCGGCAGCGGGGTGCGCGCAGATGAAAATCGCCGAGGACTCGCCGCCGATCGTGTCCGCGCTCGACCGACCGAACTCCTATATCGGGCGGTCGGTGCCACGGCCGAATCTGGCGCGCCTGACGCGCGGCCGCGCGCAATTCGTCAGCGACCTGACGTTGCCGCGCATGGCGCACGTGGCCTTCGTGCGCTCGCCGCACGCGCACGCGCGCATCGTCGCGATTGCGACGGCGGACGCCGCCAAAGCGCCCGGCGTGATCGCCGTCGTCATCGGCGTCGAGCTGGTCAAAGTCATCACCCCCTGGGTCGGGGTGCTGACACACCTCAAAGGCATCAAATCGGCGCCGCAACACGCGATCGCGGTCGAACGCGCCTGTTGGCAAGGCGAGGCGGTATGCGCCGTTGTCGCCCGCAGCCGCGCCGAGGCGGAGGATGCGTGCGAGCTCGTCGAGGTCAATTACCAGGAGCTCGCCGCCGTCACCGACCCCGAAACCGCGCTCGAGCCCGGCACTCCTGTCATCCATCCCGAGCTCGGCGACAATCTCACCTTCGAACGCGTGCACGTCGGCGGCGATCCCGACAAAGGCTTCAAGGACGCCGACGCCGTGATCGAGACGACGTTCGGTTTCGGCCGCCACACCGGCGTCACCAACGAACCGCGTGCCATCGTCGCCGATTGGAATCCGGGCGATGCGCGACTCACCGTCTATCACGGCACGCAGGCGCCGCACATGATGCAGAACCTGTTCGCCAAGCATCTTGGCCTCGAGGAGCATCAGGTTCGTGTCGTGACCAAGGACGTTGGCGGCTCGTTCGGCATCAAGGTCCACACCTACGCGGACGAGATGGCCACGGTTGCGCTCTCCAAATTGCTCCAGCGTCCGATCAAGTTCGTCGCCGACCGCATCGAGAGCTTCGTCACTGACATCCATGCCCGCGACCATCGCGTCAACGCGAGGATCGGCGTCAAGAACGACGGCACCATCACCGCGTGGGAGATCGACGACCTCACCGGCATCGGCCCTTATTCGGTTTACCCGCGCACGTCGGGCATCGAGGCGAACCAAATCGTCAACCTCACCGGCGGCCCTTACACCTGCCCCAACTACCGCGCCCGGGCGCGGGTCGTGTTCCAGAACAAGAACGTGATGTGCCAGTACCGTGCAGTCGGCCATCCGATCGCGACCGCGGTGACGGAGGGATTGGTCGAACTGGCCGCCGCCCAGATCGGCATGGACCCGCTGGAAATCCGGCGCCGCAATCTCATTCCGGACGATGCCCATCCTTCGAGCGGGCCGTCCGGGATCAAATTCGAGGCGCTGTCGCACCACGAGTCGCTTGCCCATCTCGACGCGATGATGAATTACGCCGGGCTGCGCGCCGAGCAGAAGCGGCTGCGCGCGCAAGGAATCTACCGCGGCATCGGCTTTGCCTCTTTCATCGAGGTGACCAATCCAAGCGCCGCCTTTTACGGCGTGGGCGGGGCCAAGATTTCCGCGCAGGACGGCGTCACCATCAGGCTCGACGCGCAGGGCGCGATCATCTGCCAGACCGGCGTCACCGAGCAGGGCCAGGGGGCGGAGGCCGTCATCGCGCAGGTCGCGGCCTCCGCCTTTGGCGTGCCGATCGAGCGGGTGCGGGTCATTACCGGCGACACCGACAACACGCCCTACGGCGGCGGCACCTGGGCCTCTCGCGCCGCCGGCATCGGCGGCGAGGCCGCGTGGCAAGCCGGCAAGGCGTTGCGCGCCAACGTGCTCGTTTGTGCCGCCTCGATCCTGCAGGCCAAGCCGGAAGAACTCGACATCCGCGAGGGCACCGTGGTCAATCGCGACAGCGGCAGCGAGCGCCTTTCCCTGCAGGAGCTTGCCCGCATCGCCTATTTCCGCCCCGACACCCTGCCGCCCGGCTTCCAGGCGGAGCTGATGGCGACGCGCCATTACGTGCCGCGCGCCTGGCCGTTCGCCTTCACCAACGGCGTGCAGGCGAGCTACCTCGAAGTCGATCCCGAATCCGGCTTCGTGACGCTGCTTAAGCACTGGTGCGTGGAAGATTGCGGCACGGTGATCAATCCGCAGCTCGTGGACGAGCAGATCCGCGGCGGCGTGGTGCAGGGGATCGGCGGGGCGCTGCTCGAGCATTGCATCTACGACGCGCGCGGACAGCTGCTCAACGGCAACATGGCGGATTATCTCGTGCCGATGGCGGCAGAAATGCCCGATATCGAAGTCGGCCACGTGGTCACGCCGACCGCCGATTCCGAGCTGGGCGCCAAAGGTGCCGGGGAAGCGGGCACGGCTGGCGCGCCGGGCGCGGTCATGAATGCCATTAACGACGCGTTGCGGCCGCTCGGCGCCAAGCCGCTCACCCACATGCCGTTCACGCCCGGCAAGATTTTGCAGGCGCTCGGCAAGGTGTAGCGGCGGCATGTTCACGGCGACCAAAGGCAAGGCACTCCTTACCACCACGACCGGCGCGCTACCGCGGCCGACCTGGTACACGGCCAACCTGCGTGGCATCCCGCTCTCCCATGGTCTGTCGCAAGCCGCCTACCGCGAGCAGCATTTCGATTGTCTCGCCTGCAACGTTGCCGCCCAGCATCGCGCCGGCATCGACATTTTCGTCGACGGCGACGCGCGACTCGACGACGACATCGCCGGCCGCAGTTGGGTGAGCTACGCCACCGAGCGCATCGCCGGGATCGGAAAGCCGCGCGTCGAGGTGCCGCCGGCACACTTCATGGCCGACAAGGGCCCTGGCGACCTGATGTGGGAGGTGATCGAGACGCGCATGACGCCGCCGGTCGAAGGCCGGATCGGTGCGACCGCGCTCGAGCTCGATCGCGCTTACAAGGCGATCGCCGCCATGACCGACCGGCCGGTGAAGATCGGTTCGATCTCGGCCCAGATCCTCGCGCTGATGTTGACGGACGAGCACTACCGCGACCGGCTGAAGCTGTTGTTCGACCTCTCCGCCGCGCTCAACCGTGAGTACCACGCGCTGGCCGACGCCGGCGCGCCGATGGTGCAGATCGAGGAGCCTGCGATCCATCAAGTCATCGCCGACCCGAACGCCGCGATCGCGCCGGCGCAATGGGTCGAGGCGTTCAATGCCGAGGTCGCAGGCTTGCGCGGCAAATGCGAGGTGTGGTGCCACACCTGCTGGGGCAGCCCCGCCGCCCAGCGCGTGGCGAGCCGTGACCAGTCCTACAGGGATGCGCTGCCGTATTTCGACCAGCTCGACGTGGACGTCATCACCTTCGAGGGCGCATTCAACCGCGGCATGGATTTCGAGGCCATCGGCAGGACGATCTCCAAGGACAAGAAGGTTGCGCTCGGCGTTATCAGTCACCGTACGCTGCAGGTCGAGCGCCCGGAGGAGATCGCCGAACTGATCCGCCTCGCGCTACGCTACGTCGAGCCGGAGCGGCTGATCTTGACGAGCGACTGCGGCTTCGGCCGGCAGTCGATGAGCCGCATGCACGCCTACTACAAGATGGTCGCGCTGGTGCGCGGCGCTAACATCGTGCGGCGGGAACTCGGTTTGCCGGAGACCTACATTCCCGGAGCCGATCCGCGGCTGTCGATGGTGCCAATGGAATAGCAGCGCTTGCGTCGCCTGACGGTGCCGGCCGCTCGCGCTTCAACGATAGCGCCCGATTTGCAAATGGACGAAGTTCGCCGGAGAGGTCACAATCCCTGCGATAAGGACCTGGGAGTAGTCGATGGACATCAAAGTGGGCCGGCAGGCGATCGCAGAGGCCACGGAGAAGCTGAAGAACTGGGGCCGCTGGGGCAAGGACGATCAGATCGGCACGCTCAACCACGTCACGCCCGAGGATATCGTTAAGGCCGCTCGTCTGATCCGCACCGGCAAGGTGTTTGCGCTCGGCATTCCGCTCGACAGCAACGGCCCGCAGACCGGCCTGTTCGGCGGGCGCTTCAATCCGATCCACCAGATGCTGGCAACCGGCACCGACGCCGTGGCCGGCCGGCAGGACTGGAACAAGATCCGCTACGCCGACGACACGCTGAACCTGTGCGTGCAGGGCGCGACCCACTGGGATGCGCTCGGACACATCTTCTACGAGGAGCGCGCTTACAACGGCTACGACGCCAAGCTCATCGATGCCAAAGGGCTGAACGTGCTGGGCATCGAGCATTCCAAAAGCAAGATGGTAGGACGTGGCGTTCTGCTCGACATCGCACGCTTCCGCGGCGTGGACTGGCTCAACGACGGCGAAGGGATTGCCAATGACGAACTCGACCGTTGCGCCAAGAAGCAGAAGGTCGAGATCGGGCGCGGCGACTTCGTCATCATTCGCACCGGACAGCTCGAGCGCTGTCTCAAGGAAAAGAAATGGGGCGGCTATGCCGGCGGCGACGCGCCCGGCGTCAAATTCGAGAACTGCTACTGGTGTCAGGACAAACAGATCGCGGCGATCTGCTCGGATACCTGGGGGGTCGAAGTGCGGCCCAACGAGACCACGGAAGCGAACCAGCCCTGGCATTGGGTGGTCATTCCCGCCATGGGGCTGTGCATGGGCGAAATCTTCTATCTCAAGGAACTGGCGGAACATTGCGCCGCCGACGGCATCTATGAGTTCTTCTTCTGCGGGCCGCCGCTGATCATCACCGGCGGCACCGGCTCGCCGATCAATCCGCAGGCAATCAAATGACGCCATAGGTTGCGGCCGATACCGCACCGAGTACGGATAGCCCACGTCCGCGGATATAATGAGGGTCGACGACGCGCGCGGCCGGGACCAGGCTGAGCGCGACAAAACCTGAAACGGAGGCTCCCATGGCCCGCTACCTCAAGCGTGGAATGGACGCGAGCGCGATCAAAGCCGCCGACGCCAAGGTACGCGAGACAGTGGAAAGTATCCTCGCGGAGGTCGAGGCGCGGCGCGACGCGGCGGTGCGCGAGCTATCGCAACGCTTCGACGGCTGGTCGCCACCCTCGTTCAAGCTCGATGCTGGCGAGATCGAGCGCGCGATATCGCGGGTCGGCAAGCGAGACCTCGACGACATCAAATTCGCGCAGGCGCAGGTGCGCAACTTCGCGCAGAAGCAGAAAGAGACCATGCGCGATCTCGAGGTCGAGACGCTGCCCGGCGTCGTGCTGGGACACCGGCACATCCCGGTGAACTCGATCGGTTGCTACGTGCCGGGCGGACGCTATCCCATGGTCGCCTCGGCGCACATGTCGATCGTGACGGCGCGCGTCGCGGGGGTGAACCGCGTCATCGCCTGTGCGCCGCCGTTCAAAGGCGGGCCGCACCCGGCGATCGTCGCCGCGATGCATTTTGGTGGCGCCGACGAGATTTACGTGCTCGGCGGCGTGCAAGCGGTCGCCGCCATGGCGCTCGGCACCGAGACAATCGGCGCGGTGGACATGATCGTCGGGCCCGGCAACGCCTATGTGGCGGAAGCCAAGCGCCAACTCTTCGGCCGCGTCGGCATCGACCTGCTCGCCGGTCCGACCGAAACCCTGATCATCGCCGACGACAGCGTGGACGGCGAGATTTGCGCCACCGATCTGCTCGGCCAGGCCGAGCACGGCCCGACCTCGCCCGCCATCCTCATCACCAATTCGGAGAAGCTTGCGCGCGACACCATGCGCGAGGTCGAGCGGCTGCTCGCCTTGCTTCCGACGGCGGACGCTGCCGGCAAGGCGTGGGCGGATTTCGGCGAGGTCATCGTCTGCGAGAGCGAGGAGGAGATGGTGCGCGAGGCCGACCGCGTCGCCTCCGAGCACGTGCAGGTTATGACGCGAAATCCGGATTACTTCCTCGACACCATGAAGAACTACGGCTCGCTGTTTCTCGGCCCGCGCACCAACGTCGCCTATGGCGACAAGGTGATCGGGACCAACCACACGCTGCCGACCAAGAAGGCCGCACGCTATACCGGCGGTTTGTGGGTGGGGAAATTCCTCAAAACCTGCACCTACCAAAAAGTGCTCACCGACGAAGCATCCGCACTGGTGGGCGAATATTGCTCACGGCTGTGCATCCTCGAGGGGTTCTACGCCCATGCCGAGCAGGCCAACGTGCGCGTGCGCCGCTACGGCGGGCGCAACGTAGCCTTCGCCCAGGCGGCGGAATGAGCGGCCCACGCGCTTGCCGTCGCCATGCCAAGTCAAGACACGAGGTCAAGGCCGGTCATCTCCGCGATCGCTGCGGAGCTATTCGTCGCCGACATCGAGGCCTCGTGCGATTTCTTCACCCAGAAGCTCGGCTTCTCAATTGTGTTCACCTATGGCGAACCGCCGTTCTATGCCCAGGTGAAGAGGGATAGGGCCCTGCTCAATCTCAAATGCGTGGACTATCCGGTTATGGATCCCGCTCTCAGGGATCGGGAGAGCCTGCTGTCAGCCGACATGGCTGTCGATACGCACGACGAGATCGAGCAGCTGTTCCTGGAATTTCAAGCGGCAGGCATCACCTTCTTTCAGTCGTTGAGAAAGGAGACCTGGGGTGCCAAGACCTTTATCGTCAAGGACCCGGATGGCAACTTGCTTCTCTTCGCGGGTCCCGCCGACTAGGCTTTGGCGCGCCGGCATCACGGCGCAGCACATCGGCGCACGATGATCGATCTGGCCAAAACGCCCTCCTTCCGTCTAGACGGCAAGCGCGCGCTCGTCACCGGCGGGGGGCGCGGCATAGGGTTGGCGGCGGCGTCCGCGCTGGCGCAAGCCGGCGCGCACGTGACGCTCGCTGCGCGCACGCAAGCGCAGATCGAGGCCGCGGCGCAAGCCATTCGCGCGCGCGGCGACAAGGCCGCCGCGCTTGAGCTCGATGTGACCGATCTCGACGCCGTACGCCGGGCGATCGCGGCGGCGGAACCGTTCGACGTGCTCGTGAACAATGCCGGCACCAATCGCCCCGCCCCTTTCGTCGACGTTGAGATCGAGGATTTCGACGCCATCTTTGCCCTCAACGTGCGCGCCGCCTTCTTCATGGCACAGGCGGTTGCGCGCCTGCTGATCGAGGCCAGGCGTCCCGGCTCGATCATCAACATCTCCTCGCAGA
>Ga0307277_10000845_pt1 | contig 11753 bp, 6 predicted proteins | sample ER_DNA_116_FD_194473 | JGI IMG/M metagenome (GOLD analysis project Ga0307277, IMG submission 194473) | Bulk soil microbial communities from the East River watershed near Crested Butte, Colorado, United States - ER_DNA_116 | ecosystem: Environmental > Terrestrial > Soil > Floodplain | place: USA...
TCGATGCTTTGACCCGGCCGGTGCCGGCGCAGCCCCCATTGGAAGAGGATCAGTTGGATATTCCGGCGTTCCTGCGCCGACAGGCCAACTGATTCGGATATGCGCCAAGTGCTAGCAGTCCCGGCTTAACCGCCGGGATTGCCAGGCGGCGAGGTCCGCCTTATGCCTCTGAATTCCAAGATCCTTTTCTGACCCCTCGCGCTGACAATGGGCGCGCCCGCGGCGAAACGGCCCACCCGCCAAAACGGTGCAAAAGCGCCGGATGCCGCCGCCTGCCCAGCGCTTGCCGCGATTGCGGCGGCCGGTGGTAACAGTCGGTAAAAAAGCGTGAGTTGGCGTTCGGCGCGACCGCAGCTAAGCTTCCACCGTCAAAGGGGTTTTCGTCGGGGGACTACGCGGCCGGTATCCTTGCCCGCGGGTTTCGTACAGCCTTACCGATGGCAGGAATGCGACCGACGTCGCCCGTCTAATCTGGTCCGCCGCGTCCAGTTGACGCGCGTGGGGGGAGTGGCTGGGACGGGATTATGAAAGTCGCCAGGCAGACGACGCTTCGCGACCACACGGAATTGTGTGGGGTCGGCATTCATTCCGGTTTACCTGTCACGCTCACCTTGCACCCGGCCGACGCCGATACCGGATTGCGTTTCGTCCGCACCCGGCTCGATGGATGGCAGGAGCGCGAAATCCCGGCTGATATGAGCGCGGTGACCGCCACCGAGTTCGCCACTGTGCTCGGCGATGCCTCCGGCCCGCTCGTGTCCACCGCCGAGCATGTGTTGGCCGCGCTCTCGGGTCTCGGTGTCGACAATGCCGTCATCGAAATCGACGGCCCTGAAGCGCCGATCATGGATGGCAGCGCGGCGCCCTTCGTGGCCGCCATCGATGCCGTGGGCCTCCAGACGCTCGAGCGGCCGCGCCGCTATATCAAGGTGCTCAAGCCGGTACGGGTAGCGAAGGGCGATGCCTATGGCGAGATACGGCCGAATCCGCGGGGTTTCCGCGTGGAGGCGGAGATCGAGTTCGAGCACGCGCTGATCGGACGTCAAGCGCGTGCGCTCGACATCAAACCGGAAACATTCCGGCGCGAGATTGCACGTGCTCGCACCTTCGGATTCCTGCGCGATGTGGCGAGCCTATGGAACGCCGGCTACGCGCTGGGCGCCTCGCTGGAAAATACGCTTGTGGTCAGCGACAACCGTATTCTCAATCCGGAGGGTACGCGGTTCCCCGACGAGTTTGTTCGCCACAAGATATTGGACGCCGTTGGCGACTTGGCGCTCGCGGGCGCTCCCTTGCTCGGCACCTACCGCTCCGTACGCGGCGGCCACAAGCTCAACCATGCGCTGCTGTGCGCGTTGATGGCGGATGCAAGCGCCTGGACCTGGGTGGACGGGGAGGTGCCGCGGCCCATCGTCGGCCACGCCGAGATTGCCTCCCGCCTGACCCCGGCCTTCGGCCCGGACCGGTCTTAAATTCAACTCCCACAATCGGTTGCGGCTGCCACATTCCGGGCGGAATGGCGGCCTATTTCCTTGACGGGACGGGGATTTATAGGCGGCGAGGGGCTGGGTGTTTTCAACGAGGATCGAGAGCGTGGAAAGCTGCGCGCGCGCCGCGACGCGCTTTGCTGCCTTCGCGTTGGTGGCGCTGGCGCTCGCCGCCTGCAGCATGTTCGACAAGACTGAACCTGTTGCGCCCGACGAGCCTGCCGACAAGCTCTATAACGAGGGTCTCTACCTTCTGAATAGCAAGAAGGATCCCAAGAACGCGGCGAAGAAGTTCGAAGAGGTCGATCGCCAGCACCCCTATTCGGAATGGGCGCGCAAGGCCCTGATCATGTCGGCCTTCGCCTATTACCAGGGCAATGCCTACGACGACTGCATCAATACTGCCCGGCGCTACGTCACCCTACATCCGGGAAGCCCGGACGCGGCGTATGCGCAGTTCCTCATCGGCTCGTCCTACTTCGACCAGATGCCCGAGATCTCGCGCGACCAGGATCGCACCGAGAAGGCAATGCAGGCGCTCGACGAGGTGGTCCGCAAATACCCCGATTCCGAGTATGCCGTCGCGGCCAAGCGCAAGATCGAGATCGCGCGCGACCAGCTGGCCGGCAAGGAGATGGATATCGGCCGTCAAAATCTGAATTCCCGGAACTTCGTCGGTGCGATCAATCGCTTCAAGGTCGTGGTGACACGCTACCAAACCACGCGTCACGTCGAGGAAGCGTTGTTTCGGCTGACCGAAGCCTACATGGCGCTCGGCATAGTCGAGGAAGCGCAGACCTCGGCCGCCGTGCTGGGTCATAATTTTCCGGACAGCCGTTGGTATAAAGACGCCTATGCCCTCATGCAGGAGAGGGGCGTCGAGCCCAATGAGAACAAGGGCCATTGGATCAGCCAAGCGTTCACCAAGTTGGCCTCGGGCAAGTTCTAGATCGGCGCGGAACTCGCTTCGTCCACATCTGTCGGGCTTGACACCGCAAGCGGGCTCCACCCAACCTGCGGCGCCTACAGCGCGTCGTTTCAGACAGGCCCAAGCTCCGCCGCGGTGGGAATTCATCACCCCGATTTGCATGCGCGTCGCCACCGGCGGCGGCCCGCGGCAGGGCATCCGGCAAACCTCCGGCGTCGGTGGCCAAGCGGAAGACTAGGACGGTGGTCATGCTGGCTCGGCTTTCCATTCGCGACATCGTCCTCATCGACCGGCTTGATATCGACTTTGCCTCCGGCCTGTCGGTGCTCACGGGGGAAACCGGCGCGGGCAAATCCATCCTGCTCGACGCCTTTGCGCTTGCGCTCGGTGCGCGCGGCGACGCTGCCCTCGTTCGCCAGGGCGCCGAGCAGGGGCAGGTGACGGCGGCGTTCGAGCTGCCGCCCCGCCATCCGGCGCGCGCGCTCATGACGGCAAACGACATTCCGGCCGCAGACGAGATCATCTTGCGGCGTGTGCAATTCGCCGACGGCCGCACGCGTGCCTTCGTCAACGATCAGCCCTTCAGCGCGCAAGCGCTGAAGGCGCTGGGCGCCGCCTTGGTCGAGATTCATGGGCAGCACGACGAGCGAGCGCTCGTGGATACGGTCGCGCACCGCCGCCTGCTCGATGCCTACGGTGATCTGGAGGCCGAGGCAGGAGAGGTCGAGCGACTGTGGAACGAGCGGCGGACGCGCGCCGGCGCGGTGGCGGCGCATCGCGCCGAGGTGGAGCGGGCGCAGCGCGAGGCGGATTTTCTGCGCCACGCCGTAGCCGAATTGGAACGGCTTGCCCCGCAACCGTCGGAAGAAACCATGCTTGCCGACAAGCGCGCCGCCATGATGCAGGCAGAGAAGGTCGTGGGCGACATTCGCGATGCGCATGACGCCGTGGCCGGCACGCAATCGCCCGTGCCAATGCTCGCCGCGGCGGTGCGCCGATTGGAGCGCCGCACCGCCCAGGCCCCGGCGCTGATCGATCCCGCGGTGAAGTCGCTCGATGCCGCGCTCGCCGCGCTCGACGAGGCGCGCGGACATCTTGATGCGGCGCTGCGCGCGGCCGACCACGACCCGGATGAATTGGAACGGCTCGAGGAGCGCTTGTTCGCGCTGCGCGCGGCGGCGCGCAAATACAATGTCCCGGTCGACGGCCTCAATGCCCTGGCCGGCCAACATGCCGCCGATCTCGGCCTCATCGACGCCGGCGCCGAGCGCCTCGCGGCGCTCGAAGCCGCCGCGCAGGCGGCCGACGCGCAATACCGCCAAGCTGCTGCCGCGCTCTCGCGCAAGCGCAAAAAGGCCGCCGAAGGTCTCGACCGCGCCGTCAATGGCGAGCTCAGGCCGCTCAAGCTCGAGCGTGCGAAATTCTTGACCGAGATCGCGAGCGAACCGGAGGCGGGTGGCCCGCACGGCATCGATCGGATCGAGTTCTGGGTGCAGACCAATCCAGGCACCCGGCCGGGCCCGCTGATGAAGGTCGCCTCCGGCGGCGAGCTGGCGCGCTTCCTGTTGGCACTCAAGGTGGTGCTCGCCGATCGCGGCTCGGCCTCCACCCTGGTCTTCGACGAGGTCGATACCGGCGCCGGCGGCGCGGTTGCCGACGCCATCGGCGTTCGGCTGGCGCGACTTTCCCGCCGCGCCCAGGTGATCGCAGTGACGCACGCGCCGCAAGTGGCCGCGCGAGCGCAGCAACACTATCTCATCAGCAAGAGCGCGCTCGACAAAGGGGCGCGGGTTGCCACCCGCGTCGCCGAGATCGCCTCCGATAAGCGCCGCGAGGAGATCGCGCGCATGCTCGCCGGCGCCGAGATCACCGCGGAGGCGCGCGCCGCGGCCGAGCGTTTGATCAAGGCAGCGAGCTAGGAATGCCGCACGCGTAGCATGAGCATGCCGGACGCCAGCAAGGTCCCTGTCGTCGATCTCACCGAGGCACAGGCCGAGGCCGAGATAGAGCGGCTCGCAGCCGAGATTGGTGCGCACGACCGGCGCTACTACCAGGAGGACGCGCCGACGGTGTCGGACGCCGCCTACGACGCGCTGCGTCGGCGCAACGAGGAGATCGAGGCGCGGTTTCCCGCGCTGGTGCGGGCGGACTCGCCCTCGCGCCGCGTTGGCGCCCAGCCGTCGCAAAAATTCGCCAAGGTCCGTCACGCGATCCCGATGCTTTCGCTCGGCAATGCCTTCGCCGACACCGAGGTGGCTGAATTCGTCGAGCGAGTGCGCCGATTTCTTCGTTTGGCGGCGGACGAGAGGGTGGTGTTCACGGCTGAGCCGAAGATCGACGGCCTCTCCTGCACGCTGCGCTACGAGGACGGCCGTCTGGTGCGCGGGGCGACCCGCGGCGACGGCACGGAAGGCGAAGACGTCACCGCCAATGTGAGAACCCTTGCCGACATCCCCAAAGAGCTGCGCGGGAAGAACGCGCCCGGCATCTGCGAGGTGCGCGGCGAGGTGTACATGACCAGATCCGCCTTCCTCGCACTGAACGAGCGGCAACGGGCCGCCGGGAAGCAGATTTTCGCCAATCCGCGCAATTCCGCCGCGGGCTCGCTGCGACAGCTCGATGCGGCGATCACGTCTTCGCGGCCGCTCGGCTTCTTTGCCTACAGCTGGGGCGAAATGAGCGCGATGCCGGCGCAAACACAATCCGGCATGGTCAAGTGGTTTGCCGCCCGCGGGTTCAAGATCAATCCGCTGATGCAAGTTTGCGACTCGATCGACGCGATGCTTGCCTTCCATCACGAGATCGAGGCGCAACGCGCCTCGCTCGACTATGATATCGACGGCGTGGTCTACAAGGTCGACCGCCTCGACTGGCAGCAGCGGCTCGGCTTCGTGTCGCGCAATCCGCGCTGGGCGATCGCGCACAAATTTCCCGCCGAGAAGGCAACGACCGTGGTCAAAGACATCGATATCCAGGTTGGCCGCACCGGCGCGCTCACGCCGGTGGCCAAGCTCGAGCCGGTCACCGTCGGCGGGGTGGTCGTGCAAAACGCGACGCTGCACAACGCCGACGAGATCGAGCGCCTCGGCGTCCGCATCGGCGACACCGTGATGATCCAGCGTGCCGGCGACGTCATCCCGCAGGTGCTTGGCGTCGTCATGGAGAAGCGCCCAAAATCGGCGAAACCGTACAAATTTCCGAGCCGCTGCCCGTGTCCACTGCGCACGCCGGTCGTGCGAGAGGCGACAGCAAGCGGCGAGGAAGGGGCGGTTACGCGCTGCAGTGGCGAGTTCGCCTGCCCGCATCAGAAAGTCGAGCACTTGAAGCATTTCGTCTCGCGCCGCGCCTTCGACATCGAAGGGCTGGGTGAGAAGCAGATTACGCTGTTCTTCGAGCAAGGCTGGGTCACGGAGCCGGCCCACATCTTCACGCTCGAAGCGCGCAACTCCAAGATCAGGCTCGAGGAGCAGGAAGGTTTCGGCGAGGTGTCGGTCCGCAACCTGTTCAACGCGATCAGGGCGCGGCGCGAGATCGCGCTCGAGCGTTTCATTTACGCGCTTGGCATGCGTCAAGTGGGCGAGACCACCGCGCGCTCGCTCGCTCGCGGCTACGGATCATGGCCGGCGTTCCACGAGGCCTGCTGCAGAATCGCGGCAAGTGACGCTGAGACGCGGGCCGAGATGGACAACCTCGACCAGATCGGCGAGACCGTGATCGACAGCATCGCCGCGTATTTCGGCGAAAAGCATAATCGGGATGTCGTCGAGCGATTGACCGCACAGGTCAAAACTCTCGATGCGGAAAAGCCGACGTCGGACTCCGCGGTCGCCGGCAAGACCGTGGTCTTTACCGGCTCGCTGGAAAAGATGACTCGCGACGAGGCGAAAGCGATGGCGGAACGGCTCGGCGCCAAGGTTGCGGGCTCGGTGTCGCAAAAGACCGACTACGTGGTCGCGGGTCCCGGCGCCGGCTCGAAGCTCGGCAAAGCCAAGGATCTCGGCGTGGCGGTGCTCTCCGAAGACGAATGGTTCGATCTCGTGCGCCAGGGTGCATCCTAGTGTCCTTGCTGGTGGCGTGCTCCCTCGCTCGGCGCGTGATTTCGCGCTCGCCGCAACGCGCTCAAGGTTGCGCGGTCTGCGTAAATATGGCGACGCTGCGACCGGGACCGATCGGAACAGTCTTTCGCAAATGAACCCTCCCGACAGAACCTCGTTTGTCGGCCGCTCGCTGCCGCGGCGCGAAGATCATCGCCTGCTCACCGGCCGCGGACAGTTCATCGCCGATCTCGATCTGCCGCACATGCTGCACGCGGTCTTCGTGCGCAGCCCGCTCGCCCATGCCCGCATTCGCGCCGTGGATCTGTCGCGCGCCGCGGCCGCGCCCGGTGTTGCCTGTGCGCTGAGCGGCGCCGACCTCCTGCAGTTCCTGCCGCCCGTGCCGGACACCCAGCTCGCGCTTCCCAGCAAATGGACCGCGATCGTCCAGCATAAGTTCATCAATCCCCAACAACCGCTTCTGGCACACGACAAGGTCCGGCACGTCGGCGAGGCCGTCGCCGTGATCGTGGCCGAGAGCCGCCACGCAGCCGAAGATGCGGCGCAATTGGTCAGTCTCGATCTCGATCCTCTCCCCGCTATTGTCGACCCGGAAGAGGCGCTGCGCCCGCAAGCGCCGATCGTCCACGAAAGATTCAGCACCAACCTGATCGGCGCATTCACGATCGGCAAGGGTGATATCGAAGCCGCGCTCGCGCGCTCCCCGCACAAGCTGCAGCGCCGCTTTTATCATCATCGCTACGCGGCGGCGCCCATGGAATGCCGCGGCGTGGTTGGCGCCCACGACCCGCGCACGGATACGGTGACGATCTGGTCGGCGACCCAGGTCGTGCACTGGGTGCGCCGCGAGGCGGCCGCGGTGTTGCGCCTTCCCGAGGCGCGGGTGCGCTGCGTCGCTCTCGACGTCGGCGGGGGCTTCGGGCTGAAGGGGCATGTTTATCCGGAAGACTTGTTGATCCCCTTCCTCGCGCGCAGGCTGGGACGGGCGGTGCAATGGATCGAAGACCGCCGCGAGCATTTGATGTGCTCCTGTCATTCACGCGACCAGATCCACGATGTCGAGGTTGGCTTTGACGATGAAGGTTGCATCCTGGCGCTTCGCGACCGTTTCATCGTCGATTGCGGGGCGTGGAATCCCATAGGCGCCGGCGTGGTTTACAACACCGCCGTGCATCTGACCGGCCCCTACAAGATCGACGCCCTCGCGATCGATGCCAGAATTGCCGCAACCAACAAGGTTCCGAACGCCCCGTATCGGGGCGCCGGCCGTCCGGAAGCCGCCTTTGCGATGGAGCGGATTGTCGATCTCGTCGCCGGCGAGCTTGGTCTCGAGCCTGCCGACGTACGCTTGCGGAACATGGTCCAGGCCGAGGAAATGCCGTACCGGGTGGGCATTCCCTATCGCGACGGCGAGCCGATCGTCTACGACGGCGGAGATTATCCGCGCGCGCTGCGGCAAGCGCTGGCCGCGCTCGGCGGCGTCGCGGCATTCCGAGAGCGCCAGCGCGCGGCGCGCGCAGATGGCCGCTACCTCGGCCTTGGCATCGGCTGCTATGTCGAGGGCACCGGTGTCGGCCCGTTCGAGAGCGCGATGGTGCGGATCGATCCTTCCGGTAAAATCTTCGTCTCCGGGGGCGCCTGCCCGCAGGGGCAAGGCATGGAGACCATCTTTGCACAGGTCGTGGCCGACGCCTGGTCGGTGGATCCGGAGAACGTCGTCATCTCGCTTGCCGACACCGCGGCGATCGCGATCGGCTTCGGAACCATCGCCAGCCGCAGCACCGTGACATTATCGGCGGCTATTCACGGCGCGAGCGAAAGGCTGCGCGCCAAGGTGTTCGCCATCGCCGCCGATCTATTGGAATGCGCGGCCGGCGACCTCGAATTGCGCCAGAACGGCGTCGGAATTGTCGGCGTGCCGGGGGCCCAAGTCTCGCTCGCCGAGGTGGCGCGGGCATCCCGGCCCGGCTGGGATCACCGGCGGCCGCCCGGCGTGGATGCCGGACTGGAGGAGACTTATTACTACGAGCCGCCCACCGTCACCTGGTCCTATGCGGCGCATGCGGCGGTGCTCGAGGTCGATATCGAACTCGGATGCGTAACCATCGACAAATACGCCGTCGCGCACGACTGCGGCGTGGTCGTCAATCCGATGCTGGTGGAGGGGCAGATCGTCGGCGGCGCCGCCCAGGGCATCGGTGGCGCGCTGTTGGAGGAATTCAACTACGATCCCGACGGCCAGCTGCTCGCCGGCTCGTTCATGGATTACATGCTGCCGACGGCGTGCGAGATACCGACTATCGAGCTCATCCACCAACATTCTCCGTCGCCGCTCAACCCGCTCGGCGTCAAGGGCGTGGGCGAAGGCGGCCCCATTGCCCCGCCGGCGGTGATTGCCAACGCCGTAGGCGACGCATTGCGGCCGTTTGCGGTCGAGTTCAATCGGCTGCCCATCAAGCCGCAAGTCATCCAGCAAGCGATCGCATCGGCGACCCGCCCCCGCTGACGGTGCCGTCGCGCAACCGCGTGAGACGCTCGGTGGTGATGCCGACACTCCCGAACTAGCGCCGCACCAGAGCGAAAAAGGCAGCGGCCAAGGCGATCCCGAAAAACAACATGAGCAGTAGCATTGGGGTTGCGCTCGCCGCCTGCGCGACCACGTGCCCGCCGAGCTGGGCGGCCAGCGCGCCGACCGACATCTGGATAAAGCCGGTCAATCCGGAGGCAGTGCCGGCAACCTGCGGTCGGATGCTCACGGCGCCGGCAATGGACGTCGGCAGCAGCAGGCCGTTGCCGAAGCCAATGACGATTTGCGGCAGAAAGATCGTGGCCATCTCCCAGCCCGGCAACGCCACATAGACCAACACGTTGAGCACGCAGCCGGCGATGGTGAACGCGATCCCCCACCAGATCAAAGCGTCGACGCCGAGCCGAACCGTCAGCCGCGACACGGCGAAATTGCCGGACATGAATCCGATCGCGGGAATGAAAAACCACAGTCCGTATTCGGCCGAGGTGCGTCCCAGTATCGTCACCACCACGTGGGGAGCGCCGCCGAGGAAGCTGAAAAAAGGCGCCGAGCCGAGGCCCGCGCACAGCGCGTAGCCGAAGAAGCGCGGATTCGCCGCGAGCGCCCCAACGTCGGCGCGGAAATGGCGAGGCGAGTCGGGCGCGAGCGAGGCGTTGCGGGTTTCCGGCAAGTCCAACATCGCCCAGGCGAATACCGTGAAACTCACGATCGCGGTGAAGGCGAAGATTGCTTCCCAGCCGAACAACGTGTCGAGCACGCCTCCGATGAGCGGCGCGACCATCGGCATCAGCACCACGACCGAGGTGACGAGCCCGATCATCGAGGCTGCGTGCTCGCGGTCGTAGAGATCGCGGATGATCGCCCGACCGATGGTTTGTCCGGTCGAGGCGCCGAGCGATTGCGCAACTCGCGCGACCACGAGGCTTGTGATGCTCGCGGCGAAAATGGCAGCCGTGCTGGCGGCGGTCGCCAGCGCGAGCCCCGCGAGCACGACCGGGCGGCGGCCGAAGCGGTCGGCCAGCGGCCCGAACACGAGCTGCGCCGCGGCCAGCCCCAGGAGATAAAGCGAGATCGCAAGCTGAACGCTCGCGGGATCGGCGGCGAGCTTGGCCGCCAAGCCGGGGAGCGCCGGCACCAGGATGTTGAGCGACAGCGAGCTCACACCCGCCATTGCGATCAAAAGCGCCAGTAAGCGTACGCGCGTGGGGCGCGCTTCGCGCTTGACCCAATCCCCTCGTGCCGGCTCGAGCAAAGGATCGCTCCAGCGGCTTCAGCGCGCGAACGGGCGGGTCGCCGCCGCGAGCCAGACGCGCGTCTCGCTATCGAACTGCGGCGACAAGGTCTCGAGCACGCGCGCCTGATAGGCGTCGAGCCAGCCGGTTTCCTCGCGCGTCAGCATCTCCGCCACGATCAGACGTCGGTCGATCGGTGCGAGCGTGAGCGTCTCGAACGCGTTAAGCGGTTTCTCGGCGCCGGCGACGGCAGCGGCGCGAACCACCAGCACTAAATTCTCGATGCGAATCCCATACGCACCGGTTTTGTAATAGCCGGGCTCATTCGACAGGATCATGCCGGGCTTGAGCGCGGTGGTGCCAAGCTTGGAGATGCGCGCCGGCCCCTCGTGCACCGAGAGATAGCTGCCGACGCCATGGCCGGTGCCGTGGTCGAAATCGAGGCCCTGCGCCCACAAGAATTGGCGTGCAAAGGAATCGAGCTGTGCGCCGGTCGTCCCCTCGGGAAAGACCGCACGCGCGATTGCGATATGGCCCTTGAGCACGCGAGTGAAGCGGTCCCGCATCTCGGCGGTCGGCTCGCCGACCGCGACGGTGCGGGTGATATCCGTGGTGCCGTCCTCGTATTGGGCGCCGGAGTCGATGAGAAAGAGCTCGCCCGGCGCGATGACGCGATTGCTCTTGGTCGTGACGCGATAATGGACGATTGCCCCGTCCGGTCCGGCCCCCGCGATGGTCGGAAACGATATGTCCTTGAGCAGCCCGGTATCGCGACGAAAGCTTTCGAGCGCCGCCACGGCGTCGATCTCAGTGAGCTTGCCGCGCGGAGCCTCCCGATCAAGCCAGGCGAGGAAGCGTGTGACAGCTGCGCCGTCGCGGATCTGCGCCGCGCGCGCGCCGGCGATCTCGATCTCGTTCTTGACTGCCTTCATCAAGCCGATCGGGCAGGCCGCCTTGATGACTTTACCGCCATGGCCGGTGATGAGGCGCGCCAGTGCATCGGCGGCGGTGCCCTGGTCGATCCGCACGCGGTTCTTTCGTTGGCCCAAATCCTCGAGCGCCCCCGGGAAAGCGGACGGCTCGCGCAGATCGGCGAGTGTCTCGACGGAGCTGCGGACCTCGTTCGAGAGCTTTCGGCCATCGATATAGAGCGACGGGCGGCCCGCCTGCGGAATGATTGCGAAGGCGAGCGGGAGCGGGGTGTGCGCCACATCGGCACCGCGGATGTTGAACGCCCAGGCGATCGCGTGCGGGTCCGACACGACCAGCGCGTCGGCGCGCAGCTTCGTCAACTCGGCACGGACGCGGGCGAGCTTTTCGTCGGCCGCTTCCCCGGCGAAACGCAGATCGTGCAGCCTGACCGCTCCGAGCGGCGGAGCAGGGCGGTCGGCCCAGATGGCGTCTATCAGGTCGGGCTCGACCGCGATGAGCTTGGCGCCGGCGGCGGCGCAGGACTTCTCCAGCCGTTCCGTGGCCTCGACGGTGTGCAGCCAGGGATCGTAGCCGAGGCGATCATCCGCC
>Ga0307277_10000846_pt1 | contig 11753 bp, 15 predicted proteins | sample ER_DNA_116_FD_194473 | JGI IMG/M metagenome (GOLD analysis project Ga0307277, IMG submission 194473) | Bulk soil microbial communities from the East River watershed near Crested Butte, Colorado, United States - ER_DNA_116 | ecosystem: Environmental > Terrestrial > Soil > Floodplain | place...
ACCCGGTTGACCGCGCTCGAGTTCCAGAACGCGGTCATGCTCGACGATGTCCTCGTCACGGTGCAGCGCGCCGAGCTGACGACGCGGATGGCGGAGGAGATCGAGCGCGCCTGCGTCGAGCTCGGCGAGGAGGGACGCCTGATCCGGATGCAGCTCGAGGAGCTCGTGGCCGACGTGCCGGACGAAAAGGCGGCGCTCGTCTACGACTACCACGCCGACGGCGGCGCCGAGCGGACGCGCGAAGGGCTCGAGGCGCTGGCTGCGATTCCGTATGACCAGCTCCTCGAGTTCGAGCTGCTCGCGGTTCTCGGCTACCCGGCTTCGATCAACCCGCTCGACCACTCCGTCTCGCCGCGGGGGTACCGCGTGCTGTCGCACATCCCGCGCCTGCCGGATGCGGTCGTGAAGCGGGTCGTCTCGACTCTGCCCGGCCTCGAGGGGATCGTCCGCGCCTCGCAGCGGGAGCTCGAGGCAGTCGAGGGCGTCGGCACCGTGCGGGCCCGCGAGATCCGGGAGGGACTAAGGCGTCTGCAGGAGCACAACTTGATGGACCGTTACCTGCAGTTGTAGCTTCTGAGCAGGGCTTTTCCCGAAAAAGTGGCCGTTTCCAGCGATTTTTGCTACCCTTAGAGGGTTCGCCGGCGGAAGTAGAACCCGCCGGCGTCGTTGCGGAGAAAGCAAATGACGAAAGGGGAGGGTCGGCGTTGTACAAGGTCGGCGACAAGGTGGTGTATCCCCACCACGGGGCAGGCACGGTCGTCAAGAGGGAGTCGCGCGAGGTTCTGGGGGAGAAGCGCGAGTACCTGACGATCAAGATCCTGCACAACGATATGACGGTGAACGTTCCGAGTGACAACGCCGAGCGCGTCGGTCTCCGGAAGGTGATCGACGAGCAGATGGTCGCGAAGGTGCTGAAGGCGCTGACGGGAAACGGCACGAACATGCCGAAGAACTGGAACCGCCGCTTCAAGCACAACCGCGACAAGATGAAGACGGGTGACATCTTCGAGCTGGCCGAGGTCGTGCGCAATCTCGCGCTGCGCGACCACGAGAAGGGCCTCTCGACGGGTGAGAAGCAGATGTTCGTCAAGGCCAAGAAGATCCTCTCCAGCGAGCTCATGTACGCCAAGGACATGGACGAGGACGAGGCGGCCGAATGGCTCGACGACGTCCTCGCCCGCGGCGGCAAGAAGACCAAGAAGAGCTCCGCGAAGGTTCCGGCGACCGCGTAGGCGGTGTCAGTTTGGGCCGTCCTCGCTGCGGCGGGTCGCGGCGAGCGGCTGGGCTCGGACCGGCCGAAAGCGTTCGCGCGCCTCGGCGGTAGGCCCCTGCTTGCCGAGAGCCTCGAGCGGCTCGAGGGCTCGGGCTGGATCGAGTTCATCGTCATCGCGGCGCCGGCCGAGTGGGAGGAGCCGGCGATCCTGCTGGCCGAGGAGCTCGGCGCGGGGAAGGTGTCGTCGGTCGTGACGGGCGGTGCTTCGCGCTCCGAATCGGTGCGGGAGGCGCTGGCCGAGGTCGCCGACGATGCGGCCGTCGTGCTGGTGCACGACGCAGCGCGGCCCTTGCTTCCGACCGAGGTGATCGAGCGCGTGCTCGCACCCTTGAGCGAGGGCTGGGATGGCGTCGTCCCCGCGTTGCCGCTGAGCGACACGGTAAAGCGGGTCGAGGCCGATCGCGTGGTCGAGACGCTTCCGCGGGTCGAGCTCGTTGCCGTGCAGACCCCGCAGGCGTTCATCGCCTCAATCTTGCGCGAGGCACTTGCCGGAGAGGTCGCGGAGGCAAGCGACTGCGCGTCGCTGGTCGAGGCCCGCGGAGGACGGGTCAAGGTCGTCGAGGGCGATCCGCGTCTCCTGAAGGTCACGACCACTGAAGATCTCGCGCTGGTCGAGACCTGGCTCGCCGGGCGGTAGCCCTGTGGACAAAGCGCCACACTTTCGACACACCGGCCACCTTGACCCGAAACGGTGTCGGACACCGTTTTTGGCGATCTGAGGACAGGGCCTTTCGGTGCTCGTCGATTACCACATGCACCTGCGCGGGCCCGACGACTCGCCGCTTGGGCCCTACTCGGCCGACCGCGCTGAGGAGTACGTCGAGCAGGCTCGCCGGGCCGGGATCGACGAGATCGGGTTCAGCGACCACGTCTACTACTTCAGGCAGGGCAAGCACCTCTGGGAGATCCCCTGGATGCTCGAGCGCTGCAGCGACGACCTCGACGACTACGTGGACGCGGTTCTCGAGGCCAAGCGCCGCGGCCTGCCGGTGAAGCTCGGGCTGGAGGTCGACTACTTCCCCGGGATCGAGGCCGGGATCGCCGAGCTGCTCGAGCCGTACCCGTGGGACTACGTGCTCGGCTCTGTGCACTTCGTCGACGGCTTCCCGGTCGACCAGGAGCCGGGGCTCACGCAAAAGCTGCCGGCCGGCGAGGCCTGGCGCCGTTACTTCGTCTGGCTCCGCAACGCGGCGCGCTCGGGCCTGTTCGACAGCCTTTCGCACCCGGATCTCGTCAAGATCTTCGGCGTGCGCGCGCCGGACGAGGAAACGCACTACCTGCAGGTCGAGACCGCTGACGCGATCGAGGCGGCAGGGATCTGCATCGAAATCTCCGCTGCGGGCCTGCACAAGCCCGTCGGCGAGCTCTATCCCGATCGCGAGCTACTCGCCGCGTGCCACGAGCGCGGCGTTCCCATCACGCTCGCCTCGGACGCCCACCAGCCCGAGCACGTCGGTCGCGATGTCGACCAGGCAGCCGCGCTCGCGCGAGAGGTGGGCTACGAGACCGTGACTGTCTTCGACCAACGCGAGCGCCGCCAGGAGCCGCTCGGATGAGGGTCGGGATCGGCGTCGACGCCCACGCGCTCGTAGAGGGCGTGCCTTTGGTGCTCGGCGGGGTCGAGGTCGAGTTCGACCGGGGCCTCGCGGGCCATTCCGACGGTGACGTCATCTCACACGCGCTGATCGATGCGTTGCTCGGAGCGGCCGGCCTGGGCGACATCGGGTCGCACTTCCCGTCCGACTCCGCGGAATGGGAAGGCGCCTCGTCGCTCGACCTGCTTGCGCGGGCCTACGCCGGCGTTCAGGCCATGGGCTGGACGCTGGCCAACGCGGACTGTGTCCTGGTCGGGGAAACGCCGCGCATCGCGCCCTTCCGCCCGGCGATGCACGAGCGCCTCGCGGAGGCGATGGCCGTCGCTCCGGGCCTGGTGACCGTGCGGGCCACGACGACCGACCGGCTGGGCTTCACAGGACGCGGCGAAGGACTCGCGGCGATTGCCGTAGCGCTGCTCGAAGGATGATCGTCCCGGTCGACGCTGAGATCCGCGCCAAGCCGTCCTTCCAGGAGCTCCGGCGCGCGTGGCCGGAGATCGTCTTCCACGACGCGATCTCGAACGAGAACTGGGGCCGGCTCTACGGCGAGCGGCCGGAGTTCCAGTTCGCGCTCGTCGAGGACGGCGAGGTTCGCGCCGAGGGCAACTCGATCCCGGTCGCCGGGATGCCCGCCACCTGGCGCGACGCGCTGCGGACCGGCTTCGGAATTACCGACCCGGACCGGCTCTGTGCGCTCGCGATCCTCGTCGACCCCGACCATCAGCGACGTGGCCTTTCGCGCGTGATGCTCGACCACATGCGCGGCCTGGCGCACGAGCGCGGCTGGGAGCTCGTCGCGCCGGTGCGGCCGAGCCTCAAGCACCGCTACCCGCTGACCCCGATCGAGCGCTACATCGAGTGGAGGCGCGAGGACGGCCTCCTCTTCGACCCGTGGCTCCGAGCGCACGAGCGCCTGGGGGCCGAGATCCTCGGGATCGCCGAGGACTCGCTTGTCTCGGTGGGCAGCGTCGCGGACTTCGAAGAGTGGTGTGGCCTGCAGTTCCCCGAGAGCGGCGACTACGTCGTCGAGGGCGCGCTCGTGCCGGTGGAGATCGACCGCGAGCACGACCGCGGCGTCTACCGCGAGCCGAACGTCTGGATGCAGCACCCGGCTCGCGCTGAGACAATGGACGGATGAGATTTCTCCGCAAGCTGCTCGGCGAGACGGACGCGATCGAGGAGGCCAAGCGCGAGGCCGGCGACGACCTCCAGGGCGGCCAAGTCGAGGCACCGGAGGCGGCAACGATGCCGGAGGAGCCCGACGAGGCCGAGCTTCCGGAGCGCTCTAGTCCGGAAGGCTAGGCACGAGGCCGTCTTGGGCCAGCGCAGCGACTGCTTCATCGTCGCCTGGATCCTCGCCGCCGAGCAGCGCACGTAGCGCCGCCCCTCGGCGCTGGCGGAACGAACCCTCGAACCGGCCCTGCTTGCGCAGCGGCTCGAAGCGCTGCCCGCGTGAAGTGGCACTCACCCGCGAGTGGGCACTCGCCGCAGCGCGGTACACGCGCAATGCAGACCGTCGCGCCGAGGTCCATCAGCGCCTGCGCGCACGTGTGGTCGAACTCCGCCCTCGTGCGCTCGAGCACACGGCGGACGTTGACGTCCAGCGGCAGAACGGCGCGGCCGAACGCGAAGCAGGCCACCGCGTCTGCGGTGTAGCGCCCGACGCCGGGCAGCGTGGTCAGATCATCGGGCCAGCCGCCTTCCGAAACCTGGCGTGCCGCCCGGTGCAAGCTCAGCGCGCGCCGGTTGTAGCCGAGGCCCTGCCACGCGCGCAGCACCTCGGCGGTCGGGGCGGCAGCGAGCGCGTCGATGGTCGGCCAACACTGCAACCACGCGACGTAGCGCGGGACGACGCGCGCCGCCTGCGTCTGCTGGAGCATCACCTCCGAGACGAGAATCGCGTACGGATCGCGCGTCCTCCGCCAAGGGAGGTCGCGTCCGCGTTCAGCGAACCACTCCAGCAGGCGTGTCCTCACGGCGAGAGGCTACGGTCTCGCCGTGCGGAAGGTGGGCTTGGAGCAGGCGAGGCGAATCGCCGTGCGCGCGCAGCAGCTCGACGGCTCGGCGCGCAACGTGCTCGACACGGTCCGGCACCTCGGCTTCCTCCAGATGGATCCGATCGCCTCGGTAGCGACTCCGCAACAGCTCGTCCTCTTCAGCCGCCTCGGTCCGTACGACGTCTCCGAGCTCGACACGCATGTCTGGGAGAAGCGCAACCTCTTCGAGTACGACGCGTTCATCTACCCGATCGAAGACCTGCCGCTGCAGCGGGCGCGGATGGCTCAGCGGCGACGCGGCGGGAAGCTCAAACGGGATGAATGGATCCGGGACTTCCTGAAGGAGAACGCGCGCCTGCGCCGCCACGTCAAGCGCGAGCTCGAGCGGAACGGGCCGCTGGTCTCGCGTGACCTGCAGGGCGAGCTGACGCCCGCCCGCGAGCCGCACCGCTGGTGGGGCGCAAGTCCGCTCCGGCTGATGCTCGACATTCTTGCCATGCGCGGTGAGATCGCCGTCGCCGGACGCGTGGGCAAGCTGCGTCTCTGGGATCTCCCGGAGCGCGTCTGGCCGGAGACCGAAACGCTGCCGTGGCGTGAGGCCGAGCGCGAGCTCGAGCGGCGCCGGCAGCGTTCGCAGGGCGTCTGGCTCGTGCGCGGCGAGTGGCACGCGCATCCGGACATCGCGGACGACCCGGTGCCTGACCGCGTGACGCTCCTCTCTCCGTTCGACCAGCTGATCGCCGACCGCGCCCGGTTGGAGGCGCTCTTCGACTTCTACTACCGGCTCGAGATGTACGTCCCGAAGAACAAACGGGAGTACGGCTACTACGTGCTGCCGCTGCTCGTCGGCGACCGGATCGCCGGGCGTGCGGAGCCGAGGTTCGATCGTAAGACGGGCGAGCTGGAGCTGCTCGGCAAGTGGGGTGACACCCCGCGGCTCGACGAGGCACTGAGCCAGCTCGGCGCGTGGCTACGCTCCCAGACGTGAAGAGAGTTCGTTTCGCACCGAGCCCGACCGGGTCGCTGCACGTCGGAAACGCGCTCAGCGCGGTCGCCAACCGAGCGTTCGGCGACTGGCTGCTGCTGCGGATCGACAACACCGACCCGGCGCGCAACGTCCCGGGCGGCGAGGAGGAGCTGCTCAGAGACCTCGAGTGGCTCGGGATCGAGTGGGACGAGGGCCCGGTGCGCCAGAGCGGGCGGCTGGAGCGCCATCTCGAAGCCGCGGAGCAGCTCGGCGAGCGCTTCGACGGGATCACGCTGCTGCGCGAGGACGGCACGCCCACCTACCACCTCGCGAGCGTCGCCGACGACATCGACTTCGGGATCACGCACATCGTCCGCGGCAACGACCACCGGCCCAACGAAGCGCTGCACCGCCGGCTGTTCGAAGCCCTGGGGGCGGAACCGCCCGAGTTCCTCCACCACGGCCTGATCCTCGGCGAGGACGGCAAGAAGCTCTCGAAGCGGGCCGAAGGCGCGACCGTCGGGTCGCTGCGGGAGGCGGGAATCCCCGCAGAGGCCGTCCGGCGCTACCTCGATGAGCTGGGCCTGCCGAAGCACGACGTCCACTACGACCTGCCGCGGATCCGCCGGCTCGCGATCGAGGCGATCGGCGCGCTGCCCGACGAGGAGCTCGCGGCGAGGGCCGGCGCGCCAGTCGAGCTCGTTCCGGCCCTCCGCGGCGCCCGCGACCTGAACGAGGCGCGCGACTACGCGAGGGCGATCCTCGAGCCCGACGCCACGCGTGTCGACGCTCCCGAGACCCTCGAGCGCGCGCGGGAGCTCGTCGAGCGCAACGGCGACGCGCGGGAGCTCGTCCGCGAGTTGAAGGCCGTCGGCGGCGATCTGCGTTCGTTGCGCCTGGCCCTGACCGGCCGCGAACGCGGCCCGGAGCTCTGGACGGTGATCGCCGCGCTGCCGAGGGAGGAACTGCTCCGCCGGATCGACGCGGCGCGGGGGTGAGACGATTGGCCCCGGTCATCGAACGAAAGGGTGGGCCCGATGAAGGACTTCAAGGAGTTTCTGCTCCGGGGCAACCTCGTGGACGTCGCCGTCGGGTTCGTGATCGGGGTCGCCTTCGCGGCGGTGGTCACGGCGCTCGTGGCCGACCTGATCACGCCGTTGATCGCGGCCATCGGCGGCAACCCGGACTTCTCCAGCCTCAGCTTCACGATTCACAAGAGCCACTTCCTCTACGGCCACTTCATCAACGCGCTGATCACGTTCCTCCTGATCGCGGCGGTGCTGTTCTTCCTCGTGGTCAAGCCGGTGAACGCGCTGCTGGCGCGGCGCAAGACCGAGGTGCCGGTCGACGAGCAGACGAGGCAATGCCCGGAGTGCATGAGCGAGATCCCGATGCTCGCGCGCCGCTGCGCCTTCTGCACCGCGGAGGTCGGGGCCGCAACCGCCTGAGAGGAGGCCGGCGTGCGCCTCTATGACACCGCCACGCGCTCGCTTCAGGAGCTGCCGTCTCCGCCTGGGCCCGTGCGGATGTACTTCTGCGGCCCGACGGTCTACCAGCGCATCCACGTCGGCAACGCGCGCCCGTTCGTCGTCTCGATGTGGCTCAAGCGCTGGCTCGAGCGGAGCGGCTACGAGGTCAACCTGGTCGAGAACATCACGGACATCAACGACAAGATCTACCGCGCCGCGCCCGGCCACAGTGCTGAGCTCGCTGCCGACGCGAGCCGCTGGTACATCGAGGACACGACCGACCTCGGCGTGGGCCGGCCCGATCACGAGCCGAAGGCCACCGAGACGATTCCGCAGATCGTCGCTCTGATCGAGGAGCTGATCGAGGGCGGTGTGGCATACGCGATAGCGGGCGACGTGTACTTCCGCGTCTCGAGCTTCGCCGACTACGGCCGGCTCTCGGGGAGGCACGGCGACGAGGACGCGGTCCGGAACCCGTCCGAGGAGGAAGAGGCAGGCGAGCTGAAGGAGGACGCGCGCGACTTCGCGCTCTGGAAAGGGCACAAGGAGGGCGAGGACACGTGGTGGGACTCGCCGTGGGGCCGCGGCCGGCCGGGCTGGCACATCGAGTGCTCGGCGATGGCGGAGGCCTTCCTCGGGCCGGCGTTCGAGATCCACGGCGGCGGCATCGACCTCGTCTTCCCGCACCACGAGAACGAGGTCGCGCAGTCCCGCTCGGCCGGGCGCGAGTTCGCCCGCATGTGGATGCACAACGGGATGCTGCGCCTGGCTGGCGAGAAGATGTCGAAGTCGCTCGGCAACATCGTCTCGCTGCGCGATGCGTTCGACGAGTGGGGCCGCGAGACGCTGCTCGTCTACTTCCTCGGCGGCCATTGGCGCAAGCCGATCGACTACTCCGACGAGGTCCTGCAGCAGGCGGCCGCACAGGCGGAGAGCTTCCGCAACGTCTTCCGCAGCGAATCGGAGCCGGTGGGCGCCTGGGAGGCGTTCGCGGCTGCGCTCGACGACGACTTCAACACTCCCGAGGCGCTCGCCGTGATGCACGGGTGGCGTGATCACGACCTTCTGCGCGGCGGGCTGGAGGTATTCGGGCTCGAGTCGCTTGCCGAGTCCGAGGCCGCACCCGCCGAGCTGGTCGACCTTGCGCGCCGCCGGGCGGAGGCTCGCGAGCGGAAGGACTTCGCCGAGGCCGACCGCCTGCGCGGGGAGATCGAAGCCGCGGGCTGGGAGGCTCGCGACGTCGACGCCGAGCCCGGCTTTCAGCTCGTCCCGAAGCGGTGACCTCCGAGCTCGTCTACGGGCGCCGGCCGGTGCGGGAGCTCCTTCGCGGGCCCCGGGAGGCGCTCGAGCTCTGGGCGACCGAGCGCGCGCTCCGCGCCGAGCCGTGGCTGCGAGAGGCCCCGGTGCGGGTGCAGCGCAAGCCGGAGCGGGAGCTCACCGCCGCGGCGGGAACGGCCGACCACCAGGGCGTGCTCGCTCGCGCCGAGCCGTACCGGTACGCGGACGCGTACGAGCTCGCAAGTGGCCCGGCGCCGCTGCTTGCCGTACTCGACTCTGTCACCGACCCGCGGAACCTCGGCGCCGTGGTCCGCAGCGCGGAGGGAGCCGGCGCGTCCGGGGTCGTGCTGCCGACGCACAATGCGGCGCGCATCACCCCGGCCGTCTGTCGCGCCTCGGCCGGCGCGGTCGAGCACGTGCCAGTTGCGGTGGTCAAGAATCTCGCGCGCTACCTGGGCGAGGTGAAGGGCCAGCACCTGTGGCTGTGGGCCGCGGACGGCGAGGCCGAGCAGACGATGTGGCAGGCGGATCTTGCCGGCGGCGTCGCTTTCGTGTTCGGCGCGGAAGGCAAAGGATTGCGGCCGCTCGTCCGGCGCACGTGCGACGAATCGGTCGCGATCCCGCTGGCCGGTCGCGTTGCGTCGCTGAACGTCAGCGTGGCGGCCGCGCTGTTGCTCTACGAGGCGAGGCGCCAGCGGGGTGGCTGAGCCGACGCTCTACCTCTTCGACGGCTACAACCTGCTGCATGCGGGGCCGTTCGACGATCCGCGCGAGCTCGTCGACCGGCTCGCGAGCTTCGTCGCGTTGCACGGGGCCGTAGGCGTGGTCGTCTTCGACGGCCACGGGGAGGAGACGACGCACGGGCCGCTCGAGGTGCGCTACGCCGAGCACGCCGACGCGCTGCTCGAGCGACTTGCGGCGGAACACCGCGAGACCGAGACGGTCTGCCTGGTCTCGTCCGACTCCGACGTGCGCGGCACCTCCGGGCTGGCCGTTCAGAAGCGCAGCTCGGCGAACTTCTTCGCCGATCTCGAAGAGCCCGCTCACGACGAGGTGAGCCGGTACCGAGTCGGCGATCGCGTGGACGAAGAAACGCGAAAGCGTCTTGAAAGGCTGCGCAGAGGCCAAGGGTCCGGTTAAGCAGAACCGAACGCAAGGTCTTGAAATCTTGTTGGGACCTTGCTAACTTGATCCTCAACCTAAGGGTGAGGCTTGGTTAGCTCGCCGCCGTCAGCGAGGGGGAGGCCATGCCCGCTCGACCCGTTGTTGCCACGCTGTACAGCCCGCAGAAACAACAGCGGGAGCTCGAAGACCTTCAGCTCGTCATGCGCGCGCGCAACGGCGACGGGAAGGCGCTCGACCAGCTGATCCGCCGCTATCACGGCTTCGTCCGCCTGAAGGCGAGCTCGTACTTCCTGGCCGGCGGCGACGCCGAGGACCTGATCCAGGAGGGCCTGATCGGCCTCTACAAGGCGGTACGGGACTTCAGTCCCGAGAAGTCGTCGTTCCGCAGCTTCGCGGAGCTGTGCGTGACGCGGCAGATCATCACGGCGATCAAGACCGCGACGCGCTTCAAGCACGCGCCGCTGAACACGTACGTCTCGTTCAGCCACACGCCCGCCGGCCAGGAGTCGGAAGCCGACTGCAACCTCGGCGACGCGCTGCCGGGCCCGTCGGTGGACGACCCGTCCGTCTGCGTGATCTCGACCGAGGAGCTCCAGTCGCTGGTCTTCACGCTCGGCACCGGCCTCTCGAAGCTCGAGGCCGACGCGTTGAAGCTCTACCTCGAGGGCGAGTCGTACGAGACGATGGCCGAGCGCCTCGGCTGCGACACGAAGACGATCGACAACGCGTTGCAGCGTGTGAAGCGCAAGGTGCTCGCGCACCAGCAGTCGCGGCAAGTCCTCTCGTAGGCCCGGATTTCACACATTCGGCACGAAGGCGTCACACACGCGTGCGCGCCGGGCCGCTACCGTCCCAAACCCCCACCCACCCTGGGGAGCCCCTTGCTTGCGCTTCGGATATCTTTTTGATATCTAGATATCCGAAATGGCAAGACCACGTCGACAGGCCGACGAAACCGCGCTCTTCGTGCGGATTCCCTCGGCGGAAGCGGACAAGCTGCACCGCGCTGCGAACGCGCTCGGCGCGCCGAAGCGCGAGCTGATCACGCGGCTGGTCGCGCAGTACGTCGATCCGGAGAACCCGGCGACGCTCAGCCGGCTCGGCGGCGCGGAGACCGAGATCGGCGTGGGCCAGGCCTGGTTCCGGCCGGCGGAGGAGCTGGAGATCCTGACCCCGGCCCAGCTCGCCGGCCTGCTGCAGGTCGAGGAGGAGACGGTGATCGGGATGGCGGAGCGCAAGGAGATCCCGGCGCGCAAGGTTGGGGAGGAGTGGCGGTTTTCGCGCGAGGCAGTGCTCGCGTGGCTCGCCGAAGACGAATGAGGACCGGCCGCATCGAACAAGCATGGGCCGCCGACGAGCTCCGGCCGGCTGTGGGCTGGAAGGTCTGGCGCTTCGACGAGCACGCCCGCCTCCAGAGCGTCCTCTACGGCGACCCCTGGCCGCTCGACGAGCCGGTTCACGCGGTTTGCAAGCGGCTGAGCCACCAGGCGCCGTTCCAGGGATGCGAGTGCGGGATCCACGCGGGACGCGAGCTCGGCGCCTGGGATCATTACCTCCACGTCGACGCCGAGCACCGCGTCTTCGGCCGCGTCCTCCTGTGGGGCGCGACCCTCGAAGGCGTCCACGGCTGGCGCGCTGCCGAGGCGCGGCCGGTCGAGATCTTCGTCCCGTCGGCGGTGACGAACCAGGAGGACGTCGCCGAAGGCCTCCGCGCCTACGCCGTTCCCGTGCACGTGCTCACGCCGATCCCCGAGGAGGTGCTCGTCCCGTGAGCCCACTGATTCCGATGGTGATCGAGCAGACCTCGCGCGGCGAGCGCTCGTTCGACATCTACTCGCGCCTGCTCAACGACCGGATCGTGATGGTCGGCAGCGTGATCGACGACCAGGTTGCGAACGTCGTCGTCGCGCAGTTGCTACACCTCGAGTCCGATGATCCGGAGAAGGACATCTCGCTCTACGTCAACTCGCCGGGAGGCGACGTCTACGCGGGCCTCGCGATCTACGACACGCTGACGTTCGTGAAGCCGGACGTCCGAACGATCTGCGT
>Ga0307277_10000849_pt1 | contig 11734 bp, 14 predicted proteins | sample ER_DNA_116_FD_194473 | JGI IMG/M metagenome (GOLD analysis project Ga0307277, IMG submission 194473) | Bulk soil microbial communities from the East River watershed near Crested Butte, Colorado, United States - ER_DNA_116 | ecosystem: Environmental > Terrestrial > Soil > Floodplain | place...
AGGATCGTGGACCTGCGATCAGCGATCATCTACGTGGTCTGCACCGGCGCCCTGCTTGCCTGCGCAGGTGCCGCGACTAAGCCTGCCGAGGCTGCCTTCCCCGGAGCCAACGGCAAGATCGCCTTCACGAGCAGCCGGGACGGGAACCTCGAGATCTACACGATGAACCCGGACGGCAGCGCACAGACGAACGTCTCGAACAACGCGGCCAACGACCGGGATCCGGCCTGGTCGGCCGACGGCTTGCAGATCGCCTTCTCGAGCAACCGGGACGGGAACTTATTCGAGATCTACAAGATGAACGCGGACGGGTCGGGACAGACCCGGCTCACGAACAACGCGGCCAACGACCGGGATCCGGCCTGGACGAACGACGGGAGGATCGTCTTCACGCGCCAGAGTGGCGGGTCCTGCTTCGGCGATACCGAGATCTACATCATGAACGCAGACGGCTCCGGCGAGACGAACATCACCAACAATCCTGCAACCGACTGCGTCCCCGCGGGCTCCGTGTCCGGTCGAATCGCCTTCGGTTCTACCCGCGACGGCAACTTCGAGATCTACGCCATGAATTCCGACGGGAGCGGCGTCACGCGGATCACGAACGATCCGCTGTTCGACCTCTACGAGAACTGGTCGCCGGACGCGGCCCGATTCGCCTTCATCCGCGACCCCGCGGTGCCGGTGGATCAAAACGACGTCTACACCATGAACGCAGACGGCTCCGGCGCGACGAACATCACGAACACGCCGAGCCGTAACGAGTTCTTCCCGGCCTGGTCGCCGCAGGGAGACAAGGTCGTCTTCACCGACCTTGCCCAGGTCTACGTGATGAACCCCGACGGCAGCGGGGAGGTTCAGCTCACGACTCTCGGTGGCTTCAAGCCCGACTGGCAGGCATCTGGTCCGCCACCACCACCGCCGCCACCCCCACCGCCACCTCCGCCGCCGCCGCCTCCTCCGCCGCCTCCACCACCTCCGCCTCCGCCTCCGCCTCCGCCTCCGCCTCCACCTCCACCACCTCCGCCGCCTCCGCCGCCACCGGTGCGCTGCCACGTGCCGAGGGCGATCGGACTGAAGCTTGGCCGGGCCCGCGTGCGGATCCGAGCCAAGCACTGCTCGGTCGGACGCATCCGGCGTGCTCGCTCGCCGCGAGTAGGCCGCGTCATCGGCCAGAGCCCGAGGCCAGGCACCGTCAGGCGCCGCGGCTTCCCCGTCAAGCTCGTCGTCGGCCGCCGCTAACGGAACCCTCGCGTCGGGTGGGAAGGCGTCGCCGTCGCCATGCCCCGACTCCTTCGACGCTGCGTACCGCTCCCGGCGTAGCAGCCACCCGCTTCCGACAATTCACCGTCGCATCAAGCGATGCGCACGCATACCGGTGACAGTTCGGATAGCGCGTGACCTTCAACGGCGGCGGTTCGAAGCGGCTCTTGCGAGGATTGGAACGGCCGAGGTTTCCCCGCGGCTCTAGAGGGGAACCGATAGCGCCGACCCTCGGAAAAGGAGAGAGAAGATGGCAGCGCTCCTGCTCGTGCTTCTTCTGATCATCGTCCTGGGCGCGGCGGGCTTTGCCCTGAAGCTGCTCTGGATCATCGCGCTCATCGTGCTGGCGATCTGGCTGATCGGGTTCGTCGTCCGCGGTGCCGAAGGCGCCCGCTGGTACAGGTGGTGAGCCGCGCGTCTAGCGCTTCAGGAGGCGTAGATCCGGCAGGTGCCGGTAGCGCTCGTCGAGGTCGAACCCGTAGCCGACGAAGAACTCGTCCGGCACCGTGAAACCGACGTAACGGACCGGGAGGTCGTCGACGAGCCGCCGGTAGGGGCGGTCGAGGAAGGTGACCGCGTTCAGCGACGCGGGCGCGCGCAGCGACAGCGTCTTGCAGACGTAGTTGAGCGTCAGACCCGTGTCGACGACGTCCTCGACGAGCAGGACGTCGCGGCCTTCGATCGAGGTGTCCAGGTCCTTGAGCAGCCGGACGCCTGAGGCACCGCTTCCTCGGCCGTCGTAGCCGGCGAGCGCGATGAAGTCCAGCGCGTGCGGGATCGAGATCGCCCGCGAAAGGTCGGCGAGGAAAAAGACGCTTGTCTTCAGCGTGGAGACGAGGAGCGGCTCGCGGCCCTCGTAGTCGCGGGCGATCGCCGCCCCGAGCTCGGCCACGCGCGCGCGGATCTCGGCGGCGGAGAGATAGAGCTCGCCGATTCCATTGGAGCCTACGATGCGAGATCGAGTCTGTATCGCTCGGCCAGGCGCTGGATGTCGCGCTTGTAGAAGAGCTTGATCCGGATGTCGGGGTAGAGCTCCCGCAGCTTGCGCAGCTTGCGGTTCTTTCTCGTCACGAGCGACTGCTTCATCACCGTCAGCTCGAGGTAGAGATCCTGCTCGGGAAGGTAGAAGTCGGGCTTGAACGCCTCGACGACGGTTCCGTCGGCGGCCCGCTCGAGCACGAAGGTCGTCGGCTCGTACTGCCAGGGCACGCGGTAGTAGTCGAGCAGCTTCGCGCACTCGAGCTCTACGTCGTTTGCGAAGCGCGGTTCCCCCCGCCCGCAATATGCCTGGAAATCAGGCACTTCTGAGGCCATCTGCAATCAGGATAGCAACGACCCCGGATAGGCACGATTCCCCGGGTCCGGACGTACACTTCGTCCATGCCCGCGGCTGATCGTGTTTTCCAGATCGCGCACATCTCGGACATCCATTGTGGCGGCCCGCACTTCATGCCGAGCCTGATGGAGCGCGCGATCGGCGAGATCAACGATCTCGGTCCCGACATCGTCATCTGCACCGGCGACCTGACCACGTTCGGGTTCAAGCAGGAGTTCGCCCAGGCCAAGTCCTACCTCGACCGCCTGCATTGCAAGTCGCTGGTCGTCGTGCCGGGCAACCACGACTCGCGCAACGTCGGCTACGTGCACTTCGAGCAGCTCTTCGGCGACCGCAACTCCGTGCTCCACCTGGACGGGGTGAGCGTCGTCGCCGTCGACTCCACCGAGCCCGACCTCGACCATGGCCAGATCGGTCGCAGCCAGTACCGCTGGATCGAGCAGCAGTTCTCCCGGCCCGCCGACCTGCGGATCTTCGTCCTCCACCATCACCTGCTGCCGGTTCCCGGCACCGGGCGCGAGCGAAACGTCGTGCACGACGCCGGCGACGCGATCGAGTGCCTGCAGCGAGCCGGGGTCGACCTCGTGCTCTCGGGCCACAAGCACGTCCCGTACGCGTGGCGGCTCGAGGATCTCTTCGTCGTCAACACGGGAACGGTCTCCTCCCTCCGGCTGCGCGGCAACACGCGCCCCTGTTACAACGTCGTCGAGATCACCGGCGCGCACGTGGACGTCTGGCGCAAGTACCCGTTCCACGGGCAGGAGAAGATCATCCAGTTCTCGACCGAGACGCTCGCCTTCGAGAAGTACACAGCCCGCATCGAGTCGGAGGTGACGACCCACTCGTGAAGGCGATCGCCCTCATCGACGGCGAGCACCATGTGGACGTCGTGCGTGACGCGCTCGAGGAGCTGCCGTTCGAGTTCGTCGGCGCTCTCCTCGTCGGCGGCACCGAGAAGCTGCGTGGGGGAGAGGCCTACGGCGTCCCGCTCCTGGAGTCGCTGGACGACGCCGGCGCCGAGGTCGTGGTCGATCTCTCCGACGAGCCCGTTCTCGGCCCGCGTGACCGGATGCTGTGGGCAAGCCGCGCGCTCGCGCTGGGGCTGCGCTACATCGGCGCGGATTTCAAGTTCGAGCCGCCCAGCTATGAGCCCTTCTCGGCGGTTCCGTCCCTCGCGGTCATCGGGACGGGGAAGCGCGTCGGGAAGACCGCCGTGACGGGCCATCTGGCACGCCTGCTCGCCGGGCGCTGCCGGGTGGTCGTCGTCTCGATGGGCCGGGGCGGGCCGCGTGAGCCGGAGATCGTCGAGGGCCCGCCGAGCCTCGAGCGTCTCCTGGAGATCTCCCGCGCCGGAGGCCACGCGGCTTCCGACTACCTGGAGACGGCCGCGGTCGCAGGCGTGCCGACGATCGGCTGCCGGCGCGCGGGTGGGGGCCTCGCCGGTCAAGTGTTCACGTCGAACGTCCCGCGCGGAGCCGAGCTCGTCGAGGCGCTGCGGCCCGATCTTGCCATCTTCGACGGCAGCGGGGCCGCCGTTCCTCCGGTCGCGGTCAACGGACGGATCCTCGTCGTCGGCCCCGGCCAGGACGCGACCGCCTATCTGAACGCCTATCGCGTGCTCGTGTCGGATCTCGTCGTGCTTCTGGGTGGGGGCGATCCGGCGCCGATCCGCGAGCTGAAGGACGTGCCGGTGGTCGGGATCGAGCTCCGGCTGCGGCCCCTCTCGCCGCTCGCGGGCAGGCGCGTCGCGGTCTTCACGGCGGGGCCGGCGCCGGTCGACCATCTCGACGCGAAGGTGGCTTACGTCTCGCGGAGCCTCGCCAATCGCGCCGCTCTCCGGGAGGAGCTGAAGCAAATCGAGGCCGAGGTGTACCTGGTCGAGATCAAGGCGGCCGCGATCGACGTCGTCGCGGAGGCGGCCGCCGCTCGGGGCGTCGAGTGCGTCTTTGCCGACAATGAGGTCAGGCCCCTCCCGGGCGAGCCGGATCTGGACATGGAGCTGTTGGCCCTCGCCGACGCGGCGGCCGCGCAGCCGGTGGCGGGATGACGGAGCGGCGGCGCACCGATCCGCTGCCCCTCGGCGGCGACGAGCCGTACTCGAAGGGGCTCATGGCGCGGGCGCTCATGCGCGTGGGCGTGTCTGCAGTTCGAGCGTACGAGCTGGCGCGCCGGGTCGAGAAGGATTTGCTGGACGGCAAGAAGGACACGATCGAGCTCGACCGCGTGCAGGACCTCGCGATCGAGGTGCTCGGAGACGGGGAAGGCGAAAAGGCGGCTGGGCGCCTCCGTCGCTACCGCGATCTCGAGGAGCTCGACCTGCCGATCATCGTGCTCATCGGCGGCGCGACTGGCACCGGGAAGTCGACGGTCGCCACCGAGGTCGCCTACCGCTTGGGGATCACCCGGGTCACGTCCACCGATTTCGTCCGCCAGACGCTTCGGGCCTTCTTCAGCCCGGAATTCATGCCGTCGATTCATTTCTCGAGCTTCGAGGCCGGCAGCGCGCTGCGCAGCGCAGAAGAGGAACAGGTCGACCCGCTTCTGCACGGTTTCCTCGACCAGACGCGGAACGTCCTCGTCGGCGTCAACGCCGCCATCGAGCGCTCGCTCGACGAGGGCTGGTCGACGGTCATGGAAGGCGTCCATCTCGTCCCCGGGATGCTCCCGGCCGAGATCGAGAACGCGCTCACAGTCCAGTGCGTGCTGGCGATCGAAAGCGAGGAAGCCCACGCAGGCCACTTCTGGATCCGCGACCTCGCCTCGGAGGGCGTGCGGCCGCTCGACAGGTACCTGGAGCACCTCTCGGACATCCGCTACCTCCAGGACTACATCGTCGAACGCGCGGAGAAGGAAGGAGTGCCCGTGATCGCAAACCGCGACCGCGAGGGGGCGACCTCCGAGGTGATGGAGCTCGTCCTGTCCGCCGCCGACCGGCTCCAAAAAGTCTGATGGCCCAGCTCGTCGGCGAAGAGCGCGACGCGGAGACCGGCACCGCCCGGCTCTGTCTCTGCGAGAGCTACGCGCGCGTGACCGAACGTTCCGCACTCGCCAGCGCCCGTTGGCTGGGCCGCGCGGATCAGGCTGGGGCGCAGGAGGCGGCTTGCGCCGGTATGCAGGAAGCTCTCGAGAAGCTGCCGATCGACGGCCACATCGTGATCGGCGCTTCCGAGGAAGCCGAGCAGCTCGCCGCCGGCGTGCGGATCGGCATGGGCGGCGAGCCGGCTGACCTCGCGCTTGATCCTCTCGAGGGCGCGAGCATCGTTGCTCGCGGAGGGGGCGGCGCCATGGCCATGATCGCGGCCGGCGATCCAGGCACGTTCCAGACCCTGCCGGACATGTACATGCGGAAGATGGCCGTCGGCCCGCGGGCCCGCGGGAAGATCGACCTCAAGCGTCCGGTGGTCGAGAACATCGAGGCGATCGCGGAAGCGTTCGGCAGGCGTGTGGCGGACGTGACGACGATCGTCCTCGACCGGCCGCGCCACCATGACCTGATCGAAGAGATCCGCGCCGCGGGCGCGCGCATCAAGCTGATTCAGGACGGCGACGTCACCGCCTCGATCTCCGCCGCGGTTCGAGGGACGAACGACCACCTCGCGATCGGGATCGGCGGCACCCGCCAGGCTGTTCTGACCGCGGCCGCTCTCCGCTGCGTGGGAGGCGAGCTGCAAGCCCAGCTCTGGCCGACCCGGCGCGGCGAGATCGAGCGCGCAAAGGAGCAGGGGCTCGAGGACATCGAGCAGATCTTCACGATCGAAGATCTGGCGCCGAACGAGGTCATCGTCGCCGCCACCGGGGTCTCGAACGGCGACCTCTTGCGCGGTGTCCGCTACCTAGCCGACAGTGCGCGCACCCATTCGCTCGTCATGTGCACCCGCTGCAATTGGGTGCGCTTCGTCGACGGCATCCACTTCTTTGCCCGCGAGCGCCGCGAAGAAGTCCGCCTCCTATAGCCTGAGAGCATGCCGACCACAGAACAGGTCACCGAGGCTCTGAAGGGGGTCGAAGACCCGGAGTTGGGGATGGACGTCGTCGACCTCGGACTCGTCTACGAGGTGCAGGTCGAGGACGGAAAGGTGAAGGTCGTTCACAGCCTGACGTCGATGGGCTGTCCGGCCGGGCCGATGATCCAGGAGGGAATCCACGATGCCGCCGCTGCAGTGCCCGGGGTCGAGGACGTCGAGGTCGAGCTCACCTGGGATCCGCCCTGGACACCTGAGCTGATGTCCGAGGATGCCAAGTTCATCCTCGGTTTCGGCTAAGCGCGAAAACGTCGCAGGACGACACGCTCCCAGAGATCGACCGGCGGCTCCGCGCTGCGGATTCGCGCCGCGAGATCCTCTGGGATCCGGACGTCGCCCCAGCTCTCAACATCCTCGATCAGCTCCTCGCCGGAGTCGAAGCGCTCGAGCCAATCGAACTCGAGCTCCGTCTCTAGGACGAACAGGCCTTCCGTGACGGTTTGCTCGAGTGCCGCCTCAGTCTGAGCCACGGTGTCCATGAACTCCGAATCGTCGAACTCGCCCAAGCTGCGCCCGCCCACCTCGGCTCGCGTCGAGGGTGGGATCGGATGCATGTCGAGAAGAATTCCCTCGGGGACGAGCGCCTCGTGAATTCTCCGCAGGGCGTGCACGACGCCCTCAGGCTCTATTCATCACAACGACCAGCTGAGGAACGCGATGTCGAATCTCTGGCGCGGGACGTCGAGCGCCTCGGCGTCCGCGACCCGAAACTCGACCCGGTCCGCAAGCCGGTCGGGTAATGCTGCTCGGGCATCTCGGATCGACTCCTCTTCGACGTCGACGCCGAGCACCTCGCGCGCCTGCTCCGCGTAGAGGAAGGTCATGCGCCCATCGCCGCAGCCGATCTCGAGCACCCGCTTGCCGTCGAAATCTGCCAACTCGGCAAGTGCGCGAGCCTCGACGCCTGTCGGATCCTTCACCGACGCCACGCGGTGATTCTCGCGGTTTCGCGGCCCGACCGCTAGACGACGAGGCGGAAGATGAGAATCTCCCGATGCGGCGTGCGCGTGTACATCGTCGCGGTCAGCGAGCCACGGACGTTGTCGTAGAGACTCGTCCCGCCGACGACCGCGAGCTCGTAGAACTCGCGATAACGGAGCGAGCCGGAGACGACGATCGATCCCTTCGGAAGGAAATAGGTCCCGCTGCACTGACGGGATCGAAAGCCGGTGTAGGTACAGACCATGTCGGCGTGGCCAATCGCCTTCTTGCGGATGCCCTTGTTGAAGAGCAGTTGGCGAACCAAGAGGGTGTCTCCGGCGCCCCGACCGGCAGCGCCCTGGTTGGCGAGGCTGATCTGGACGTCGCGGCTCGTGATCCGGATCGTTCCCGGTCCGTTGAGGGCCTGAGAGCTTCGCGTGACCGAGCCGGTGAGCAACGCAAACCCGAGGAGGGCGGCAGCGACCAGCAGCAGCTTTCTCATCTCAGCTTCCTTTACGACCGATCCGCGCCGTTTCCTTGTCCCCGGCGCTCATCGCCGTTTGCGTCCGGAAGCTCGACGAAGAATGTCGTTCCCTCCCCTTCCTCGCTCGTGAAGCCGATTCGGCCGCCGTGCGCCTCGACGATGTCACGTGATACAGCGAGCCCGAGCCCCGTGCCGGTGATCCCGCTCGCCGCGGCGTCTCCGCGGAAGAACTTCGTGAAGATCTGCGGCTGCTGCTGCGATGGGATGCCGATTCCCGGGTCGCGCACCTCCACGCGAACCGCATCGCCGTCCGAGTGGGCCGCAAGCTCGACGACACCGCCCTGCGGAGAATACTTGATCGCGTTCGAGAGTAGATTGCCGATCACCTGCCGGAGCCTATCGGGGTTCCCGAGCACCGGAAGCGGCGCCCGCGGTAGCTCCAGGGCGAGCTGGTGCTTGCGGCTCTGTGCGCTGTAGAGCTGGGCTTCCTCGCGGAGCAGGGTGCCCACGTCCAGCAGCTCCTGGGCCCGCTCGAACCGTCCCTCCTCGATGCGGCGGACGTCGAGGAAGTCGTCGATCAACTCGGACAGCCTGCGCGCCTGCGCATCGACGATACCCAGGTAATGCCGGCGTGTCTCGGAGTCGAAGTCTCGGGTCAGGAGGAGCTTCGTGAAGCCCAGCACGCCCGACAAGGGCGTACGCAGCTCATGCGAGACGGTGTTGACGAGGTCGGACTTCAGCCGCTCGCTCTCCCGCAACTGCGCGTTCTGTTCTTGTAGCTCGATCCGGGCGCTTTCGAGGCCCTCCGCCATCTTGTTGAAGCTCCTCGTCAGCTCGCCGACTTCGCCGGGGCCGCCCTGCCGGAGGCGAAGCGCGAGATCTCCGCCTGCGAGACGGCTGGCGCCTTCGGCGGCCTCGCTCACCGGTCGGGCAATCGACCGGGCCAGATAGAGCCCGAAGAGGAGGATGAAGATAGCGGTACCGGCAAGTCCCGCAACGCCGAGCTCGATCGCATGCTTGGACTTCGCATCCGCCGAGCGCTCCCGTTGGTAGCCGAGCACGTTCTCGGCGGCCAGGAAGCGCTTGAACAGCAAGCGGATCTCGTCGCTCCGCCTCTTACCTTCAATTGCATATGACAGCGCCCTCGCCCCGGGTTTCGTCAAGTTTGAGAATGGCACGGCATACTCGTCGAGGTAGTTCCGGATCGTCCTCGTCAGACGCATCGCGCGACTTCGCTGACGCGGCTCACGCGAGGCGAGCTGTTCGAAGTTCGCCAGCCGGGCCGGCAGCTGTGCTTCTGCACTGTCGGATGGCTGGAGAAACTTCTCCTGCCCGGTGAGCACGAAGCCGCGAACGCCCGTATCGACGTCCAAGACAAGCTTCTGGAGACTGAGTGCGGCGGTCGTGACGTTCTTCGACCGGGCCTCCTGTTTGGTCGCCTCCCGGAGCGCCGAGAGGGCGAGAATGAGGGCGACGAAGACGCCGCCGACGAGCATTGCAAGGAGCGCGCTCCCGGCTACCAGCCTGTTCTGCAGGGAGACGGAGGAGAAGCGCGACCGCGTCATCGTTCCTGCAGCAGCTCCTCGATCGACGCCCTCAGCTCGTCGGGATCGAAAGGCTTCGACACGAACTCGGCGGCGCCCGCCGCGAGCACGTCCTCCCTCGTCTCGTTCCAGGCGGTGATCACGAGCACGGGGACATCGCGAAGTTGCTCGTCCGTTTGCAGCTGAGCGAGAACCTCCAGGCCTCCCAGCCGAGGCAGCATGAGGTCGAGGATGACGATGTCCGGCTCGACCTCACGCGCCAGCTCGATCGCGAGCAGCCCATCGCTCGCTTCAGCGAAGCGGTAGCCGTCGTCGAGCGAGGCGCGCACGAGCTCGCGGAGCGCAGGTTCGTCGTCGCAGATGAGGATTGTCTTGTCTGTTTCCACGGCGGGCCACGTCTCGAGTTCTGGAATCGAATAATCCTCAGGCGCCGCATGAACGGGGCCGTCGATCGACCCACTCTCCACGATAGCGCTCTACGAGGACATCGGCGAAATCGCGGCCCGCTGAAGCGGGTATCTTCGCCTCTGTGCAGCTCCCGATCATCGGCATCACGACCTATGCCGAGAAGGCGACCTGGGGCGGCTGGACCGAGCCCGCCGCATTCGCGCCTCTGGCCTACGTACGGGCGGTCGATGACGCGGGCGGCCGCCCGCTGCTCGTGCCGCCGAACGATCAGGCAATCGAGGAGACCCTCGACGCGCTCCACGGACTCATCTTCTCGGGCGGCGGCGATCTCGACCCTTCGACGTACGGAGCCGATCCCCACCCCGAGACCGGAGAGGTGAACCCGGAGCGCGATCACGCGGAGCTCGCGCTGCTCGAGGCCGCGCTCGTGCGGGACATGCCGGTCCTGGCCGTCTGCCGGGGCAGCCAGGTGCTGAACGTCGCGCGCGGCGGCGATCTCGTGCAGCACTTGCCCGAGGAGGTCGGGCACGACCGCCACCGGCATCACGAGCCGATGATGGCCGACCATGACGTAACGGTGAAGACCGACTCGAAGCTCGGCGCGATCCTCGGCGATCGCGCTCCCGTCAAGTCGTCGCATCACCAGGGCTTCGGACGCCTCGGCGAGGGCCTTCGCGAAGCAGCGTGGGCCGAGGACGGGACGATCGAGGCGCTCGAGGATCCCTCGCACCCATTCGCAGTCGGCGTGCTCTGGCATCCGGAGGAAGGCGAGGATTTCGCCCTCTTCCGCGCGCTCGTCGAAGAGGCGGCCGCATATCGCGCCAGGAGGGTTTGACGAAATACAGTCTGTGCCGCCGGGCAGTATTCCGCCAAAACCCTCCTAAATCGTGAGGACGATCTTGCCGAGCTGTTCGCCGGCCTCCATGCGCCCGTGCGCCGCGCGGATCTCCGTGATCGGGAGGACCTCGTCGATCACCGGCTTGGCTTTTCCGCTCTTGACGAGCTCGTAGGCGCCTTCGAAGTCCTCTTTCGTCCCCATCGTCGACCCGTAGATCGTCAGTTGCTTCCACCAGATCCGGTGCAGGGCCGCCGGCGGATTCGGTCCTGTTGTCGCCCCGCAGACGGTGATGCGTCCGCCTTGACGTGCGGCCTGGAGCGTCCGCTGCCAAGTGGCCTCACCGACGTGCTCGACGACGACGTCGGCCCCGCGGCCGTCGGTCGCGGCCTTGACCGCCTCGACGACGTCCTCGGAGCCGTGGTCGACTTTCACGTCCGCCTCGACGCGCCCGAGCTTTTCCTCGCTCGACGAGGTGACGATCGTCTTTGCCCCGAGCGCCCGCGCGATCGCGTTGGCCGCCGTCGCAAGCCCGCCTCCGATCCCCCAGATCAACACCCACTCGCCCTCGGTCAGCCGCGTCTTCGTGGCGAGCATCCGATAGGCGGTCTCGAAGACGAGCGGGAAGGCGGCGGCCTCTTCGAAGCTCATGCCGGCTGGGATGGGGTAGACATTGCCGGCCGGTACCGCGATCAGCTCCGCGTGAGTTCCGTCCATGTGCTCACCGACGACCGCGATCGTGTCCCCGTGCTCGATCCCTGGGTTGATGACGACCCGATCGCCGGGTGCGAAGCCAGGCCCGCTCTCAACCGTCCCGGCACCGTCAGCGCCGAGGATCCGCGGCTTGGGGACCGACGGGCGGCCGCTTCGGATCCAGAGGTCGAGATGGTTGAGCGAGACCGCGCGCAGCCGGATCAGCAC
>Ga0307277_10000851_pt1 | contig 11731 bp, 9 predicted proteins | sample ER_DNA_116_FD_194473 | JGI IMG/M metagenome (GOLD analysis project Ga0307277, IMG submission 194473) | Bulk soil microbial communities from the East River watershed near Crested Butte, Colorado, United States - ER_DNA_116 | ecosystem: Environmental > Terrestrial > Soil > Floodplain | place: USA...
CGACCTCGAGGTTCTTGTCGTCGGCGAAGGCCTTGTCGACGATCGCCCCGTTGCGGCCCAACTGCGCCAGTGTCGCGTCCGATCCCTGCTTCCAGTCGAAGGTGTACGCCTGCGCGATCGCGCTCGGCTGGATGCCCGTGATGTAGCCACTCTCTCCGAGCGCCTTGCCCAGACCCGAGCGCACGCTGGTCGAGAAGTCGGCCACGTCCGCACGCCCGACGGCCTCGCCCGCGCTGGTCACGAACGGCGAGAAGCCGTCCTGTGCCGTGAGCACGTACTCCGCTTTCACCTGATCCTTGATCGCGTCGCTGTTCGAGGACTTCATCCCGTTCGCAAGCACGGCGACGAACGTGACGAGCGCGACGCCGATCATCAGTGCGGCGGCCGTGGATGCCGTGCGGCCCGGGTTCCTCCGCGAGTTCTCCTTCGCCAGAGCGGACATGGTCTGGTCTGGCCTCACGTTGGGGAACTCGACCGGCCATTCCGGACGGAAGCGACCGATCAGGTAGAGGATCCACATCACGGCCACGGCGAGCACGGTCGTCACGACTGCCGCGGCGAGGACCGCTGCGATCACCGTCGGGAGGTTCAGTGCGGCCAGGAAGATGATCGCAAGAAGCGCGAGGCCTCCCAGGGCAGCGCCAACCCGCCGGAGCGCGTCGCGTCCGCTCGAGAAGGCCCCGAAGCGCAGAAGCCAGAAGGCGAGCGTGAACGGGTAGCCCAGGATCGACACGACGACCGTGCCCCATTTCCCGATCGGGTTCATGCCGACCGCCAGCGGGCGCACGGTGCGCGACGACACCATCGCCACTCCGAGGAAGAGCAGCAGGACGCCCACAGCCATCGAGATGAGGCGCTGCGCGGTGCCCATGTTGTCCTTGAAGAGCGAGTAGCTCAGCAGCCCAACCGCGATCACGATCACGACGATCGCAATGTAGGGGGCGATACGCGACAAACGCCCCCGGGGCAGAACGAACCCCTCGCGGACGGCGGCGATGGGGGGGACACGCGTCGCCCGAAGCGCTGGGAAGAGGCCCGCGACGAGGGTGACGATTGTCCCGATCGCCATCGAGACGAGGATCGTCCGGGGGGCGAAGACGAGACCCTGCGTCGGAAGGTCGGAGTTCGCCGCCTTAAACAGAGCGTTCAGACCGGCGGCGAGGCCGAGGCCGGCGAAGAGCCCGATTGCCGAGGCGATCACCCCGATCACGAACGCCTCGAGGATCACCGAGCCCAACACCTGGTTCCTCGACGCCCCGATCGTCCGGAGGGTCGCGAACTCACGAGTTCGCTGCGCAACGGTGATGGAGAGTGTGTTGAAGATGACGAACGCGCCGACGAAGAGCGCGATCCCCGCGAAAGCGAGCAGGACGTAGCGGATGAACTTCGTGAAGGAGACGTCCTTCAAGTCTTCCTTCGCCTGCTGGTCGCCCGTGCGCGCGATCGCGTCCTTGGGCAGGATGGGATCGATCTCCGCGACCAACTTCGCTGGCGTGATCCCGTTCTTGCCCGCGACGGAGATCGCGTCGAATTGGCCGGGCCGGTCGAGCAATTCCTGCGCCCTCGGGATCGTGAACACCGCGAACGTCGCGCTTCCGATCGACGAGACGTCGCCGTACTGAGCCAGGCCGACGAGCCTGAAGCTCTCGACCGGTTGGAGGGTCGCGATCTTGACCGTGTCTCCGATGGCGTAGCCTTGCTCCTTCGCCGTGGAGGAGTCGATCACCGCCTCGTCGGAGGACGTCGGCCACCTGCCGCCGACGAGCTTCAACGGGTTGAAGCGAGTGTCCGCCGGGTCGACGCCGAACCCGAACGAGGGGGCGCCGTTCGTATTCACGGCCTTGCCGTCTTTCTTCAGGATCTTCGTGTTCGAGTCATCGACGACGCTCCCCGAGGCGGCCCCGACATCCGGTAGCGCCCTGACCTTGTCGAGCAGGGTCGCGGGGACGGACGGCTGGTCTGCGCTGTCTCCCTGGAAGTTGATGTCGGCCGCCTTGCCCGAGATGACGACGTCAGTGTTCGCGTAGCTGTCCTGGAAGATGTTCTTGAAAGCCTTGTCGATCGAATCGGTGAGGACGTAGGTGCCGCTCACCATCGTCACGCCGAGGACGATCGCGAGCGCGGTGAGAACGGCGCGGAGCTTGCGCCCCGCGAGGCCTTTCAGGGCGACGCCGATCACGACCGGCTCACTTCCTCCATTGCGCGGTGGATGTCGTGAGCGTCCGAGCCGTGGAGCTCCTTGACGATGCAGCCGTCGGCGAGGAAGAGCACCCGGTCGGCGATCGCCGCTGCCGAAGCGTCGTGCGTGACCATCACGGTCGTCTGGCCGTAGTCGGAGACCGACTGCCGGAGGAGGTCGAGGATCTCCGCGCTCGTGGTCGAGTCGAGGTTCCCCGTCGGCTCGTCGGCGAACATCACGGTCGGCTTTGAGACGAGAGCGCGCGCGATCGCGACCCGCTGCTGTTGACCCCCTGAGAGCTCGGAGGGCCGGTGCGTGCGGCGGTCGGTGAGGCCGAGCTTGCTCAGCACTTCCTCGATCCACTCCTTCTCCACCTTGCGCCCGGAGAGCTGAAGCGGCAGCACGATGTTCTCCTCGGCGGTCAGCATCGGCAGGAGGTTGAAGAACTGGAAGATGAATCCGATGTGGTCGCGGCGGAGCTTCGTCAGCTCCGTGTCGCCGAGCGTGGTGATGTCGATGCCCTCGATGGTGACGGTGCCCGACGTCGGCCGGTCGAGACCGGCGAGGATGTGCATCAGCGTCGACTTACCGGAGCCCGAGGGCCCCATGACGGCGGTCAGCTCACCGCGCCGGACGTCGATCGAGCACCCGCGCAGGGCCTCGACTGCGGTGTCGCCCTCCCCGTAGCGCCGCGTCAGCTCCTTCGCGGAGATGACGGCGTCGCTGCGTTGTCGTTGGGTGACGGCGTCCTCAGTCATGGTCGTGGAAGTCATACGTACCTCCAGGGAGTTGTGCGTCCAGGGTTTCAAAACCAGGAAGAGAAAGAAAGGTGGTCACCCGCCCTCTTAACGTGTGGCTAACCGCACCCTTCCGCCAACCCCTCCTAGGGGTTGCGGTCCCCGACCAGGAAGAAGGCGAGGGCGACGAGCACGTAGGCGCCGACCAGAGCAATTCCGCGAGCGCGCGTCGAGCGTCCGTCCCGCACGAGGACGGCGACGAAGGCCGCCGAGCCGCCGAGCGCGAGGAGCTCCACCGGCCGGAAAGAAAGGGAGAGCGGCTCGATCGCCCAGGAGAGGAGTGCAACCGCGGGGATCAAGAAGACGGCCACCTGTGCGCTCGAGGCGAGGGCGATCTCGGCGGCGAGCTTGATCTGCCCGCGGTAGGCGACGACGACGGCGCCCCCGTGCTCGGCCGCGTTGCCGACGATCGCGACGATCACTGCGGCGACGAAAAAGTCGCTCAGGTGCGCCTTCTCCGCGAAGGTTTCCAGCGAGTGCACGAGGATCTCCGCGACGAACGCCGTCACGAGCGTGGCGCCACCGAGGACCGCCAGGGAGACGGGAAACGACCACGCGTCCGCGTCCAACGCCTCGTCGCCGGCCGCATGGAGCTGCCGATGCCGGCGGAGCGAATACCACGTCGTCGCCAGGTAGAGGATGAGCAGCGCGATCGAGACGGGCACCGAGGCCACGGCGAGCGAATGGCGCTCGGGATCACCGCTCCAGCTCGGAGCGGCGGGAATGAGGAAGACGAGCGCCGCAGCGAGCACGAGCGCGAGCGAGGTCAGACTCGACTCGCGGTCGATCGGCCCGCTGCCTCCGAACGCGAGCGAGAAGCCCAGCACGAGCAGGAGGTTGCCGACGACGCTCCCGGTCAACGACCCGCGTACGACCTCGGTGAGCCCGTTCGAGACCGCGAAGAGCGCGATGATCAGCTCGGGCGCGTTTCCGAAGGTTGCGTTCAGGAAGCCGCCGATTCCCGGCCCCGTGTGGTGCGCAGCGTGGTCGGTCGCCTCGCCGATCACCCAGGCGAGCGGTATCAGCGCCGCAGCCGAGACGACGAACAGGAGGATGTCGCCAGCGCCCGCCCGGTCGAGGACGACGACGAGCGGTCCCATCCCAAGCAACGCGTACAGGACTTTCCGCAACACGCGCCGGACCCTAACGTTGACTCTGCCGTGATCGACGCCGTGCTCTTCGACTGGGGTGACACGCTCTTCCACTTCGCATGGGACGAGTCGCTCGTCGAGGCAGGATGGGAGGCGGGCCTCGCCACCCTCGACCGTGAGGGGCTGCCAGGTCACGAGGACACCGCCGCCCGCTTTCGGGAGCGCTACCTGCCGCTGCTCTGGATCCCGGGCTCCCTGGACGAGATCGAGTACCCGGCGATGGTCCGCGAGCTCCTGGAGGGCTTCGGCATCGAGCTCTCGGACGACGACCTCTCGCGTTTCCTCGAGGCCGAGCACTCAGCCTGGGAGCCCGCCCGGCAGCTAGGCGACTCGACGCATGCGCTGCTCGACTCCCTGCGGGAGCGCGGGCTCAAGACGGGTCTCGTCTCGAACGCCTTCGACCCCGGCTGGCTGCTGCACAACGATCTCGAGCGCATGGGGATCGCGGACCGGCTCGACGCCGCGGTGTTCTCCTCGGAGGTGGGGAAGCGCAAACCCCACCCCGCGATCTTCGAAGCCGCTCTCGAGCAGCTCGGAGTCGAGCCCGAGCGGTCGCTGTTCGTCGGTGACCGTCGCTTCGAGGACGTCCGCGGCGCGAAGGAGGCGGGAATGACGACCGTGCTCGCCTACTGGTTCCGGGCGGACGAGGACGAGCGTGGCCTCGAGCCGGACTACGAGGCGTTCACACAGATGGACGTGCTCAACGTCGTCCGACGGCTGCAAGGGGAGACTTAGACGCGGCGCGCTTTACACCCCGTCCCGCGTGATGTCAAGTCTTGCGGGCTTTTCACAGGTCCCGCACAATCCATGGCAATGCATAGGCGCCTGCCCCTCGTACAAGAGCTGCCCTTGCGGCCACAAGACGAGACCGAGTGCCGCCGCTGCGGAGTCCATTGCGACAAGGTCGTCTACCCGGCGGCCTGTCTCGCGCGCTCCTGCCCCTTCGTCTACGCCTACCAGGAGCTCGGGCACACCTACATCGGCTGCATGCAGAAGGTGTACGACGTCGAGATCGACCTGGACGCTCTCCAGGAGGCGCAGGCGCGGAAAGGCGGGTTCGGCGCGGTCAAGACCGTGAGGCAGCCGCTGCCGATGTGCAAGGCCGAGGTGGCGAGCTGCTACGAGAACCGGGCCGACAAGCTCGGGTGCGTCAATCCCGAGTTTTCCGAGATCCCGCGGGAGCAGCCTTCGTTCCGCGTCCTCGAGCAGAACCAGACCGAGACCGCCTAGCAGGCGGTCTTTTCATCCAGCGAGCGTGTAGCTCGCGCAACTTGCGGATCTCGCCCGCGTCGGGACCGTGGCCGTCGGGCCCGGGGACCTCGAGGATCGTCGGTAAGTCCTGGAGCCGGGGATTCGCCAGGAACAACCCGAGCTCCTCGCCGATGAGGCCCTCGCCGACGTTGGCATGGCGATCCCGGTTGGAGCCGAGCTCGGCCGCCGCGTCGTTGACATGGAGGGCCCGAAGTCGGTCGAGGCCGATCGTCTTCTCGACCTCGTCGAGGCAGGCGTCGAGAGCTGCCGGGTCGGTGACGTCGACTCCCGAGACCCACAGGTGGCACGAGTCGAGGCAGATGCCCACGCGGGGATGTCGGCCGAGGCGGTCGACGAGCGTGGCGAGCTCCTCGATTGAGCGGCCGATCGTCCCGCCCGCACCGGCCGAGTTCTCGATCAGGAGCCACGTCGTCTCGGAGCAGTGCTCGAGCGCCTGTTCGAGCGCGGGCACCGCACGCTCGAGGCCGGCCTCGAGGCCGGCGCCGAGGTGGGACCCGACGTGGAAGACGACGCCGTCCGCCTCGATCGCGCAGGCGACCTCGACCGTGTTCACGAGCGCGGCGACGGACTTCTCGTAGACCGCGTCGTCGGGAGCCGCGAGGTTGATCAGGTAGAGCGCATGACAGACGACCCCCTCGATTTCCGCCTCGGCGCGTCGGGATTTGAACCGTTCGAAGTTGGCGGGGTCGTGGTTCGTCGGCCTCCACATGCGCTGGCTTTGGGTAAAGACCTGCACCGCACTCGCGTCGATCTCCTCCGCGCGGTCGATCGCGGTGTGGATGCCTCCCGAGACCGACACATGGGCTCCTGGAATCATCGGGGGATACCCTAGCCACGTGCCTCCGGTCGTCCGCTTCGCGCCCAGTCCAACCGGGTTCCTCCACATCGGCGGCGTCCACACGGCGCTCTTCAACTGGCTCTTCGCGCGCCACGAGGGCGGCGAGTTTCGGCTTCGGATCGAGAACACCGACACGAGTCGGGAGGTGGCCGAGGCGACGGAGCAGATCCAGGACTCCCTCGCCTGGCTGGGGCTCGACTGGGACGGCCCCGTCACCTTTCAGCTCGACCGCATGGAGCGCTGCAAGCAGGAGGTGGAGCGGCTCGTCGCGGAGGGGAAGGCCTACGAGGACGAGGGCGCCATTCGCATCCGCATGCCCGACGAGGGCGCGACGGCCTGGAACGACCTCGTCCGCGGCACGATCGAGTTTCCCAACGAGAGGCTCGAGGATCTCGTCGCCGTCCGGGCGGACGGACGCCCGACGTACAATTTCGCTTCCCCGGTCGAGGACTGGCTGGACGGCATCACGCACGTCATCCGTGGCGACGACCACATCTCGAACACCCCCAAGCAGATCAGGATCCTCGAAGCGCTCGGCGCTCCCGTTCCCGCCTACGCCCACCTGGGAAGCATCCTGGGGCCCGACGGGCGCAAGCTCTCCAAGCGCCACGGGGCCGTCTCGGTGGCCGAGTTCCGGCGCGAGGGGTACTACGCGCCTGCGCTCTTCAACTACCTCGCCCTTCTCGGTTGGAGCTACGACGACCGGACGGAGATCTTCTCCAAAGAGGAGCTGATCTCGCTCTTCACGCTCGAGCGCGTCGGCGCGAGCCCGGCGACCTTCGACTACCAGAAGCTGACGCACCTCAACGGGGTGTATCTCCGCGCACTCCCCAGCGCCGAGTACGCCGACTCGCTGGTGGCTTACGTCCGAGAGCAGGGTCTCGACTGGGCGGAGCAGCTCGTTCGCCGGGCAGCGCCGCTCGTCCAGGAAAAGATCGCGACGCTGGGTGAGTTTCCCGCCTTCGCCGGCTTCCTCTTCGAGCGGGTGGATCCCGATCCGAGCCTCCTCGACGGATCCAGCCCGCTGTTGCGCGCAGCCCACGACGCACTCGAGGGCCTCGATCCCTTCGAGGCCGAACGGATCGAGTCGACGCTCCGCGAGCTCGCCGAGCGCCTAGGGCTCAAGCCGCGCGAGGCGTTTCAGCCAATTCGCGTGGCCGTGACGGGGTCGAAGGTTTCGCCTGGTCTCTTCGAATCGATCGAGCTCCTCGGCCGGGAGGAAACTCTTGCCCGCCTCGCCGCGGCGAGCCCTGCCTAGCAGGTGACGGTCGAGCGCAATCTGGAACGCGAGCCACGAGCGTCTGCGGCATCCATCCGTCGGGCGCGCGAAAGCGCGCGCCGGAGTCCCTTTGGGTCTTATCATTTCTGAGTAATAAACGGCCTGGCGCGGCCAAGAGTTACGGACGGTAGAGAATGAAGCCGCCGGCGAAGAGCGCCAGCCCGGCCGCCCAGATCGGCCACGCGACGAGCACGGCCCCAGCGGTGAAGAGAAAAGCGCCGCCCAGGATGAGGATCGTTGCGACGATCGCCGAGACCGCCGTCCGGTCGGTGCGGTCTCGCCGTCGAGGCGCCGCTCCGGCGGGCTGTTTGCCGACTGTCGCGCGGGAGCGCTCGAGCGCTCGGAGGCGGGCGAGCCGGACTCGGAAGAGGGCGCCGCGCCACTCGAGCAGCAGCGGGTCGACCAACTCGGGGTCGCCGCTCTCGAGCGCGTAGGAGACCTCCGCCGTCGCGTCACGCGCTTCGGCCAGAGCCGCGACGAGCTGGGCATGAAGCGTGGCCGCCAGATCCGGGGCGTCGATGCCGACGGCGAGCTCGGCGCCAGAATGGAGCGCGTACTGGAGCCCTGGCAGTTCCTCCGCATGCTCGTCGACGAGCTCCTCGGACGTGCTGTCCGCCACTCGTTCCAGGCGAGTCAGAGCGGTTCCAACCCGCTCCCAGAGATCCGTCACGGCGGCCGTATAGGCCTGCCGCTCGCCGCCCCGAACGGTCCGCTCCATACGCTTCGTGATCATACGCGGTTACAGTTCGCAAATCGCCCAGACCGTCCACCCGCTCGTCGTGGTGGCAGACGACGACCCTGCGTTCAGGATGCTGCTCCGCGTGAATCTCGAGCTCGAGAGCTACCGCGTGCGCGAGGCAGCGAACGCGGCAGACGTGCGTACCGCATTGGGCGAAGAAGGTGTCGACCTCGTCCTCCTCGACGTGAGGCTCGGCGAGGACGACGGCATCGAGCTTGCCCGAGAGCTTCGGGGAACGCGGCCGAAGCTCGCGATCGCGTTCCTGACCGGGAGCACGATCGCACCGTTCGAGGAGGCGCACCAGGTTGGCGACGCCGTCGTCCAGAAGCCCTTCGAGCTGCAAGAGCTCAGCGAGACGGTGGCGCGGTTGACTCGGCGGTAGCGACGTCCTTCCGGGCAGCGAAGAGCTGCCGCCGGACGTGGACGGTGCGCAGCATGATCGCGATTGCGCTGAAGCCGAGGACGACGTTGACCGCGACGGTCACGAGCTGCATCCCGACGCTGAAGGCGAGAACTGCGCTGGCGGTCGCGGTGCCGCGGAGTGCGAAGACGAGCACGGCCTGCTGCGTTCCCGCGCCACCCGGGGTGAAGGGGAGGACCGTCGAGATCCCCTGAACGACCAGGACCGCGATCACGGTCTGGACGCCCGCTTCTATGTGGAACGCCTGCAGGAAGAAGAAGATGCCGAGCGCTCGCGCGAGCCAGCTCGCGGCCTGCCAGGACACCACTTCGGTGAAGTAGGCCCGCGTGTCCCTGAGGATGGCGAAGCCGTGCACGAGCTTCTCGCGGAACTCGGTCACCCGGCGAGAGGCCCACGCGATGCCGGCGATCACGAGGCCGAGCAGGACGCAGGCGAGAAAGAGAGCGAGCCGGGGGTGCCGGACGACGAACGACCAGTCGAAGGCGAGGCCATGGGGGAGGTCGGGGACCCCGGGGAGGAGCCCGAGGGAGAGCGCATAGATGAAGAGGACGCTCGCGACGACGAAGTCGAACAGCGTCTCGACGACGAGCGTGGAGGCGAGAGCGGGATACGAGGCCTCGGCCAGCCTGTGCTTGGCGATGTAGACCTTGACGACATCTCCACCTCGCGCGGGGAGGATCGAGTTGACACCGACTCCGGCGACGTATGAACCGAAGACGATGCCGTAGGGGACCCGGGAAGCGGGTAGAGCCGCTCGGAGGATGTTCTGCCAGGCGCGCACCCGCAGCCCGAGGCGGGTCACGTGCAAGAGGATCGCCACGACCAGCGGCGCCCAGGCCACCGAAGCGACTGCGTCGAAGAACGCCTCGGAGGCATTGATGAAAGCCCGAACGTCGTCCACGGACTGACGATAGCGCCTCGATTTGCCGCTTCCGGTCGGTCGCGCGACTCCGATCTCGAATCAGAACCGCGTGTTGTAGGTTGCGTATTCCGGGACAACCGACCAGCATCCTCGCCAGAGGCGTGGCCACGTCGCGGATTGGCATCAGCGGGAGGGACCGGGTATGGGCGGTGAATGGGAGGGGTTGCCGAGCAGTCAACCAGGCGAGCGAGGCGGCGTCGCGCTGCCTCGCCTAGGCGGCGTGTCGACCATCACGGAATGGGCGAGCGCACGCCGGACCTCCGCACCCAATTTGCTGGGTGCTGCGGTCGGTTTCTTGATCGTCGCGCCGCTCGCCGCGAGTGATGGGGGCTATTGGCCGACCGCCTGGAGCTGGACGACCCTCGTCTTCGCGTGGGTTGCGGTGGTTGCGCTTCTCATTCGCGACACCCTGCGAATCTCGATTCTCGAGCGGCTCTTCCTCTTCTCGATCGGCGGCTTTGCCACCTGGATCGCGGTCTCGCTCGTCTGGACAATGTCGACGACCCGCACCCTCCTGGAGCTCGAGCGAGCGCTCGCATACCTCGCGATGCTGCTCGCGACCGTCGTCCTCCTCCGACGTGGGGCGTACCGATCGCTTCTCGGTGGGGCGTGGGCGGCAATCGTCGTGATCTGCACCTATGCGTTAGCCACACGGCTCTTCCCTGAACGGCTCGGCGTGTTCGACCCGATCGCCGGCTATCGGCTCTCGGAACCCCTCGGCTACTGGAACGCACTCGGCATCTTCGCCTGCATGGGCGCTGTGCTCGCGCTCGGCTTGGCAGCGCGCGCGGACTCGGTCGTCGTCCGCTGCGTCGCCGCCGCCTCCTTGCTCGTGCTGCTTCCGACCGTCTACTTCACGTTCAGCCGCGCCTCATGGATCGCCCTCGGCGTCGGCCTCGCGAGTGCGATCCTGCTCGACCCTCGACGCCTACACCTCATCGCGGCCGCGCTCGCGCTTGCTCTTGCTCCCGCCGTGGGCGTTGCCCTGGCGTTCCGTTCGGATGCTCTGACGCGTCTGGGGGTGACGGTCGACGATGCCTCCCGGGAAGGACATAGGCTCGCGGGTCTGCTCTTCGCGCTCGCTGTCCTCAACGGGCTCGTCGCTTTTGCGCTCGCATACGCCGAGGGACGCATCGCGATCCCGAGCCGGGCGCGCCGCGGCTATGCAGCAGTCCTGGCCGTTGCGGCTCTCCTCGCAATCTCCGCCGCCTTCGTCCGGTTCGGCAGCCCGCCGACGCTCGTCCACCGGGTGCATGACTCGATCCTGAACCCTGAGCCGAATGCACAGGAAGATCTCAACAGCCGGCTCTCAAACCTGTCGAGCAGAGGTCGAGTCACGGGATGGACGGTGGCTCGCCGCGATGCCGCGGCGCATCCTCTGCTGGGATCCGGGGCCGGCACGTTCGAGCTCTACTGGCTCGAGCACCGACCGTCGCGGATGAAGATTCGCGACGCCCACAGTCTGTATCTGGAGACGCTGGCGGAGCTCGGACCAGTGGGGCTCGCGATTCTCTGCTTGGCGTTGGCCATGCCGGTGGCAGCCGCGATCCGCGCACGCCGCCACGCGCTTGTGCCGGCGGCCCTCGGTGCTTATGTCGCGTATCTCGTGCACGCCGGCGTCGACTGGGACTGGGAGATGACGGCCGTCACGATCACGGCGCTCCTCTGCGGGACGGCTGCCCTCGTGCGGAGCCGGAGTGACAGCGAAGTCCCGATCTCGCGAGGGTGGAGATTGGGGTTGATCGGCGTCCCGCTCGCGCTCGCGGCGATCGGGTTCGTTGGGGTCAAGGGAAACGGGGCGCTTTCGGACGCGCGCGACGACGCCGATGGCGGGCGGTGGGCAGCTTCCCAGGCGGACGCCGAGAAGGCGCAGCCGTGGTTGCCCTGGTCGTCGGATCCGTGGCAGATGGCAGGAGAGGCTCAGCTAGCTCGGGGGGAGCGACGCGCTGCCGAGCAGTCGTTCCGCACGGCGATCAGCAAGGATCCAAATGATCCCGAGCTTTGGCAAGGGCTTGCGTACGCGACCAGGGGCATTGAGCGGCGTCAGGCCCTCACGCGGGCCTTGCAACTCAATCCGCGCGATCCCGATCTCGTCGGTCTCGCGAAGAAACTCCATCTCGAAACCGTCGTTGC
>Ga0307277_10000852_pt1 | contig 11730 bp, 9 predicted proteins | sample ER_DNA_116_FD_194473 | JGI IMG/M metagenome (GOLD analysis project Ga0307277, IMG submission 194473) | Bulk soil microbial communities from the East River watershed near Crested Butte, Colorado, United States - ER_DNA_116 | ecosystem: Environmental > Terrestrial > Soil > Floodplain | place: USA...
TTGAGGTACCGCGGGTCGGCATGTACTCGCAAGAAGTGCCTGACTGTGCCGAAGTGCGCTCCGGCCGGCGTGGCGACGATTGCCGCCAAGATCACAACAAGGGCTCCTAGAACGGCTCACGGTCGGTGGAACGTACATCGCGCTCGCGGCGCTGCTCGCGGTCGCCATGACCGCGACGCACCTCGAGCGTCACTTCTAGAGTGTTCCGCTAGTGGAAGACCGCCGACTTCTCGAGGCCGAAGAGCACGCCGAGCGGCTGCACGTCAAGCGGATCGCGGACGAGTTCTTCCAGGGATTCGAGACCGTCGCCGAGATCGCCAAACCCGCGGTGACGATCTTCGGGTCCGCGCGCGTGCGGGAAGACCACCCCGCCTACATGGCTGCGGTCGAGACCGGGAAGCGCTTCGCCCACGCCGGCCTCACCGTGGTTACAGGTGGCGGGCCGGGCGTGATGGAGGCGGCCAACCGGGGCGCCAAAGAAGGCGGGGGCCTTTCGGTCGGCTTCAACATCGAGCTCCCGCACGAGCAGGGCTCCAATGCCTACCTCGACGTCAATCTCACCTTCCGTCACTTTTATGCGCGCAAGACGATGTTCGTGAAGGCTGCGGAGGGCTTCGTCATCTTCCCGGGGGGCTTCGGAACGCTGGACGAGTTCTTCGAGGCTCTGACCCTGATTCAGACCGGCAAGGTGCTGCACTTCCCCGTCGTGCTCTTCGACTCCGAGTACTGGCGGGGCCTGCTCGCGTGGATCAGGGATCCGCTGCTGGCCCAGAGAATGATCTCGCCCAAGGACCTCGATCTGCTCGTCGTCACGGACGACCCGGCGGAGGCGGTGGCGACCGTCGTGGCCGGCTACGAGCGCCGACTCGCGGAAACGCCTTCCGCCCCCGCCAAGGCAGATGCTCAGTGATGCTGCCTAGCGTCGTCTAGCGGACACGCTGGCCCTGCTCAACCTCGCCCCGCCAGGCGCCGGTCTCGGTGCCGAGGCCCTCGACGACCTGCTTGAAGCGCTCGAGGTCGCCCTTCACCTGGCGGCTGTCAGCTCCGAGGGCACTGCCGAGCGTCTCGGTGAGGCCCTCGGTTTCGTGCTCCATGACGACGTTGATCCGAGTCTGGTTGTCGCCCAGCGACTCGAAGGTCACGGTCCCGGAGTTGTGGTGCCCGTCCTGGGCCCTCCAGGCGATCTTGCGATCGGGCTGCTGCTCCGTGATCTCGGCCTCCCACTGCTCCTCCTGGCCGCCAATCTCGGCGACCCAGCGGAGGTGGGTGTCGTCTATCTGGGTCACGGACTTGACGCTGTCCATGAACTTCGGGAACTCCTCGAACTGCGTCCACTGGTTGTACGCGGTCGTTACGGGAGCGTTGACGTCGATCGATTCTTCGACGCGTGCCATCAGACCCTCCTTTTCAGGGCTTGCGTTTACTACTTGTACGCGTACCCGATGGACTAGGTACTAACCCTTGAAACGAGCGACGAATCGCCACGCCAGAGGCAAGAGCGCACCGGCCAGGTAGAGCTTGAGGAGGTCGCCCACCACAAAGGGATAGAGGCCCTTCTCGAGTGTCTCTTGCCAACTGAACCCCGCGACGTGGGCGAGCCACGGCAGACCGAACACGTAGATGATGACGTTCCCGGTGAGCATGGCCGTCACGGCCGTCGCGATGCGCCGGTCCAGGCGGCGCTCCGCGAGGAGCCCGGCAAGGCCGGCCGCGACGACGAAGCCGACGAGATAGCCGCCCGTCGCGCCCTTGATCCACTCCCAGCCACCTTCGCCTCCGGCGTATACCGGGGCGCCGATCATGCCGACGAGGACGTAGAGAGCCAGGCTCGCGGTACCCAGGATCGAGCCGAGGCCGGCGCCGACGAGCAGGACCGCGAACGTTTGGAGCGTGATGGGGACCGGCGTGAATCCGAGGTGGATCTCGATCTGGGCGCAGAGAGCGACGAACCCGGCTCCGCCGACGACGAGCAGGATGTCGGTCAGGAGCCCTGAGCGCGGAAAAACCGCGAGCCTGAGAGTTGCTGCTTCCGGCCTCATCGGCCGGGCAGTCTAGCCCCTGGCGACTAGATGGAGGGCAGGACGAAATCGATCCGCGGCGGATGCGTCCCGGGGCCGTAGATGATCGTGTCGCCGACGGCGACGTAGTGGCTCACGAACGAGTCCTTGCGGATCAGCTTGCCGCGCTCATAGACCTTCCGGTAGACGGTGATGTCGAAGCCCGATTCGTGTGAGCCGGTCACCGTTCGGATCGAGCCCTTCGGGGCAGCAGGGTCGTACGCGTAGCTCGGCTGCGGCGAGGTGAAGTTCTCCTGAGGGCCCGTGGAGGTGACGACTCTGCGGCTCTGCTTCGTGCCGTAGAAGGTGAAGGTCAGGGTCGAGTCCGTGTACGAGGTCTTGATCAGGAGAGCGTGGTCGAGATCGTTCTTGAACTTGAGATCCGGGCTGCCCCAGTTCACGGTCGCGTCGCGACCGATCGGGTAGTGGCTGATGTACCAGGAGTGGTTGCGCCGCTCCGTGATCGGCAGCCCGAGGTCGAGCGCGTTGTTGAAGAGCGTCGTCGCCGTCTGGCAGACACCGCCTCCGATTGCGGGAAGCAGGAGGCTCCCGAGGATCATCTGTCCCTCGCGGAAGCCACGCTCCTCCGTGCGCTCGCCGACGGTCTTGTTGAACGAGAACGTCTGTCCCGGCTCGATGATCGTGCCGTCGATGTAGTCGGCCATCAGATGGACGTTCCAGATCCGGTTCGACGACGAGACGCCCATGTCAGTGGTGAAGGTGGAGACCTGGCGGCGGATGCCGAGCGCCCTCGCCTCGGCGGTCGTCAGCTTCGGCTTCTCGACCGCGAGCCCGATGTGGGCTTCGCGAGCGCCGGACCCGGTCGCAGCCGCGAGAACGGCCGCGCCGGCGCCGGGCAGGTCGAGCTGGGTGCCGTTGCGCGCCTTGACGACGCGGACGCGCTCGCCGTCCACGCGGAAAGACGCGTCCACAGGATTCTTGGTGAACTTCCTCACGAGCGGCGCGAGCTCGACCCCCAAACCCGCTGGAGCCAGCGAGAGCTCGTAGCTCCCGCCTTGCGCCTTGAAGCGAAGGAGTGACGCGAGCGTGCCCGGCGCGAGCTCGCCGAGGTCACGCTGCCTGAAGCGCAGCCCGACCGACGCGGACACCACGACTCTCGCCTCGGCGGCCGCTCGCTCGGCCGCGGCGGTCGTGAGCGCCGGAGCGACGGTTCTCACAGGGACGCGAACAGTCGGAAGCTCTTTGAGCGCAGCGTCGCGCACGAGCGCGATGACTGCGGCCTCTTCGATCTCGCTGCCGGCCTGTCCGGGGACGACCACGGGCTCGAGCCCCCTCATCGAGATCCGGGCCGAGACGGCGCGATGGCTTCGACTCGCGAGCTCCCGGCCGAGGGCCGCCCGCGCGGACCGGTTCACCCTCAGCACGGGCTCGACGTCCTGACCCGCCGCGAAGGGCGCCGCCAGCGCCCCCAGTCGGTCGAGCACGGAGCTCCGCGCGGAGTCGTAGGCCAGCTCCTCGGTCGCCTTCGCATCGACCGTGAAGAGGTTGCTCGGAGTCACGGTGAAGACGTCCTCGCCGACCGCGATGTCGACCGGCTGTCGCAGCCGTCCGCTCAGGACAGCTTCGATTCGCGTTCGCGCGGCGGGCTCCGAGAGTCCGCCCACGTCGACACCCGCGACGCGCACGCCCGGCAGCACCGAGTTCTTGTATGCGTAAGCGCGCGCTCCGACGGTCAGCCCCGCAGCGAGGAGGAAGACGGCCAAACCGATGGCCACGAGGCTCAACGGACGCAGCCTGCGGATCGGACGGACGAGACGAGCGGCGATCTCTGTCACGGGATCCGCAGATTAGACAGATGGGCGGTCAATATCATTTCCAACGGTGGCCGGCCCCAATCCGCTACGCGAGCTCCCGTCGGTCGACAGGCTGGTTGCCGACGGGCGTCTGCGTGCCGCGATCGACCTTCACGGGCACGAGCTCGTCGTCCACGCGGCCCGCGGCACTCTCTCTCGCGCGCGCGAGGAGATCAAAGCCGGCTTCGATCCCGGCGACCTGGTCGCCCGCACGGCGGAGGAGCTCGACCACCTCGCCGCCCCCCGCTTGCGGCGGGTGATCAACGGCACCGGAGTGGTGGTGCACACGAATCTCGGCCGGGCCCCGCTCGCCCCCGAGGCGCTCGCACGCGTCCACGACGTCGCGCGGGGCTACTCCAACCTCGAGTACGACCTGGCGGGCGGCGCCCGCGGATCGCGACAGGATCATCTCGCCAGGCTGCTGCGAGACCTCACCGGCGCCGAGGCCGCGCTGGTGGTCAACAACAACGCCGCCGCGGTCTTCCTTGCGCTGGCGGGGGTCGCAGAGGGCCGCGAGGTCGTCGTCTCGCGCGGTGAGCTGATCGAGATCGGAGACGGCTTCCGCATTCCAGAGGTCCTTGCCCGCTCGGGCGCCCGGCTCGTCGAGGTGGGAACGACGAATCGAACGCGAATAGCCGATTACGAGCGCGAAATCGGTGCCGACACCGCAGCCATTCTGCGGGTGCACCAGTCGAATTTCCGCATCGTCGGCTTCACCGAGCAGACCGGCCTGCGCGAGCTCGCGAAGCTCGCCGAGCGCAAGGGGCTCGCGCTCGTCGACGACCTCGGCTCGGGCGTGCTGGGGGAGCTCGGCGACGAGCCGACCGTGCGCGGCAGCCTCGAGGCCGGCGCGCAGCTCGTGACCTTCTCCGGGGACAAGCTGCTCGGCGGGCCCCAGGCCGGGATCGTGGTCGGGCGCGCCGACCTCGTCGAGCTCCTCAAGCGACATCCCCTGCAGCGAGCCGTTCGGGCGGACAAGCTCACGCTCGCCGCTCTGGAAGGCACGCTGGCTCTCTACCGAGGCGGCGCCGAGCCGCCGGTGCTGCGCATGCTCGGCGAGCCCGCCGAGGCCGTCCGAGCGCGAGCCGAGCGCTTGGCGAAGTTGACCGACGGACGAGTCGAGCCCACTGTCGCGCGAGCGGGCGGCGGCGCGCTGCCGCTGGCCGAGGTCCCGAGCTTCGCCTGCGCGCTCGAGGAGGAGCTCGCTGAGCCCCTGCGCGCAACGCAGCCTCCGGTCGTCGGCATCGTTCGCGACGGTTCGCTGCTCCTCGACTGCCGCACCATCTCGGATGACGAGGTGGACGAGGCAGCCGCGGCGGTCAAGGCATGCCGCTCACTGTAGGGACCGCCGGGCACATCGACCACGGCAAGACGTGGCTCGTCCGCGCCCTGACCGGGAAGGACACCGACCGCTTGCCGGAAGAGCGCGAGCGCGGCATCTCGATCGACCTCGGCTATGCGCCTCTCGAGCTCGCGGACGGCAGGCGGCTCTCGCTCGTGGACGTCCCCGGGCACGAGCGCTTCGTCCGCAACATGGTCGCGGGTGCGACCGGCATCGACCTCTTCCTGCTCGTCGTCGACGCCGGCGAGGGTGCCCGCCCGCAGACCCGCGAGCACCTCGCCGTCCTTCGCCTGCTCGGGATCGAGCAAGGCGTGGTCGCGATCACGAAGGTGGACGCCGTCGAGTCAGGATTGGTCGAGCTCGTCATGGAGGAGGCCCGGGAGCTGGTTCCCGGCGCCGAGGTGGTCGCGACGAGCGCCAAGGCCGGGCTCGGCCTCGACGAGCTCAGGGACGCGCTGGCTCGGGCGGCCGACAGCGTCGCTCAGCGGCAGGCCGAGGGCCCGACCCGGCTCTTCGTCGACCGCGTCTTCACGCTGCGAGGGATCGGAACCGTGGCGACGGGGACGCTCTGGTCGGGGTCGATCGGGGAGGGCGACGAGCTTCGCATCGAACCGCAGGGCCTCGACGTCCGGGTTCGGAGCGTCCAGGTGCACGACACCGCCGTCGAACGGGCCGACGCCGGCCAGCGGGTCGCAGTCGCGCTGCCTGGAGTCGAGCGCGGGCAACTCGGACGTGGAGATGCGCTCGTCGAGCGCGGTTCCTATCCCGTCAGCTACCGCCTCGACGTCGAGCTCGAGGAGCTCGACCCCATCCGCGACGGAGCTCGGCTGCACGTCCACCACGGGACCGCCGAGCACTACGCCCGCGTGGTTCGCGCCGGGCGCTTCGCTCAGCTTCGACTGGCGGTGCCCGTCGTCGCTGCGCGCGGAGACAAGGTCGTCCTGCGCGAGCGGACGACGCTGGGAGGCGGAACGGTGCTCGATCCGAGCCCGCCTCGGCATGCGGATCCCGAGCGCTTCGAGGTCGTGCAGCGGGGGGACATCGCGGCGCTCGTGCACGCGCCCGTTCGCCGCGCGACGCTCCGCGTAGGCAACACGGAGCTGAACGGGCTCCGGCAGGCGGGCGACTGGGTCTTCTCTCCGGGTTGGCTGGAGGAAGAGCGGGCCGCGCTGCACGACCGGCTCGCGGCCGCCGACCCGCTCGACCCGGGCGTCAACGCCCCCTCCGACCTCTGGGCGCGGGAGATCCTCCCCCTGCTCGGCGTCGAGCGCCGCGGCGCCCGCGTCTACCTGCCTGGAGCCGAGGGCTCGCTCGGCGAACGTGCCGACGAGGCGGCGAAGCTCGAGGCGGACCTGAACGCGGCGGGCCTCACACCGCTCAAGGTCGACGACCGGGAGCTGGCCTCGTATCTCGAACGCGCGGGCCGGCTCGTCCGCGTCGGCGACGGGCTCGCCGTCGGGACGCCTGCCTTCGAGGAGGCCAAGCGCCTGCTCGTCGATGAGTGCGAGCGCGAGGGCTCGATCACGCTCGCCCGCTTCCGCGATCTCATCGGTGCCGGCCGCAAGCAGGCGCAGCTCCTCCTCGAGCGCTTCGACGCGGATGGGCTCACCCGCCGGGTCGGCGACGAGCGGGTCCTGCGGCGCAAGCCCCGCGCCTAGCAGCGCTTTTTCGAAGCTACGCTAGTCGCGGAGCGGCACGGGCCCGGTGGCCCAGCCGGTCTTCAAAACCGGTGAGGCGGCGTAACCCGTCGCTGGGTAGGTTCGACTCCTGCGCCGCTCCGCCTTACAGAAAAGCCCCGCTCGCACGGGGCTTTTCGCCTTCTCAGCGAGTCCGGCCGACGCGCAGAGTCGCGCCCGCGAGCGCTGCGCCGAGGCTCTCGTGCGCTGGGCGCGTTTTGCGCAGCGCCCTGCGAGGGCACTTGTCCCGTAGGCGCAAGCGGAATAGGAACCAGCCTTGTTGGTCAATCGAAGGAGGCTCCCATGACTCGCTGGCTGACAACTCGGAGGCTTTTCGTCCTCGTTGGCATCGCGGCTATCGCGGCCCTCGCACCATTCGCCGTGCTCGCCGCGACTGGCACGTTCGGCAGTGCGCTTGACCGCCAAGCCGCGAAGTGGAGAACGACCGATGCCACGACTGCGTCCAAAAGCTGGCGCAACGTGTCAGGCCTTTTCAGGACGCGCTGCACGCTAAATCAGGTTACGGCGACGCTCAGCGCGACAGTTCGGGGCGGACCCGTTCGGTTCCGCATTCTCATTGATGACGCAGCGCCAATGAAGCCGGGCTCTGCCCGCTTCGTTCCGAACGGCACGGAGTCCTTTTCCTACGTCTTTGTCGGCCACACCGGCCCGTTCGAGGCCAATGACAACCACGGATTCAGCGTGCAGTGGCGATCGCCGAGCGGCGTTCCGGTCACGATGATCAATGGAGCACTGAACCTGCTCTACGAGCAGGGAACACAGGCCTGCCCGTAACAGGACCAAACGGCCAGCGCTCGCCCTGCAGGTCGCTGAACCGTCCCTGCGAGACGCTTGCCGCCTGGGCGTGGGAGGCGTAGAACTCGATCACGCGAGAAAGGAGAAAAGGGTCGACCGCAGCGAGTCACGCCGCTAACCGACTCGCGGTCTGCCCACCGCTCTCGAGTACGGCCAGCGCTCGCCGCGCAAGCGCTGAAGCGTCTCTGCGAGACACGTGTCGCGTGGGAGTGGGCCGCTTAGGCGCGCCGCCTAGCTTTGCGAAGGCGTTCTCTCCTCGAAGGATTTCGCCTCGGCCCAAACTCTCGCGCGGCGCACTTAGGGCAGTAGCAGACGAGGGCGGGGGACGACTCGTCATCCTCCGGGCCGTCCTCGATGAAGGCTCGCCAGAGGTAGCCTTGATCGCTTTCCGCGCCACACGCGACACATTTGAGAGGCATGTGCGTCTTCAGTTTCGTGTCCTGCCGACGTCCCGAAGGGTCTCCCTAAGCGCCGCGTTCACGCTGGGCCCTAATTGACGTATCGCTTGGAGCTTGAATGCCTTACACCGGCCGCCTCCGACCGCCCTGCGGCAAGGGTTCCTGCGCTCGGCCGCGCTGGCGGGTCAAGGGAGCTGTGAGCGTGCTCGCCGCATGCCGACAGCTGAGCGGCTGCGTCACGTTCGCCGAGCCGCCTAGCCCGCCGTCGCACGGCTGCCTGAGGGCCGCGCCACGGCCAAGACGTTGAGGTTCACCGATCTGTCAGCGCTTACGGGACCGCGTCTTTTTTGGCGGCTAGGCTGCAACATGACTCTGCGTCGCAGAAGCTCGTGGGCGCGCGCCAAGTCCAGAGCAGTCGCTTCAGCTTCCCTCCGGGCATTCTCTGGCGAGACGCCTAAAAATGGGACCGCATTCGCCGTGGTGCGGGTCGAGCGCGAGGAGGCATGCCGCCCAAATGGGACATCGGCGGTGCCGACAGCGTGGCGAACGCCGCAACGGGGCGGCTGGCGCGCCTGGGCGTGACGGAAGTCGTCCGAGCCGCGGGCGGAGTCGTGAGAGACCAGCGCGGCGGCTCCGTGCTGCTCGTGCACCGCCGGCGCTACGACGACTGGAGTTTTCCGAAAGGAAAGGCCTTCGAAGGCGAAAGTGACGAGGAGTGCGCCCTCCGTGAAGTCGAGGAAGAGACCGGCGTCTCCTGCGAGCTCGAATTCGAGCTTCCGACCAGCGAATACAGGCACCGGAGCGGACGCCCGAAGCGCGTCCGTTACTGGGCGATGCGGCCAGTCGGCGGCAAAGCCCAGCCGCTGAACGAGATCGACGACGTCGCCTGGTTTTCGCTCGGCGAAGCACAGATGAAGCTGAGCTACGACCGCGATCGAATCGTGCTCAGGGCGCTAGCCATCCGAGCTCTGTGAGATGGCCATCAACCAGTGGACTACCTACCGCCCTCTACTTACGCGGCGTCTTCCTGGAGCAACGCCAGCACGGCTCACTCGCGCAGGGATCCTCGTCCTCTCCGTGGCACGATCATCCGACGCGACGTGGTCTGCAAGGCGGCGTGGTTCCGGGCCCCGGGGCGGGATTCCGAGCCGGGCGGTGGTAGACTACGCGTGCTTCGCCCCAGATCTCGGCGGGCTTTTCCCGGCTCCAGCACCCGGTCGGCGTTGACGGCTATGTAGGAGCGCTCATGTCACCGCCCGAGGTCCCGCTCGACCAGCCAGGCAACATTGCGCGAAAGGATCGCAGGGTGCAGCTCGCGGCTCTAGCCGCGCTGGTCGCAGCCGCCGGCATCGTGTGGATCGGCCTCTCGATGGTTGCGAACGATCCCTTTGGCCTCATCATCTCGTTCGGGTCCATCTTCTTGGCGGTGTACTGCGGGTGGTTCTTCCTGATCAGGCGAGGCCCGATTCGCCTGCTCGTGCTCCCCCCGGCTCTTCTCGCACTCGTCGCGCTCGTCGGGTACGGGTACGACCAGAAGTATCAGATGCTCCTCTTGGCCGCGGCGCTCGCCATCTTCGGCTTTGCGGCCCGCTACGCCGCTCGCAACCAGCCAGATTCAGCCCACACGATCCATCGACACGCGCGGCCGGCGCAGCCAGCTCGAATGGGCGTGTTGATCATCAATCCGCGCTCGGGCGGAGGGAAGGCGGCGCGTTCCAACCTGGTGGAGGAGGCGAGGAAGCGGAGTATCGAGCCCCTGGTGCTCGGTCCGGATGACGACCTCTGCAGTCTCGCCAAGCGGGCGGTCGCACGCGGAGCGGATGTCATCGGAATGGCAGGAGGCGACGGGTCGCAGGCATTGGTCGCGGCCGTAGCCATGGAGGAGGACGTCGCCCACGTCTGCGTTCCCGCTGGGACAAGAAATCACTTCGCACTGGATCTCGGTCTTGACCGGGAAGACGTCGTCGGCGCGCTCGACGCGTTCACCGACGGAGTCGAGCGCCGCATCGACCTCGCTCGCCTCAACGAACGCATCTTCGTCAACAACGCCTCGCTCGGCATCTACGCGCGGGTCGTGCAGTCCGACAGCTATCGAGACGCGAAGCTCGGGACATGGAGGCAGATGCTGCCGGACATGATGGAGCGAGAGGCCCATTGCTGCGATCTCGAGTTCGACGTGCCCGACGCGAAGGACTGGGCGGGCGCGTCACTCGTGATCGTCTCCAACAATCCGTACCAGCTCCGACGCTTTCGCGGCGCAGGGACTAGGACCCACCTTGACACCGGGCGGCTCGGGATCTTCGCTACCCGTCTCAGCGGCGCTGCGGCGGTCGCGAAGCTGGTCACACTCGGGACAATCGCTCAGCAGCGGCGCCTCGGCAGCGTACGGCAATGGTCTTCCCTCGAATTCGAGGTACGCGCGAGCGAGCCGGTAGCCGTCGGCCTGGACGGTGAGGCGCTTCTACTCGCGCCACCACTGCGCTTCATTTCCCTGCCGGGCGCGCTCCGGGTCCGTGTGCCTCGCAGCTCGCCAGGAGTCTCGCCCGCGTGGGGCACCGTGCCGCTGAACCGGCGCAACCTCTGGGCGCTGGTTCGGATGGCCGGCGGCAAAACGGCATCAGCCGCGTCCGGGAAGTGAACACACTGTTTGCATGCCGAGCCGCGCCGGCGGTCGCGCGGAAACGCGAGTCGTCAGGAGCCTCCGTGTCACTCCCTTCGTCGAAACGATTCACCGCCCGTCGCCGCCGGTGTGCAGGCCTTGTGTTGCTTGCTCTCCTCGTCGCTGTTGCGGCGACGCTTCCCGCGCTTGCCCATGGAAGCCCGTACAAAGTCAAGCGTCTGCAGGCGATCTCGGCGGGACCGAGCCTCTTCCCCGCCGGCTGCCCGGGCGCCTTTCACGACGCTGCAAAGCCAACCGGCCTCGAGATCGAGCCGGCGATCACCGCCAACCCCGTGAACCCACGCAACATCGTCGCGACCTGGAAGCAGGACGTGTCGGCCGCCTTCAACGCTCGGGACGACCTCGTCGCCTCATCGCTCGACGGCGGCAAGACCTGGCAGCGGGCCACGATCCCTGGCCTCACGCGCTGCACGGGCGGGACCTCGGACACGGCGAGCGACCCATGGGTCTCGGCCGCCGGGGACGGCACGGTGTACTTCGGCGGACAGTCGGGCTTGACCTCCACCGATCCTTTCCCGTTCATCGCGATCGTCGCCAGCCACTCGGGGGACAGCGGCCGCCACTGGGCGGCGCCGACCACGGTCGCCCCGCGTCTCGCAGGCAATGAGACGCCTGCGGTCACCGGCAGTCCCACGCTCGCGGGCCACGCCTACATGGTCTGGGCCAACTTCCTCCCACCACAGACGGTCCCCCCGCCGTGGGCGAATACCGTCTCCTTTTCACGCACTACCGACGGGGGCATTACCTGGTCGCCGCCCGTTCTCGTCGACCAGCCAGGGCCGTTCGCCATCGACCAAGCTCCTCGGATCCGCGTTCTGCCGAACGGAACGCTGCTGGCCATCTTCGCACGCGCCGATTTCGCAACCGGGCTCGCCGAGCTCCGGGTGGCGCGCTCCCTCGACGAGGGCCGGAGCTGGCAGCCGGCCGTGTTGGCCGGGGCGTTTCCG
>Ga0307277_10000853_pt1 | contig 11726 bp, 12 predicted proteins | sample ER_DNA_116_FD_194473 | JGI IMG/M metagenome (GOLD analysis project Ga0307277, IMG submission 194473) | Bulk soil microbial communities from the East River watershed near Crested Butte, Colorado, United States - ER_DNA_116 | ecosystem: Environmental > Terrestrial > Soil > Floodplain | place...
GGCGACGAGCTCTTCTCATCCTCCGAGGAACGAAGGCGCCGTTGCCAAAGCTCTTCCCATTGCGGGTCTACATCGCGGACGAGCGCGTGTTCATGAACGCCGGCGACGAGGTGGACATGGGGAAAATCTGCGCCGAGTGCCGCGACATCCGCGATCGGCTCGAGCCTCTCGTTCCCGAAGAGCCGGACGGTGCGCGCGGCGCGTTCGTCGTCGTGCTCACCACGGAGTCGTTCGCCCGCACTACAGAGCCGAGATGAGAGCCAGTCAGCTTTTTAGTCAGCCTTGCGCGTCGGCTGGTGTCGGTTCGGGTCGCTGACGGCTGCGAGGAAAGCGCATGGTTGAGCAGCGTGGCGGTTCGCGTCACGCGCTGTCAGCTCGCGCGGGTTCCTTGCCATGCAGAAGGTCGTGGGTTCGAATCCCATCATCCGCTCTCTTCCTGGTACTGCCGGAGCGTCGTGATCCGCATGACGCGCGCCACCCAGGCGATCCTCGGACCGGCCGGAGCCTTCCAGAGGCCGAGGTCGATCGACTCGCGCCGCAACCCGATCCGGTAGCGGCCCGGAGGCGCAAGGCTGCCGCGCCTATACCAGAGCCAGAGGTAGTACATGGCCCCCAGCGGCGGGAGCACGAGTGCCTGAAACAACGCGTAGTACGGGTAGAGCACCATCCAGCGCGACCGCACGGACCAATTCGAGAAGAAGCACACGCCCGTGTAGAGGAGCAGGACGAACGGGAGAATCGCCGCCACGTGGCTGGGGTCGAAGAGCTCATTCCACTTCGCCGACCAGAGCAGCCAGACGACGCAGACGGTGTACGCGAACGTGAGCGGGAACCGTAAGGTCTGGTCCGCATTCACGAACGCCATCCGGAAGCTCCCCGACCACCACATCATCCGCTGGCGAAGCCAGGCCCGAAATGTCTCGGGCGCGTCGGTGTAGAAGCGCATGTCGATGTGGCGGACCGCGAGGCGGAAGTGCTTCGCGATCACGCCCGTCTCGATGTCCTCGCCGGGGAACCAGAACGAATGCGCAGAGAGGATCCCGCGAAGCGCCGAGGTGCGGGCGATCATGCACGCGCCGCTCGTCATCCAGGCTCGGTTGTGCCTGCCGAGCATCGACATGTCGTACTCGACGGCCTGCAGCTTCTCGATCAGCGTCTCCCGACGCGAGACCGTGATCTTGACGCTGCAGAGATCCGCGCCGGCGGCCCGGGCCGCCGCAACGGCCCGACCGGGATCCTCGTAGGAGGCGGTGTCCCCGTCGATCCGGATGACGTACTCCGTATTCACGCTGCGGAGCGCGTCGAGGACGATCTGGGGGCACGACACGCGGCCGGTCAGCCGTGAGGCGTGCACGCGCCAGCCCTGCTCGCGGAGGTCGACGACGAACCGCCGCATCTTGGGGCTGTCGACGTTGACGGCCAGCAACGTCTGGTCACGGAACCGTCGCAGGTACTCGCCGTTCCGGAAGTACTTCGGGTCGCCGAAGATCGGGACGATGAGCGTGTAGTCGCTCGATGTCTCCTCGCCCAGGCTGACGACGCTAGCCCAGCGCGAAGCGAGGTTCTGCATGTCCAGCGACACGAGAACTCCGAGAAGAACAAGCGCGCTCCAGGTCAACTACTCACGAACGCGGCGGCGCAGGCCGGGGAAGCCCTCCGCTGCGGCGAGGCCGAACACGAGCGCGACGAGAATGAAGACCACCGCGACCCAGAGCGTCGTCCCGAACGTGGTGACGACTCCCAAGAGCGAGGCGGCTGCGAATCCTGCGCGAAGTGCCATGCTGTCTCCTGAACTTTCGATTTTTCCGCAGGGACTTCCGCAGGACCTGCTGCTACATCGACAGCGGCTGGGAGGCCTGTGTCCCTCGAACAGGCCAACCCGTCACGGATCGAGCTCGCGGCGGCGCAAATCGCTCCGTTGAGGGATAGAACGACGCCGCTCTGAGCGCCGATTACTGCTCGTAACCGACATGGGCGGTGCGGCCCCGCCGGTTAGCAGGCAACGGAGGATCGCGGCGTGGCGCATAAGCACCGTCCATACAACCGAAACCAGCAGGCGACCCTCCCCGACGACGCGAAGGGAGGTGAACTCGTGCTCAAGCTTTTCGCCTTTACGCAGGCGTTCGCCGCAGATCGGATCGACGCTCTTCGCCGCCGCGAAGACGGTCAGACCATGGCTGAGTACGGCGTCGTTCTCGCCGTCATCACACTCGCGGTGGTCGCGGCGATCTCGCTTCTGTCCGACAACGTTCGGTCGGCGCTCGAGAGCGTGGCAAACATCCTTCCGTGATGTTCCGTGACTTGTATACGAACCTGTCCGCCCGCGAGCAGCGGGCCCTGAAATGGAGCGCGGCCGCCACGGCGGCCGCGCTCTGGCTTTCTACGGCCTGGACGGACCCGTGGCTGCTTCTCGCGGTTCCGCTCTCGGCGGCCGGCTTCTTCGCCTACCGGGCGCACTACAAGAACCAGCCCGAAGAAGAAGACGACTTCGATCTCTACTAGCGGCTAGATCAGCCGAGCGACCTTCTCGAGGTCGCGCACGAGTTCGCGGTACTCGCGATCTCGTGCGTCGTCATCCGCGCGCAGGATCGAGCTCGGATGCACCGTCGCGATCACGTTCTCCGCAAGCTCGGACTCGACGAGCTCGCCTCGCTGCCGTGACACGCGAAAGTCGCGGCCGAGCAGCGCCTGCGCCGCGGTCGCGCCGAGGCAGACGAGCACGCGCGGCTGGACGACTTCGAGCTCGGCCTCGAGCCAGGGCCTGCAGGCAGCGATCTCCGACCAGTTCGGCTTCTGGTGGATCCGCCGCTTGCCGCGTGCCTGCCACTTGAAGTGCTTGACGACGTTGGTCACGTAAACCTGTGAACGATCGATGCCCGCGTCCTCGAGCGCCTTGTCGAAGAGCTTTCCGGCCGGGCCCACGAACGGCTTGCCCTGCAGGTCCTCCTGGTCGCCGGGCTGCTCGCCGACGAAGACGACTTCTGCCTTCGAGGTTCCCTCCCCGAAGACGGTCTGCGTCCCGGTCTCGTGCAGCGGACAGGCCGTGCAGCCGGCGGCAGCCTCCCGCAGCTTGGGCAGGCTCAGCTTCTCCGGGACGAGCGCCGCCGCGGTCTCGTCGAGCGAGAGCTGTCGAGGCACGACCTGCCTCTACCCGACGCTAAGCTCGTAGAACCTCACGCGCGGCGCCGTGGCCGAGAGGTTAGGCAGGGGCCTGCAAAGCCCCGTACAGCGGTTCGAATCCGCTCGGCGCCTCTCTCCGTTTTCGCGCTCGCTGTTACAAACTTCTTACCGGCGCGATACCTAGCTGTTACAGAGGCGGCGGAGAATCGAACGCGGCATGAGGGCAAGGGACCGGAGCCGCTACGGATGGGCCGCCATGGTTGCGGGTCTCGGCGCGGCGCTGATTCTGGTCGTGTCCGCCGGTGCGGCCCGAACGGCCGCCGGCGACCCGTCGTTCGTTCCAGGCCCCGCGTTCGACGCGGGTTACGGGCCGGCCGGGGCGGTCGTTTCCGACTTCAATCGCGACCAGAAACCTGATCTCGCCGTCGCCAACTGCATCGATTACTACGACTCCGACGGAGAAGAGGAGATCGGCAGCAAGGTCGAGATCCTCCTCGGCGACGGGAACGGCGGCGCTCGTCCGGGGGCGCCGCCCCCGTTGCCCAACGGGGCGATCATGTGCTCGCTGGCAGCCGCCGACCTGAACGGCGACGGTGCACCCGATCTGGCAATCGTCGACTCGGACGCGAAGGACATCCTGATCCTGCTCGGCGACGGCACCGGCCAGTTCGTGCCCGCCGGCGGCTCGCCGATTCAAGCGGGCGGCGTTCCGACGAGCGTGGTCGCGGCTGACGTGAATGCAGACGGACGGCCCGACCTTGTCGCGCCCGTGGCGAGCGCGAGCGGGCGCATCTCCGGGATCGCCATCCTGCTCGGGGACGGCGCCGGCGGCTTCGCCCAAGCGCCCGGCTCGCCGATCTCGATTCTCGCCGGCAACGCCTTCTCGGTCGCAGCCGCCGACCTCGACGGCGACGGCAAGCCGGATCTCGCCGTCGCGAACACGGCTCGGAACGAGATCTCGGTGCTACGCGGCGACGGCACGGGCGGCTTCGGAGCCCCGGTCACCGTTGGCTCGGCACGGCGCCCGGGCAAGATCGCGGTCGGCGACTTCGACGGCAACGGGAAGCCCGATCTCGCGACGCTCCTGGAGTACGGCGCTGCGATCCTGCTCGGCGACGGTACCGGGAGCTTCCACGCTGCTCCCAGCTCCCCACTGAAGCTCGATGGTTCGGACCTGGCGCCCGTCGACCTGAACGGCGACGGGAAGTCCGATCTCGTCACACCCAGCGGCGAGGACGGGGTCTCGGTTCGCCTCGCGTCCGGCGACGGCAGGTTCCGCACCGTTGAGTTCTCGCCGTTCGCGACCGACTACACGCTTCGGATTGCGACTGCCGACTTCAACGGCGACGGCCGGCCCGACATCGCCGCTCTCAGTGGCGACGGGCTCTCCTGGCCGGTCGGGCCGAACCGGAGCTCGGTGCTCCTGCAGACCGACTCGGCGCCCATGGCAAAGCCTGGACACGCGCACCGACGAGACCGGATCTTCCGCACGCGCAAGGCGATCACGGGCTTCGCGGCCGACGGCACCCACGCGGCCGTCTGCACCGGGAACCATCCAGTCGTCTGGACTCCCGGAGGCTCGACTGTCACCTTCAAGAAACGTGAATACAGCTACGGCTGTTACTCCGATCTGGCCGTTGGCGGTCGCAATTTGGCCTGGATCGAGACAACAGGCTGCGGCAACACCGAATGCACGGACGTCGCCTTCGTGGCGAAGCTCTCCGGCGGGCGCAGCAAGGCGGTCGACGGCCAGCAGAACGACTGCGGCGCCGGTCCCTGCTTCCCGACTGGCACCTGGATCACGCAGCTCATGGGTGGCGGGTCGCTGATCGCCTGGAACGACTGGGTCGTCGATTGCACTGCGAAGTGCGACGAGGGGCAGGAGGCGTTCGCGCGCTACGGCGTGAGGCACCAGACGCTGCGGCGCTATTACGGCGGCCGCATGGCTCACGTGGGCGAAGAGCGTGCCGCGCACCCGCTGCTCGCGGTCGGCGGCGGGCGCATGGCAGTCCGGGTCGGCGGCAGGCTCGACGTTCTGAAGCCGAGCGGCGCGCGGGTCTACGCCGTCGCCGCGCCCGAGGTGCAGAGCGTGGCCCTGTCTCAGACCGAGCTCGGAATCGCGGGCCGGTCCGCGCTCGGCGTCTACAACCCCGCAAACGGGCATCTGAGAAAGTCGATCGCGCTGGGCCCGAACGCCTCGCTCCAGCTCGCGGGAATCAACTCGCGCCTCGCGCTCCTGCGCGGCTCGCACTCGCTCGAGCTCGTTCGGCTGAGCGACGGCGCAATCGTCTCGCTCCCGCTCGCGTCGAAAGTGGCGCAGCGCCTCGTGGGCGCGCAGCTGACTGCGGCGGGACTGTTCTACGCCTACAACACGCGGAGATCCGGAGGCCGGGTCGTCTTCGAGCCACTCTCGAAGCTGCTCGCGCGCTTCTGACCATGAAGAGCCTGCTCGTGCTCGCCCCGTTGGCCGTCGCACTGGTGCTCGGAGCTACGGCGTCTGCGAAGACCGCGCCGGTGCCGTCGTTCGCCGCCGCCAAGCGGTACGCGGTGCCGCCGGCGGACAACTGCGGCAGCTGCGCCCACTCGACCGCGATCGGCGACCTCGACGGCGACGGCAGGCCCGACGTTCTGACCGTCAACGACGACGAGACGATCTCGGTCTTCATCGGCAAGCCCGACGGCACGCTGGGCTCGAGGCGCGATTACCTCACGTCGGGCGACCCTGCCGGAGCGGCGATCGCCGATCTGAACGGGGACGGGCACGCCGATGTGGCAGTTGCCGACCGCGGCGGCTTCGCGACGGTGTTCCTCAACAGGGGCGACGGCACACTTGCAGCGAAACAGGACTACGCCGGCGGTGCGGGCCCGGCATCGATCGCCACCGGCGACATCGACGGCAACGACTCGCCCGATCTCGTGGTCACGAACTCAAGCTCCATCTCGGTCCTCCGAAACAACGGGGACGGCACCTTTCATGCCATGGAGGAATATCCGGTCGATAAGGGTAGCCCGGTCTCGGTCGCGCTCGGGGACCTCAACGGCGACGGGAAAGCGGATGTGGTGACCGGCGACGGCGACCGGGACGTGTCCGTGTTCCTCAACCACGGCGACGGCACTTTTCAGACCGCTCGGGACTACGACGCCTCCGGCGCCGTCTCCGTCGCGCTCGGTGACCTGAACGGGGACGGCGAGCTCGATATTGCGACGGCACGGTGCGGCTGCGGAGTCGCCGTGCTTCTGAACGCAGGCGACGGCACCTTGCGGAGAAGGCGGCTCTACGCGGTTCGCGGCACATTCAGCAGCGCCGCGGATCCGCAGTCGATCGCGATCGCCGACTTGAACGGTGATCACAGAGCCGACCTCGTGACCGCGAATTCCGACGAGCACATGTCGCTGCTCTTGAACAACGGAGGCGGCCGGTTCCCCACGACGACTGACGTGGGGACCGGCAAGTGCGGCGACGTCTACAGAAGCGACCGCGAACTCGCGACCGGCGACCTCAACGGTGACGGGAGACCGGACCTGGCCGTCGCCTCGAACGGGGGACTCTGCGTGGCCCTTGCCAAGCCGGGGCTGTGCAACGTCCAGGACGTGCAGGGGCTCAAGGTGGCAGAGGCAAGAGCGCTTCTCGCCCGCGCACATTGTCGCGTCGGCGCGATTCGTCGCGCCCGATCCCTGCTCGTCGAGCGAGGCGAGGTGAGCGGGCAGCGGCCAGGGTTCGGACGGGTGGTGCGCGCAGGGACGAAGGTTGACCTCGTCGTCAGCCGCGGCCGGCGCTGACGCTCAAGGCCAGACGGTGTAGGCGAGGACGAGGTTCGCGTTTCCGACGCCTGGCGCCCTGACGATCTGCAGAACGGCGACGTTTCCCTCGGTCGTCGAGACGCAGACCAACCTCCGCGCGACGTCCGAGACGAGCTCGGTTGTGTCGCTCCTTGCGCGGAGAGCGGCTACACACCGGCTCTTCGTGGGACGCGCATCGACCGGGGCGAACGATGAAGTGCCCGTGTCGCGAAGCGTCGGGGTCGTCTCCGGGCCGAAGGTCACGTCCGCGTTGGCCGGTTGGCCCACCTGGCCGCCCTCGAGGTCGGCGGAGTCGCCGCGGCGCATGGAGAGCCGCCCGCTGGAACCTTTAGCGCCCCGAGAAACGTCGATGGTTACGCTCGACGATGCCGGGTTGACGCTCTTGTCGCTGCCGTCCTGAGTCTTGAAGAGCGCAACCGCTCCGACGACCGCCGTGATCAGCGCGGCAAGGCCCGTGAGGATTCCGGGCAGCGTCGTCCAGAACGCGAGAAAACCGCCCTTCCGGTTCTTATCCTCAGGCATCGACCCATCGTAGACCCGTCATCCGTCAGACTTCGACGCGATGGCCGACCCCGTTTCCTGGCTGATGATCACGCCCGGCTGGAAGGTGCTCGCCTCGGACGGGAGCGAGGTCGGCGAGGTGGACGAGGTCGTCGGCGACTCGAGCGTCGACATCTTCAACGGGCTCGCGATCGCCACGAGCGCGTTCGGCAAGCCGCGCTACGTCCCGGCCGAGCGGGTCGACGAGATCGCCGAGGGCGTCGTGCGGCTGAACCTGACGCCGGACCAGGTCGAGCAGCTTGACGAGTACCTCGAGCCGGCGACGAGCGCCGAGATCGACGCCGACAGCAAGGGCGGCCTCGCCGAGTCGGTCGGCGCCGAGGCGCGCGAGCTCGAGGGCAAGGTCTTCGCTCCGACCCAGAAGCAGGAGCACTCCATGAACATCTGGCGTCGGATCGCCTTCTTCTTCCGGCGGCTCTTCCGCCGCTAGGCGGGCCGGTCGGCGACGACGACCAACCTCGTGTCAGCGGTGAGGCCGGGTGTGCGCACGTTCTCGAACCCGGCCTCCTCCAGCCAGCTCCGCAGCTCGGGGACGGTGAAGAACCGAACCGAGAACTGCGCCTTCCGGGCGCGGCCGTCGCGCATCACGAGCCGGTCGGTCGAGAAGCGCGCGCGTTCCGGGTCGAGCGTCCAGCGGTCGATCATGACGTCGCCGTCGCGTTCGCCGACGACGTGGATCGGTTTGGCGTTGAGCATGATCCGTGTGATGTTCTGCGTCTCGAGCACCAGCCGGCCGCCGGGCTTGAGCGCGTCGCGGAACCCGCGGAGGACTGCCTTGTTCTCCTCGTCCGAGAAGTAGCCGAAGCTCGTGAACCAGTTGAGGACGCCGTCGAACCGGTTGTGCCACGGGAGCTCACGCATGTCGCCGTGGACGTACTCAGCCTCGACTCCACGGGCTGTGGCGTCTTCGCGGGCCCGCTCGAGGAAGAGCTCGGTCGAGTCGAGACCGGTCACGCGGTAGCCGCGGTCGGCCAGCGGGTTCGCGATGCGGCCGTGGCCGCAGGGACAGTCGAGGATCTCGGCGCCCGGCTCGAGCTCGAACAACTCGACGACGCGCTCGACCTCACCCGAAGTGCTCTCGGCGAGGAACGGCTCGTAGAAGTAGAGGTAGTCGTCATCGAAGACGCCCTCGAAGTCGAACTCGCTCATCCGAAGATGTCCATGAGCATGTGCACCTCGCCGACGCGTTCGAAGCCGAGCTTCTCGAGGATCGGGCGCGACATCGAGCCACCCTGCGTGATCAGCGCCGGTGTGCCGCGGGCGACCGCGTCGTCCCAGCGCGCTCGGTTCAGCGCCCGGTAGGCGCCACGGCCGCGGGCACGGGGGAGGGTCGCGCCTCCGTAGAGCAGGAGGCCGTGCTCCGTTGGCGCGGATGTGCCGGCGCACACGATCTCGCCGTCGAGCCAGACGGCATGCGTGGTGTTCGGCGTGATGCGGTAGCGCTCGGGGAGCATCGCGCGCGACTCGGCGATGTCCTCCTCGGGTGCCTCGAAGGCCTCCCACTGGACGGCGTTCGCGGCGGTGTACTCCTCGAAATTCTCGACGGCGCGCGCGGTGAGGCCCTCCGCGATCGGCGGAGGCTCCTGCGTCAGTACGAGCGCGACAGCGTACGGCTCCTTGTCGCGGGCCAGCCCGCGCTCGAGCAGCGCGTCGACGAGGCCCGCAGGGGCCGAGCTGCCGACCTCCCACTGCGTCTGCGTGCGGCCGCGCTCGGTCAGCGCCGCGCGCACCTCGGCAATCACGGCGTCGATCTCCTCGAGCGGAAACCGCTGCCGCTGGACGGTGTTCCACTTCTTCCCGGTGCCGATGCAGAGCGTGTAGCGGCCGGTGTCGATCCGCTCGTCACCCTCGGCGAGCGGGCCGAAGGAGTTCGGGTACTCGGCAACCTCGCGCAACACGGGCGCAACCTATCGCGCGCTGTTGCAGGTGTCGTGCTCGGCACGAAACCTCGCTTCGGCTCAGAGCTCCCCGGCGGCGCCAGGGTCGATCTCGTCGTCAGCCTCGGGCGGAAACGCTAACCCAGCCTTGATCCTTTCGTAACGAGCGGGGATTAGGTTCGAGGGCGATGAGAGGCGCTCTTCTCCTCGCCGGCCTCGGAGCTGCACTGCTCGTCGGCGCCGGCTCCGCCGGGACCTCGCCGCCCACGCCGAAGGGTCTGGTGCTCTGGAACACGCTGGGCAGCCCGTACGAGGTGACGCACAGCGCCTTCGGGCCGAACCTCAAGCTCTTCAACTGCCGGGCAAAGCGGGCGCCGCACTTTGGGCCGCGCTGCTCGATCGACGTCCCCGGGAAGCTCGCCTTCGTCGACGGGCTCTCGAGCAAGGCGGCGACCGTCGGCGGCGGGCCGTATTTCCCGGCCGCACGCGTCCACACCGCGGAGCTCCGGAAGTCGATCCTGAACCCCGAGCACGGGGCGATCGAGGCCTGGTACTGGCAGAAGAAGGACCCGGAGCCGTTCAAAGACAACCCGCACCGGATCTTCGCGGGCGGCTACAACCTCGGCGGGGCCGGCGATGTGAACCTGCAGGTGCAGGACCGCGTGGACTCGGGCGATCCGCGGCTGCTGTTCTCGATCTTCTTCGGCCGGAACAAGGCGCGCCCGACGATCATCTGGGCGCGGTCGATCGAAGACCACCGCATCGGGTATCCGATCACGAAGTTCACGGGTCAGTGGATCCACGTCGCAGCCGCGTGGGACCGAAGAGGCATCGAAGGCAGCACGGACACCGTCCGGATGTACGTGAACGGTCAAGTCGTCGCGATCTCGCACAAGCGGAACTGGGGACGCGTCACCTGCGGGATGCGCAAGGTTCGCTGCTGGGACGACGTCGTCGGCTGCAACGACACGTGCGCGGGAACCTTCGCCGTCGACGACCTGAGGATCTGGAACTACGCGAAGACGGACTTCAACTAGGCCTTCGTCAGCTCGATGCCGTGGTCGGCGAGGTCCTCGACGCCGCCGTCTGCGACATGGAGCACCTCTTCGACTCCGGCTCGCTCGAGGAGCGAGGCTGCGAGCGAGCTGCGGTTGCCGGCCGAGCACGCCACCGCGAGCGGCTTGTCGGCCTCGCGGATCTCCCTGGGCAGGCCGTTGTGCAGGTCGTGGTACGGGACGTGGAGCGAGTCCTCGACGTGGCCTTCCTCCCACTCGTCGTCCTCCCGGACGTCGAGGAGCACGGCGTCGCCCGCCCAGAGCCGCTCGGCGAGGCCCTTGACGTCGAGGGCCGGGGTCGAGTGGGTCTCCAGGTGCTCGGTGCGCCAGGCGCCGATTCCGCCGGCCACGTAGCCGCAGAGCTTCCAGAAACCGACCGCTTCGAGGAGCCGGCCGAGGCGCCGAGCGTCCTCGTCGCTCCCAGCCATCAGGACGACCTGGCTCTCCGGGTCGACGACCCACGCGGCCCTCGTGCCGACGCCGGTGTGCGTCATCGTCACGTTGAGGGCGTTGGGCAGATGCGCGGCGTCGAACTCGAGCGGGTCACGGCCGTCGATCAGGGTCGCGCCGTTCTCGAGGAACTCGAGCGCGCGCTTCGGCGCGAGCGGGTCGAGGGTGATCGCTTCGGTGATCAGCGGGCCGCGGTTGAGCCCGACGATCCGCTCGAAGTTCGGCGGCTGCGGCTCGAGCTGGTCGGTGAGGCGTTTGACGAACTCGTCCTCGTCGAGGCTCAGCAGCTCGTTCGTGCTGCGCTCGAAGCCGATCGTCGAGGACGGCTTCTCGCTCATCCCGGAGCCGCCGCAGAGGGAGCCGCCGATGTGGCCGGGCCAGACCTCGGTGACATCGTCGAGCTCGAGCAGACGGCGCGTGGAGCGGAAGAGGCCGTGCGCGCCTTCCTCGGGGTCGAGCGCGAGGTCGGGACGGCCGACATCGCCGACGAAGAGCGAGTCGCCCGTGAGGACCAGCCACGGCCGCTCGGCGCGGCTCTTGTCCGCGACCAGGTAGGCCAGGTGTTCGGGCCGGTGGCCCGGAGTCGCGAGCGCAGTGATCTGCGTATCGCCGAGCTCGAACGTCTCACCGTCGGCGAGCGTGGCCACGGTCGCTCCGGTGGCTGTCAGCAGGCGCCCGCGTCCGGAGAGGTGGTCGGCGTGATCGTGCGTCTCGAGCACGTGGGTTATCGCGAGCTCTTGGTCGGCCGCGAGCGCGAGGTAGTCCTCGATCTGCCATTTTGGGTCGACGATCACCGCCTCGCTGCCGTCTGCGATCAGGTACGACGCGCAGCCCAGGTCCTCGTTGAGGACTTGCCGGAACA
>Ga0307277_10000854_pt1 | contig 11718 bp, 10 predicted proteins | sample ER_DNA_116_FD_194473 | JGI IMG/M metagenome (GOLD analysis project Ga0307277, IMG submission 194473) | Bulk soil microbial communities from the East River watershed near Crested Butte, Colorado, United States - ER_DNA_116 | ecosystem: Environmental > Terrestrial > Soil > Floodplain | place...
GAACTGACCTAAAGCCTCTAGTCGCCGCGCTCGCGGCGGCGTCGGGCTCGTCGATTCACGTAGTAGCCCAGCACGAGACCGGCGAGCACAAGGAGGATGGTGAGCGCGGCGCCGCGTCGGTGCAGGACACGGCGACCACCAGGATTGCCGCCGGGACCCAGGCCCAGTGGACGTGGAAACCTTTCGGGGTCACGTCCCGCGGATCAAAGCGCTAGCTCAGCCATTGTCCTCAGGGAGGTGGCGTCGCGAGTCGCAACGAGCAGCGTCGTCGCTCCCGACTCGCGCCACGCGTCGAGGCGGTCGCGGATGCGCTCCGAGGGTCCCACGAGCGAGACGTCGTCGATCAGCGCATCAGAAACTGCGGCAATCGCCTCCCGCTGCTTCCCGTCGAGATACAGCTCCTGGATCCGCTCGGCCTCGGCCTCATAGCCGTACCGACAAAAGAGTGCGTTGTAGAAGTTCGCTCCGCGCGCCCCCATCCCGCCGATGTAGAGCGCCAGCATTGGCCGCATCATGTCGCGCGCCGCGTCGAGGTCATCCGAGACGATGACGTTCACGGAAGGAGCGATGTCGAACCCAGCGCGTGGCTCGTATGCGAACGCATCGCGTGCGCGCTCGGGCGAGAAGTAGATCGGCAGCCACCCGTCGGCGATCTCGAAGGCGGTGCGCACGTTCTTCGGGCTGAGCGCTGCGAGGTAGATCGGAATCGACTCGCGTAGCGGCCTCACGAGCAACTTCAAGGGCTTGCCTAGGCCGGTGGCGTCGTCCCCGGAGTACGGGATGTCGTACTGGTCGCCGTGGAACTCGAGCGCCTCGCGCCGCAGCGCCGCGCGAACGATCTCGACGTATTCGCGCGTCCTCGTGATCGGCTTCCCCCATGGTTGCCCGTGCCAGCCTTCGACGACCTGCGGCCCGGATGTGCCGAGCCCGAGGAGGAAACGTCCGCCTGACATGAGATCGAGCGTCGCCGCCGTCATCGCCGTGTTCGCCGGCGTCCGTCCCGGGATCTGCATGATCGCCGAGCCGATCTTGATCGTCGACGTCGTCGCCGCGAGCCAGGTGAGCACCGTGACGGCGTCCGTCCCCCACGCTTCCGCCGCCCACGCGGAGTCGTAGCCGAGCCGTTCCGCCTCTTGGGCGAGCTCGATCAGCTCCAGCGGATTCGTCCCTGGAGGCGCATAGCCCATGTAGAAGCCGAGGCGCACGACCTGCGATGCTAAACGGATGCCGGTGAATCGCCGCATCACCCTGGCCGCGCGGCCGGTCGGTGTCCCGCAGGGCTCGGATTTCGCACTCGACGAGGTCGAGGTCGGCTCTCCCCAGGTTGGAGAGGCGCTCGTCCGCATTCTGTGGGCCTCGGTCGATCCCTACCAGCGCGGACGAATGAGTGAAGCGCGTTCGTACGCCAAGTCACTGGAGCTCGGAGACGTGATCACGTCGGTGAACCTCGGGGAGGTCGTGGAGAGCAAGGACCCCCGTTTCAGCCCGGGTGACCTCGTGGTCGGACAGCTCGGCTGGCAGGAATACGCGACCGCCCGCGCCGGGACGCTCCGCATCGTCCCGCCGATACTCGACCCGCCCACGCTCGCTCTGCACGCCGTGGGCCTGACGGGATTCACTGCGTACTTCGGACTGTTCGACATCGGCAAGCCGCGACCCGGCGACACGGTCGTCGTTTCCGCCGCCGCGGGTGCGGTAGGACAGATCGCCGGGCAACTGGCGAAGCTTGCGGGTTGCCGCACGGTCGGCATCGCGAGCGGCCCGGAGAAGGTGCGCGATCTGACGGAGCTCTACGGCTACGACGTGGCGATCGATTACAAGAGCGAAGACGTCGCAGAGGCGCTGCGCAACGAACGTGTCGACGTGTACTTCGACAACGTCGGCGGCGAGATCTCACAGGCCGTGCAGAGGCGACTGAACCTCGGGGCACGGATCGTAATCTGCGGGCAAGTCGCGCTGTACAACGCCCAAAAGCCGGAGCCGACCTTCCATCCGGGTCTGCTGGTCGTGTTCCGCGCGCGGATGGAGGGCTTCCTCGTCTTCGATTACGCGCACCGCTACGACGAAGCCGCCGCCAGGCTCCTGCAGTGGGTGGCAAACGGAGACATCCATTGGCGCGAGGACGTCACGGAAGGCCTGGAGAACGCCCCTCGAGCATTCATCGGGATGCTCAACGGCGAGAACCAGGGCAAGGCTCTCGTGAAGGTCGCCGATCGCGCGTGAGACGGACGCGAAACCGACCTGTCCGAGGGACAGTCCCTCGGACCTGTCCTAGGCAGCGCTGACCAAAGGACGGTCCTTCGGACCTGTCCTGCTACTGGTTCCGCAAGGGCGTGACGGCAAAGGCTGGGGTCAGACCCTTGCTGTTCGGGACGTGACCGCAAGGGCTGGGGTCAGACCCTTGCTGTTCGAGACCTGACGGAACAACGCTGGGGTCACGCCACGTGTGCACGACCGGCGAAACTTCGCGGCGCTAGCCGACGTCCTCGATGATCTCGACGAGCTCGTCCAGCCGGTAACCCTGGCGGCGGGCAAAGTCGACGAGCTCTTTCGCCCGCGCGACGACGGCCCCACGCTCGGGCGTGCCGGCAACAGAAACCCCTCGGCCTCGTCGGAACTCGAGCAGGCCGTCATCGCGCAGGATCCGAAGCGCCCGCAGCACGGTGTTCGTATTGACGCCGAGGATCGCGGCAAGGTCCTTCGCCGGCGGCAGTCGCTCGCCGCGTTTCGCCTCGCCCTCGGCGATCGCGCGACGAATCTCTCCGGCGACCTGCTCATAGAGATCGGTGGGATCGGCCTTGTCTACCTTGACATCCAATATGGAGCTATTCATAGTAGCGCCATAGTGTCAGGAGTGCAGGAGTGACCGTCACCGCTCCTCCCGAAGCTCCGCGCCCAGTGTTCGTCGAGGAGCCTCTAGAAGTCGACGCGCAAGAGGCGCTGATCGAAGAGGCGCTGATCGAAGAGGCGCGCAGGCGCGCGCGCCGTCGACGGCTGCGCTACGCGGCATGCTCGCTCGCCGCGAGTGCGGTCGCCGTCGCCGTCGCTGTGTTCGCATCCGGTCACGGGGGACGGGGCGATGCCGGGCGCAGTGCGGAGAGTGGGTCAGCGGCTCCGGTCTCGGAGCCTCGCGGCATCGTTCGCTCCAACGGGCCCCTGACGATCATCGGCGGCGCGGGGATCTCGACCATCGGGCGAGGCGGGCGCCTAGCCCCGCTGCTCAGCTGTCGCCCGAGCCGTGGCTGCTACGACCTCGAGAGCATCGCCTGGTCGCCGGACGGCCGGCGGCTTGCCTTCAGCGTGACGACGGTCGGCGCGGTGAGCGCCTACAACGGCCTTCACGTCTATGACACTGCGACGGGTCGCGACCGGCAGTTCAGCTTCCCGGACGGATTTTCACTGGCCTGGTCGCCGGACGGTTCGCGGATCGCGTACGTTGAGTCGAGTCACTTCTCGTTTCCGTGGGGGTCGATCTTCGTAGTCGACGCCGACGGATCGCACCGCCGCTTGGTGGAGACGGGGACGAGCGGCGCTGACATGTCGCCTTCGTGGTCACCGGAGGGCAAGCGCCTCGTCTTCGCAACCACCGCCAATCCATACGTCGAGAGGCTCATGGGCGTCTCCGTCTCGATTGTCGACGTTGACGGCTCCCACCGGAGGCTGCTCGTCGACCACGCGAGCGCGCCCGCGTGGTCCCCGGACGGCAGCAGGATCGCGTACCACGCCGGCTGCGGCGGCATCAAGCTCATCACTCCGGCGGGCGCCGACGCCACCCCCGAGTCGCCAACGTTCGGATGTCGCGGGTCGACGTTGGTTCGTCGCGGCAGGCCGGTCTGGTCGCCCGACAATCGCAAGCTCGCGGTCGCGAACGCCCTCGGCGTCTTCGTGATCGACCTGCGCACCACCCGAATAACGGAACTCGTGACGCCCTTCGGATCCCGCGAAACCGGACTCGGAATATTCAAGACGGCTCAGCCGAGCTGGCGCGCGGCCCCGTGACCCGGAAGGGCCCGCTCCCGACCGCACGTGCGGTCGCCGCCGTCGCGGCGGTTGCCCTTGCGACCTCGCCTCCGGCAGGCACCTCCGGCACGCGTGGCCCGGCGTCGCTTTTCGACTACGACCGCTCGGCACCCCTCGAGGTCGCGTGGGGCAGAACCGCCGTTTCGCACGACATCGCGCACCGGGACCTGAAGTTCACCGCAGCGAAGCGTGCACGGGTCGCAGCCTATTTCGTGCATCCCCTGGCCGGCGCGCCGTGGCCGCTCGTAATCTGGACGCCGGGCCGTGGCGGAGACCGCAAAGAGGAACTCGACGATGCGGACGCACTCGCGCGCAACGGCGTTGCGTCGCTCCTCGTCGATCCCCCGGCCCCAGAGGTCGTCAACTGCGACGCGGCGAAGGATCTGGCGATCTTCACGCGCTACGTCGTCGGACGACGCCGCGCCGTCGACCTCGCCCAGACCCTACCCAACGTGGATGGCAAGCGCATCGCCGCAGCCGGCTTCAGCTACGGGGCTTCCGTGACCGCGGTGCTGGCAGGGGTCGAGCACCGGATCCGCGCGTTTGCGCTCAAGTCGGGGCGCGCCCATCACACTGGGTTTATGCGACTCGCCTGTCCGCAGCTCGGCCAGAAGAAGCTCGATGCGTACGTCGAGAAGCTCTCAGCCATCGACCCGATGATCTGGGTGCCGAAGGCGACGGGTCCTGCCTTCCTCATTCAGGACGGTACGCACGACCCCTGGAACCCGAGAGCCGACGTGCTCGCCCTCTACCGGGCGGCACACGGACCGAAGGAGCTGCGTCTCTACGCAGCAGACCACCCCCTAAACGCGGCCGCGACCGCATACCGCGCCCGGTGGCTGCTACGCCAACTTCGCCGATAGCGTGCGGTCGATCTCGGAACGCAGCGACCGCCGCACCCTCGCCGTGTTCAGTTAGCCATCGCCTCTTCCCGCACACTCGCGCATGGAAGCGTCCTGTTACTTGGCCGCTGAGCGGAGCACCTGCGTGCAGCGCGCGCTCGCGAGTTGCGTTCCTTCCGCGTCCCGCAGATCCGCCGCGCAGAACACCACTCGCTTCGTCCGCTGCACGACTCGACCCTCCGCCCGTAGCGTCCCTGGACGGGTTGGACGGAAGAACTCCGCGTGCAGGTCAGCCGTGAGGAACGTCTCCCCGGCGTCGAGCACGGAGTGGCACGCACCGCCCATCGCCGTGTCCAGGATCGTTGTCACGAGCCCGCCGTGGACGATCGGTCCCGACGAGCCGGGGAAGGAATAGTCGACCGTGGCATCCCACTCGATCACCGAGACACCGTCACCCTGCTCGACACTGCGGTAGCCGAGGGTCACCCAGATGTGCGGCTCACCGGGCGGCGTCTCCGCCCAACTCCGGCGGGGATCTGCCACCTACGTGGTCGGCACGGCGGGCTGCCGCGCGAACTGGTCGCGGAGCGCTGTCTTCCGGAACTTGCCGACCGCCGTCTTCGGGATCTCGGTCACGAACTCGATGCGATCGGGCAGCCACCACTTCGCGAACTGCGGGGCGAGGAACTCTCGCAACTCCTCCGCGGTCGCGGACGCTCCGTCCTTCAGCACGACCGCAGCAAGCGGCCGCTCTGCCCACTTCTCGTCCGGAATGGCGATCACCGCTGCCTCTGCGACCGCGGGATGCGCCATCAAGGCGTTCTCGAGGTCGACGGACGAGATCCACTCCCCGCCCGACTTGATGACGTCCTTCGACCGGTCCTTGATCTGGATGTGGCCACGTGGATCGAACGAGACGATGTCACCCGTCTTGAACCACCCGTCGTCCGTCCAGCGATCTGCGGACTCCGGCGTTTCGTAGTAGGCGGACGCCACCCAAGGCCCGCGGACCTCGAGCTCGCCCATCGTCTCGCCGTCGCGCGGAATCTCGCTGCCGGCGTCGTCGCGCGCCCGCAGCTCGACGAGCGCGAGCGGGAGACCTTGCATCGCCAGGTAATCGAATTTCGTCTCGTCGTCCGCGCTGCCGATCTCCCCCGGCAGCGCCGCCACCGAGGCAACCGGGGACGTCTCCGTCATTCCCCACCCGTGGCAAACCATGAGGTTATGCCGCTCCTTGAAGCCGGCGATCATTGCGCGCGGCGCGGCCGACCCACCCACGAGCATCCCTTTCATGCGCGACAAATCCCACCGGCCCGGATAGGCATCGAGGAGCTGCAGGATCCCAAGCCAGATCGTCGGCACGCCCGCGGTCCAGGTCACGGCCTCCTGGACGAAGTCGTCCAGCAGGCTCTCCGGATCGAGATGCGGGCCCGGGAAGACCAGCTTCGTCCCGACCATCGCCGCGAGGTACGGATAGCCCCAGGCGTTGGCGTGGAACATCGGAACGACCGGAAGCAGCGAATCCTGCTCTGCGATACCGACCCCGAGCGGGTTGGCCGCAGCGACCCCAAGCGTGTGCAGGATCGTCGACCGGTGCGAGTACACGACGCCCTTGGGCATGCCGGTCGTGCCGCTCGTGTAACACATCGCGGCTGCTTCGTTCTCGTCGAGCTCCGGTTCCACCCAGTCATTTGGATCCGCGGAAGCAAGCAGCTCCTCGTACGAGTCCTCGACGACCAGCACATGCTCGATCTGCGTTTGATCGCGGAACTGGTCGACCAGCGGCGCCAGGCTCGCGTCGACGATCAGCGCGCGATCACCTGCGTGGGCGGCGATGTAGCCGATGTCGTTGGGATGGAGGCGGATATTGAGCGTGTGCAGCACGAAGCCGCCGCAGGGAATGCCGAAGTACGCCTCCAGGTGTTGATAGTGGTTCCAGCTCAGCGTCGCGACGCGGTCGCCGCGCTCGAGGCCCAGCTCTCCGAGCGCCACCGCGAGCTGCTTCGCGCGGCGCGTCATGTCCGCATAGGTGTAACGGTGGAACGACTTGTCGGGCATGCGTGTGACGATCTCCTTCTCGCCGAAGTACGCCTCCGCGCGCCGAAGCAAGGTCGGAATCGTCAGCTGGAAGTCCATCATCAGGCCGTCCATCGTTCCTCCTTTTAACGCAGCAGCACGCGTTCGTACACCCGGTCGCGGACCCGATCCGGAAGCCTTTCGACTCCCGAGCGAAGCTTCGCATCCAGGCCAACGAGCTTGCGGGTGCGCGGCCGCTCCATCGTTAGGACCTGCTCGACGACGCGAGCGACCTCGTCTGCCGACGCGCCCTTCGCGCCACGCTTCTGCGCGACTCTGCGGAACGCCGCCATTCGATCCCCATACAGGCCCGCAAGCTCGGCCCCCGCGCCGTTCGCCAATTCATCGGCAACTTCTGCGGACTTGGTCCAGATCGGCGTCTTGATCGTTCCGGGCTGGACGAGGGAAACGTCGACGCCGAACGGTCGCAGCTCCAGACGCCACGTGTCGGCGACGGCCTCGAGCGCGTGCTTCGAAGCCGCATATGGGCCAAGGAACGGGAGCGCGCTCTGTCCTGCGATCGAGCCCATGAAAACGATCCGACCACGCGAGCGGCGCAAGTGCGGAAGAAAAGCCTGCGTTACCGCGACCTGGCCGACGACGTTCACCTCGAACTGCCGGCGCAGCTCCTGCAGCGGAATGAACTCGAGCGGAACGGCGAGCGCGATGCCCGCATTGTTGACGAGACCGTGCAGCTCCTCGACCCGCTCCGCCGCTGCACGCACCTGGTCCTCGTCGGTAACGTCGAGCAAGATCTCTTCCGTTCCCGGTGGTGCGTCCCCTACGCGCCGGACGCCGGCGAAGACACGCCAGCCCGCACCCGCGAGACGCGTTGCGCAGGCCGCGCCGATTCCGGATGACGCCCCTGTGACGAGCGCCGTGCGCGTCATCAGTCGAGCAGCCAGGCCGCGACCTTCGCGCGCAGCTCGCGCGGATAGCCGCCGTGGGCCTGGATCCAGAGCGCCCGCTTGTAGTAGCGATGGAGGACGTGCTCCCACGTGAAGCCGATACCGCCGAGCACCTGGATTGCGCGCTCGCACGCGGCAACGGCAACGTCCCCGGCATAGCTCTTGGCGGCCGCCGCTGCGATCGGCGCCTGCTCGTCGTCCTCGGCGACACACCATGCTGCCCAGTACGCAATCGAGCGTGCTAGCTCCGTGTCCACGTAGGTGTCGGCAAGAGGATGCGACACGGCTTGGTAGACACCGATCGGCCGTCCGAACTGCTCCCGCGTCTTCGCGTGCTCGACGCCGAGCTCGAGCGCGCGGCGGGCGATTCCGGCCGCCTCCAAAGCAAGTGCGGCAAGCTGCTCGTTCTCTGGAGCTGCGGAATCGAAGAACTCGTCGCCGCGGTTCGCCCGCCCTGCCTCCTCGAACACCACCGCCCGGTCGAGAAAGGCGAGCTCGTCGAGCTCGTCCCGTCCCCAACCGCCGTTCGCGAGCACCTCACGCGCTTCGCGCCGCAGCAGATCTTGCTCCTCGGTGAAGGCGAACTGCATCAGCGGGACCTCGGGAGGCCGAGCACCCGCTCGGCGATGATGTTGCGCAGGATCTCGCTCGTCCCCGCCTCGATCGTGTTCCCGCGGCTGCGTTGCTGCTGGTAGCCCCAGTACCCGTCGTCTTCGCCGCCGAGGATCTCCATGGCGAGCTTCGTCAGACGCTGGTTTTGCTCCGACCAGTGCAGCTTCGAGCCGGAGCCCTCCGGGCCCGGGATGCCTGTTTTGATCAGCGTCGTCAGCGAGCGGTAGTTCGTCAGCTTCAACGCCTGCAGCTCGATCCACTCCTGTGCCACGCGGTCCCGGATGATCGGATCATCGGCGGCGCGTTCTTTCGTCAGCGCGATCAGCCTGTTGACCTGGGCATCGAGCGTGCCCGTGAGCGCAAAGCCCAGCGTGCCGCGCTCGTGCAGCAACGTCGTCATCGCCACCTGCCAGCCGCCGCCGACTTCGCCGAGCAAGTTCTCCCGCGGAACCTCGACGTCCGTGAAGAAGATCTCGTTGAACTCGGCTTCGCCCGTGATCTGGCGTAGCGGCCTGACCTCGACCCCCGGGGCATGCATGTCGACGATCACGTACGTCAGACCGGCATGTCGCTGCGACTCCGGGTCGCTGCGGCCGACGAGAATGCAGAAGTCCGCCTGGTGCGCGATCGACGACCACACCTTCTGGCCGTTGACGAGAAAGTGTTCGTCCTTCGGCTCGATCCGCGTGCGCACGGCGGACAGATCAGAGCCGGCGTCCGGCTCGGAGAATCCCTGGCACCAGATCTCTTCGGCGGACAACATCTTGGCGAGGTAGCGCTGTTTCTGCTCCTCGTTGCCGTGCGCCATGATCGTCGGCCCGGCCATCCCGAGCGCGATCACGTTCATGTGATTCGGCGCTCCCGCGCGCGCGAACTCCTCCAGAGCGATCGCCTGGTGGCTGTAAGGCGCACCGCGGCCGCCGTACTCCTCGGGCCACGTCAAGCCGGCGTAGCCCCCGTCGAACATCTTCCGGCTCCACTCCGGGCCGGTCTCGGCCGGGAGGTTCTCTGCAAGCCACGCCCGGACCTGCGCCCGGAAGGCGGCTTCGTCAGGGCTGTCTCGGAGGTTCACACAAGGAATCTAGAACAGAATCACCGAGCGGATGACCTCGCCCGCCTTGAGATCGTCGAAGGCCTGAGCCACGTCCTCGAGCCCGACCTGCTTCGTGACCATCCCGGCGAGATCGATCTTGCCCTCCCGGGCCCATTGGACGAGCTGCGGGAAATCCAGTGCCGGGACGTGGTCGCCGCCGTGCGAGACGACGACTCGGAGACGCCGATCGAAGAGCTGCTGGAGATCGATCGCCGCTGCTGCGCCGGGCTGAGGGAGACCGATGTAGACGAGCGTGCCCGCATGGCCGAGCATCTCGAGGCCCTGGGCGACGGTCTCCGGCCGGCCCACGACGTCGAAGACGAAGTCGAGCTTCTCTCCCGGTCCGCGATGCGTCGCACCGAAGGCCTCGGCCGCAGCAAGCTTCCGTTCCTCGAGGTCGAGCGCGTAGATCTCCGAAGCGCCGGCGAGCCGCGCGCCCTGGACGACCGACAGACCGACGGCGCCGCAGCCGATCACGGCGACGCGCGCTCCCTCCCACACCCCGGCCGTGTTCAAGACAGAGCCGACACCGGTCGCGACGCTGCAACCGATCAGGCACGCCTGCTCCGGCGGCAGCCCGTCGGCGATCGGAATCGCCGCCGCCGAGTGAACGACGGTGCGCGTGGCGAACGTCCCCATTTGCAGGGTCTGCGAAAGGGCGCGCCCGTCCGAGAGATGCAAACGGCCCCTCGCTCCGGGGGGAGTGCGGCAGCGGCGGACGTCGCCACGCACGCACCAGCGGCAGGCGCCGCACGGCGAACGCCACCCGAGTACGACGCGATCTCCCGGCGCAAGCGTCGTGACCCCGGCGCCCACTTCTTCGACGACGCCCGCTCCTTCGTGGCCCAGCAGGACCGGCAACCGGTGCGCCCAGCCGGTCTCGACGACGTGAAGATCGCTGTGGCAGACCCCGCTCGCTTCGATCCGGACGAGCACCTCGCCCTCGCCCGGCGCATCGACCCCGATCTCCTCGAGGTCGAAACGGCCGACCTCGCTCAGGACGACGCCGCGATCCATGCCGCATCGAGATCCCGGGCGACCGTGCCGCCCATCAGCGCGAGGGTCAAGTCCGTTTCGGCGGCCAACTGTTGGAGCACCGCCTCCACACCAGGCTGGCCGCCCACCGCGAGCCCGTAGACGTACGGCCGGCCGAGGAGCACGGCGGTCGCGCCGAGCGCCAACGCCTTGAGGACGTCGGCGCCGCCACGAATCCCACCGTCCATCAGGACGGGCGCGTCGGGGCCGACAGCCGCACGGACCTCGAGCAGCGCATCGAGCGACGCGATCGCTCCGTCGACCTGACGCCCGCCGTGATTCGAGACGACGATGCCATCGACCCCTGCGTCGAGTGCCCGCACTGCGTCCTCGGCGGTGAGCACACCCTTCGCCAGCAGCGGCAGCGAGGTCAGCTCACGGAGCCAGGCGAGGTCCTCCCAGCGCAGAGCGAGGTTCGGGAACATTGCGAGCATCGCCCCTGCTGCTACGAGCGGATCGTCCTCGGGCGGAACGGAAAGGCGGGAGCGAAAGACGGGATCGCTCGTGAATTGCGCAATCCCCTCACCCTGGCGAAACGGCAGATAGGCATTGCGCAGGTCGCGTGGACGCCAACCAAGCGTCAGCGTGTCCAGCGTGACGACGATCGCGGCATACCCGGAGGCCTCGGCCCGGTGCACGAGGCTCTCGACCACCTCCCGGTCGCTGACCCAGTAGAGCTGGAACCACCGGGGCGCGTCGCCCATCGCAGCCGCGATTTCCTCGATCGAGTGCGACGCCGCGCTGGAAAGGATGAACGGGACGCGCAACCCCGCTGCAGCGCGCGCCGGCGCGAGCTCTCCGTCGGGATGGGCGATGCTGAGGACGCCGACCGGCGCGAGGAAGAACGGGAACGGCGACGGCGTTCCCAGCACCTCGACCGAAAGGTCCCGCACCGCGTTGCCCGCCAGCATGCGCGGCCGCAGCCGTCTCCGCTCGAACGCATCTCGATTGGCGCGTACCGTTGCCTCGCTCCCCGCCCCGCCCGCGATGTACCCGAAGGGGCCCGGCTCGAGCCTCTCTGACGCCAGCGCCTCCCATTCGTGGGCGTCGACGGGCCAGGGCGACTCGCCCGTAACGTAAATCTCGTTTTGGAACTGGCTACCGTCGAAATGCATCTGCCGTCCGGGCGGTC
>Ga0307277_10000855_pt1 | contig 11695 bp, 14 predicted proteins | sample ER_DNA_116_FD_194473 | JGI IMG/M metagenome (GOLD analysis project Ga0307277, IMG submission 194473) | Bulk soil microbial communities from the East River watershed near Crested Butte, Colorado, United States - ER_DNA_116 | ecosystem: Environmental > Terrestrial > Soil > Floodplain | place...
GTCGAGCCACTGGCGGACCCGACCCGTCGCCGATCCTGGGAGTGCTGTCATGCGCCGTCTTGCCGTCGCGAGTCTCGCGTTGCCATTCGCGCTGCTGCTCGCCGTGGGGCCCGTTGCCGCCGACACTGGTCCAGGAGGCTCGGGGACGAGCTTCTTCAGTTTCTCGACGACCTGCTCGACCAGCGGCGCCCGACAGGTCTGTACCGACTCGAATCTCAACGCCTTTGCCAGCGAAGGCGGCGATTCGGAGACGTGCCTCGATCTGTTCACCTATTCCGTGTCGAGCAACGGCCGGTTCACCTTCATCTCGGACCAGTTCGGCTGCGCACCAACCGCCAACCTGACCATCGGATCCGACCTGTGCGGCCCACAAGCGACAGTGCTCGGGTTCGACGAACTCCACCGTGTCCGCGCATGACAGCGTCGTCGGTGATGTCGCGAAGACAACCACCCGCTCGACGACCGTCCAGGGCAACTGCACGACCAGGACGACGACCACGGAGACGTCGGCCGAGCTCGCCGGCACGATGACGATCAATGGCACGACCGTCGACGAGCAAGGGTTCCTGGATATCGTGGACCAGAGCTTCACCATCCGCTGCAAGTAGGCCCAGGCGGTCCCGCAGCTAACGATTGAGCCGCGTCCCCACAACGAGGACGCGGCTCAATGAGTGCGGTTCGCCCGGTGGACGGTCGGAGCGAGAAGTGCTCCATCACCAGACTGGGGATGATCGATCTGGCCCGCGATGGGCGAGCAGGATTGTCCGCCCGCAACGGCGGCCCGATCAAGTAGGGCGATCGCCGTAGGACCCTCATCAGGACCATCGTCCGGGTCTGTTACCTGACCCGGCCGCGTCGCCACCGCCCGTCGGGTATCGTCCCCCGCGTGACTGACCCCACACCGCCGATGCCCGGCACGACCGGCCCGATCGGGCGAACGAGGCTCGGGAACCCGACGAACGGCAATGCGCCGCGTCCTCAGGGCGCGTGCCGCGTCCTGATGATCGGGGACCTGATCGGGAAGCCGGGCCGGATCGCCGTCGAGCAGATCCTGCCCGGACTCCGCCAGGAGCGCTCGATCGACTTCGTGACCGCCAACGGCGAGAACGTCGCCGGCGGGATGGGCCTCACGCCGTCGACGGCCGAGGCCCTGCTCGCGGCGGGCGTCGACGTGATCACGTCCGGGAACCACATCTGGGACAAGCGCGAGATCTACCCGTTCCTGGATGCCACCGAGCGGGTCCTGCGGCCCCACAACTACGGCTCCCAGGGCGTTCCGGGCCGCGGCTGGGGCGTGTACCAGGCCCTGGATGGCACCGACATCGCCGTGATCAACCTGCAGGGCCGGACGTACATGCAGCCCATCGACAACCCGTTTACCGACGCCGACGTCCTGCTCGACGAAGCCTCGGAGCCGTTGCCGCCGGTCCGGGTCGTCGACTTCCATTGCGAGCTGACCTCGGAGAAGAACGCGTTCGGGCTCCACCTCGACGGGCGAGTCAGCGCCGTCGTCGGGACCCACACCCACATCGTGACCGGCGACGAACGGATTCTCCCCGGCGGCACGGCCTATCAGACCGATCTCGGGATGACCGGCCCCATCTGGAGCGTGATCGGCTTCGATCCGAGAACCGTCCTGCCCCGGTTCATGAACGCGCTGCCCACGCGGTTCGAGGTGGGCGAGGGACCCGTGATCTTCAACGCGGCCCAGATCGACATCGATCCGGCGACCGGCCGCGCACTGGCCATCGAGCGGATCGCCCGGCTGCTCGAGCTCTGACGTGACGGCGAACCCGGGCACGGGACGGTCGCCCGCGAGACGCCAGGGCCGGCATGCACGGCCCCGGCCCGCCAGCGTCGTCGGGGGAGGGGAGGCGGTCGTCGATCTCCACACCCACACGCTGCGCTCCGACGGTGTCCTCGAGCCGGTCCAGCTGCTGGAAGCGGCCGCAGCCGCGGGGATCCGGACGCTGGCGATCACCGACCACGACACGATGGCCGCCTACCGCGAGCTCGTTGCCGGCGGCTCGACGATCCCGGCATCGCTCGAGCTGATCTCGGGCATCGAGATCAATGCGCTCTCACGCGGAATTCCCCTGGCCGATGGCGAGCTCCACATCCTGGGCTTCGGGATGGATCCCGCGAACGAGCCGTTCGAGGCCGCTCTCGCGACACAGCGAGCGGCGCGAAAGGTGCGGTTCGAGCGGACCGTCGCCCGGCTTCGCGAGCTTGGCCTCGGGATCGACGACGAGATCGCCCACATCGATCTCAGCCGCGACGACGCCCTCGGCCGTCCGACGATCGGTCGGGCGCTGATCGCGGCCGGTCACGCAACGAGTGTCGAGGATGCGTTCCAGCGGCTGATCGGTTGGGGGCAGCCGGCCTTCGTCCAGCGCGAGGGCATGGGCCCACGGGACGCCATCGAGGCGATTCGAGCGGCCGGCGGGGTGCCGGTGCTCGCCCATTTCTCCGAGGCGCCGGACCAGGTGCCCCTCCTGCGCGAGCTCAGGGAGATGGGCCTCGCCGGCCTCGAGGTGTACTACATCTCGTTCCGGCCTGACACCGTCGAGGCGGTGGCTGGGGTGGCAGGCCGGCTGCGCCTCCTCGCGACGGGCGGTTCCGACTATCACGGCGACACGGTCACGTATGCCGAGGCCCACGCGGCGCTCCACGTTCCGCCCGACGTCGCCGAGACGCTCCGAAGCAGGATCGACCGTGCCCCGGATCTTTCCCGGTAGCCCCGGGCTCCTGTTTGAGTTCGAGCTCTCGTCCAGGGTCCCGTCGCGGGCCTGGCTCCGGACCCGACCACCGCGCGATGTCGATGTCGCCGATCTGATCCGGACGAGCTACCGATCCTCCACGGGCAAGGGGTTCGTCGGGCTCGGCTTGCTGCTCGGGATCCCGCTGCTCGTCATCGGCCTCATTGCGATGGCCACCGATCCCTGGCACATCGTCACGGCCGCGCTCGGCGGGTCATTCGCCGCGGTCCTCGTCATCCTCCCGGCCGTGCCGGCGCTCCGCTTCGCCCGGGCCTTGCGGATCGGGGTGATCGATCACGCAACGATCGCTGCCGCTCCGAACGCCGCGCGCGGCGCGCTCCGAATCGTCGATCGCCGCGGTCGCGACATCCGCTACGACTCGGTGATGATGTGGCGGACGAAGCTGCGCGACGGCGCCGACATCGAGCTGCTCGTCGACCCCGTTCGGGATCGCGTCCTCTGGATCCTCGGGCCCGAGGGTGACGACGCCGACTCGCGTACGATGCCCGAGCCATGACGCTCACGACGCGGAACCGTGCCTTACCGGTGCTCGACGTGCTCTCGGACGTATCCGCGCTGTCGGTTGCGACCGCGCCGACGATCGACGCTCGGCTCGCGGAGTACCGCCCCGACGCCCCGAGCGTGCCGAGCTTCCACGTCTGGACGCTCGGCTGCCAGATGAACCGGAGCGACTCCGAAGAGATGGCCGGCCGGCTGCTCGCCGCCGGCTGCTCCGAGGCGGCGTCGATGGAGACGGCCGACCTCGTCGTGATCAACACCTGCGCGATCCGGGAGGCCGCGGAGCAGAAGGTGATCGGCCGGCAGGGCCATCTGGCGCGGCTCAAGGCGGCGCGACCCGGTATGCGGGTCGTCCTGACCGGCTGCGCCGTCCGCGAGCCCGATCGGGCCGGCCTGCGCCGGCGGTTCCCCGCGGTCGACCTGTTCCTGCGCCCCGACGAGGAGCCCGAGCTCGTGGACCGCCTCGGGCTTGCTTCGGCCCAGGGCGCAATCGGGCTCCCCACGATGCCGAGCGCGGCCGTGACCGTCGTCGGACGCACGACCGTCGGCGCGGCCGACCGCCTGCCGGGGACCCGGGCCGCGGCGGTCACCGGTGGGGCCGTCGCCCGCGAGTCGACGATCAGCGCCTGGCTCCCGATCGTCTATGGCTGCGACAAGACCTGCACGTACTGCATCGTCCCGTTCAGCCGGGGCCCAGAGCGAAGCCGCCCGTTCGACGAGATCCTCGACGAGGCGCGTGCCCTCGCGGCCGCCGGCTACGGCGAGGTCACGCTCCTCGGGCAGAACGTGAACTCGTACGGCCACGACCTGCCGCCCGAGCGGCGCTTCGCCGCCGTGGACACGGAGCGCTGGGCCGGCCGCCGGCTCGACCTCCATGGGCGGCCCGACCTGGCCGCGCTCATCCGTGCGATCGACGCGATCCGGACCTCCGACGGGGTGCCGGCGATCCCGCGACTCCGGTTCGTCACGTCGCACCCGTGGGACCTCAGCGACCGGCTCATCGCGGCGATGGCCGACTGTCCGTCGATCTGCGCCCACCTCCACCTGCCCGTCCAGTCGGGCGACGACGGCGTCCTGAAGCGGATGGGTCGCCAGTATACGATCGAGCACTATCGGGAGCGGCTCGAGCGGATCCGCGAGGCGGTGCCCGGGATCGCGATCTCGACCGACGTGATCGTCGGGTTCTGCGGCGAGACCGATGCCCAGTTCCGCTCGACGCTGGCCCTGCTCGACGACGTGCGGTACGACCAGGTCTTCGCGGCTGCTTACTCCGAGCGACCGGGGACGCCGGCGACCCACCTCGCCGATGACGTCCCGGCGGACGCGAAGCGGGCCCGGCTGAACGAGCTCCTCGCGCGCCAGGAGGCGATCGGGCTCGAGCGCAACCGCGCGTGGGTCGGGCGCGAGGTCGAGGTTCTCGTGGACTCGGTCACCGCGCCGCGAAGCCACGACCACGAAGAGGGTGGGGGAGACGGGCCGGTCGCGGCCCGCGCGCTCGGGACGCGCGTCTCCGGGCGCAGCCGCCAGAACAAGCTCGTCCACCTCGACGGCGGTCCGGAGCTGCTCGGTCGGCTCGTCGCCGCTCGGATCGAGCACGCCGGCCCGTACGCCCTGCGCGGCACGCTCGTCGGGGCGTGACCGGGGCAGGCAGCCCGCCCCTCCTCGTCATCGCCGGCGCCACCGCGACCGGCAAGACGGGTCTCGCGATCCGGGTGGCCAATCGCCTGATCGCCGACGGCACGCCGGTCGAGATCATCTCCGCCGACTCGCGCCAGGTCTATCGCGGCCTCGACATCGGCACGGCCAAGGCAACCGTCGAGGAACGCGCCGGCGTTCCGCATCACGGGCTCGATCTCGTCGAGCCCGACCAGCCGTTCAGCGTGGCGGACTTCGCGGAGCACGCCCGCGGCGCGCTAGCGGGTATCCGCGGACGCGGACGCCTCGCGATCCTCGTCGGGGGGACGGGGTTGTACCTGAGGGCCGTGGCCCGCGGGATCGCGACGGATGTCCTGCCGTCCGACCCCGCGATCCGGGCCGCCCTGGAGGCGGAGCTGGTCGACACCGGGCTTCCGGCCCTCGTCGAACGGCTCCATTCCGTTGCGCCAGAGCGAGTCGCGCGCATCGACCTCCGCAACCCGCGGCGGGTCGTCCGGGCGCTGGAGATCGCAACGATCGACGGCGGCACGGGGCGCCTGCCGGCCCCGCGCGGCTACGACGGCCCGGTCGCCTGGATCGGCCTGGCGCTCGACCGCACGACGCATCTCGCCTGGATCGCGACCCGTGCTCACGCCCAGTTCGAGGCCGGCCTGGTCGAGGAAGCGCGGGCGCTCCGCGAGCGGTTCGACCCAGCGCTGCCCGCCTTCTCGGCGATCGGCTATCGGGAGGCCTGGGCGGTCCTCGACGGGGGACTGAGCCGCGAGCAGGCGATCGAGGAGGACGCCCGTCGGAACGCGTCATTCGCCAAGCGCCAGGGAACCTGGTTCCGGGCCGAGCCGGACATCGAATGGCTCGACGCGAGCGCCGCGCCGGACGAAGCGACGCTTGCCGCCACGCGGCGCCTGATCGACACCTCGTCGGGCTGACCGTCAGCCGAGCCCGGCCACCTCGGTCTCGTCCCGGACTTCCTCGATCCCGGCGACACGTTCGACGACCGCGACGAGGTCGTCGCCGTCGCCGAGATCGTCCACGACTCCGCGCAGGATCGCGGTCGAGCCGATCGTCGCGATGAGGATCCGATCGGCGTAACCGGAAGTTGCGGCATCTGCGCGGATCGCCTCGCGGATCCGGGCCGTGAGCTCGCCCTCCTCGGACAGATCCTCGCTGCGATGATCCTCGTCATACGGCTCGTCGAGAGCCGTCGTGCCGAGGCCCGCTGCGACGACGATGCCACCTGGCTCCTCCGGGTCGGCGATGACCGGCGGATCCGTTGGCGGCACCCAGGTGAACCCCTCCTCGGCCGCCACGTCCGGGTCGTCGGTCGAGCCCGGTTGGAGCTCGTCCGCGGCAAGGCCCTCGATCGAGAGAACGTCGCCGTCATCGACGCGTCGGGTCCTCGTCTCCGCGCGATCCAGCTCGGTCATCGTCGGCTCGTCGGAATCCTCGACCTCGTCGGGATCCACGACCGCGTCCTGGTCCGGTGGTGGCTCGTCTCCCTGAAGCGCAAAGACCTCGTTCTCGAGCGGCTCCGAGCCGATGTTCGGACGGTCATCAGGTCGGGATCGAGGTTCGGGCATCGGACTCCTCCAGGGTGCGGCCCCAAGTCTGGACCGATCCGGCCAGGAGTGCCGCGTCGCGATCCGGCGAATCTCCCATCGGCCGGTATCCTTCGGCGATGCCCAGGTCTACGTCCATCGATCTCACCCCGCCCATTGAGAAGGCCTTCCTGCTCGCCGTCGACACCGGCGACGACGCGGGCTGGACCGCGGAGGAGTCGCTGTCCGAGCTGGCGAGCCTCGCCACGACCGCCGGTGCCGAGGTCGTCGGTGCCGAATGGCAGAACCGCCGCCACGTCGATCCGAACTGGTACGTCGGCAAGGGCAAGGCCGAGGAGCTCTCGCAGGCCCGCAGCGAGACCGGCTTCGACCTCCTCGTCACCGACGACGAGCTGTCGCCCGGCCAGCAGAAGGCGCTCGAGGGCCTCCTCAACGTCAAGGTGATCGACCGCAGCCGGCTGATCCTCGACATCTTCGCCCTCCACGCCCAGACCCACGAGGGGCGCCTCCAGGTCGAGCTCGCCCAGCTCGAGTACCAGCTGCCGCGCCTCACGCGCCTGTGGACCCACCTGAGCCGGACGGGCGGCGGGATCGGCACCCGCGGACCCGGCGAGAGCCAGCTCGAGACCGACCGGCGGCTGATCCGGACGCGCATCTCGAAAATGAAGGAGCGGGTCGAGCAGGTTCGACAACAGCGGGCGACGGCCGCCCGCGGTCGCGACCGGCGGATGATGGCGACCGTCGGCATCGTCGGTTACACGAATGCCGGGAAGTCGACCCTGCTCAATACCCTGGTCGGGAGCGAGGTCGCGCGGGCCGAGGACATGCTCTTCGCGACGCTCGACCCGACGTCGCGCCAGGTCAAGCTCGGCGACGGCCAGACGGCGATCGTGACCGACACCGTGGGGTTCATCCACAAGCTTCCGCACCAGCTCGTCGACGCGTTCCGTGCCACCCTCGAGGAGGTCAACCGGGCCGACGTCCTGATCGAGGTCGTCGACGCCTCGGATCCGCACCTGCGCGAGCACCGCGCCACGGTCCAGACGGTCCTCGACGAGCTCGGCGCGGGCGACAAGCCTCGCCTTATTGCATTCAACAAGGCCGACCTCGTCGAGACGGCCGCTCGCGACGGTGGGGCGCCGGCGCCGGCCCTCGCGGGATCGGTGCTCGTCAGCGCCCTGACCGGCTTCGGGCTCGACACGCTGCGGGCCGAGATCGCCGCGCTGCTCGCCTCGCTCTGGGTCGACGTCGACGTCCAGGTGCCGTACGCCGCCGGGGAGCTCCTGGCCCGGATCCGGGAGCGGGGCACGGTCGAGCTCGACTACGGCGAGCGCGACGTCAGGGTCCACGGGCGGGTGGCACCGGCGCTCGAGGGCGAGCTGACGGCGGTCGCCGACCGCTGGCAGGTCTCGCTCCGCGGCGACGGCTCGAACGGGACGGGTCCCGCCCAAGCGTGAGCGAGCGATCCCGGCTGCGACGTGCGGGATCGGGGACGGCCGGCGACGGCTCGGTCGTGACGTGGTCCATGGCCGAGGGCGGGCGCGGCTCGCGCTGGCGCGAAGTCCGCGTCGCGGACGGATCGATCGTCACCTCGCTCCTCCTCGAGCTCGACCCGCATGGCCGCTTCAGCCACCTCGAGCTCTCGACCGCCACCGGGTTGCTGACGCTCCATCCGGAGGGTGACGGGACCCTCCACGGGAATGCGGTGGGCGCGGATGGAATCCGCCATGTCGTCGCGATGCCGTGGGCTCCCGACGATGTCGTCCTCGTGGCGGGCTCGTCGATCGCCCGCGCGGCCGCGGCCCGGATGATCGCCTCGCCGTCGGAGATCGGGCACGTCAGGGGCGTCGTCGTTGGTCTCGACCTGGCGCTGGCTCGGCGGGCGATCGACCCGTCCGAGCTCGCGATCGCGCTCGATCCCGATGGCCTGCCGGCGCTGGCCGGCGGCGCCTCCTGGCCGCTCGAGGTCGAGCGCTGACCCGCCGATTGGAGCCCGGACGTGGGAAGTCAGTGGACAACGTGCTTGGATCCGGCCTCCGAACTTCGAAACTCGTGGATAACCCGTCTAGCCAGCGAGGTCCCGCGGGCCGTACTGTAGGTCTTGCCCGAAGGGGCCACGAGTCCGAAAGTGACGCCGCAGGTGCTTGCACAGGCGGTGGAGGCTGCGGAACCGAGGTTCCTTTGGGCGTTTTGCTGTGCCCGCCCGTGTCCGTGGTCGCGGGCGCGGTGGCAGGCCGTCAGACGCTGGACGGGCACCGCGTGCGCGGGCTCCAGAGAGGGCGGGCGCGGTGGTGCAGTTCCGCCACGCCCGACGCGCCTGGTGCGACGCACGTGGGAAGACTGTGGACAACCGGCCCAGAACGGCGCCTCTCTTCTCGGACTTTGGTGGATAAGGCCCTTCCCGAGCGCACCCGCCGTCGCGTATCGTTGGCCTTGCCCGAAGGGGCCTCGAACATCTAGTGATCCGGTTGGTACTTGTATTGACTGGAGCATCTAGTGATCGGCGGTTCCTTCGGGCGTTTTCGTGCGTCCGGAACCTGCGCCGGGTCGACGCGACCCTTTGCCCGGGACTTCCGCATCCTGGGGCGCTCGGCGCACAATCGCCGGCATGAAGATCGCGGAGGGCGTCCACCGCATCGGGAACGGCCTGATCAACAGCTACCTCCTGGGGGAGGGGAGCGAGGTCACGATCATCGATGCCGCCGTTCCCGGGTACTGGTCCGACCTGCCGGGTGAGCTCGCCGCGATGGGCCGTACCCTCGAGGACGTGCGGGCGGTCGTCCTGACCCACGGTCATTCCGATCACATCGGCTTCGCCGAGCGGGCCCGCCGCGAGCGGGGATGGCCCGTCCGAGTTCACGAGCTGGATGCCGCGCTCGCCCGCGGCGAGGTCCCCAATCCCTCAAAAGGCGCGGGCCCCGTCCGGCCGATGCCGCTGCTCCGGTTTCTCGCGCTCGGCCTGATGAATGGCGCGTTGCGAACGCCGCGATTGACCGAGGTCGTGACGTATGGCGACGGCGCAACGCTCGACCTGCCGGGGTCACCGCGGGTGATCCTCATGCCCGGTCACACGCCGGGCAGCGCCGCGCTCCATGTTCCGAGCCGGGATGCGCTGTTCATCGGCGATGCGATGTCGACGGTCGCGGTCACGAACGGAGCGACCGGCCCGATGGTCGCGCCCTTCACCGCCGATCCCGCTCAGGCGGTGGCATCGCTGTCCCTCCTCGATGGCCTCGAGGCGGCGTGGATGCTGCCCGGCCACGGCGAACCCTGGACGGGCGGGGTCGGGGAGGCCGTCCGCATCGTTCGAGCAGCGGCTGCCTGACAGACACGATCAGCAGCGGCTGCCTGACAGACACGATCAGCGGCGGCCGGGATGCCGGCCGCCGCTGTCGATCGGTCCGGGAGATGCGCTCCCGGTCGTGCCTACGGGTTCGCGACGAACCACTTCCCGAAGAGGCCCTGGCCGCCCGTGTCGCCGGCCTTCGTGTCGGCCGCGTAGTAGTACAGCGGGGCACCCTTGTAGGTGACCTGCTTCGTTCCGTCGTCGCGGGTGATCACGTCGAGGGCTCCGGTGACTCCGCTGCCGGGCTTCAGCTGATCCTTCGACTCGACGGTGAACGGCGGCCACGTGCCGACGCAATCGGCACCGCACGTGCTCTTTCCGGAGCCAACGGTGTCGTTCTTGAAGATGTACAGGGTCTTGCCGTCCTCGCCGGTCAGGAACGATCCGACCGACGCCGTGGCGACCTTGATGTCGTACACCTCGGCCGAGCCCGACGTCGCGCTCGCCGATGGCGCGCTGGATGGAGCGCTCGAAGCGGCTTCGCTCGGTGCGGGCGCGCTGGCCGCGGCGGCGCTCGCGGATGGTGACGGGGTGGCTCCGCTGCCGCACGCGGCAAGCAGCAGGATCAGCGGCAATCCCGCCGCCATGAGCCTCTGGGGTCGATGCATGGGTGCTCTCCTGGTGTCCGACGGGTGACTTCCGCCTCCAGGGTCGAGTACGCCCCGATGCCCCCATCCGGTTTCCCGTTTGCCACCGACCGGGGCGTAACCCGCCGCCGACGGCCACCGCAGGGGGAGGGGAGGGGCCTGAGGGTCACTCGACCGCCGCGCGGCAACGCGCGGACTTCAATCGGCATCGTCAAATGTCCATGGGGTGGGACGACGCCCGACGATGACGCGGGCCCGGGCGTCCTTGCCAACGTGGATCTGACGAGCGTCCCGCCGAGGGTTGCGCCAGGCAAGGAGCATTCGATGACCCCCACCGACATCGACCTGATCAGAGCAAGCTGGTCAGGTGTCGAACCGATCGCCGACGCGGCCGCCGGCCTGTTCTACGGACGGCTGTTCGAGCTCGATCCCGCCATCGAGCGGCTCTTCCGCCGAACCGACATGGCCGCCCAGCGCAAGATCCTGATGCAGACGCTGACGGTCGTCGTGAAGAGCCTCGACCGGCTGGACCAGATCGTCCCGGCCGTTCAGGCGCTCGGCCGACGTCATGCGGGCTACGGCGTGCGCGAGGCCCACTACGCGACGGTCGGTGCAGCGCTCCTCTGGACGCTCGAGCAGGGTCTCGGGGAGGCGTTCACGCCGCCGGTCCGGGAGGCGTGGGCCACCGCCTACGGAATCCTGGCCTCCGTGATGATCGACGCCGCCCGGACCGATGCGTCCGAGGCCGAGACGGCCGCCTGAACCAGGTCGCTCCGAACACGGACTCGCCGCCGGCTCTGGCCGGCGGCGAGTTCTGTGTGGCGATGCCGTCAGGGCTGCCGGGTGAACGGGCCGGACTCGAAAAGGACCCGCCCGGCCAAGGCGTCGACCTCCTTCGTCGATGGGTCCACGATCTGAAGCGTAAAGTTGTTGCCGGTCACCGAGAGCCGGAACGTCGTCGGGGGACACGCGCACTGCTCGGTGAAGACGAGGGTGTGATCGTCGGGCGTCGCATACTTCCCCTGCGTGCCGATGTAGACGACCCCGTCGACGGCCTGATGCTCGACGAGCCGGCCCCGATTGAGATCCAGCGAGACGACGAAGGTCGTGCCGCCCTTCATCGCGAAGGCCGTCTCGATCAGGAACTTCTTCTCGGCTGCCGAGAGCTTCGTGTCCCCGTTGATCATCGCCTCGAGGTCGGCGACCTTCATCGGGGCGAGGGCGTAGGTTCCGTCGGCGATCGGCGAAACCGACGCCGCGGGCGATGTCGAG
>Ga0307277_10000856_pt1 | contig 11688 bp, 10 predicted proteins | sample ER_DNA_116_FD_194473 | JGI IMG/M metagenome (GOLD analysis project Ga0307277, IMG submission 194473) | Bulk soil microbial communities from the East River watershed near Crested Butte, Colorado, United States - ER_DNA_116 | ecosystem: Environmental > Terrestrial > Soil > Floodplain | place...
CTGCCCAGTCGTACATCAACGAGACGTATCCGGTCCTCGTTCGCAACCGCCTGCGCCGGCACCGCATCGCGGTCGTCTTCGTCGGCCCGATTGACTCCGGTCTCCGCTCGGCGCTCGATAGCGCGTTGAACGCTTCGGGCGCGGTCCAGGTTCGTCTCCGCGAGCTCAAGATGCCGGTCGACGACGAAGAGCTCGACACCAAGCTCAAGGCCGAGCCGGACGACCAGCAATACGTCGGCAAGTCGAAACTCGAGCAGCTGGGCAAAGCTCTCGGCGAGGAGCTCGTCTCCGGTGGCGAGACGCCGCTCTGGAACACGCTAAACGAGTCGCTCGTCGACTACCAGACCGGCGACGCGAAGCGGGCCGTCGACGGTGTCATCGTCGCGCGGACAGTCCCGCCGCAGCGCGACGGGACGAGCCGCTTCCTGCTCGGTCTCTACCAGGGCCTGAGCTCGAGCGGGCCGCCCGCAGTGGGCGTGGAGGCGAGCGACGCGGCCAGCTCGGCCGTCCCCATCTTCAAGAGCGCCGGACTTTCCAGCGTCGACGACGTGGACACACCTGCCGGCCAGCTCGCGCTGGTGCTCCTGCTTGGAGGCTCGCCCAACGGCCAGTACGGGTTCAAGCGCACGGCCGACGACGCGCTGCCGGCCTTCCAGCCGACCAACACGCGTGGCTGATCTCACCATCCTCGTCGCCGCGCGCGACGAGGAGGAATCGATTGGGCGAGCGATCGCGGCTCTGCGCGAGGCCTTTCCCGACGCCGCACTCCTGGTCGCGGACGACGGCTCGCGGGACGGCACGGCAGCCGCGGCGGAGGGTGCCGGCGCGAGAGTTCTCCGCCTGCCGCGGCTAGGCAAAGGGCAAGCGCTCGCGCTGGCCGAGCGCGAGGCAGAAGACGGGCCGCTCCTCCTCTGCGACGCGGACCTCGAGGGCGACCTCGGTCCGCTTCTCAACGGTTCGGACCTGGCAGTCGCGGCGTTCGCGGAACGGCAGGGCGGTGGCTTCGGAATCGCCAAGCGCGCCGCACGCACGCTGATCCTGGTCCGCTCCGGCTTCGAGGCCCGGGAGCCGCTCTCCGGCCAGCGGTTCCTCTCGCCGCTCGCGCGCGCCGCCTGCTTCCCGACCGCGGCCGGATTCGGCTGCGAGGTGCGGATGACGATCGATGCCGCCCACGCCGGCCTCGAGATCCAAGAGATCGAGCTGCCCCTGCGGCATCGCGCCACCGGCCGCGACCCGAGCGGCTTCGCGCACCGGGCCCGCCAGCTGCTCGACGCCGTGCTCGCCAGCGGCCCGCTCGCGGAGAACTACCGCGGCCTTCGGCTCCCGCTCGTCGGCTGGGCGTTCGCCACGCGCGAGCCGGTCGTGACCGCGATCGGCCTCGCCGACGACCTCCTCTCCGGCCCGGAGCGCGGGGTCCGCTCGCACCTGCGCGCCGGCTTGACGACCGGGACGCTGAAGGCCCTCGCAATCCCGCTCTACGGTCTCGTGCGCACACGCAGCCTCTCCGGCGCCCTGCTCGTCGGGCTCGCCGCGAACTTCCTCAACCAGCTCGACACGCGGCCCGGACGGGCGCTCAAGGTGTACCTCGGACTGGCGCCGCTGGTGCGGGCGCCGCTCCTGCCTGCCGTCCTGCTCGCGCCCTACGATCTCCGCGAGATGACGATGCTCGGGGATTCGGGGTCGAACGCGCTGGGCGCGATGCTAGGCTTGAGTTCCGTGGATCGTTTCACGGGCAGAGGCCGAAGGCTGGCGATTGCCGCTCTCGCAGGCCTCAACCTCCTCGGCGAACTGCGCTCCCTGGGTGAGCTGATCGAGCGCACGCCCGGCCTCTCGCGCCTGGACCGCCTGGGGCGTCCTTAGTGCTCCTCCCAGCAATGGCCGTTCGCCTCTCGCCCGCTATCACGCTGCGCCAGAGCCCACCCTTGCCCTTAGCAAGGCAGTCAAGCCTTGCTGCGGGCAAGTGCGAACTCTGGCTTGGTGCTAGCGACCGAGAGATCGAACTCCATCACTGGAAGGAGCACTAGTGGCGCGCCGCCCGACGAAGTACGTCTTCGTCACCGGCGGCGTCGTCTCGTCTCTCGGCAAGGGCATCTCGGCCGCGTCGCTCGGGCGCCTGCTGAAGGCGCGCGGGCTGAAGGTGCAGATGCAGAAGTTCGATCCGTACATCAACGTCGACCCAGGGACGATGAGCCCGTTCCAGCACGGCGAGGTCTTCGTCACCGAGGACGGCGCCGAGACCGACCTCGACATCGGGCACTACGAGCGCTTCGTCGACGAGAACCTCTCGCGCACCGCGAACCACACCTCGGGCTCGATCTGGGACCGCGTCATCCGCAAGGAGCGCAAGGGCGAGTACCTCGGCTCGACCGTGCAGGTGATCCCACACATCACGAACGAGATCAAGGAGCGCATCCGCAGCGCCAGCGAAGCGACCGACTGCGACGTCGTCATCAGCGAGATCGGCGGCACCGTCGGCGACATCGAGTCGCTCCCATTCCTCGAAGCGATCCGCCAGTTCCGCCGGGAGGTCGGGCCCGAGAACGTCTGCTACGTGCACGTCACGCTCGTGCCCTTCGTCGAGACGGCGGGCGAGCTGAAGACGAAGCCAACCCAGCACTCGGTCAACGAGCTGCGTCGCATCGGTATCCATCCGGACGTGATCGTTGCGCGCTCGCACGATCCGATCTCGGACGACATCCGCGAAAAGATCGCGCTCTTCGCCGACCTCGACAAGGCGGCGGTGGTGGCCAATCACGACGTGCCCGACCTCTATCTCGTGCCGTCGGCACTCCAGGCGGAAGGCTTCGACACGCTCGTCTGCGAGAAGCTCGGGCTGCCCGTCGGCGAGGCCGACCTGGGCGAGTGGCACGAGCTCACCGAGCGGATCCGCTCGGCCCGCGAGGGCGAGGTGGAGATCGCGCTCGTCGGCAAGTACGTCAAGCTGCGGGACGCCTACCTCTCGGTGCATGAGGCGCTCCGCCACGCGGGCGTGCACCACGCGTGCACGGTGAACGTGCGCTGGTTCGACGCGGAGGGGATGTCGCTCGAGGAGGCCCAGGCCGAGCTCGAGTCTCTCGACGGCGTGCTCGTGCCCGGCGGCTTCGGGTCACGCGGGTGGGAGGGGAAGATCCTGGCCTGCCGCGTCGCCCGCGAACGCGGCATCCCATACCTCGGGATCTGCCTCGGCATGCACGTTGCGGTCTCCGAGTTCGCGCGCAACGTCGCAGGGCTCGACGGCGCCAACTCGACCGAGATGGACCCGGAGACGCCGTATCCCGTGATCGACCTCCTGCCCGAGCAGAAGGAGATCGAGGATCTCGGCGGCACCATGCGCCTGGGCGCGCAGGCCGTGGAGCTCGCCGAGGGCACGTGCGCGCTCGCCGCCTACAACGAGCTGGTCGTGCACGAACGGCACCGGCACCGCTACGAGGTGAACAACCACTTCCGGCCGCTGCTCGTGGAGGCCGGGCTGGTCGTCTCGGGGACGTTCCAGGAGGGACGCCTCGTAGAGATCGTCGAGCTGCGCGACCACCCCTGGTTCGTCGCGAGTCAGTTCCACCCGGAGTTCAAGTCCCGGCCCACCCGGCCGGCACCGCTCTTCCGCGACTTCGTGGGCGCGGCCTTCGTCCGTGCGCAGGAGCGCAGGGGCGTAGCGGTCACCCGCGTCTAGGATCGCTCCATGCGACCCGGCTGGGCACCGGACGTGCTCTCGCTGTTTCTCGACCTGGCGGCGCTGCCGAGCCCGTCCGGCCAGGAGCGGGCGGTCGCGGATCGGGTGTTGGAGTACCTCCGCGCGCTCGGGCTCGAGGCTGCCGAGGACGACGCGGGCTCGCGCATCGGCTCGTCCATGGGCAACATCCTCTGCCGCATCCCGCCGACCAACGGCCCTGCGGGCACGCCGTTTTTTCTGTGCGCGCACCTCGACACGGTCCCGCCGGAAGCGGCGATCGAGCCGGTCGTCGGGGAGGACGAGGTCGTGCGCAACGGAGCTGGCACGATCCTGGGGGCCGACAACAAGGCCGCGGTCGCGGCGATGCTCGAGGCTGCGGCTCGCCTCGCGGAGAACGGTCGCGCGCACGCGGGCGTCGAGCTCCTGTTCACGCCGATGGAGGAGGTCGGGCTCCGCGGCGCAGCGGCGTTCGACGAGCAGCGGCTCGCGGCGCGGGTCGGCTACGTCTACGACCACGCGGGAGCGGTGGGCGAGGTGATCCTCGGGGCGCCGCACCAGCGGAAGCTCGACGTTCAGTTCCGCGGGCGGGCCGCGCATGCGGGGATGTATCCGGAGGAAGGCCGCTCGGCGATTGCGGCGGCGTCCCGGGCGATCGCGGATCTTCGGCTCGGGCGCCTCGACGACGAGACCACTGCGAACGTCGGCCAGATCGAAGGCGGTACGGCGCGCAACGTAGTCCCGGAGCACTGTCGCTTCCTCGCCGAGGCCCGCAGCCACGACGAGCGCAAGCTCGCCGACGTCGTGCAGGAGATGCTCGAGACGGTGACCTTCGCGGCCACGCTCGCCGAGTGCGAGGTCGAGACGCAGGTCGAGGGCTCCGCGCGCGGCTACCGCTTTCGGCGCGACGACCTTCCGGTTCGGCTCGCCGCGAACGCCCTTCAGCGGTCGGGCCGGGAGCCGAGCTACATCCTCTCCGGCGGCGGCGCGGACGCGAACGTCTTCAACGAGCGCGGCCTGCAATGTGTCAACCTCGCCAACGGAATGACGGACATCCACACGCCTGAAGAGCGAATCGCGGTCGCCGATCTCGAGGCGATGGTGGACGTCACGCTCGCGCTGGTCGACGTCGCCGCCGAGACCGGCGATGCCACTTAGCCTCAGGCGCGGTCGCGTCACCGCGATCCTCGAGGAGCACGATGGGCTCGTGCGGCTGGAGGTCGACGGTGAGCCGTGTGTCGCCTACCCGGATCTCACTGGACCGGTGGCTGTCGAGGACGAGGTGCTTATGAACGTGCAGGCGCGCGAGCTCGGGCTCGGATCCGGCGGCTTCGACGTCCTGTACGCGAACCTGACGCGCGGCGTCGGGTTGGTCGCGGGCGAGGACGCCCACGTGATGAAGCTGCCGTACACACCGGTGCAGGCCGCCGCGGTGCACGCCGAGGAGGGCGCCGAGCTGGCGGAGCAGCTCGGCGGGCTGCCGGTCGTCTGCTGCTCGCTTCACAGCCAGGTCGCGCCCGTTTGCGCCGGTCTCGGCGAGGGGCTTCAGGTCGCCTACGCGCAGCTTCCGGGCGGGGCGCTCCCGGTGCCGCTGTCCGACACGGTCCGGCTGCTGCGAGAGCGAGGGCTACTCGCGACGACGGTCTCGGTCGGCGCCTGCTTCGGCGGGGAGCAGGAGTGCGTAGGGGCGGCTTCCGCCCTCGCGTGGGCCGCCGCCGGCGGGTACGACGTCGTCGTGTGTGCGATCGGACCGGGGATCGTCGGCACCGGTTCGCGGTTCGGTCACGGCGGTCTGGCGGCGGCGGACGCGGCAAACGCCGCCGCGGCGCTGGGAGGCGCGCCCGTGCTCGCGGCACGCGTCTCCAGCGCGGACGAGCGGGATCGCCATCGAGGGGTCTCCCACCACACCGAGGCGGTCCTCGCGCTCTGCGTGGGCCGAGTCACGGTTGCGTGGCCCGCGGGTCTCGAGGCTCCGGAGTGGGTCGAGCCCCGGCAGGAGGTCGAGGTCGACGGCTGGGAGGAGGCCTGCGCTGGGCTGCCGCTCTCGCACATGGGCCGCGGGCCGGACGAGGAGCCCTGGTTCTTCGCCGCGGCGTTCGCGGCCGGGCGGCTGGCCCGTAGCCTCGTCTCGTGATGGAGACGCGGCGGCTCGGGCCCGTCGTCGGGCTCGGGACGTGGAACACGTTCGGTGCGGACGAGCGGCTTGCCCGCGAGGTCGTCGGCGCCGCGTCCGAGGCGGGAGCTCGTTTCGTCGACTCGTCGCCCATGTACGGCGGCGCCGAAGCCTCGCTCGCATCGGCCCTGAGCGGGCGGCGGGAGGACGCGGTCGTCGCGACGAAGATCTGGTCCCGCTCCGTCGAGGCCGGGCAGGAGCACTTCCGGCGGCAGCTCGAGTGGTTCGGGCGGGTGGACGTGGAGCAGGTACACAACCTCGTCGCCTGGCGCGAGCACCTGCCCTGGCTGGAGCGCGAACGGGAGGAGGGCCGCATCGGCCGGATCGGGGTGACTCACTACGACGTTTCATCCTTCGGCGAGCTCGAGGCGGCCCTGCGAACTGGTCGCTTCCAGGCGGTGCAGGTGCCGCTCAATCCGCTGGAGCGCGAGTGCGAGGAGCGCCTACTGCCCCTCGCGGCGGAGCTCGGAGTCGCCGTCATCGTGATGCGCCCGTTCGCCGAGGGAGCGCTTCTCCGGCGCACGCCGCCAGCGGAAGAGCTCCGCGAGCTCGGGGTCACGGGCTGGCCGCAGGCGCTGCTCAAGTGGGTGCTCTCCGACCAGCGGGTCGACGTCGTGATTCCCGCGACCCGCAACGCCGGGCACGCCGGCGCCAATGCGGCGGTCGGCGAGCCTCCGTGGCTGGACGAGGATGAGCGTCGCTTCGTCGAGCGCCTCGCTCTGGCATAGGCGCCGTTTCCGCGGCGAGGCCCCTTGGTCCTGTAGTTCGGTTCGCCCGGCCTCCTCCCCGAGGCGATCGTATCCGGGAGAGGCGCACGTGTCTGTCACGGGACCGTGCCGGAAGCGTGCCGACTCGCAGCCCGCCGGACGAACCGAAAGCCGGTAACAAGCTAGGGTTTTCGCCTCATGAAGGTCGGCGTCGTCAAGGAGATCAAGGCGGACGAGTATCGGGTCGCGCTAACCCCAGCGGGCGCGCGCGAGTTGGTCCTGGGCGGCCACGACGTCCTCGTCGAGCGTGGCGCAGGCGACGGAAGCTCCTTCCCCGACGACGCGTATGCGGCCGTGGGTGCGAGCATCGGCTCGACCGACGAGGTCTGGGGCGATGCGGAGCTGCTCCTCAAGGTCAAGGAACCGCTTCCGTCGGAGTACCCGCTGCTCCGCGAGGACCTGGTTCTCTTCACCTACCTGCACCTAGCGGCGAGCGAGCAGCTGACCCGCGCGCTCGCCGAGAGCGGTGCAGCGTGCGTCGCCTACGAGACCGTCGAGACGGACAACCACGCCTTGCCGCTGCTCGCCCCGATGAGCGAGATCGCGGGGCGGCTCGCTGCGCAGGCCGGTGCGTACTTCCTCGAGAAGCCGCTTGGCGGGAGGGGCCTCCTGCTCGGCGGCGTTCCCGGAGTCGCGCCCGGTCGCGTGCTTGTGATCGGCGGCGGCATCGTCGGCTACAACGCGGCGGTGATCGCACTCGGCCTCGGCGCGAACGTGATGATCCTCGAGCGCTCAATCGACCGGATGCGCCACCTGGACGAGATCCTCTCCGGCCGGGTCAGCCTCGTGATGTCTTCCTCCCTCCAGGTCGAGGAGTCGATCGTGGAGGCGGACGTCGTGATCGGGGCCGTGCTGATTCCCGGCGCGATCGCGCCGAAGCTCGTCACGCGCGAGATGGTTTCCACCATGAAGGACGGCGCCGTCCTCTGCGACGTTGCGATCGACCAGGGCGGCTGCGCCGAAACGTCGCATCCGACCACGCACAGCGACCCGGTCTACGTCGTCGACGGGGTCACGCACTACTGCGTGGCGAACATGCCCGGCGCCGTGCCGGTTACGTCGACGAAGGCACTGACCAACGTGACGCTGCCGTTCGTCGAGGCGATCGCGGATCACGGACTGGCCGAGGCCGTCGCCCGCGACCCGGCGCTCGCGCGCGGTGTGAATGTGCTCGACGGCAAGATCACCTACGAAGCCGTCGCCGAGGCGCACAACCTCGACTTCCACCCGCTCGAGGACCTGCTGCCACTGTCGCCGGTCTGAGCGTCAGCAGCTATCGCTCTTGTGTTCCGCGGTCCCGCGCAGGGCTCAGCTTGACCACGAGCCAGGTGCACGCGGCCGCGAGGGCGATCACGCAGGCGGCGAAGACGACGAGGCCAAGCAGGCCGAGGACGGCATCCATGACCAACCTAGAATAGCCCGATGCCGCGTGCCTGCGTGATCGTGCTGGACGCCGTCGGCGCGGGAGCGCTGCCGGATGCCGCCGCATACGGCGACGAAGGATCCGACACGCTCGGGAACGTCGCGCGCGCGGTCGGCGGCCTCGATCTCCCGAATCTGGAGGCGCTCGGTCTGGGCAACATCGAGCCGCTCCAAGGGTGTCCGCCTCAGCCCGGGGCACCGGCGGTGGCGGGACGGCTGCTCGAGCGCTCCAAGGGCAAGGACACCACGGCCGGCCACTGGGAGCTGATGGGCATCGTCACGCAGACGCCATTTCCGACCTACCCGCAGGGCTTCCCGCACGACGTCGTCGATCCGTTCATGCACCGCACGGGGCGAGGGGTCCTGGGCAACAAGGCCGCGTCGGGCACGGAGATCATCCAGGAGCTCGGCGAGGAGCATCAGCGAACGGGCAAATGGATCGTCTACACGTCGGCGGACTCCGTCTTCCAGGTGGCGGCGCACGAGGAGACGATCGCGCTCGAGGAGCTCTACGACGCTTGCAGGATCGCGCGAAACGAGATCCTCGTGGGCAAGCACGCCGTCGGGCGCGTGATCGCGCGGCCGTTCATCGGTGAGCCTGGCAACTACGCGCGCACGCCCAACCTGCACGACTTCTCGCTCGAGCCGCGGCGGCCGAACTACCTCACGCTCGTGCGCGAGGCGGGCAACACGGTGCACGGCGTCGGCAAGATCGGCGACATCTTCGCCGGACGCGACATCGACACGTCACGACCGACGCAGTCGAACATCGACGGGATCGTGCAGACGGAGACGCTGCTGCGCGAGATCGACGAAGGGCTGGTGTTCACGAATCTCGTCGAGACCGACATGCTCTGGGGTCACCGGAACGACCCGCTCAACTTCCACCGCTGCCTGCAGGACTTCGACCGGCGGCTGCCGGACCTGCTCGACGCGCTCCGGCCGCAGGATCTGCTGGTCCTGACCTCCGACCACGGCTGCGACCCGACGACGCCGTCGACCGACCACTCGCGCGAGCACGCGCTGCTGCTCGCCTACGTCGAGGGCCGGAACGCCGCGGGACGGATCCACGAGGGCGAGTTCGCCGACGTGGGCGCCACGGTCAACACCTGGCTGGGCGGAAAGTCGCCCGGCAAGCAGCTTCCCGGCGAGCAAATCGTCGAGTCGTGAAGCCCAGGCCCGAGGACCGGACGCTCATCGCCTCGCAGTACACGACCGAGGCGCCGCTCGAGGCGCGAAGGGCTGCCTATGCCGACCTGGAGGGCCCGGACGCCAAGGAGGTCGCCTTCGCGGCGATCGCGGAGTGCGCGCCTCGGCGCGTGCTTGAAGTGGGCGGCGGGCCCGGCGAGCTCTCCGAGCGGATCGCGGGCGAGCTGGGCGCCGAGGTGGTGATGGTGGACAGTTCCCCGCGGATGGTCGAGCTGGCGCGTGCCCGCGGGGTGGACGCTCTGGTCGGCGACGTCCAGAAGCTGCCGTTCGGCGACAGCGAGTTCGATTGCGCGGTCGCTGCTTGGATGCTCTACCACGTGGAAGATCTCGATCAGGCTCTGTCAGAGCTCCGCCGCGTGTTGGAGCCTGGCGGTCGCCTCGTCGCGGTGACCAACGGCCGCGAGCACATGGAGGAGCTGCGACTCCTTGCGGGCGACTGGGCGTGGCAACAGCGATTCCGGCGCGAGGAGGCGGTCGAGCCTCTCGAGCGGCATTTCTCCCGCGTCGAGCGGCGAGACGTGGATGCCTGGACGACGGTCGACCCGGACGGGGTCCAGCGCTGGGTGGAATCGCTCGGCGGCGGGTCCCGGCCGAAGCTCGTCGAGGAGCCCGTGCGAGCCCGCATCTCGTGCGCGATCCTGGTGTGCGAGCCGTGATCCGGCCGGTCGAGCTGATCGAACGCAAGCGCGACGGTGGCGAGCTCACCGCCGAGGAGCTCGAGGAGCTGATGTTGGGTTACGCGAAGGGCGAGGTCCCGGACTACCAGCTCGCCGCCTTCTGCATGGCCGTCTACTTCCGCGGGCTGACGGCCGCCGAGACCTACGCGCTGATGGAGGCGATGATCAAGACCGGCGAGACCGTCGACCTGCGCTCGGCGCTGGGCCGCAAGGTCGTCGACAAGCACTCGACGGGCGGGGTGGGGGACAAGACCTCGATCGCGGTCGGCCCGATCGTCGCGGCCTGCGGCGTCCCCTTCGCCAAGATGAGCGGGAGGGGCCTCGGCCACACCGGCGGCACGCTCGACAAGCTGGAGTCGATCCCGGGCTTTCGGATCGAGCTTTCGACCGAGGAGCTCATCGCGCAGGTGCAGTCGGCCGGCATGGCGATCGTCGGAGCCACCGCCGATCTCGTGCCCGCCGACAAGAGCCTCTACGCGCTCCGCGACGTGACTGCGACCGTCGACAACTACTCCCTGATCGCCGCGAGCATCATGTCCAAGAAGATCGCGGGCGGGGCGGAGGCGATCGTCCTCGACGTCAAGGTCGGCGACGGTGCGTTCATGAAGTCGGAGGCGGACGCACGGACGCTCGCGGAGACGATGCTCGAGCTCGGCAGACACGCGGGCCTCGAGGTCGTCTGCCTGCTCACCGACATGGACCAGCCGCTCGGTCGAGCCGTCGGCAATGCCCTGGAGATCCGCGAGGCGATTGCGACGCTGCGCAACGAGGGGCCTCCAGACTTCGTCGAGCTCGTACTGGCGGCGAGCGGCCGGCTCCTGACCCTCTCGGATCTCGGGGTCGACGAGGCCGAGGCCCGCCAACGCGTGACGCGCGCTCTCGAGGACGGGTCCGCGGTCGAGGCCTACGAGCGCTGGGTCCGCGCGCAAGGAGGCGACCCCGACGAGTCGGTCTTGCCCACGGCCCCACTAGTGCGCGCGCTCGAGTCGTCGCAGGCAGGGTATGTCGCCCAGCTCGGAGCAGTACGCGTCGGCCAGGCGGCGTTGCATCTCGGGGCAGGCCGCCAGACCAAGGACGATGCAATCGACCACTCGGTCGGCGTCGTGTGCCTCAGAAAGCGCGGTGACCGGGTCGCGCAGGGCGAGCCACTCTGCGAAATCCACGCACGGACCGAGGACGCCGCCGCCGAGGCGGCACGGGAGCTCGAGAGCGCCTACGTGCTCGCAGAGGAGCCGCCGCCGGCCTCCGCCGTGGTCATCGACGTCGTCGCCTGAGCGTCAGCGACCGTCTGCATCCTCGGCGCTAGGCTGGCGGACATGCCCGAGCTGCCCGAGGTCGAGACCGTGCGCGCACGGCTCGAGCCGAGGCTCGTCGGCCGCCGCTTCGACCGCGTCGAGATCTTCGACCCACGTCTCACCCGGCCGGACGACCCCGCCGGAGTGGCCGCACAGCTCGAGGGAGAGCGGGTCGTGGCGCTCGATCGCCGCGGCAAGTATCTGATTGTTCGGTTCGAAAGCGGTCGTGTTCTCCTGATTCACCTCCGGATGACGGGACAGCTGCTCCACGGCAACGGCGGTCCGCCTCCGGCCGAAGACGTCCATCGCCGTGCTGTTGTCAGATTAGACGACGGATCGGATGTCATCTATCGCGACATGCGCCGCTTCGGCACGTGGCAGCTGGTCGAGGACGAGGATCTCGAGCCGTATCTCGCCCAGCGCGTGGGTCGCGAGCCCCTGTTGCGTTCGTTCACGAGCACGCGCCTCGCCGAGGCGC
>Ga0307277_10000858_pt1 | contig 11678 bp, 10 predicted proteins | sample ER_DNA_116_FD_194473 | JGI IMG/M metagenome (GOLD analysis project Ga0307277, IMG submission 194473) | Bulk soil microbial communities from the East River watershed near Crested Butte, Colorado, United States - ER_DNA_116 | ecosystem: Environmental > Terrestrial > Soil > Floodplain | place...
GAATCGTCGTGTCCGGCTTGCGGCGACAAGGAGTATCTTATAACGAACCCAACTCGGCTGATCGATCCCGCCGCGTGGGACGGAAGCGATCTCTTCATCGTCTGGCCGCTCCCGAGATTTCGGTTCGCCAGCAGCCGGCTGGCAAGCATTCTCCGAAAGGAAAACGTTTCGGGAGTAAAGCTCGTTCCCGCGGCAAAGATTCCGCTGGAGAGAGGAGAAACAGTTGGTCCAGCATCCATCACGTATTGGATGCCAGAGGGTCGCGCGCGCGAGTTGGGCCAGCGCTTCGGCATTTCGTGACGGCGCTTTGACTGATCCTTTGCGCCGCATGCTTCGCCTTGCGGGCTTTCTCGCCGGCATCGCTGATCAAGTCATCGCGCGCGCGTGAGGCGTCACGGCTGCAGCCTGCGCACCGCTACATGCTCTTGAGCATCGCGCGCAGCACCTCGGCTCTCCGCGTGAAAAAATCTTCCTGGTCTTTCGTTGCAACGGAGGTTGCCGCCGGTTCGCTGGACTCGTAGACCTTTGCGTAAAGCGTCTTGGCGGCCTCCCGGTCGAGCTGACCGCACCGGCGCTCGAGCGCGAATATCAATTGAAAATCGGCCTTGTCGAAATCCGCATCGGCGGCGACGAAACCGTCGTCGCCGAGATGCGTTGATAGAAGCTGTCGCCCCACGTCGGTTGCGCTTTCGGTTTCTCCCTGCCGGGCACAACCTCCCGCTCGCGATAGCGGCTCTCGACGGCCGATTGCTGCGGCAGGTCCGTGTTCGCCGCGGAAATACGCTCGCCAGTCGTCGATCGCCTTTTGCCGCTCCTGCGGGCTTGCCCTCGCACGGCCGCGCTGATCCTCCGGGCTTTCGCTGCCGCCGGGCGCGTCGGGTGCAGAGGACGCCGAGCTCTCCTGCTCGGCCGGCAAGGTGACGGGTCGATCGATGCAATACGCGAGCTGATCGAACATGGCTCTTGCCGCGTCGAGCCGGTGGGGACCCCAGAGCCGCTTGTCCGCCAATCGCTCGTAGATGGACTTGCTGCCGCATTCGAGCCGGAACCAGCCCGATGCGAGATATCCCAAATAGGACGTCGGAATGACGACGGCGCCGAGCAGCGCGATCGTCCACTTGGTGGACTCGCGTACTTTCCAGCGCCTCAATTCGTCCGTCAGGCTGAACATGGTGCCGAACACGCCGGCCCCGAATGCGGTGTAATGTGAAAACAGGTTGTTCTGGAACAGGAGATTGACCGGACTCGCGAGCCTGGCTTTGATCTCTTGCTGCTTTGTCAGCACTTCGTCGTTCAACAGATTGTAAGCCACGAGCGGCTGGGAGCTGTCGCAAGCGAACACGAGCAGCGCTTCGCGGTCGGGCTTCGGGAAGACGATATGGTGATCGGCGAAATCCGCCACGGCGGCGATGCCGCGATGATCGGCCACGCCCCAGGCAAAGCCGCCGCCGAATGCGGCAATCGCCGCAAGGACGATCAGTCTCACAGCTGTGACGAATGTCATGCTCGGCACTCCGCGCGCCCGAGACAACGTAGCTATTCTTGCGCGTAATCATTGACGGCGCAACGCCCCGGCGACTCCACGCCGCGAGTCTCCGCCTTGGTTGCAATGTCTCGCCGCGGCGATCGCGCCGCGCCGGCGCGCGGGTGAGGGGGTCGCGCAGGAAATGGCCGCGCGCGTCGTCTGTCGCGTCATAGCTTTGGCGAATGGACGCGGCCGTGGTGCGGAATTTCCGCGAGCAGTGCTGCGATGGGGGCCGCATCCACCGGCTCGATTCCCGCCTTGTCGACGGTCGCATCGAATTCCGTCACTGCCGCGACAACCGTGGCAGCAAGGCGGAGGCGCTTGGGAGAACCGAGTTCACCACGAGTGAGCAGTCGTCAGCGTGACGCTCGTGGTCGGTGGACATCGTTCCAATGGTTGAGCGAAGCGAAACCTCATCATCGCTGCGCATGTGAACGCCTGCGGCGGTGACCGCCGCGCCACTGCGGCCGGCCTCGAGCCCCGCGCCATCGCCTCAATGCCAGCACCACAACGGCGACGCCTCGCGCGTGATGCGGACAAGTCAAACTCGAACGAAAGCAATCGATAATGATCCGCTTAGTCTCGGGCAGGGCAAAGCTTAACCGATCTTGGGAAATGCTCCGCGCCGCGTCCCAAGCGCGAACCGAACGGCTGCTGCTCGACGCGGAGAGCGCTGCGCAGCTGCGTCACAAACTCGCACTGATGAATATCGCAGCTCAGCATATTGCGAGGCATCGGTCACATTTCAAACCTAATCAGCCTCGCGTGCCGGCCGGCAATCCTGACGGCGGGCAATGGACAAGCAGCGGCGGAGGAATTGGAGCCCGGCTCGCAGCCGCGGACAAGCCTCGGTTTGGCGGAGGCGTGGCGCTTGCGATCATCCTAGAGATAGCCAAGCAAGTGATCGAGCGATACCGTTCAGAAAACGGGCTGTGGGATCTGTTTGGACATAAGCATGGCACTGTCGCATTCACGACGATCGATGGGACGGACATTTTCGGATCGAATTCCAGGTCGCCTACCTACACTTTGGCTGATAGGGCTGCAGCGACGAGCATGCGCAATATTGTTGTGAAGAAATATCCGAAGGAGTTCTCTGCGGAACATGTTGGCTGGATGCCAAATGATGCGTTTTTCCACGCCGAAACAACGGTCTTGTTAAGAGCAGCCCGACGAAACGGCGGTACTTTGGCGGAACGAACGCAGACAGTACATGTCGATGAGAGTTTGTGCAACAGTTGCTGGTACGCGCTGCCCTATGTGGGGTTGGAACTGGGCAATCCCACCGTCACGTTTGTTAACTCCACCGGGGCAACGAACACGATGCGCGACGGCACTTGGCTGAAGTCAGAGTTTGCAAAATGAGAAAGCACGTCTATTTTGATGTTTTTGTTGGACCCGGTTGGCCCGTCCCCAGCGAGCTGGAGCGCTATTTCTTGGGACCAGTAGGTCAGCGATGGACCTTCTTCCGGAGCCGCAACGATTGCTGGGGTTTATCAGCGGAGGGGGTCGACGGGACCGACCATCTGCCACGACACCAAGGACGGATCGACCTCCATCTCACGATGTTGGGTAATGCCGATCATGGCGTGCTTCTGAACTACGCTAAGAGGGGTGGCGAACGCTTGGAACACTATTATTCTCGGGGCGACCTGCGGCGACTGCAGGAATGGATGTGGTCACGGCATGGCAGTCTCGTGCCCATTGGACTATTCATTCCTTTTGAACGCGCTTGGCTGGCCGTCAAGGAATTCCTTCAAACCGATGGCGCGCTTCCCCAAAGTATCACCTGGATTGCCGGTGACGATCTCCCAGCTGATGCATTTCCTGATCCAACGGCGCACCGCGATCTCGGAGAATGACATCACAATCGGCCATAGAGTGCAGCACGGGCAGCGGCGAGACCGGGTCTATTCTGATGTTCGGCTTTGTGCTCGAGTGCCGAGTTGAGTGATAGTTCCGCACAGAGAGCTTCGCGAAGCGGCGGCGCGCCCGCGCTCCTCACGCGCTAGAGACCAGCGCCGACTGCGAAAAAATCATCATGCGAGCTCCGTCAGCCGCCAGAGGCGCGGCGGGCGATCGCTCGTCATGTGCGTCTCGCGAGGCGACGTACGCCGAACGAAGAGCCATGTCCCGCCGAAAACAATCCAGTATGACATAGCGCGTTGAGAACACGCTGTCGGCGAAATCCTAGGCATTTGCTGGAGAATAAATTGCGAGGAAGATGACGCGCAGCGCATTCGATCACCTGGTTGGGGACTCTGCGTCGCCGCATTTGAACTCACTCAGTCACCGCATTCTCGCTTGGGCGAGAGGTTCGCTTTGTCCGCGCGAGAACCCTGGTTGGATCACTTTGGGAGACATCATGAACAAGCAAGGCGCGTCTGGGTACTCGTCCATCTGGCCGGAGAGCGTGTCGCAGTTTGAACTGCTGCGAGACGCGATGTTTGATTTGCCGTCGTCCGCGCCATGGGCAACCAATCCCTATTGGCTCCGCTCTTCTGTACCACCGCGCGGCAATGGCGGAATTCTTGGTTCGCTCGCACGGCCAAGTGATCCTTTAAGCCCGAAACCGGTAGGTTGGCCGCAGTCACCGCTAACGCCCGTAGAAAATGCAGGCATTCTGGCCTCGCTTGCGCGCTCCATCGAGCCGGCAGGCAACGTGCTTCGGCTTCAACAGCTACCGAACGCGGGGGCATTCACGCCAGTAGTGCCGACTATGCTCCCATCGCTGGCGCAGGCTAGCGCTGATATCCAGAACGGGCAGACGCCGTCTGACACGAATGCGCAAGTCACCGCGGAGTCGGCGAAGCCGATTATGAATCCACCATCTCAAAACCTCGAGGACGAGTCTATTCGGTCGCCGGCATCGCGCGATGTAGATGAGCCAAATCGTTCTCTCCCAAGCGCCGCGACTCACGCCGCGCCGCCTGCTCCACCGAACGATTTTCGCACGCGCCTGCTCGAAGCACTATCGGATAAGAATCTCCGCTATTACGCAGGTCCCGGATTTTCTGAATTTATCGACAAATTGGCTGCGCTCGCGCCGCTTCTGCCTGGATCCGGTACGGTGCAATCGATGCAGGACAGCGCGCAGGCTGGAAAAGATTTTGAGGGTGGAAATTACGGCCGTGCAGCAGCCCACCTGGGCGTGGGCGTCGCCAATTTAGGCCTCGATTGGTTGCCGTTAGGAAAGCAGCTGGCCATCCTGGGTGGGATGGCGGCGAAAACCTTTCCTTGGACCAAGCTCAAGATCGCAGAAGCCATGGAGAAAGCCGGAAAATCTGTTGAGGAAATCTGGCGTACGACTGGACTCGCGCGTGGAGCGGACAACTTCTGGCGTTTCGAGATATCCGATCGCGGCTATCGCGTGAAACCGAATGTAGGCGTTCTGGACAACGAGGGCTTTCGGGTGGCGCCGCTCTATGAACAGCAGGTCCATCCGGGCATGCAGGCGGCCTATCCAGACCTGGCCGAAGCCAAATCAAAAATTTTCATCCATCCGAGTGTGCGAGTAGAAAGGGGCGAATTCACACCCGGTAACATCCAGATTGAAACGCCAATTCGATCACTCGTCCGAACGCTAAGCACCCATGAGATGCAGCATATGGTCGGTAATCGCGAAGGTTGGGCGCGCGGTGGCCATCCCTTCCAGTTTCCAAAGCTAACTTACAAGGAAGCATACGAGCTTTATCTCAGGCTGGCCGGCGAAGTCGAAGCCCGCAATGCCGTTTGGCGGCTGTACCTCAACGAACTGCAGCGGCAGCGGAAATCACCCGTGCGGACCGAACTCGAACTTCTGGACCCGGTGCCGCGCCATCAACAAATCATCCAGTTCTGGCCCAAGGACCGCTAGTCAGTCTTGTCTACATCGATTTCCGGTATGTATTGGCTCACCTCGCGCTTGGAAATCACTAGTGTTGAAAGCAGTCACGGTGCGACGAGCAAGGCGGTGGAGTGCAAAGCTGCAGGATGTTTGTCCGTTGCAACTGATGGCGCGCCGGTAACGGGAGCGGAGCAGACATCCTGCTGAGATTGCGGCCTCATGTGGTTTGGTTGGACTTAATCCCAGAGCATCCCTCGCGCTGCCGACCGGAGTGACGAGTTTATGACCACGCGCCTAAGCTCGCGCTCCAATATCGCACTGATCTTCTTTATCATTCTCCGCTCGCGCACCGTCACACCCGGCCCGCCTGGAATTTGGCACGCTTCCAAATAGGTCTGTAGCACGCGTTGGACTGCGGCAATCTGACCTTCATCCATCGAGACACCCCGACCGTATTTGAGATCTGCCTTTGAAGTCATCCGAAACCGCTTGATGCTGACAGAGTAGGCCGCGCCGTTGCCCTTCCTGAACTCTCGTCGCCATACGTTCAAATAGTGATCGAGAGCCTTTTGCAGCAAGTCCATCTCGCTGTCGCTGAACTTTACCCTTATCCCGAATGAGGTCATCATTCGCCTCCCGCACGCGCTTGTCGCTCGGCCGAGTCCACAAACCAAGCTCAATCCAGTGCGAAACGTCGCCGTGCATGATTGATCCTACACCTGGTTTCAATCTTGCCAAAACCTATCGGTGGGGTCGGGCAGGTCGCGGCGACACCGCGTTTGCCCATGAGACCGCATACTGAAGACGCTTCGGCGCATCGCCGGCCGCCGGTCAGCCGCGCTTCACGACAAGAACAGCTGCCACGGCGGCCGTCACCGGCGGACGTTCCGCGTGCCCGGCGAAATGAGCCACCCAGTCGCGCTGTCAGGCGGAAAGCGACCGGGGCACGGTCAACGAGACTTGCCTAACGGGCGGCACGCGTTTTCGGGAAAACGTCGTCAGTTCACGACGACTTTCTTATGTTCCCCAGCTTCATCTCCCGCGGGCGATCCCCCACGTTCCCGTGAACGAGGCGCCGGGCGCGAGCCTGATCAGCGCCTCCCCGGTTCGAAATGCGTTCGGCGGGCAGGTCATCGGCTCGACGGCAAGGCCGCGACGACGACGGCGGACATCGGCAATCGTGTCGCCGCTAAAGAGCATCAAGTAGCGGTAGCTCGCGTCGACCCAAAGCGAGACTTGCGTTCCGTGCTCCGGATCGCGCAGCTCCACACGCGCGAGGCCCTGCGCGTCCCGTTCGAGATCGGTGAACGCATGGTCGAGCCGCGTCGCGCCGATCGGTCGCGGCGTGCGAAAATCGTACTGCGTGTGCTCCACGGCGTCCGCGCCGATCGGAAGGCCGCGCTCGTCGGACCGCAGGACGGTTCGCCCGGGCGCGCGCAACATCAGGCCATCGATCGTGGCGGTGCCGAGCGTCAGGTACGGATGCGCGCCGCTTCCGAAGGGGCAGGGGTCCGTGCCGAGGTTCGTGGCCGTTGTCCGCACCCGCAGTTCGCCGTCCGTCAGCGCATATTCGACGCTGAGTCTCAGCGAGAACGGATAGCCCGGTTGTGGATGGAGGACGTGCTCCATCACCGCCCGGTGCGGTTCGCGCGCGGCGGCGGTCCAGGCCGCCCAGCGGACGAGGCCGTGGATTGCATTGCGGTGCTCCGGCTCGTTCAGCGCAAGCTGGTGGCGGCGGCCGTCGAACTCATAGCTGCCATCTTCAAGCCGGTTCGGCCACGGCATCAGGACCTGGCCTCGGCCCGAGGAGCCCATCTCCTCCGCCCCATATCCGTCGACCAGCTGCCTGCCGCCGGCGGAGTATGCGCGCAGTCCACCGCCAACCTCGACGACCACGGCGCGCTGATCGCCGATCGCGATCTCGATCTGCTCGCCGGATGGCGCGATCATCGCCCGCCTCCCGTCCTGCTGCGCTTCGCTATCGCGCCCGGTATTCGCCCGGTCGCAACTCCATCGCGATGCCGTTGCGCAAGGTGAAAGCTTCGCGCGCCCCGTCGAACCGGATGCCGCAGTTCCAAGTGCATGCTCGTGGCCTCCGACCAGAAGACGTTATTATCGGCTGGCGCAAGCTTTTGTCGCATGTCCTTCGCAGCACCTTGCCGACTAGGCCGTGGACTCATTAACCCGACGCGATGTCCGCTTCGCTCCTAAAACGACCGAACTGCTGCCTCGCAGCGAAATGACGCGAACTGCCAATAGCGGTCACGCATATCACGCGGCGCCAGATCTCAGCGCAATCCCAAGTAAAAGCCCGTTGCGACGAGTATCTGGATGAAAATCGTCGCCGAACTTCTTTTGAACCCTGTAAGCGACGGGTAGATGTTTGAGAGATAGACTGCTGAAGACACGAGGTAGATGACAGCGGCCATCCCAGTAACCACGAGGAGATTCGGGCCCTCAGGGTCATGGAAGAATGCAAACATTATCCTCGAACATACGACGGCTGTAATCGCCAGAATCAGCAAAGAACTATTTTTGAAATTAACATGCATGAGGGTGGGGCCCCGTTTGCGAATGATACGATCATACCGTAGCCGGGGCTATCGCTCGCTTTCGTCCAGCTTGCGTCGATCAGGCTATGGTTGCGCGTTAATGAGTCCGCGTCCTAGTCTGTTCGCAACATCCGATCGGAGGACCCATGGTCGGTGCGCGACGCCTCACCTGCGCGTTCATGCTCGCCGCGTTGCTCCTGCCGCTGTTCGCGGCCGCGCCGCTGGCGGCGCAATCATGGCCGACACGGCCCGTCAAGTTCATCCTGACGCTCGGGCCGGGCAGCGGAGCCGATATCGGCGCCCGCTTGCTGGCGGACCGGCTGACCAGGAAATGGGACCAGCCGATCGTCGTCGAGAACCGGCCCGGCGGTGACGGCATCGTGGCGATCAACACCTTCGTCAGCGCCCAGGACGATCACGTCCTGCTGTTCGCGCCGAGCTCCTCCTTCATCGGCCACCCTTACCAACACAACGATCTGCCGTACAAACCGGATGATCTCGCCCCGATCGCGCGCGTGTCCAATACCGTCGTCGCAATCTCGGTGCCGATGGACTTGCCCGTCAAGACGCTCGGCGACGTCGTCGAGCTGGCAAGGAGCAAGCCGGGCCAACTCAACTGGGCCGGCCTGACCGGCGGCCTCGACATCATCTTCGAGGGTTGGCTCAAGAGCATCGGCCTCGATGTCAAAAAGGTGCCTTACCGCAATCCGGTCGAGGCGGCTAACGATCTCGCTGCCGGCCGCGTACAGCTCTACGAATCGGCCTATGCGATTGCCCGCCCGCAGATCCAGGCCGGCAAGATCAAGGCCTTGGCAGTGACCAACACCGCGCGCGCGGCCGCGATACCCGACGTTCCGACGGTGGCGGAGGCCGGATACGCCGCGCTGACGATAGACGGATTGGTCGGACTGTTCGGCCCGCCAACGATGCCGAAGGATCTCCGCGAGCGCATCGCGGCGGACATCAGGAGCGTGATGGAGGCCGATCCGCTCATCAACGATCGCCTCATCATGACGGCCCAGGTTCCCAATCCGGGTGGGCCGGCGGAGTTCGCCAAGTCGATCGAGGAACAGCGCGCGGTCCTTGCGAAGGCGGCGAAGGAGCTCGGCATCACGCCGAAATAGCACACGGGCGGCCTTGAAGCCGCAAGTCCCGGTGCGGCTGGAGTTGCCCGCCGGCCGGCAAGCGTCAAGGCGCAGCTTGCAAGCGAAACCGATCGGAATCGACGGCGCCCCGGACAGTCCGATGTCCCGCCTGAGAACTTGACCGGGTTATGCGCTCGCCAGCCGTGGCACCAGCCGCGCCGCGTTGCCGCTCTCGATTGCCTGCAAGTCGGCGGCGGGGAGCCCCATCTGCCGGATCACCTCGATCTGATTGAGCGGAAAATAGGGATAGTCCGAGCCGAAGGTGATCTGCGAAGCCGGCACCAGCTTCATCAGCGCCGCCATCGCGGGCGCGCTGGTGGCGTTCGCGGTGTCGTAGTGCAGGCGGCGGAATTCCTCGGCGATGCCTTCCGCCGTCAAGCCGCTCTGATCGCCGCGCGTGCTGCGGCCGTAGAATGCCTGGATGCGGCCGGCCAGCATCGGGATCGTGCCTCCGGCATGCGAGAACAGCCATTTGATGTCGCGCAGTTGCCCGAAGGTGCCGCTGAGCAGCAGGCTCGTGACCGTGCGGGTGGTGTCGTGCGGAACCTCGAGCACCGCCGGAAACGCGCCGACGCTGAGCTGGCCGCAGCACGCGGCGACGAGCGGATGGACGTAGACCACCGCCTTGCGGCGGTTGAGTTCCTCGAACACCGGCTTGTAAACCGGGTTGCCGAGCCACTTGTCTCCGTAGTTGGTCTGCAGCCCGACGCCGTCGGCATGCAGCGTGTCGAAGGCGTACTCGATCTCTTTGAGCGTCGCATCGATGTCGATCATTGACAGCGTCGCGAACAGGCCGAACCGGCCCTTGTAGTCGCGCACCATCTCGGCGCCGAAGTCGTTGCAGGTGCGGGCCATCGCTCCGGCGCCGGCGGCGTCGAGATTGAACCAGGTGCCCGGCGTCGAGGCCATCGACAGCACGCCGGTCGCAACGCCGTTCTTGTCGAGCTCCTCGATCGCCTTGTCGCGCGTCCAGGCGACCTGGGAGGCGAAGTGCGGGATCTTGCGCGCATCCTCCCAATCCAACCAGGCCTTCTGGTACGCGGGCGGATAGAAATGATGATGCGTGTCGATCACCTTCGTCTTGGCGGCCTCACCGTGCGCGCCGTGCGCCGAGAGCACGCTCGCGGCACCGAACGCGGCGGCGCCGGCGAGCAGGCTCCGCCGCGACAGCGGCGGCGAGCTCATCGAGGGGTGACACGCACAGGCGAGGCCGTGATCGAGCGAAGCCTTGGTCATCGCGCAGTCTCCTCCCATGGCGGATGGCAGCGCAAGATTAGGGCGGGTACTCATAAACGCAAGCACTGGCCGAATGTCTGCTTTTGGGGCGAACCGGACACGCCGGGATGGCGGAAACGACGCGAATGACCCGAAGCGGAAGTGGCAGCTACCTCTCGCGGTTCACAAGGCTCTCGACGCTGCCGACCAGATCGGCTCCTATCTCGTTGGCCCACTTGACATAGACGGGACGGGTTCGACGTCGGAATGCATCGAGCTCGATCTGCGTCGGGCGAACAACCTCCATCCCATACATGTCTTGCAGCAGCTGGTCGAGCTTCGCGGGCTTCACCGGCGCGTCACGCGCTTCATCTTTCTGCAGCTCCATAATGTTGCGATCCTCGGCGCTCAGCATGGCCCAGGTTTTGCCGCTCACCGCGAGGATCAATGGATCGATCGCGTAGTGCCACAGAGTGATGTGGGTGTGCACGGCCCAGAGTTTGTACGGGATGATCAGCGCGATCGGGTTCTCCTGACCGTCCACCTTGCCGAGCTGGAAGGCCACTAGTGCCTGGTCAAAGTTCATACTCACCGGATTAGCGCCGAGCGTCCTCAAGGTTTCCGCAATTATTGGTACGGGAGGAACCCGAACAGTCAGGTCATGGAGATCGTCCGGCCGACGGATCGAACGCTTTGAATTGGTCAGTTCCCGGAATCCGTTCTCGCCCCACGCGATCGGAATGACTCCCTTCTGCTCGATCGCTTTGAAGATTTGCTTGCCCGGTTCTCCGGCCTGGACGGCGTCAAGACCGCCATGGCTCGGGAACATGAATGGCAAGGAGAACAGGTTCAGCTCTTTGACCTGCGGAGACCAATTGATCGTCGAATTGATGGCGAAGTCGGCGACGCCTTGCTGCAAGAGCACGAACTCGCTCGTCTGCTGGCCTGCAAAAAGCTGACCATCGAAGTAGTTCCTGATCTGAATACGTCCCTGCGTCCGATAGCGCACGGCGTCGGCAAATCTTTTGGCTGCTTGACCCCAGGAGTTCTCCTGATTGACGACGAGTGACATCTTGAACTCGGGCTTGTAGTCAGCCGCGAGCGACGCCGAATTGCCGGCAAAGGCACAAATGAGGAGAAAGCGCCAAAGGGCTCGCAACGAGCGAACTTGTCGGCAGCAACATGCAACCATCCTGCCATCGTTGCATCAGTGCGGGCAGCCGTGCAAGTGGTCATCGACCAGATGATGGAGTACTGGCCGCCTGAAGGTCCAGTTGTGGCAGGTAGCTGCCTCGGACATACGCGGCGCGACATGTCCGCAGTTGATGCTGTGGACGGCTCCTCCACCGGGCACGGAAGTGCCATGCATGTGGGTGCTGTTAAGGACCCCACGATTCGGAGGAGCCAAACATGCA
>Ga0307277_10000860_pt1 | contig 11676 bp, 5 predicted proteins | sample ER_DNA_116_FD_194473 | JGI IMG/M metagenome (GOLD analysis project Ga0307277, IMG submission 194473) | Bulk soil microbial communities from the East River watershed near Crested Butte, Colorado, United States - ER_DNA_116 | ecosystem: Environmental > Terrestrial > Soil > Floodplain | place: USA...
CGGTCGCTGTATCCCACACCCTCGCGACGTCGCCGCCGCAGGGGGGGCAATAGGCTCCGTCGCCGCCGACCGCGATCGACCCACCGCTAGGGCTCACCGCGATCGACTCGACGAAGAAGCAGTACGGCTGCTTGCACACATCATCGGTCGTCCCTCCGATCGTTCGAAGGTCACGCCGCGTCTCCAGGTCCCACATCGTCACCACCTGCCCGTTGTTCCAGCTGGCCGCTACGACGCGACGCCCATCGGGCATGAATCTCGCCGCGGGGTGGCCGGGAGTGGGAAGGTTTGCCCATTCGGCATCCCCGTCTGGTCCGAGGTCCCAGATCTTCACGGCGGAGATCGCCGCGTCCGCCGCCATCACCCGAGTCCCATCGGGCGAGAAGGCAACGCCGACGATCCCGCTCCTCGTCTCCTGAGCCGACAACGACCACAGCTCTCGAACACCCTTTGTTCCGAACTCCCACACCGTCGCGGTGCCGTCCGACCCACCGGTGACGAGGCGAGAGGAGTTCGGGCTCCAAGCGACGCTGAGAACGAATCCGGTGTGACCGAACAACGTGTGGCGGAGCCGTCCCGTGCCGGCATCCCAGACGCGCGTGCCGTCGAGGCTGCCGGCGGCGATGTATCGGCCATCCGGACTCCAGGACACGCCCCGGAATGGGGGGTCCAGGCTCCAGTTGGGCCCGCTCAAACTGAACACTTCCGTGGCGGTCTCCACGTCGAACACGGCACCGACGTTCCCTTGTTCAGTCCACCAGGACGCTACGGCGAGGCGTTTCCCGTCGGGACTGAAGGCGGTGTCCATCGCGCCGTCCATAGGGATCCTCAGAACCACCCTGTCCGTGGACAGATCCAGGACCCGGACCTCCCCGCTGATGTCGCCGTTCCTGGTCCAGGCGGCGGCGACGAGAGAACCGTCGGCGCTGAACGAAATGCCCGACCACACACCGCCGACCTTGGACAACCTCGAGATGAGTCTCCGCGTCGAGGGGTCCCATACCTTTACCGTGCCGTCGTCGCCCGCGGACGCGAGCCTCGAGCCGTCCGGACTGAATGCCACGTCGTTGACGTCCCCGTCGTGTCCCTTGAACGAAAGGACCCTGTCTCCCGTCTCGTCATCTCGGATATCGATCAGGCCCGAATTCTCAGGCCCCTCCGTCGCGAAGACTCCCTTCGGGCTCCAGGCGAGGAGCCCTCCCACTCCCGGCACGTTCAGGTCGAGCCGTGACGCCACGACGGCGCGGTGCAGCGCCTCCTCCGCCTCGGGTAGGACCGTCCCGTCCGAGGAGCGAGTCGTCTCGACGGCCTCGGTCGCGAGCAAGACGCTGAGCTCGGGGTCGACCTCCCGGTTGGACACGGCGGCCGCGGCTAGCTCCCTCGCGGTCGCGATCCGCGCCTCGCGTTCCGCGCGGTCGGCCTCGCGACCCGCTCTCCTACGCTGATCCGTGGCTACGACCGTGAGCGATCCCGCGATGAGAGCCGCGGCCGCGAAGACGGCGACGAGGCCACGCAGACGCCGAGCGGATCGCCGCTCCATCTGCGCCTCGCGCTGACGCCGCCGCTCCTCCTCCTCCCGCTCCCGGTTGCGCCGATCGACGCTGGCCTTCAGGTACGCCCGTTCCGGTCCCCCGATCGCGAGGTCCGTCGTCGCGGCCCAGGCTTCGACCTGGTCCAGTCGCGCACCCCGCAAGAGGAAGCTCGGGTCCCGATCGGAGCCTCGCCAATCCGCCCCGGCGCGGGCCAATCCTTGGTTCTGTCGGAGATCCTCCCGTGCGTCGTCGATCCAGCTGTGGAGCCGCCCCCAAGCGCTGAGCAGCGCCTCGTGAGCGATCTCGACGGTTGGCTCGCGGGTGGCGGGTTCCCGATCGAACGTCAGGAGCCGATGCCGTCCGAACGTGTCCGTCACGGCATCGATCGTCGCCGGATCCACCGCGATATCGTCCAGTTCGCTCCTCGCGATCCGGCGTCGCGTGTCCAAGCGGCCCTCGCCGAGGGTGACCAACCTCAGGAAGACTTGTTTGACGGCTCGTCGCCCCTGCTGTTCGGTCTCCTCGTAGATGCGGTCGGCTCGGGCGGAGAGGGCCCCGGCGATCCCGCCTATCGCTCGGTACGAGGCAAGGGTCAACCCCTCGTCGTTCCGGCGCTCGAAGAGCTCCGTCAGGGCGTACTGCAAGAGTGGGAGCGCGCCGGGCTGATGAGCCACGTCGGCGATCATCTCCGCCACCAGTCCGGGCTCGGATCGGACACCGACCCATTCGGCCGGCCCTCGGACCGCTTGCTCGAGCTCGTCGGGGGTGAGCGGAGGAACCGCCTCCGTCCGGGCGGCGAGCAGCTCTCCGAAGCGGGGGTAGATGAGGGGCCGGTCGTAGAAGTCCGCCCGGAGGGTCACGATCACGCGCAAGCGGCTCTCGGGATCGGCGGTCGCGACGCGCAGTGACTCGAGGAACATCTCCCGCTCGCCTTCGTCGCCCGCAAGTGTGAAGACCTCCTCGAACTGATCGATCACGAGCAGTACCTCGGCCCTGCCGGGCGCGACGAGATCCACGGATTCGAGCAGGCCCCGGGAGCCTGAGTCGAGCATGGCGGTCAGTCCAGGGAGAGGGCGCACCGCGACGCGAAGCAGCGCGGCCGCGAGTTCCTCGACCGGGTGGGCGCCGGGGAACATCTCGGCGATGAAGCGATCCTCCGGGTCACCGAGCGCTCCCTGCCGGATCGCAGGAACGAGGCCGGCGCGGACCACCGACGACTTTCCTCCGCCGCTCGGGCCAACCACTGCCAGAAACCTGGATCCAGGCCCGGCCTCGGTCAGCCTGGTGACGAGGCGCTGGATGAGCTCGCCTCGCCCGAAGAAGTCCCGGGCGTCGGCCTCGGTGAACGCCCGAAGACCCTTGTACGGGTTCCGTTCGTCCTGACGTCGAGGATCCGCAGTCGCACTCGGTTCGAGCACGCGGCGTGCGGCAAAGGCGAACGCATCCGCGTTGGGTGCATCCCTTCCTACCTCTGCCCGCTCGGCGAGTTCCACCAGTTGCGGGGGCATGCCCGTCGCGAGGAGGCCCTCGGCAAGACGCGCGAGTTCCCGTACGTCCTCCGCCGGGTCCGGCGGCGTTCCGACCGCGATCCGGAAGTCCCCGATATAGGCGTTGCCCTCGCCGTCGAACAGGACATTGGACGGGCGCACGTCCCCGTGTGCTAGGCCCTGCCGGTGCGCGAACGCGAGCGCCGAGGCGATCTGCTCGATGACGCGGATGGCCCGATCCCGCTCCAGCGGCTCCCCTCGCTCCTCGAGGGCTCGAAGGCTTCCCCCGCGCAGGAACCGGGAGACGACGTAGGCCTGATTGGGCTCACGCCAGTAGTCGTAGACCGGAGCGATGTGAGGATGCTCGAGGCCGGCGACCGCTTGTGCCTCCGCATCGAACCGCCTGACGAACGCCGGATCGGTGGTGATGCCCTCGTGGAAGATCTTGACGGCCACGTCGCGCTCGACATGGGGTTGGATTGCGCGGAAGACGACGCCCGTGGGTCCGTCGTCGATCTTTTCGAGGAGCCGGTAGCCGCGAAGCGGCTCTCCCCTCAGATCGAGTCCCGGATCTTGCTTCAGGACCCGCTCGTGGAGCCTCATGAGCTCGGGCGATGGATCGATCCCCAGCTCCTCGGCCAGGATCTCTCTGGCCCGCTGATAGGCGCCCAGTGACTCGGCCTGACGCCCCTCTCGATAAAGAGCGAGCATGAGCATGCCCCAGAGACCTTCCCTCCATGGGTGGCGCGTGAGAACCGTCTCCAACTCACCGATCGCCCGGGCCTGCGCGCCGCTCGCCAGCAACCCCTCGATCCTGTCTTGCTGAGCCTCGAGTCGAAGGTCGTCGAGCCGCGCAGCCTCGGCGACCAGCGAGGGCTGGTCGGCGAGGTCGGCGAGCGCCGGCCCTCGCCAGAGCGCCAACGCATCGTCAAGCGTGCCGACCGCGATGTTGGGGTCGATGGGGAGGGCCCTCTTCGCGTCCCTCAGGAGGGCATCGAATCGGGAGGCGTCCAACTCGTAGGGGTCGAGCCTCAAGCGGTAGCCCGGTGCGTGGCTCTGGATCCGGTCGTGGCCGAGGGCCTTCCGGAGGTGCGAGACATAGGTCTGGATGATGTTGCGGGACTTCTCGGGTGGTGCGTCGCCCCAGACCTCGTCGACCAGGGTTTCGGCCGGAACGAGCTCGTTCGCTCGCATGAGCAGATGAGCGAGGACCGCGCGCTGCTTCGGTCCGCCGAGCGGGATCGGGCCACCGCCCGCGTCCACCTCGAGCGGCCCGAGAACGCGGAACTGCAACGTCCCTCCGTAGACCTGCCGCGCCTGCCGACTCGGGGCGAGCCCTCTCATCCGCTCCGCGACGTCGACACCGTCCGCAGCGATCGCCAGGACATGGACTGGATCGGAGAGTCCTTTGAGGTGCAGCTCTCCGCGATCGACGTAGCGGATGCCCTCGACCGCGCGAGCGAGGTGAACGACGCTCTGACTGCAAAGGATCTCGCCTGGACCGGCCTGACCGCACAACCGCGCCGCGAGGTTCAACGCTCCACCGCGGTACCCGCCCTCGACCTGGACAGCCTCGCCTGCGTCCAGCCCGATCCCCACAGGGAGCGGGAGATTCGGCGTCGCCAGTGTCTCCTGAAGAAGGCGCGCCTGCAGCTCAACCGCTGCCCTGATCGCCTGACGGGGAGAACGAAAGACCGCGAGTGCCTCGTCTCCCCGCAGCTCGATCACCGAGCCGTCCCGAGCCTCGATCTGCTCGCGTACGACGTCTGCGAATCTGGCGGCGAGCGTGGCCGCCGCTTCGTCTCCGCGCTCCTGAGTGAAGACCGTATATCCGCGAACGTCCGCGATCACGAAGGTCCTGATTGTCTCGGCCGTCTCGCTCGAGGGCGCGCTGCGTCCCGCCTCGCGGACGCGTGCTTCGCCGGAAACCTGCGGAGCCGGTTCCGTCCCCCGCATGCGGCCGAGTATCGAGCGTTGGGTTCCTGAGCGCCAGTCCGCGTCGTCGTCCCATCTCTCGGTCACCGTCTCCCGAGACTGGATCGAGGCGCTTGAGAACGGCTTGAACGCGCCGTCCAGCCGTTCTCAAGGCTCCTCCGCCAATGTCGAACCCCGGGCTCTCATAAGAGCGACCCGAAGACGGGAGGTAGATATGACACGCACAGATCGAGCCGCAAGCAGAGCGCAACGCCCATCGCCGGCGAGACGATGGCTCGTTGCGGCTTCGCTCCTGCTCGCCTTCGCCATGATGGCGGGGGCGTGCGATGCCGAAACACAAGCAGCCTCCGATCCGGCGACCAGCGCGACAGGAGTGGCCGCCGCGTCAGACGAAGCCGAGCAGGCGCTGTCCATAGTCGGCGTCGGCTCCGGAATCGGGAAGGCGCTCACGGCTCCGCTCCGTGCCTCGGGGTTCGACGTCACGCTCGACGGGTCGGAGGTCACGTACACCGACGCCGACGAGAACGGGAACGATCAGGTCTTCGTGATGGACGTGGATGGTTCGCACCAGCGGCAACTCACGCATACCGAACTCGGAGTGACGAGAATGGGGAGCCCTCCCCAGTGGTCGCCCGATGGTTCGAGGATCGCGTACTGGATGTCGCTGCCGGCGAGCGGCGTCGAGATCTTCGTCGTCCGCGTCAGCGACGGTGTGTCGACCCGCGTCACCCATGAGCCGAAGGACGTCTACGAGGGGGGTTGGGCCTCCGATCGATCGTTCGTCTTCTCGATCAGCAACCCGAACTCCAACTACCCCCTGCTGGCCCGGTCGATCGAGCTCGAGACGGGGGAAACGACGACGATAGCGCGTGATGTCAGTACTCCCGAGGTGTCGCCAGACGGGACGCAGATCGCGTTCGATTCGTATTTCAGGCCCACAGGCGAGGCCTGGCTGTCGCTGATGAACGTCGACGGCACGGGCAGGCGGAAGATCCGACAAGTGAGTTACAGCGGCAGCTTCCCGAGATGGTCGCCGGACAGCACGAAGATCGCGTACCTCGGGAGCACCGATCAAGACGGCTCCGGCACGTACATCTTCGATCTCACAAGCGGTGAGACGCGATTCGTGACGGCCGGAACCGTCGAAAGCTGGATCGACGACGATCACATCCTGGTGAGCTGACCGGCCGAGTTGCCCAGAAGCCCGGTCCTCACGGGGCCGGGGCTTCGGTCTTCGGACGCGGAGCTCCTTAGGGCGTTTGGGATAGCGGGGAGCGCCCACCATAGAGAGAAAGAGAGAGATCCGGATGAACGCTGGGCCGGCGGCACGAGAGCTCACCCATCTGTTCGCGGCGATGCGATGCGAGGCGCGGCTAGGATGACCGCATGACGGGTCTGCTCGAGCGCGACATCCTCGTGATCAGCCAGAGGGCCAAGCTGATCGAGATGACCAACGAGTACCGGATCCTTGATCCGGAGGGCGAAGAGGTCGGGGCGATCCGCGAGAAGGGTCAGTCGAGATCCAAGAAGCTGCTCCGCTTCGTCAGCGACGTCGATCAGTTCCTGACGCACCGCCTTTCCGTTTATGAAGCCGACGGTACGAAGCTGCTCGAGATCGTCCGGCCGGCGAAGATCTTCAAGTCCACGTTGCAGATCCGCGATGCGGGCGGGGCAGACCGCGGGGCGATCGTCCAGGAGAACGTCATCGGCAAGAAGCAGTTCGCGCTCCGCGGACCGGGAGGCGAACGGCTCGGGTCGATCGACGCGGAGAACTGGCGCTCGTGGGATTTCGCGATCCACGACGCCAACGGGAACGAGATCGCGCGCGTGACCAAGAAGTGGGCCGGCTTCCTGCGCGAAGGTTTCACGACGGCCGATCATTACGTCCTCGAGATCACGGGCCCGACGTCCCCCGACTTGAGATTCTTGCTCGTCGCATCAGCAGCGGCTCTCGACACCGCACTCAAGCAGGACGATTCGGGAGGGTGGGGCTTCGGCGGCATCGATCTGACCGACCTCATCCCTTGATCCGGTCCGCCAAGGGTCGAGATGTGGCCGACGCGTCGAGCGCTAGTCGCCCTCTCGGATGCGGGTCCATAGAGCACCTGCCCATCGCCTCGTTTCATGGCCGACGGTCACAGCGTCGGTTTGACGCTGGTTCCTCTTCGGGGCAAACCTAGACATGCTGCCCGGACGGGTACGGAATCCCCGTCCAAGCGTGAAGGCTCTCGATCAGGGGTTCGGTTCGGGAGCCTTTCGCTTGGGCCTTCTGGGGTGCCCCGACTCCTGCGTTTGCGCGAAGAGCAGACTCAGAAAGCCGTCTCTTACAGCCGAACGGATGACCATGCGTCGACGCTGCTGCTCTGCACCAGGATTCGCGTAGACGGCTTCGGAAAGCCTGTCCAAAATCAGATCCGTCGTCTCCTCCACGAGCTTGTCGAACTCCTCGCGCTCCATCAGCCGATCTCCTGGTGTTGACGACGTGTTGGATCTCCTCCCTACTCCGTAGTTGCCGTGCCCCGAGCGGATGGTTCCCGACCAGGGATCATGGATCGGCCCTTGTAGTGAACGCCGACGCAAGCTGAGTCATCCGACCGTCAGACGGGATCAGACGAACGTGCAAAGATTGATTTGAGCATCCGACCGTCTCATGGGTGGTCCTTCCATGAACAGACCGCCAAGGGCAGCAGGGCCTGCGGAACGCGTCGTGGTCGTGCCGGAGGTGCACCGTCGTCAGCGCCGGCCCACGGGCGCTCCGCCGCCGCTGCCTAAGAAGATCGGTATGACGGGCATGCTCTGGCTTGCGGCTGTGCTCGTCATCGTGGTTTCGGGCGTCGTCTGGCTGCACGTCACGACCGGGCCGCTCGATCATTTCGACGCGCCGATCATCAGGTTCGTCACCTCGGCGCGGACCCAGTGGCTGAACTCGCTGACCAACACGCTCAACTCGGTCGGATCGAAGTGGGGGCTCGCGATCTTGGGACTCCTCGCGGTGGCGCTCACCGTCGCCTTCCGTCGATGGAGGCATCTGGTGGTCTTCCTCGTGAGCCTCGCCGTGCTCGAGATCGTCCTCCCGGGCCTGTACATCACGGCCGCTCGCCCACGTCCCTACAGCGTCACTGCGATCGGCCATTGGGAGGGGTTCTCGTCGCCCTCGCAGCCGGTCGCGGCGCTCGCCGCTGTGTTGATGGGGTTCGTCTACATGCTCGTGGTTCCTGGCCGCTCGCGGTGGTACGCGAAGCTCGCGATCGTCGCGTTCCTCGCCGGAGTGTCGCTCGATCGGATCTATCTCGGCATCAATCACCCCACGGACCTGGTGTTCGCCGTGATCCTCGGCGTTGCGATCCCGGTCACACTCTTCCGTGCGTTCACCCCGACCGACATCTTCCCGGTGGCGTACGGACATCGTGGGAAGTCGGCGCATCTCGATGTCAGCGGCAGGCGTGGCGAGGCGATCAAGCAGGCCATGCAGGAGCAGCTCGGGTTCACGATCGTCGAGATGAAGCTCGTCGGGCTCGAAGGCTCCGGTGGGTCGACACCGCTGAAGCTCCGGGTTTCCGATGATCATGGGGTCGAGCGGTGGGTGTTCGCGAAGCTGTACGCGAAGAACCACGTGCGTGCCGACCGCTGGTACAAGCTCGGCCGGCTGATGCTCTATGGGCGGCTCGAGGACGAGACGCCGTTCAAGACGGTCCGCCGATTCGTCGAGTACGAGGACTATACGTTGCGGCTCCTGGGGGAGTACGGGTTCCCGACACCGTCGCCGCTCGGCATCGTCGAGATCACCCCCGAGAGTGAATACCTCATCGCGATGGAGTTCTTCGATCGAGCAGAAGAGATCGGTGACGCCGACATCGATGAGCAGGTCATCGACGAGGGGCTCGCGATGATCCGGCGGATGTGGGACGTGGGCCTGGCACACCGTGACATCAAGCCGGCGAACCTGATGGTGCAAGATGGGCACATCCGGTTGATCGATGTCTTCTTCGTACAGGTCCGGCCGTCCCCGTGGCGGCAAGCCGTAGACCTCGGGAACATGATGCTGGTGCTCGCGCTCCGCTCGGATGCGCAGACCGTGTACGACAAGGCTCTCGCGTATTTCACCTCCGAAGAACTGTCTGAAGCATTCGCCGCGACACGCGGCGTTGCGAGCCCGACGCAGCTCCGGAACTTCATGAAGCGCGATGGACGCGACCTGCTCGAACAGTTCCGGTCGCTCGTCCCAGAGCGTCGTCCTGTCACGATCCAACGCTGGAGCCTCAGGCGGATCGGGATGATCGTGCTCACCTTGATCGTGGTGTTGGCCGCCGGCGCCTTCAGCCTCTCGCTGTTCTTCCCGAGCCGAGGCGATGTATCGATCCCTTCCTGCGACGCGAATCGGACCATGATCGTGATGGCGCAGGCTGTACCCACTGCCGAGCAGCTGCCGTGCATCCGATCCCTTCCTTTGGGATGGAGCCTTACGGGGGCCACGATCGTGCGCGGCAGAGCGACGTTCGAGTTGTTGGTCATGAGCGGAGGAGGGGGAGGCGGCACGGGCGTCCAATTGCAGCTGGGCTCCGGCGGCTCGAGCCCGGTTGTCGACGTGACCTTGACGCCGACCTGCCCCGCAACGAGTGGTGACCCGAAGATCCAGACGATCGACGTCCCGGGCGCGTGTGTCACGTACCGTAGCTCGCTTCCGGCCGGCGTCGGACCGGTCCCATCCTTCGATCCCGGAGGCGGGTTGTCATACGTCCCTCGATCGCAGCTCGTCACGTTCGTTGATCAGGAGGAAGACTTGGTTCTCTGCGGCGCCGGCGCACCATGCTCTTGAGGGATCCAGGCTCAGGAGCTTCTGCTCGCCGGAGCTTCGTGATGCTCGAGCGAGCGCGCGCCGGGATCGTCGCGGAGTCCGACCAGCTCATACACCTCAACCGCCTCCGACTTACCCTTCAGCGCAGGCGTGCCCAGTGATCGGACGTCGGCGATGTCCCGGATGAGCTCATACGTGCGCGCTCCGATAACCACGCTCCCCACCGGCGCATACGTCTGTAGCCGAGCGGCGAGGTTCGTCGTATCGCCGATCGCCGAGAAGTTGCGGATGTCCGCAGCCCCGATATTGCCCACGAGGGCCGGGCCGCTGTTGATGCCAACCCGAAACTTCGGCCGTCCAGCGGGATCCGGCAGGGATAGAACGGCACGTTGCATCGCTAGAGCGGCTCGAGCTGCCCGTCGAGCGTGGTCAGGCTGGGGGCTGGGGGCGTTGAAGACGACCATCATGGCGTCGCCCATGAACTGCACCACCGTCCCACCTTCCTCGAGCACGATGGGCACGGAAGCACCGAAGGCAGCGTTGAGCATCGCCACGACTTCGGTGGGGGAACGGCGCTCCGCGAAGGCCGTGTAGCCGCGCAGATCTGCGAACAGGACCGTCACGTCGACCTCCATCCCGCCAAGCGCCGCCCGCGCCGGATCTTCGATCAGGGTGCGAGCCACCTCCGGCGAGAGGTACTGGTGGAGGAGGAGATCGACGCGCTCGTGGAGGGCTCGCACCAGCCGTCCCTGGGCAAAGGCCTTGCGCTGCGACCGTTCGAGGAGATGGGCACCCACGCAGCCGGCGACCACGGTCGCCGCGACGAGGAAGAGCTGGAGGAACAGCTGGGACCCGAGGCTGCTGCCTTCCGCGACGCCGAGGAACATCAGGCAGTAGGCCGTCCCGATCGCGATCGCGCCGACGAATGGGTGACGGGTGACGGCAAAACCGAACACCGCTGTGAGCATCATCGCTGGCATGGCGTAGGTCGCGACCGTCCCGGTCGCCACGCAAAGGACGAGGACCGCGCATCCGGCGACGAACTGCTGCCCCAGACCGATCGCGTCACGCCGACGCTGGGTGGTGGCCCAGCGGCTCGCTCCCGCGGTCGCCAGGAGGAACACGGTCATCGTTCCGCAGATCGCCCAAGCGGTCGCCGGTGCCGCACCGACCGCAGGCGGGCCGATGATCGCCACGACGACCCAGACCACGGCGGCAACGAGGCTGGCGGTGCGGGCGCGCCGGACTCCCTCGGCCTGATCGGCGTGCTGGTAGGCGCGTTCGAGCTCCCGATCGACGAACCTCAGGGTGAAGCGGTCGAACCGATCCCAGCCTTCCGGGAACGCCATCGCCTCAGTCTACGAATGAGCCGCGGAGAGACTGCCCGATGCCATCGACAGCTACACGATCGCAACCGCGACCAAGGCTCCCGAGAGCAGCCACGGCTCTCCGTAGCCCCCGAGATACGGCAGGTGCGTGATGACCCGACCGCGGAGCGCGTCCTACGTTCGAAGGTGGACCATTTTGGCGGGGGCCGAGCGCGGCCCCCGAGAGAGGGGATGTCTATCGCGGAGCCTCTTCGCCCTCGCGCCAAGCGCTCAGCAACTCGTCCGAACTCATCTCCAGGAAGGAGTCACATCCGTGGCGCGGATCCGTTCCAAGTCAGCTCATCTGATCGCCGTAGCCGTGGGGGCGGCCTTGGTCTTGATGCCGCTCCCGCCGCTCGTCGCATCGGCGCATCTGTCCGCCGGTCGCGTCGCTCAACCCAAGATGTCCCAACCTCGGCTCCAACGGGTGGGCACCGCCAACGTGCAGCAGCTCGCGACGCAAGCCGCGGCCGGAGGCGGGCTCTCCAGCAACCTCGAGAGTGAGGCCGGGCCGTGGATCGACTTCGAACGCGAGGGCTCGGCGGTTCCCCATGGGGCTG
>Ga0307277_10000861_pt1 | contig 11656 bp, 11 predicted proteins | sample ER_DNA_116_FD_194473 | JGI IMG/M metagenome (GOLD analysis project Ga0307277, IMG submission 194473) | Bulk soil microbial communities from the East River watershed near Crested Butte, Colorado, United States - ER_DNA_116 | ecosystem: Environmental > Terrestrial > Soil > Floodplain | place...
AGTTGGAAAACGTTAGTTTCGGTCACGGCGTATCACTCCTTCGGTGGAGAAGTGGAGGCCTCGAACACCCCCACGATACGCCGCCTTACCTCCTTACGCCGTCACCAAGTTTCGCCCATAGCTCTGTTGAAAACCTGTCCAGACTGTAATGGTGATGATGTCGTTGACAAAAATACGGACAATGAACGTCAATGCTTAACATGCGGTGGCCGTGGTTTTGTACCTGATGATGACGAATGGACCAAATCGTACTCTATAAGGGCTTCCGAGTCCGTGCGTATGAGGAATGGTCGGGGCTATGGTTGGCCGAAACCAAGAAGCCGTTTGGGCGGCGGCCGGGTGCTGGCGATCACGACGACACCGATGCTGAGTACACTGCCACGTCCTCCGGTCACCCAACGCCAGAAGCCGCTATTGATTTCATAAAGCAGATGATCGATAGCCCGAGTACGACGAGATAAGCCCGACAAGCTTCGCCGCCGATCTCCGTCCCGGCTCATTTTTCGCTTCGATACGAAACCGAGCTTGCACGCCTCGCGGAATGTTCTCGTTTATACGGGGCGTTCGACCAATCCTTCGGGGTGTAGTCAGCCCAGCCCCAGAACAAAGCAAAAAATTTAGCGAGAGTTCCCATTCCCGTTCTCATGGATCGCTTTCTCATGGATCGCAAATGTGAAAACGGCAAGCCCGTTCTCGATCCAGACCTCGTTAATGCGACTAAAAAAACCGCACCCACAACAGCAGCGAGGATTAGGTCCACGAGTAAAGTCTGCATTTTTTAAGCACCTCCGGCAAACACGGTTCGATTATGCCCAGCCCGGGGCGGGTACGCTCACGCAACAAAACCATGTCGATCAGATAAGTCCTTCTGACGAGGCTTGTCGAGCAAACACTTACACGTGGGGGCGAAGATATTCACCTTCCCACGGGTTGAGGCCGTCGGGGTCGTGGAAGTCGTACTGACCGGGATTCCCCGGATGAACTCGGAAGTGGGGAAATTGTAGCGATTTTCTGGACTGCCTAGAAGTCCCGACCCGAGATAAGGGCGACTTCCGGCACAGCAGGCTCCTGCATGGCGTTCGAGGGTCTGTCTGGCCATTTTGCGTGGCATTCGGACGCACTCCTCCCGTTGGTTGCCGTTGATGCATGAAGATCGGACGTCTCTGCCGGTGCCGACGGCGGCAGCAGCCGCAGTTCCGCGGTAAGTCGCAAAATCTCCTGGAACATCCATGCGATGGCGACCTCGGCCATTTGGAAGATAACATAGCGGCCGTAGCTCACCACCTTCGCGCCGATCTTGATCAGCTTGTCCTTCAGACTCGTCAGCAACCAGTCCTTGATCGGCTCCGGCGTCGCCAGCGTGCGCAGGAAATTGCCGAGGTTGCAGGCGAGCGGATGAAGCTGAAACCGCACCGCATTGGCGGCGAACGTTCGGCACGAAGTCGCGTCGATCGCGCCTTTGCCCTCCTTGATCCATTGCTCGCACGTCCCGCGTTTGTTGTGGAAAGCAATGACGCGCTCGGCCGGGCGGCTCATGTTCGTGACGATGAAGCCGACGCGGGAATAAAGTTCTCCGGGATGCCACTCGACCTTGGTGATAACCCTCCGCGGCTTGGTCCAGGTTCCGGCCTGATAGCTGAAATTGGCATGGAATCGGCACACATGGTACGGAGGTCGTCCGACTGGGCGCGTGAGCAGATAGCCGATCCTGTCCTTGCAGCAGAAAGAAATCCACGTCAGGTCAGCGAGATCCTCGCGGCAATGTTTCAGGCTCAACGTCGGTACCGAGACTGAAGTGCCATTTGGGCTTGCCGACCGATTGACGACCGAGACTACTAGATTTCCGACCCGGTCCTTGTGATCGACGTGCCAAGTGCGAGCCGCGTAGTAGCTTTGCGAGCAACGCTTTTCGCTCCTCGTTCGGCTTCCGTCCAGCTCGAGCAGGTCGAACGCGCAGTGGATCAGGGATTAGATCGTGCTTGGCAGCTACAGCGCCGCAAGTGCTATTATTGCAGCGCGCCGCCGCCGGGTAAATGCGACCGTAATAGCGGGATCAGCGCTAAGCAACGGGATCAGCGCTAAGCAACGATCCTGGAAACGTACATCGCGTTGAGAGACGATTTGCTCCATCTGTTTGCGCAACTCGCCCATCTCTTCATCTTGATCGATGGCAACAAGCAGTTTCACGAAGCTAATCCAGTGATGCGGGGCAAGGGGCTTGTCGGCACACGCGTCGAGCTCGCTAGCAATCTCATCGATGAAATCCCGGAGAACGGTCATCAGTGCAGCTAAGCCTTCGGCGTGAACAACGTCGCTAGTGAGGTTAGCCCCTCGAGAACGGCGGCGGCGATACCCGAACACTGATAGCTTGTCAGTGCTCACGGCTTTCTGTTCTCTCGTAGGCCGTAGCCTGCCCTTGCTACCCCGCTTCGGTGATCAAACCCTGGTACCCAGCTACAGCCTTCGCGATGGTACCTTGCGCAGCCGATGAGCGAAGGATGTCGAGCGCGCCGCCAGACGCCGCGAAGCCGTCACCCGCAACCTGCGCTGCATGGCGCTGGCGATCGCGCCATGACGGCGGATCAACTGTCTCGTCGCAGACAATCGCCTCCCCATCGATCAGGCAGCGAGCGAGCCGCGCCAGGATGCGGAAGCCATCATGCTCGATTTTGCGCGGCCAGCCAGGCCCCAGGGGCAGTGCTTTGGCAGGAGATGGCAGACACGGTTCGATGATCCCCAACCGGGGCGGCGGGTACGCTCACGCGACGACATAACGGCAGCAGCTATAGAAAAGCGATACGGGTGGAAACCGCAGCGGGCGTCCAAAGCGCGCTTAGATGGAGCGACCCGCGGATCAAAGGCTCCGCCATGTCTCAAGGCTAAGCATATCCCGCTCAATTCGCACCACCACCCTAACAAGAAGGTTCGATACAGCCCACCGTCGATTCCAACGGTTGGCGTCTTCCGAGAAAATCAGGACGTCAAGGGCGAGCCGCTATGCGGCGCTTAGACCAAGAAACGTCAGCTCCGCAGCAAAGCACCGATGGCGGCCGCTGCAAATAAAAGCCAGGCGGCGATCAGAATGGTGCCTCCCGTCGGCGCCGCCAGTGGAAAAAACCGATGCCCGGCGAAGGCGCGCAGCGCAATGTCCCCGGAGAACAAAGCGGCGCCCAAAACCCATGCAACGAGGCTGGCGAACGCCAACGGCCACAGCAGGACGCCCTGCTGTAGCAATGCGGCTCCGCCGAGCACGGCGGCGGCGTGGAACAGGAGCATATAGCCGGCACTGTCGAGACCCGCACCCGGGGCTGCGTGTGCGCCCGCCGCGGCCAGAATGATGCCGCTTGCCCCCATCAGACTCGCAAGGAGGACCAGGATCGATATTACCAAGGAGGTGCTCTTTACTCTTGCTGGCGCGGACCCCCCAAATATACCCTCCATTGCGAGCGAAGCGAAGCAATCCAGGAGCGGATTGCGCGTGAATCTGGATTGCTTCGTCGCCCCTTCGGGGCGAGCGGATCTTAAACACGTAGCCGATGATCAACATCCTGATCATGAGCACAGGATCGATCAAGGGCCGACCGATCCGGGGTAATAGGGCGCAAGCTCGGAATGGACCCAGGACAGGTCGAGAATGAGGCCAGCGCCTTGGTTCTTGATCGCGAAAAATTGGAGCCTATATTTGCCAGCGACGTATTGTTTGGCTCCCGCAAAAGAATGAATTTATTGCGGACCATGGTATTTGGCGTCGTCGGACTTGTTTTGAGCTATGGATTTTTTATTCCTCCAGAACTCTCAATGTTTCGGCTCATAGCAGCGATTGGAATGATGGTTGGATATCGAGTGGGCCAACTTGTTCGGAGGCTCGTAAGATCATCTCCTAAAAGGTTCCTAAGTTTAGGCGTGGGCGTAGTACTTTGCTTTTACTTTGCGTTTGCGTATTCCAGCATGATTCAAATGGGGTCCGCCAATACATCAGATATCGCGAACTTGGGTGCGCTACTTGGGTTGTGCTTCCTCTCGCTGGGATTTTTATTGCCCTTCACACGCGTTCTTGTTCCGAACGAAATTGAGATCCTGAGGTCAAGGGCTATTGAGTATTTCGCAAGGCTCTTTCGAGGTTAAGCTAACAGAAGTCCCGGAATTGTAAAACGGGGCAGTCAGTTGGTTCATTCTTCCGCTCCATGGCAACACGCGGCCTTGACTGCTAGGACGGGATCTCGAGTTCAACGATGCGCCCCGCGTCGTAAGGCACCGTCATATCAACTGTCTTGTCTGTTTCGACGTCGTCATCACGGTAACGCGGTTCAGACATTGTGAACGTTGAGCCTGATGACGCGACAGGCTGTTCCAACCGAATCGTCGCCCGATTCATCTATCAGGCGCTCAAGAGCGGTGTCCGCATCAGTGGCAGCTTCACAACTGCCGTTCTCACTCGGCGGCAACGAATGCTTATTGCATGGCTGCACGACGATTATACTTGAAGATGGTTCAATGGACTGGCTCAAAAGTGGCGCATAAAGAATTTGCGGGGAGAAAGCACAGGATAGTGAACTCGCTCCGTTGCAATATCGCTTCCAAAGCCAAGGGACGACACTATACCACATCGAGGGGAAGCCGTTGTGTATCACAGCAAGGTTGGGCGCACGACGTCCGGAGTGGGTCATTTCCACCCTTAGGCCCTGGAAGCACGAGCCTGCCTTGGTCCGCTGCTCATTCGATAGCAGTCGCCATCGGGGCCGACCGGCACTCACACTTGGTGCCAAAAGGCGACCAAGCGCGGCGCAGCAGAAAGTCGCCGTCGCCCAAGCAAGCGGGGCCAATGTAACGGCCCTCCATGGCAAAAAGCGATGACGGTTTCTAGACAGTTTTGACGGCTCACACCATTTTTTCTCTCCTGAGCCTAATGGCTTTTCATGTCCTTTGCTGCATCACGCGCCAACTCGCTCAATAGCTTTTGCGCTAACAAAACCTGTGCATTATAATCGATGCACGCGCCAAGATCGCCATAGGAGGCACTCTTAATACCGTATACGGAAGAGACATGGATTTCCTTGCCATCCGATACGTAGGAGCCCTCTATCTGTTTCTTTAGAGATTCGTCGTAGAAAGAGATCTGGTCGGTCGCCATGTGTGAACTCCTCTCTGTTAGTGTTGTTGTATCCCAATCTCAGCCGCTTTTATCAAAGCGGAAAGATGGCCGGTCATCCCTAACCAAACATGGAGCTTCCGAAAGTCCTTGAGATGCTCTGTGGTCGATGCTAGTCAATTAGGTTGGCGGTGGCGAGCAGAGTCTGCGGGATGTGAGGCCAAGCCCTTCGCGGTCGCGGTAAGTGGCTAAGCTGCAGCCAGCCGCCGAGTAGCATTATGAACTTGCGCCGCCTCATCGAGGTACCATCAGGCCGAGGGCAACAACTTACCATATTCCTTTTGCTGAGCTCCGATCTTGTTGCGCCACAGCAAAAGGGAATGCTCGACTACGTTTGGGGCCTTGGTCGTGTCAAAACCCTTCGCGACGCGACAATGTAGGGGGTTTTCTCGGGTTTGGACTATACTCGGATCGCGTAAGCGAGCACGTGGAGTACTATCTCGGTGGCAACTTTGGGCTTTGTCACACGCAAGGATTTCCTCACTGCTGTAGTCAACGGCTTCGAGTTCGTCGACGCGGAGACGTTCCTTCGCCCGACAAGCGATGTTGGCGAGTTGTGCCTGATCGAGCCGTCATTTGATACCTCATGCGCAACGATCAGGTGATGTCCCGTATCGACGGCGCTTAGGACGCTCGTGATCAAGGATGGCGGCATAGTAGCGCGACCCGATTTCGATCCTCGGCGCATCGGTGTCGAGCCCTTGTTAGCTATTTTCTGTTTCTCAATCCAGAAAGCCCTCCTATCTTGTTTCCGTTATATTTCTCCCACGTGATCCCTATGAGCCTTTCGTCAGCAGTGTTCCACAACTGGTATCGGTTGTGCTTGTGCAGTTCTTCGATTTTCTATTTCTCAATCCGGATATGCCCCCTGGTTAGTGAGGCCATCGGACATTTTAGTGCCTGGGGTCACTCGCTAGTCTCATCCCGCGGACCTGCCTTGGTCCATCCCAAGATTCCGCAGAGGCAAAGTTCTGACCCGGAGCTTTAATAAGCCTGGCCCTGTCTAATTTCGTGGGCGGAGATCGTCAGGAAGGGCTATAAAGGCGAGTAACTTCACCTGTGTTTTCGTTGCTTATCTTAATAAGCGGAGGAGACCGGTCGGCTCTCCAGCTTTGAGCGTATGCGCCTGCGGGGCCTCTCTGGCGCACGCGACGAGTTCCACTTCGCGGCTATCGTCCAAAACCTAAAGCCACTCGCCAGTTATTTCTGGCACCCGCCGCCGCACATACAGGCCGCATCGTTACATCGTTTGTGTGAGCGACAGTCCCCAGCGTTGGTCCTTAAGCAGTGTTATCGGCGCTCGTTTCAGAAGCGGCAAGGCTATAAAAGGAGGCACCTCCTCAAATCGGCGACTTTTTCAACATGGGGTAATTCCGGGATCGAGGCCAGACAAAGGCCCAAGGAGTCAGCTCTCCAGAAACGTATGAGGCCATCTTGATGTGGCCTCGCAACCGATGGAGAGCTGCGATGGAGCATTATGTCGGACTAGACGTGTCGTTGAAGCAGACATCGATCTGCGTGGTAAACCAGGAAGGATCAGTCCTGCGAGAAGGCGTGGTTGAGTCCGACCCTGACGCGATTGGTGCGTTTGTAAGGTCGAACGCGCCGGGTGTGGTTCGGGTCGGTCTCGAGACGGGCCCGACGGCCACGTGGTTGTGGACCGAGCTCAAGCGACTTGGTTTACCGGTGATCTGCATCGACGCGCGCCACGCCCAGGCGGTACTCAAAATGCAGATCAATAAGAGCGACCGCAATGATGCTGCCGGGATCGCCCGCATCATGCAAACCGGCTGGTTCAAGGAGGTGCGCGTCAAGGATATCGACAGCTACTCGGTCAGGGCGCTGCTGGCGAGCCCGGCGTTGCTGGTCAAGATCAAGCGTGATCTCGAGAACCAGATCCGCGGCCTTCTCAAGAACATTGGTCTTGTCGTTGGTCGCGCCAAGTTCATTGTCTTCGCCGCGCGAGCCGAGGAGCTAATCGAGAGTCGTCCCGAGCTGGTGGGCGCGGTCCGGCCGCTGCTCGAGGCGCGCAAGGCCATCGAGGAGCAGGTCGGCGATCTCGACCGTAAGGTTCTGAAGCTGGCGCGTCATGATGTGCAGGTCCGCAAATTCATGACCGCGCCCGGTGTCGGTCCGATCACTGCGCTCTGCTTCAAGGCGACAATCGATAATCCGGCGCGCTTCAAGCGATCGAGAAGTGTTGGCGCCTATGTCGGGTTGACGACCCGTCGCTATGCCTCGGGAGAGGTCGATTGGTCCGGCCGAATCTCGAAGTGTGGTGATGCCATGCTCCGCACGTATCTATTCGAAGCGGCTAACGTGCTGCTGACCCGTGTGCCGAAATGGTCCGCGCTGAAGGCGTGGGGGATGAGGCTCGCCAAACGCAATGGGCTCCGCAAGGCCAAGGTCGCTGTCGCGCGCAAGCTCGCGGTCATTCTACACCGCATGTGGGTCGACGGGACTGAGTTCAATTGGCCGACGAAGAAGGCTGCCGCGTAGCGCATAAGGAGGGCACAGGGTTCCCGCGACAGAGCGGGAAAAGACGTCCCTGCCGGGACGGTGCGGTGGTGAGATCGCTCGATGCTTGGCGAGCGCTCGAAACAGTGGGCCCGGCAAGGAACGTCGTGGAGAGCTTGACACCCAAACCCGGAATTAGAGAACAGCATCGACCCAACTGAGACATCAGCGGCTCGTTTTTGCTGCGATGCGTGACGCAGTACTCGCTCGAAGATTGTGTTAGACTTTAACAGGCGCGGAGTCTCGGCCGCGCAGCCGAAGAACGGACGCGAGGCACCGTAACAGCATGCCGCTCAGCGAGTACGATACCAAAGAAGCTCTGCGGGCTGCCACCGATTGGCTCGTAGCATCGGAACTTCCTGGCAGCGCCGCGGCTCGTGAGGGGATTGCAGATACGATTCCGCTGGTCACGATGGGGTTGGTCGAACCCGACGATTTGGATGACTTAGCGGCGATCGTCGAGGAGCACGGGCGAGCGGTGCGCGATGCCGTTACGCCGGAGGACGTGCAGCGCGCCCAACTCAAGGAAGCAGTAAAGGCCGCGTTCGATTACGTGCGTTTGCTTCGGCGCGATGCCGGGCGATGAAGCGAGCCGAACGGCCGCTCTATCCGTTGTCGCACCGTGCGGTGTGTCTGTCTTTGATTTGCGCGACGATGACTTTGAGCACATCAGCGACCTTCTCAGGCGCATCGATGAGGCGCGCAAGCGCCGCGATGATCGATTTAGACGTGAGAGCGATCAATCTTTGCGGGAGCAGGCGTTGAGCGCCCGAAAAGCGGCGGGAAAGCGAGGCGCTAGGTGGGAGCGGAGAATACCCTTCGCGCTTGACGAGGGGGAGGCTCGTCGAGGGCGGAGGATAAAGGCATGGCTCCCTTTCCCGGGCGGGAGCGCGACAGGGTCTCACGCACCAGCGCCTGGCACAGGCCGTTGCCGGTGCCGGTTGCATTTTACCACCTTCTTGGGGCGCCTATTTTCATTAAAAATTGCGCGGTCGGACACCCAGGAACGGTCTTACTGCAATAGCGTTGATTCCGGGAAAGGCACTGGTCGGTGCCGTGTCTATCTCAGCAAAGAGAGACTCTGATGCCGGAACGGTATGACGAAAGGATCGTCGAAACTGCAGTCCAAGCACGACAGGGCGTGACCGGACACAACGTTCGCTACGTGCTCGCCTTCGGCACCTGTGGCGTAGTCGCAGCCTTCGTCATCATTTATTTTCTGTTTTTCCGGTGAGCCTGCCGCCGACGAGGTGATCGATTAGCGCCTTTTTGCTGTGGTGCATATGTCGCAGTGGGGCAGTTCTGCGACCTAAGCGAGATCGCGGATGGACTTCCGCTTTCGGGGCAAGCGCTGCCATGCAGCCGACATCACCCCCGGCGTTTGTGGCAGCCTGTGGAACGACGCCATTTCCCCTTTGATCAACTCGACTGGGCCAGCGCGATCGCAGGGCACACCGGCCACAGCGGTTTCGGCGACGGCCTAAGCGCGGCTATGGTCCTGGGTGAACCTCTGGCTGTCCCTCTCATCGTTTCACCGTCACAGTCTGTGGTGAGGGCGGCCACCTTGATGGTTGCAGTCCGTCCACAGTCAGGGCAACGCCGCCGCAATGACAACGGGCCAGTCATCCTTCGATCAACAATTCTCAATCCAAATACAACGCCTACTCAAACCAATCCGAGACAAACCACAACACGCCAGCAACGGCGACGAAAGGCCCAATCGAGAAAATGCCGCTCAGCGTGCCATGCTCTAAGCCATCCAAACACAACCACAGCCCAGTCAGCATAATGAGAGGGGGCTATGAATAAACCTGCAGCACGCTGCGATTTGTCATCCATTTCTCGACAATAGCTTGGAAACTGATCCCACAATCTATGTTTCTGGTAGCAAGCGTTTTCCCAAGACAGTCCTATGACTTGGCGCTTCGAGCGAGCGATTTCGAGAGGCTGTGACCCGAAGAACACAGTCAACGGCGCACAGTTAGAATATGTTTGGGGCAGCCGTGGGATCGGGGAAATCCGCCCGGCTTCAGAGAGCCCCTGAGTTTATAGACCGGGAGGAAGACCCGCTTTGCGTTACCTGCTCAGTCCCCCTCCTTTTGCAAGACGGGTCGCCCCAGCCCTTGATGAGGCGGAGATGAGAGCACTGGTTATTTTACGCCCCGCCTCCAATCGCGTCTTGCAAAGGCGACTCTAAATGGCGCGCGACCTACCTATGAATTACGTCCGGATCGGCAGCTTGAGCGTTGCGAAGGCCCTGCATGAGTTCATCGAACAGGAGGTAGCGCCGGGAACGGGCCTTTCTGCTGAAGCGTTCTGGAGCGGCTTTGCCGAGTTGCTACACGATTGCGGTACGCGCAATCGCCAGCTGCTTCAGGTTCGCGACGAGCTCCAGTCCTGCATCGATCAATATCATCGTGAGCGCTCCGGCGAGCCACTTGATTTTGGCGACTACGAGCGGTTTCTGCGTGACATTGGCTATGTTTTGCCCGACAGGGACGATTTTGCCATCCGCACCACTAATGTCGATGACGAGATCGCGGTAATTGCCGGGCCCCAGCTCGTCGTGCCGCTCTCCAACGCGCGATATGCGCTGAATGCCGCAAACGCGCGCTGGGGTAGCCTCTACGATGCACTCTATGGCACGGATGCCATCTCGGAGGACGGCGGCGCTACCCGCACAGGTACGTACAACAAGATACGCGGTGAGCGAGTCGTGGCGCGGGCGCGCGCCATGCTTGATGAGACCGTCCCACTCGCCCGCGGCAGCCACCATGACGTTATCTCCTACTCAATAGAAGGTGCCAATTTGCTGATGCGACTGCGCGCCGGCACGAATAGCGGTCTTGCGCGGCCCGCGCAATTCGCTGGTTATCGGGGTGAGGCGAGCACGCCATCGGCGGTGCTGCTGCGCAACCATGGTCTTCACCTGGAGATCAAGATCGATCGCGGCGGACTGGTCGGACGCGATGATCCGGCGGGCATCGCCGACATTGTGTTGGAATCGGCGGTCACCACCATCATGGATCTCGAAGACAGCGTCGCCGCGGTCGATGCCCAGGACAAGGTCGCGGTCTATCGCAATTGGCTGGGTCTAATCAAAGGTACGCTCACGGCAACATTCCAGAAGGGCGGAAGAACCGTGCACCGCCAACTCAATCCGGACCGCGTCTATACCGCTCCCGGAGGCGGCGAACTGCGGCTGCCCGGGCGTAGCCTTATGCTGGTGCGCAATGTTGGTCATCACATGTACACGGACGCGGTCCTCGACCCCTCCGATAACGAGGTACCGGAGGGCATGCTCGATGCAGCGGTGACCGCGCTCATTGCGCTGCGCGATGTCGCAGGCGCAAATACCAAGCGGAACAGTCGAACCGGCTCCATCTATATCGTGAAACCTAAGATGCACGGGCCAGACGAGGTGGCCTTTGCCAACGAGCTGTTAGGGCGCGTGGAAGACATGTTGTCCTTGCCGCGCTACACCCTAAAGGTCGGCATCATGGACGAGGAGCGGCGGACCAGCATCAATCTGAAGCAATGCATCCGCGCCGCCGCCGATCGCGCAGTCTTCATCAACACCGGTTTCCTCGATCGGACTGGCGACGAGATTCACACCTCGATCGAAGCGGGTCCAGTGGTTCGCAAGAACGAGATGAAGAACACGACGTGGATTAAGGCCTACGAAGATTCCAACGTGGATGTGGGTCTCGCCTGTGGACTGCCCGGCCGCGCGCAGATTGGCAAAGGGATGTGGGCCGCGCCGGATAAGATGGCGGATATGCTGGCGGAGAAGATCGCTCATCCGCTAGCGGGCGCCAACACCGCCTGGGTCCCTTCGCCCACGGCAGCGACGCTGCATGCGCTCCACTATCATCAGATCGATGTTGCGGCCCGGCAGCACGAGCTGAGAGGCCGGCCGCCGCAGTCGCTCGCTGCTCTGTTAACGATCCCGCTCGTGCGCGCTAATTTTCCGCCCGAAACGGTGCAGCT
>Ga0307277_10000862_pt1 | contig 11646 bp, 13 predicted proteins | sample ER_DNA_116_FD_194473 | JGI IMG/M metagenome (GOLD analysis project Ga0307277, IMG submission 194473) | Bulk soil microbial communities from the East River watershed near Crested Butte, Colorado, United States - ER_DNA_116 | ecosystem: Environmental > Terrestrial > Soil > Floodplain | place...
GCGCCGTCGCCTCCTCGGTCCCCTCGCGGATACGCGCCAACCCGACCTGGAGCAGGAGCAACTCGTCGAGCGCGAGCCGGCGCCGCGCCGCCTCGGCCTCCTCGGCACCCCGCGGCCGGTGCAGGGCGACGAGTGCATCGAAGCGGAGCGGGAGCCGCTCTCGCGCGCGCAGCGAGCCCGGCAGCGAATCCCCGAAGTCGCGTGCGTGCGGCAGCGCGCTTTCGACCAGCGTCCGCAGTCTCGGCGACGTCACCTCCTCGCTCGCCGGGTACACGGGAGCAAAGTCCGCGGTCGCAGCCGCGCCGTCCAGGTCGTAGGAACGGACGTGGAACTCGTTCCGCCGCAGCTGCCCCCGTAGGCGGAGCCTCATCCCCGGCCGCAGCTTGTCCGCAAGCCAGGGCTGGTTGAACCAGACAGCCGAGATCTCGCCGCTCTCGTCTCGCACCGCCGCCTTCAGCACCGTCACGCGACGGCGCGTGGGCCGCACCGAGAGCCGGCGGATTTCGCCTGCGATCACCGCCTCCTCCTCGCCGAACAGGTTCGAGATCGGCGTCTCCCCCACCGCCTGCTGGTAGTCGCGCGGCCGGTGCTCGAGCAGGTCGCGGACAGTCCGCAGACCGAGCTTCGCGAGCTTGGCGCGCAACGAGGGGCCGACGCCGGGCAGCGTGTCGAGCGACCGACCCAGCGCCTCCGGTCGCGGGCGGGCGCGTGTCGGCGGCCAGCGCTCGGGCGGCTGGGCGCCAGCAAACCCGCGAAGCTCAGGCATCTTCGAACCAGAACAGCCCGACGGTTCCGGGACCTGCGTGCGTGCCGACGACGGGGCCGAGGGTCGTCACGAGCGCGAGCTGCGCCTGCGGTCGCGTGCGGCCGACGAGCTCCCGCAACGCCTCGGCGCGCCCAGGCGCATCGGCATGGGCGATCGCCACCCGAAGGCTCGGCCCCTCGCGCGACCCCGACTCGAACGCATCGATGAATTCCTGGAATGCCCGCCGATTTCCGCGGACGCGCTTGAGCGGGATCACCTCGCCGCCGCGAATCGTCAGGATCGGCTTCACTTTCAGCAGCTGCCCGGCCCAGGCCGCCGCGCGGCCGATCCGGCCGCCGCGGGCGAGGTAGTCGAGCGTGTCGAGCGTGAAGATCAGCTGTGAGTCGCGTCGATGCCGCTCGACGAGCCCCTCGACCTCCTGGTCGGTTGTGCCGCGCTCCAGTCGCAACTGGAGCGAGAGCCCGAGCATCGCAACGGCGGCCGATGCCGTTTCGGTGTCGACGACGCGAATGCGGTCGCCGAACTCTGCCGCTGCGAGCCGTGCGCTCTCGAACGTGCCGGAGAGCGTGGCCCCGATGTGAAGCGAGTAGATGCGCTCGTACCCGGCCAGGTCCTCGTAGACGGCGTGGAAGTCGCCGGGGGTCGGCTGGGAGGTGGTCGGCGTCACCGGCGAGTCGCGCAGCCGCGTGTAGAACTCCTCCGGTCCGAGCTCGACATAGTCGCGAAAGCTCTCCTGCCCGAAGCGCACGTAGAGCGGGACGATCCGCCAGTTCGAATAGCGTCGAGACGCCTCCGGGAAGTCCGCCGTCGAGTCGACCACGATCGCGGTGTTGGCCGCCGTCAGGTCCATCGTCACCCGGCCGGCGCCACGCCTGCGGCCCGGCGGATCGCCGTGACGATCTCGTCGAGATCGTCGTCCTTGCTGAGACAGGCGACCGCGCCGGCGTCGGTCAGCGCCTGCCGCTCGCGAACGTTGGCCGATGCCGTCAAGCCGATCACGGCCGCATCAGGGTATGCCTGGAGGAGGGCCGCCGTCGCTTCGACGCCGTCCATCCCAGGCAGCCGATAATCCATCAGCACGACGTCGGGGCGCAGCTCGCGTGCGAGCTCGACCGCTTCGACGCCGTCCTCGGCCGCGCCGACGATCTCCATGTCCGACCGAAGCCCCAGCACGAGCTCCAGCCCCTCGCGGAAGACCTGGTTGTCCTCGACCAGGACGACCCGAATCGGCGGCTCCACCCGGTCGAATCTAGCGATCTACTCGGCCGAGACGAGCAGCGGGTAGTGCGGCTGGCCTCCCTGGAGAACCTCGACCTCGAGCTCCGGGTTCGTGCGCGCGAGCTCACCAAGCAGCTGCGAGAGGTCGGGCTCCTCCGCCCCTGTCAGCAGCGTCAGGACCTCGCGCGGCTCCGCGAGCAGACGTTCCAGGATCGCCCGCGCCACCGGCTCGAACTCGGCGCCGCCCGTGAACGGCTCGTCGCCGAGGAGGCCGACGTACTGGCCGACGCCGACCGTGTGGCCGTTCAACTGGATATCCCGCGAGGCCGTGGTCACCGCAGCCGTTGCGATGCGCGCCGCCGCCTCGACCATCGCTGTCTCGTTCTCACCGGCCGAGGCCGTCGGGTTGAACGCGACCAGCGCCGCCAGACCCGCCTGCATCGAGGTCGTCGGAACGACGCGCATCGCCTTCTTCGCCAATGAAGCGGCTTGTTCGGCCGCGAGCACCACGTTGTCGTTGTTCGGCAGCACGATCGCCTCGGGCGCAGTCGTCGCCTCGACCGCCGCGACGAGGTCGGCCGCCGACGGGTTCATCGTCTGGCCGCCCTCGACGATCTCCGTCGCGCCGAGGCTTTCGAACAGGCGGCGATTCCCGGCCCCGGCCACCACTGCGACGACTTCCGTTACCGCCGCCGACGGGTCGGGAACGGCGGCCAGGAGGCGGCGCTCGCGCTCCTGCGTCTCGCGATGCATGTCGGCGATCTCGACGTTCTCGATCGCGCCGACGCGCGTGCCGATCGAGAGCGCCACTCCCGGGTCGTCCGTATGGACGTGCACCTTCAGCGCGGATTCGTCCCCGACCACGAGCAGCGAGTCTCCGAGCCGCTCGAATTCCGCTTCCAGCCCGTCGGGCTCCAGGTCGCCCTCGATCACGAAGGTCGTGCAGTAGCGGAAGCGCGAGAGCTCCTGGTGCGCCGCCTCGACCGTCGCCTTCTCGACCGGCGGCGCCTCCGGTAACGGCCGGCCACCGACGACCGAGGCGACCCCGCGCAGGAGCTCCACGAGCCCGGCGGCGCCGGCATCGACAACGCCGGCCTCTCGCAGGACGTCGAGCTGCTGCTGCGTCCGGACGACTGCTTGCTCGCCGCGTGCCACGAGCAGCTCGAGCAACTCCGCCGCAGGCCGCGACGACTCCGCCTCAGCGGCGTCCGCGAGCGTCCGGATCGCGGTCAGCATCGTTCCCTCCACCGGCTTGCGAACCGCCCTGTACGCAGCGTCCGAGCCGCCGCGCAGCGCGCGGGCCACCGCGGCGCCCTCGATCGCTCCTTCCTCGGCCAGCGACTCGGCGATCCCGCGAACGATCTGGGAAAGGATGACGCCGGAGTTCCCGCGGGCGCCCATCAGAGCGGCACGCGTCGTCTCGCGAGCGAGCGCTCGGCGATCCGCCGCCGTCGAGGCTTCGAGCGCGTCGAGCACCGCCCGCGCCGTCAGCGCGAGATTGGTACCGGTGTCGCCGTCCGGGACCGGGTAGACGTTGAGGTCGTCGATCCGCTCCCGGCTCCGATCGAGCGCGTCGACTGCCCCCTGGACGACCCGAAGAACCGAATCGCGGTCGCTCAAGCTGATTGCCGGACATCCTGGATATGGACGTCTACCGCCGCCACGCGCAGGCCGGTCAGGCGCTCGACCTCGTACTGCACCTGCGAGCGAATAGTCGCCGCGACCTCTGCCAGGAGTCTCCGTCAGCGGAGACTGTGATGCCGTGGGTTCCACGGCCCCTCGGCAACAGCCTTCCGACCTTTGCGCGGGCGCCGCCGCCGATCCCGACGACGCCGTAGCAGCGCGCCGCCGTCTGCGAGACGATCTGGCCGACCGCGCCTGTCGAGATCGTGATCTGGCCGAGCGACGACGAGAGCTGTGGCTCAGCCCGCTCCATCGATCGTTAGACGCCGGCCGGGCGGGAAGGGGTTACTTCAAGGCCTCGCTCGCGACGAAACGAGCCCTTACAGCGCCTTCTGAACCTTGTTGCCCTTGAGGCAGCGCGTGCAGACGTAGGCACGAGTGGCCTTGCCGTGGAGCAGAACCCGGACCCGCTGGAGATTCGGGTTGAAGCGGCGCTTCGTGGCGACCATCGAGTGGCTTCGGTTGTTGCCGAAACCGGGCTTCTTTCCACAAACTGCGCATACCTTGGCCACGGCGCGGCAGTGTAGCGAGAGTGATCAGGCAGTAGCGCTGGCCCGCAGCTGGGAGAAGAGATCGGCCATCTCCAGCGCGGTGCGGACCGCCTCGGCGCCCTTGCCGACCCGGTCGTCCGCCTGGTCCGCCGACTCGAGCGTCAGCACGCCGAACGAGACCGGGATCCCGGTCTCGAGCGCCGCGAGCTGCAGACCGCTCGCCGCCTCGCCGGCGACGAAGTCGAAATGCGGCGTCTCGCCTCGGATCACGCAGCCGAGGGCAACGATGCAGGCAAAACGCCGCGTCTTCGCGAGGGCCATCGCGCCGAGCGGTAGCTCGAACGCGCCCGGCACCTGCACGACCGTGACCGACTGACGGGCAACGCCCGCGACCTCGAGCTCGTCCAGCGCGCTCTCGAGCAGCCTGTTGGTCACCTCGCCGTTGAAGCGGCTGACGACGACACCGACCGAGCGGCGGGCTCCGTCGGAGGAGCCGGTGACGACGCCGTAGCCGTCCGGAATCGAGAGCTCTCCAGCCGCGTGTCCCGGTGGTCGCAGCCGAGGCAGCTCGTCCTCCTCGGCCGGCGGCTCGTCCGGGGGAGGCGTGTCGTCGTCACGCTCGGCCTCGGCGTCGTCTCCCTCCTCCTCGAGCTGCTCCTCGGGCGGAGCCGGCTCGGCCTCAGCCTGCGGCACGGGCTCGGACTGCGGCCGGCCATCCGGCTCGGCGAGCTCCTCCTCCCCAGGCCCGAGCTCGACCTCGTCCGCCGGAACCTCCGGTCCGAGCTCTTCTTCTTTCGTCCCGACGAGCCGTTCCTCGCCGGGCCAGCGCTCTTCTGTCACGCCTCGTGCTCCGGCTCGTCGAAGCGCAGGTCCTGGTGATGCAGCTTGTGCGCGAGCTTGTCCCGCTTCGCGGCGAGGTAGCGGCGGTTCTCGGCGTTGGGTGGCACCTCGATCGGCACCTGCTCCACGACGGTCAGGCCATAACCTTCGAGCCCGCTGATCTTCTTCGGGTTGTTCGTGAGGATGCGGATGGTCGTCAGCCCGAGCTCCGCGAGGATCTGGTTGCCGATCCCCCAGTCCCGCGCGTCCGCAGGGAAGCCCAGCTCGAGGTTCGCCTCGACCGTGTCGAGGCCGTTCTCCTGCAGCTCATACGCCTTCAGCTTGTTGAGCAAGCCGATCCCACGGCCCTCCTGGGCCATGTAGAGGAGCACGCCGCGATTCTCGCGGGCGAGCTGCAGCAACGCCTGCTCGAGCTGCTCGCCGCAGTCGCAGCGAAGCGAATGGAAGACGTCGCCGGTCAGGCACTCCGAGTGGACGCGAACGAGCACGTCCGGTGCCCCTTGGACGTCGCCCTTGACGAGCGCAACGTGGTGCTTGCCGGTCAGCTTCTCGCGGAACGCGACCGCCGTGAACTCGCCGTAGGCCGTCGGCAGGCGCACCGCCGTCGTCCGCTCGACCAGCTTCTCGTGGCGGCGGCGGTACTCGATCAGGTCGGCGACAGTGATCAGCTTCAACCCGTGCCGCTCGCAGTACGGGACCAGGTCGTCGACGCGGGCCATCGTCCCGTCGTCGTTCATGATCTCGCAGACGACCCCGGCGGGGATCAGCCCTGCCAGCCGCGCGAGATCGACGGAGGCCTCCGTCTGCCCGCCGCGCCGCAGAACGCCCCCGTCCCGCGCGCGGAGGGGGAAGATGTGGCCGGGCCGGACGAGGTCGGCGGCACCCTTGCTGGGATCGATCGCCACCTGAACCGTGCGGGAGCGGTCATGCGCGGAGATGCCCGTCGCGATCCCCTCGCGCGCCTCGACCGAGACCGTGAACGCGGTCCCGAACGGCGTCTCGTTGCGATCGGTCATCGGCTGCAATCCCAGCTCGTCGCAGCGCTGCTCGGTCAGGCACAGACAAACGAGCCCGCGGCCGTGCGTCGCCATGAAGTTGATCGCCTCCGGAGTCGCGAACTGAGCGGCGATCGTCAGGTCGCCCTCGTTCTCGCGGTCGGCGGCATCCACGACGACCACGAACTTCCCCTCGCGGATGTCCTCGATCGCCTCCTCGACGGTCGAGAAACGCGACTGTTTTTCGAGACCGGTCGTCATCCGGTGGATCGTACCGTCGCTCAGCGTGGCGGCTCCCAGACGAGCTCCGCGACCTCGAGCCGAATCGTCCGCTCTCGCGCCTCGCCCGCCAGGACGGCCACGGCGTCGTTCAGCCGCGCGTAGCGCTCGTGCCCGGTCGAATGGAATGCAGCGCCGACGACTTCCCGTCCGTAGTCGCGTGGGCGCCCGTAACCGCGGTAATCGAAGGCGATCTTCGCTCCGTCGTCGGTCTCGATCACGCCCTGGAAGTCAGGGAGGTAGACGTCGTCAGGCCGCAACCTCGGATGGTTGAGACCGCGAAAGCGGCCGGTGAGAGCGCCCTCGCAACGCCCCTCGGCCAGGAAGATCCCGCCTACGTCGGGGCCGTCGATGCCGTAGTGCTCCTGGTACGAGAACTCGACCAGGTACAGCGGTTCGAGCCTCACCGCGCGGCGAGCCGCTCGACGTACTTGGCGAGCACGTCGACCTCGAGGTTCAACTCGTCGCCCGGCTCGAGCGAGCCAAGCGTCGTCGCCTCGAGCGTGTGCCGAACGAGTGCCACGGCGAACGAATCGTCGGTGAGAGCCGTGATCGTCAGCGAGACGCCGTCGACGGTGATCGAACCTTTCTCGACGCAGTAACGCAGGACGTTGGTTGGCGCCTCGATCGTGACCCGGCGGCTTTCGCCGTCACGGTCGACCGCCCGCACGCGGCCGACGCCGTCGACATGCCCCTGCACGTAATGACCGCCGAGCGGATCGCCCACGCGAAGAGCGGTCTCGAGATTGACCTCGGCACCGAACGACTTTGCACGCTGCAGCGTCTCCGGCATCACGTCGAAGGCGAGCGAGCCGTTCGTCCGCTCGGCGACGGTCAGGCAGACCCCGTCGACGGCGACCGAGTCGCCGATCGTCGGGTCGAGGGCGCTCTCGACCACCAGCCGACCGCGGTCGAACGAGGCGACCTTCGCGCGCTCGCGAACGATGCCCGTGAACATGCCGGCAAGCCTACGCAGCCGGGGGCCGCAGGCGCGGCGCGAATAGGCACACACACGTCACACCCGCAGCGCAGACACGTGCGTTTTTCCTGGTTACGCTGACCGCGGGTGGCGGGTGGACGCAGCCACCACCCGGGCGGGGATGCGCGCGCGTGATCCTCTTAACGGTGCGCGAGCTTTTAAGCATCCCGCGGAATGCGCGCTCGTGATCTTCGTAACGGTGCGCGAGCTTTTAGGCGACCGTCACTCCGCAACGGCGACGTCTTCGAGCGTCTCGCGCGCGATCGCCTCGACGGCTGGGCGCTCCCGCACCTCCAGCTCGTTCTCGAGCTCCAGCACCGCCTCCGCCTGGCTCGGCGTCAGCGGCGACAGATCGACGGCTTCGAGCTCGGCTCGGAGCTCCTCGTCCGTGCTGCGGCGATTGAGCCAGCGCGAGATCGCGGTAACGATCCGGTCGCCAACGCGAATGCTTTCAGGGCTCGTCGACATAAGCCGTCACGAGGACATCTTCTCCGACCTTCCGAGCCGCCAAACGGTGCAACTCGACCGGTTCGCCCAACTCGGCGAACAGACCTGGACCGGTCCCCGCGACCGTGGCTGCCACGAACACGAGCAATTTGTCGATCAGGCGCGCCTGGAGAAAAGCGGCCGCAAGCGTCGGCCCGCCCTCGAGCAGCAGCGACTGGGCTCCCTCCTCGGCGAGACGCCCGAGCTCAACCTCGAGCGGGCCGGAGAGCAACTCGAGGTCCACCCCTTCCGGCAGGGGCCCCGCCCCGAAGGCGAGGCGCCGCGGCTGGCGCGCCGCGCGAACGTCACGCGCCGTCAGGAGCGGCCGGTCGGCGCGGACTGTCCCCATCCCGACGGCGACAGCGTCGGACGCCGCCCGCAGCTCGTGGACGAGCCGCCTGCTCTGCGCGCCGGAGATCCACCGCGAGCCGGGCAACGTCAGTCTGCCGTCGAGGGTCATTGCCGCCTTGTAGGTGACGAACGGCCGACCTTCGCGGACCCAGGTGAGCCACGCCTCGATCTGCTGACGAGCTCGTAGCCCCAGCTCGCCTCCGGCGAGCTCAGTCTCAACGCCCGCGTCTCGAAGCTGCTCCAACCCGCCGGCGGCCTTGGGATTCGGGTCCCTCGTGCCGACTACAACCTTCGCCACTCCGGCGTCGATCACCGCCTGTGCACATGGCGGCGTCGAGCCCCAGCGCGCGCAGGGCTCGAGCGTGACGTACAGCGTGGAGCCGCGGGCACGGTCGCCGGCGGCCGCGAGCGCGTTTGCCTCCGCATGCGCCTTGCCTTTCCGCTCGTGCCAGCCTTCGCCGACGATCTCGCCGTCGCGGACCAGGACGGCGCCGACGACCGGGTTCGGCTGCGTCGTCCCGCGCCCGCGCTCGGCGAGCTCGAGAGCCCGCTCGAGGAACGTCACGCCAATCTGTCCGCGAGATCGCGGTAGGCGGCAGAGGGATCGCCTTCGCCGAAAACCGCGGTCGCAGCGACGAGCAGGTTTGCACCGGCCTCTCGCGCCTCGCGGATGTTCTCGCGGTTGACGCCGCCGTCCACCTGGAGATGCATCCCGTCCGGCAGCAGTTCGCGCAACCTCCGCAGCCGCTCGAAGGCCTCCGGCATGAAACGCTGCCCCGAATAACCGGGCTCGATGCTCATGCAGAGGACGAGGTCGGCGTCGGCGGCGATCGCCGCCTCGGCCACGTCCTCGACCGGTGTCCTCGGTTTCAGCGCGATGCCCACACCGAGATCGTGCTCGCGTGCCGCGGCGGCGACCGCGGCGACGCCTTCGACCGCCTCGTAGTGGAACGTGAGGCTGTCGGCGCCGGCTTCCCGGAAGGCGCGAAAGTATCGCTCCGGCGATTCGACCATCAGATGCACGTCGACCTCGCCACCGGCGTCGTGAATCAGGCCTGCGATCGAGTGCAGCACAACCGGCCCGATGATGATCGGTTCCACGAAGTGCCCGTCCCCGACGTCGTAGTGGAAGACCCGCACTCCCGCGCCGAGCAGCTCCTCGATCTGCTCTCCGAGCTTCGCGAAGTCGGCCGCATAGAGCGAGGGCTCGACCTCGGCCTCTCGCAACCGGTCCGACCAGGCCATTCTCCGATCCTACGCGGCGAGCAAGCGGGCGCACTCGACCAGGTCCGCCTCGAGCTTGTCGGGCCCGACGCCCCAGTGGAGCGCGTGGAGGATGCCCCAGCGACGCATGCGCTCACGCTCAAGACCGAGCTCTGCGGCGAGCAGGTCGAGGCGGCGCCCGATAACGCTGCCGCGAATGGCCCAGCGGCGGTCGCGCAGCAGCGAGGCAACGTCGAAGGCGGGCTCGCCGACGATCGGCTTCGGATCGATCGCAAGCCACGGCTCGCGCTGGGAGCGCAATACGTTGCTGCCCTGGAAATCCTGGTGGCAGAGCACGAGCTCCCGCTGCGACCCGGCAAGCTCGGCGGCGGCAGCCGCCGCGGTGTCGACGAGGCTCTTCTCGAACGGGCACCCGAGCAGCTTCCAGTTCGACCGAAGCTGCGTCGTCCAGCGCTCCGCCTCGGCGGCGAGCTCGCGGAAGGGATGGTCTTCCGGAACCGGGCGCCAAAGGCGCCTCAAAACCGAGGCCGCGATCAGCGTCGCCTCCTCGTCGTCGGCGACCTCCCACAGCGACGTGCCGGGGACTGCGCGCTCGACGAGCAGCGCGTTCCGCTCCCGATCGACTTCGAGCAGACGTACCGCGCCGTCGCCGTGCCAGTGCGCCAGCGCATCGGCTTCGTGCTCGCTCTCAGCTTCCGGGAAGTTGAGCTTGAGCACCGCCTCCTTTCGGTCCGCGAGCCGCACGGGCACCGTCAACGAGACGTGACCCTGCCCGAACGGTTCGCCGAGCCGAAGCGACCACTGCTCGGCGCACTCGCCGGCGAGCCGCGGGAGCGATTCCAACCAGGCTGCTCCGCCCGCACGCCCGCGCCACCAGCCCAGCCGCGCCGGGACCTCGATCACACCCGGAGCCTCGCCATGAAGAAGCCGCTCGTCCGGTGCACGTGCGGCCGTGTCAGCAGGAACTCCGGCCGCTTCGGGTGGGCGAACCGCGGCCACTCCTCGCCGAGCGCCTCGGGGACGAGGCCCGATGCGTCGACGACGGCCTCGTTCTCGTCGGCATTGAGCGTGCAGACGGAATACGTGATCGTGCCGCCCGGCCGGACGCGCTCGGCCGCGGCGCGCAGCAGGTCGAGCTGCAGGTCGGGCAGCGGCTGCGCCCGCCAGCGCAGGTCCGGCCGGGCGGCGAGGACGCCGAGACCCGAGCAGGGAGCGTCGACGAGCGCGCGGTCGAAGTCACGGAGCTCGGGCGTGAGCTCGAGCGCGTCCGCGCAGACGACGGTGACGTTCGAAGCGCGGAGGCGCGCCGCGTTCTCCTCCAGCTCCCGGGCGCGTCCAGGATGCTTCTCGACCGCCGTGACCTCTCCGGCGAGCTGGGTCGCCTTGCCGCCGGGTGCGGCGCAGAGATCGAGCGTGCGCTCGCCCCGGCGGGAGCCGACGACGAGCCCCGCGAGCTGCGAGCCGCGGCTCTGCGGCCAGATCCGACCCTCGGCGAGCGCTCGCTCGTCGACCCGCTCAACCCGGTAGGCGCCCGGCAGATCGGTGGGCTCGCCGTCGACCTCCCCTCGGATCAGCCGCACGACCGTCTCCGGCGCCTCGTTCTGCGCCCGCATCAGCTCGAGCGCTTCCTCGCGTCCGTAATCGCGCGTCCAGATCTCCTCGACCCAGTCCGGGTAGGAGTGCTTGAGGGCCCCCTCCGGCAACGAGTCGAGCAGCGGTCCGATCCCGTCTGCTACGCGACGGAGGACGGCATTCGCAAAGGCCACGGCGCGCTCGAGCCTCGCGCCTCGGACCAGCTCCACGGCCTCGTTGACGGCCGCGTGCCCGGGGGTCTGCATGAACCCGAGCTCGTAGGCGCCCAGCCGGAGCGCTGCCCGAACCGGCGGATCCAGCTTTCGCAGAGGCCGGCGGCCGAGCTCCTCGATCGCGTGGTCGAGGGTACGTACGCGCTGGATCGTGCCGTAGGAGAGCCGCTGGGCCAACGCGCGGTCGCGCTGGTCGAGGTTCGCAGCAGCCGTTCGCAGCGCCCGGTCGGCGTACGCCGCCTGCTCGAAGACGCGAAGCACCGTCTCGAAGGCCGCCCGCCGGGCCGGCGAGACCATCAGCGCAGGCCGCGGAGAAACTCGTCGTACGTCATCCGCAGCCGCCCCTCCGGCTGCACCTCGAGCAGCTCCAGCCCCGCGTCGGAGAGCCGCGAGCGCCAGACGATCGCCGGCCGTCCCTCGAGCAGGCCACGGGCGCCGATGTGCGGTGAAAGCGCGCGAATGCGGTTGTGCAGCTCCTCCGGCGGTCGCGACCAGTCGAGCTCCCGGTCGGCGGGCGCAATTTTCTCCG
>Ga0307277_10000863_pt1 | contig 11644 bp, 14 predicted proteins | sample ER_DNA_116_FD_194473 | JGI IMG/M metagenome (GOLD analysis project Ga0307277, IMG submission 194473) | Bulk soil microbial communities from the East River watershed near Crested Butte, Colorado, United States - ER_DNA_116 | ecosystem: Environmental > Terrestrial > Soil > Floodplain | place...
GCGTTCCTCGAACTCGAAGTCACGCGGGGTGTTCGCGTCGGCGAGCGTGTAGCGCATGACGACGAGCCCGTCCTGCGGTTGGCCGTAGAGGGCGTAGCCCGTGGAGTCCGGTCCACGGTGCTTCATGGACTGGAGCATCAGCGTCATGTCGCGCCCGATGTCGTGGGCGCCGTCCCGGTAGATGATCCCCGCGATCCCGCACATAAAAGCCCGCTCCTAGGCTGTCGCTAAGGAAGGACGTCCAGGTATTCCGTCACGTCCCAGTCGCTCACGTGGGCGCAGTGACGCTCCCATTCGTCCCGCTTGTAGTGCATGAACACACGGTACATGTCACCAGGCAGCGCATCCTTGATCACGTCGTCCTCTTCGAGAGCGTCGAGCGCGGCACCGAAGGTCATCGGGAGCCGCTTGACCTGCTTCCCGGCCTCCATCGCCTCGTAGATGTTGCGCTCCTCGGGCTCGCCCGGATCGAGCTTGCGCTCGATCCCGTCGCGCATCGCCGCGAGCAGCCCGGACAGCGAGAGGTACGGGTTCACGGCCGAGTCAACCGTCCGGTACTCGAAGCGACCTGGAGCCGAGACGCGGAGCGCGGTCGTGCGGTTTTGATAGCCCCAGTCGGCGAAGACGGGCGCCCAGAAGCCCGTGTCCCACAGACGGCGGTAGGAGTTGACGGTGGGGCACGTGAGCGCGGTCAGCGCCGGCTGGTGCGCCATGATCCCGCCTATCGCCCAGAGGCCGATCTCACCGGGCTTTTGCCGGTCGTCCGTCTCCGGCATGAAGACGTTCTCGTCCCCGCGCCAGATGGAGATGTTGTGGTGGCAGCCGTTGGCCGAGACGCCCATGAACGGCTTCGGCATGAAGCAGGGGAACGCTCCGAGCTCACGGCCCACCTGCTTGCAGATCTGGCGGAAGGTCGAGAGGTTGTCGGCCGCCCGCTCGGCCCGGTCAAAACCAAAATTGAGCTCGATCTGGCCGGGCGCGTCCTCGTGGTCGCCCTGGATCATGTCCAGCCCCAGCTTCTGCCCGTAGTCGACGACCTGGTTGATGATCGGCTGCAGCTCGGAGAACTGGTCGATGTGGTAGCAGTACGGCTTCGTCACGCCCTCGACGGAAGGCGTGCCGTCGTCGTTCAGCTTCAGCCACATCATCTCCGGCTCGGTGCCGGCGCGAAGATGCAGGCCGGTCGCCTCCTCGAAGTCCTGCTGCTGGCGCATGAGGTTGCCGCGGCAGTCGGAGGTGAGGAAGGCGCCGGGATCGTCACGCTCCTCGCGATTGCGGAAGCACAGGCACCAGACGCGGGCCAGCTTCTTGCCGTCTCCGGCCGTCCAGGGGAGAACCTTGAACGTCTCTGGCTCGGGGATGCCGACGAGCTCGGCGGCCTCGGGCCCGTACCCGATGTAGTTCCCGTGGCGATCGGTGAAGAGGTTGGCGGTCGCACCGTAGACGAGCTGGAACCCCTTGCTCGCGATGGTCTCCCAGTGAACGGCCGGGACGCCCTTGCCCATGATCCGGCCCGTGACCGAAGGGAACTGGTAGTAGACGTAGCTGACGCCTTCGCTGTCGATCTGCTCGCGGACGCGCGCAACGGCATCGTCCCGCCCGTCGACCTCGACGAACCCCTCGAGGTCGGTCGTCGCAGTGCTTGTCGCCAAGGAAGCCTCCTCCTCTCGATGGGAGGCCAATCCTAATGCGCGCTAACGGCTCTCGGCGTTGAGACTCAGCCGCTAGCGAACGGTTGGGGGGATCAACTCAAATCCACTTCGCGGTTGAGGAGGTGGTGGTAGAGGTCGCGGTAGTCGTTGATCGCCTGGGCGATGTCGCCGGGATCGACGTCGTCGCCGCGGTCGACCTGGCGAGCCACCGCGCGGGCCGACAGGAAGGAGACGACGATCTCGGGGTCGATGCCCTCGTCGTCGACGGGATCAGGCGTCTCGGTCGGATACCCGGCCTCGGCGAGCATGCGGGCGATCAGGTCGTCCAGCTCGGGCAGCGCCTCCGCGGGCGAGTCTTCGAGGTCTTCCTGGAACTGCTCCCACTCGCTTTCCCACTCGTGCCGGTCGGCGCCCGGTTCGCTCATACGGAACCATCATTCCGTCCCGCGGGCGTCCTTCAAACCACCCGCCGCGTTTTCTAGACTCGCCCCGTGAAGGTGCTGGTGGTGGGGTCGGGCGGCCGGGAGCATGCGCTCGCCTGGAAGGTCGCCCAGAGCGAGGCGCTCGACGAGCTGCACGCCGCGCCCGGGAATCCCGGGATCGCCGAGCTCGCGAGTTGCCATCCGATTCGCGCCGACGACGTCGAGGGACTGCTCGGCCTCTGCCGCCAGTACGAGCTCGACCTCGTCGTCGTGGGACCGGAAGCCCCTCTCGTCGCGGGGGTCGCCGACCGCCTGCGCGCCACGGGCGTCACCGTCTTCGGGCCGGGCGCGGCCGCAGCCCGGATCGAGGGCTCGAAGTCCTTCGCCAAGGAGGTCTTGCATGCCGCAGGCGTTCCCACCGCGCTGGAGCTGGGAGAAGCGCGCGCCCCCTGCGTCGTCAAGGCCGACGGGCTTGCCGGTGGCAAGGGCGTCTTCGTCTGCCGCACCCAAGAGGAGGCGGACCTGGCGCTGGAGCAGGCGCTGGCGCTCGGGGACGCGGTCGTGGTCGAGGAGCTGCTCGAGGGAGAGGAGGTCTCGCTCTTCGTGCTCACCGACGGCGTGACCGCCCTACCGCTCGCCCCGGCGCAGGACTTCAAGCGACTCCGCGACGATGACGAGGGCCCCATCACCGGAGGCATGGGGAGCTACTCGCCGCCGCCCTTCCTGGCTCCCCACGAGGTCGACGAGCTGGTCGACCTCGTGCATCGCCCGGTCCTGGCCGAGCTGGCCGCGCGAGGTGCGCCGTTCGTCGGGCTCCTCTACGCGGGAATGATGCTGACCGAGGACGGGCCCCGTGTGCTCGAGTTCAACTGCCGCTTCGGCGACCCCGAGACCCAGGCCATCCTGCCGCGGCTCACGGGGGACTTCCTCGGGGCGCTGGCACGAGCCGCGGAGGGAGCGCTTGGCGGCGCCGATCTCTCGGCCGGCCCGGAGGCGGCGGTGTCCGTGGTCCTTGCGGCGGAGGGATATCCCGAAGCGCCCCAGGTCGGATTGCCGATTCGCGGCGTGCGAGAGGCCGAGGAGAGCGGCGCGATCGTCTTTCATGCGGGAACGGCTCTGCGAAACGGGGAGCTCGTGAGCGCCGGAGGCCGAGCCCTCGGTGTCACCGGGCTCGGCAGCTCGATCGCCGAGGCGCGCGACAAGGCGTATGCCGCCATCGAGCTGATCGATTTCCCGGGCGCGCAGTACAGGCGAGACGTGGCGCTGAGGGCGGTTCGTGTCCCAAGCTGAGCACCATCTCGAGGAGGTTCCCTTCCCCACTCTCGAGGAATTCGAGGGCGCGGGCCCACTGGTCGGAATCCTGATCGGCTCCGAATCCGACCGCGAGCTCGTCGAGCCCGCGGCCGAGGAGCTCGACGAGCGGGGGATCTCGAACGAGCTGCGCGTGCTCTCGGCCCACCGCGATCCGCGAGGCGTCGCGGAGTACGGCTCGACCGCCGCCCTGCGCGGAGTGCGAGTGATCATCGCCGGCGCGGGCATGTCGGCCGCGCTTCCGGGTGCGGTTGCGGCGTACACCGAGCTTCCCGTCATAGGCGTCCCGTTGACCTCGTCGAAGAGCGCCGCCGGTGGGCTCGACGCGATTCTCGCCATCGTGCAGATGCCCCCCGGCGTGCCCGTCGCCTGTGTCTCCCTCAACGGAGCGCGAAACGCCGCCATTCTCGCGGCGAAGATCCTCGCCCAGGGCGGCGGCTACCCCGCCGGGCCGAAGCCCGCCGCGACGGCGTAAGGCCCCGAAAACGAATCGAGGCCCCGAGCCTGGGGCCTCGATCGTCTCCTGGGAGAGGAGCCTGGCGATCAGTCGTCGTCGCCACCGCCGTGGCCGGAGTGGTCGCCATCGTCGGCGCCGCCACTGCCGGGCCCGGAGTTTTCGGACGGGCCGGAGTTGTCCTCGTCGGCCTTTTCATCCTGCGCGTTCCCCGGGCCTGAGTTGTCCGCCTCCGCTTGGTCGTTGTCGTCTCCGGCCTGGTCGTTGTCGTCGTTGACGTCCTCGTTCTCGGCCGCGTCGTCGTCGGCCTGGCCGTTGTCGTGGTTGGCATCCTCGTTCTCCGCGGCGTCGTTGTCTTCGGGAATCTGCGCGCCGGCGCAGCGGGGATCGTTCGCATGCTCGGCCTCGTCGCAAGGGCCTTTCACGTCCTCGACGGTGGACATAGGCGCGGGCGTCGAGGTCGTGGGGCCGACGGGATCGTCCGAACCGCCACCGCGCGAGGCGGCGAGAGCCGCACCCGCTCCGAGGGCCAGCACGGCGAGCGCAACCACGATGATCTTGTTGAACGGGAACACTGCTTCCTCCTTGACGATTTGCTTGGTGGATCGAGCCTAGGAGGAGGAGGTCAAAGGGCGACCCCAGGCTTGGTGAAGGTTCGGCCGGACTGGGTAAAGAGTTGGTTCAGGACGCGCCGGTCAGTCGTCGTCGGAGGATCCGGAGCCAGACGAGCCGGACCCAGACGAGCCCGAGCCGGGGGAGTCGCCGCCACCGCCGGGCCCAGAGTTGCCTCCATGGCCGTCGGTCGAGGTGGCGCTGCCATGATCGTCGACGGAGCTGGTCGTGCCGCTCGGTTGCGTCGTCTGCGACCGATCCTTCTTCGTGACGCGCTTCGGTTGCGCGTTCGGCCGCGCGCTCGGCTGGGCGATGGTCTCTGCGGCGGGAGGAAGCGCGACGGGGGCCGCTGTGATCGTGCCCGCGGAGGACAGGTAGACCGCCAGGGCGAGTCCGACGGGCAGAGCCAGGCCCAGGAGCGCGAGCAGCGTCGTCCTCAGGAGCGCCATGCGACGACCGTAGCAACGCTTGTCTTCAGAAACGGTAAAGCCATGGTCAGGGTTCGACAGGCGCTCGCTCGAAGGTGGCCGCAAACCGCGTGCCGGGCCCCTCGAGCAGGCGGACCTCGCCTCCCCAGCGCTCGACGAGCTCGGCGACGATCGCGAGGCCCAGGCCGGTTCCCGCGCCGCTCTGCCGACCGGTCGAGCCCCGGTAGAAGCGCTCGAAGACACGCGTACTCTCCTCCGCGGGAATCCCCGGGCCATCGTCCGCGACGACGAGCGTCGCGCGGCCGTCCGAGACCGCCGCCTCGATGGTCACGCGCGAGCCCGGCGGCGAGTACTTGAGGGCGTTTTCGATCAGGTTGTCCGCGACATGGGCAAGGTCGCCCGGATCCGCGTAAACCTTTGCGGGATCGTGGGGCCCCAGCGCGATCGCGTGCTGACCTTCCGCCGCCGGCCCGGCCCAGCGCTCGACGGCCGACTCCGCCACGCCCGCCAGGTCGACGGTCGTACCGGTCACCGAAGAAGTCGAAGCGCGGGCGAGCTCGAGTAGGTCGCCGACGAGGGCTTCGAGCCGGTCGAGCTCCGCTTCGGCCTTGGCCGCGCTCTCGCCCGTCTCGCCCCCTTGCGCGCGGATCGACTCGAGGCGCAACTTCACGCCGGTGAGTGGCGTGCGCAGCTGATGAGAGGCGTTGGCGATGAAATCGCGCTGCGCGCGCAGGTTGCCCGCGAGAGTGTCGGCCATCCGGTTGAACGAGGCCGCCACTGCGGCGAGCTCGGTCGGACCTTCGGCCGACGCACGGGCGTCCAGGTCCCCGGCGCCGAGGCGGCCGGCGGTCTCCCTGAGGCGCGCGAGCGGCCGGGCGAGGGAGCCGGCCAGCACCCAGGCGAGCACGAGCGCAGCGGCGATCACCGCGAGCCCGATGAGCGCGAGCCGCAGCCAGCTCCGGTGGACACTGGCCTCGAGCGCCTGCCGCGAAGCCGAGACGCGGACGGCCCCCACGACCTTGTCGCCGGAAACAACAGGCACGGTGACAAGGAGAAGCTCGGCTCCCACGGTTTCGCTGAAGCGGCGCCGGTAGTCGACCCGACCCTCGAAGAGCGCAGCTGAAAACTCCGGCCTTTCTGGCGTCGCGTAGAGCTCCCGGGTGCCCGCTTCGCCCGAGCTGTCGGCGAGCACGCGTCCTCGGCCGTCCGTTACCACGACCCTCTCTCCCGTCGCCGGGGCCTTGTCGACGACTGCGGTGAGGCGCGCGGGCACCGGCGCGAAGGAGCCGCTCTCTGCGGCCACCACCGAATCGGAGACCCGCGCAGAAAGTAGCGCGGCCCGCCCGAGGACGGCCGCCTGGAAATCCGACTCGGCCCGACGCTGGATGTTGAGAGCAAGTGGAATCTCGAGCGCGAGCACGACCGCGGTGAGGAGGTAGGCCGCGCCCAGGACGAGTCGCGCGCGAAAGCTCATTCGGACAGCTCGGCGTCGGAGGCGAACCGGAACCCCACCCCTCGAACCGTGTGGACGTATTTCGAGGCCGCGGGGTCATCCCCGAGCTTCTTGCGCAGCGCGCTCACGTGGACGTCCACGGTCTTCGTCGAGCCGAACCAGCTCGGGTCCCAGACCTCGCCGACGAGCGCCTGGCGACGAACGACCTTGCCCGCGTGCTCGAGCAACACGCGCAGGAGCTCGAACTCCTTGACTGTCAACTCCACGTTCTCGCCGCCTCGCGTGACCTGGTGCGTCTCGAGATTCATGACCACGTCTCCCACAGCGAGCGTCGAGGCGGCATCGGGCTCCGCGGGCCCGCTCCGCCGTAGGACCGCACGCAGCCGTGCCGCCAGCTCCGCAGCGCTGAACGGCTTGGTGACGTAGTCGTCGGCGCCCAGCTCCAGGCCGAGCACGCGATCCATCTCCTCGCCTCGCGCGGTCAGCATGACGACCGGGACGCGCGAGGAGTCGCGGATCTGGCGCAGCACGTCCTTCCCGTCTCCGTCCGGCAGCATGACGTCGAGGAGCACCAAGTCCGGAGGCCTGGCGCGGAAGCTCTCCAGGCCCTCCAATGCCGTGCCAGCCGTACGCACGTCGAACCCCTCCTGCCGCAAGGCTGAGGACAGGGGCCCGGAGATCGCCTCCTCGTCCTCGATCAGGAGAATCGCCCGCCGGTTCATGTCTCGACCAGATACGGAAAGGCCCGCGGATGGGTTTTCCCGAGGCGCGCCTCCCCGCTCTTTAGAATCGACCCCGTGATCGCTCGGTACTCCCGCCCGGCCATGAAGCGGATCTGGTCGGACGAGAGCAGGCTTGCCCGCTGGCTCGAGGTCGAGCTCGCGGCGCTCGACGGCTGGGCCGAGGTCGGCGCGGTGCCGCGCGAGGCGGCCGAGTCGATCCGGGCGAACGCCGTGCCTCCGTCACCTGAGCGCGTGGCTGAGATCGAGGAAGTCACGCATCACGACGTAGCCGCCTTCGTCGACGCCGTCGCCGGTGAGCTCGGCCGGGAAGGACGCTGGTTCCACTACGGGCTCACATCCTCGGACGTGCTCGACACGGCGCTCGCCCTGCAGGCCCGCGAGGCCTGCTTGCTCCTACTCGAAGGCCTGGACAAGGCGTTCGCAGCGGTCGCGAGCCGGGCGGAGGAGTATCGCGAGACGGTCATGGTCGGCCGCACGCACGGCGTCCATGCTGAGCCGATCACCTTCGGCGCCAAGCTGGCCGGCTGGGCCTTCGAGCTCGAGCGCGAGTCGGACCGGCTCGAGCGGGCCCTCGCGGGAATCAGCGTCGGCAAGCTTGCCGGGACGGTCGGGATCTACGGGGGAGGCGATCCGGAGATGGAGCGAGTGGCCTGCGGGTTGCTGGGTCTGATGCCGGAGCCGGCGGCGACGCAAGTGGTTCCGCGGGACCGCCACGCCGAGCTCCTCTCCGCGCTCGCGCTCTGTGCAGCCTCGCTCGAGCGCTTCGCGCTCGAGATCCGCCATCTCGCGCGCACGGAGGTGGGCGAGGTGCAGGAGCCGTTCGGGAAGGGCCAGAAGGGATCCTCAGCTATGCCGCACAAGCGGAACCCCGTCGTCGCGGAGCGGATCTGCGGCCTGGCGCGGGTCGTGCGCGCCGCGGCTCTGGTCGGGCTGGAGAACGTCGCCCTCTGGCACGAGCGCGACATCTCGCACTCGAGCGCCGAACGGGTCGTCATTCCCGACGCGTTTCTCGCGCTCGACTACATGCTCGACCGCTTCGCCTGGCTGGTCGACGGCCTCGTCGTCGACGCCGAACGGATGCGGGCCAACCTGGAGTCCTCGCACGGCCTCGTCTTCAGCCAACGTGTTCTTTCCGCCCTCGTGGCCGGAGGCCTCGCGCGGGACGAGGCCTACCGTCTCGTGCAGCGTCACGCGATGCGGGCATGGGAGGAGGGCCTCGAGTTCCGAGAGCTGGTCGAGCACGACCCCGAAATCGCAGGACGTATCGATTCATCGGTCTTCGATCTCGAGGACGCTGTCAAGCACGCCGACGTCATCTTCGAGCGCCTCGCTGCGCTCACGAGCAAGAGGGAGGAAGCCATTCATGCCTGAGGCCGCCGTCCACGTCGCTTCCGGCAAGGTCCGGGAGATCTACGAGCTCGACGAGGAGCGCCTTCTTCTCGTGGCCAGCGACCGGATCTCGACCTTCGACGTCGTCCTTCCGACCGAGATTCCGGACAAGGGACGCGTGCTCACCGGCCTCTCCGGATTCTGGTTCGCGCGCTCCCGCGAGATCGTCCCCAACCACCTGCTCTCACTGCGGCCGGACGGCCGTTCCACCGAGGCGCGCCGGCTGCAGATGCTCCCGATCGAGTGCGTCGTCCGCGGCTACCTGGCCGGCTCGGGCTGGAAGGACTACCAGGCCGCGGGTTCGACCTCCGGGCATGAGCTCCCCGCCGGGCTCCGGGAGTCGGAGCGGCTGCCCAAGCCGATCTTCACCCCCGCGACCAAGGCCCAGACCGGGCACGACGAGAACATCGACCGGGCGCGAGCCGCCGAGCTGGTCGGCCAGGAGACCCTGGAGGAGGTCGAGCGGATCACGACCGAGCTCTACCGCTTCGCCTCCGACCACGCCGCCGAGCGCGGGGTGATCATCGCCGACACGAAGTTCGAGCTCGGCTTCGATGCCGAGGGCACGCTCGTTCTCGGGGATGAAGCGTTGACGCCGGACTCCTCACGCTTCTGGCCGGCGGACGAGTACACGCCGGGCAAGGCTCAGCCGTCCTTCGACAAGCAGTTCGTGCGCGATTACTGCGAGACGCTCGGCTGGGACAAGACCTCTCCCGGCCCCGAACTGCCGGAGCAGGTCGTGGCCGGCACCCGCACCCGCTACGTCGAGGCCTTCGAGCGGCTCACGGGGATCTCGTTCGACGACTATCTCGCCGACCCCGAGGTAGTTCTGCGATGAAGGCCGTCGTCCTCGTGCGACCCAAGGCCGGCATCCTCGATCCTCAGGGCGAGGCTGTCGAAAGCTCCCTGCGCCACCTGGGCTTCGAAGTCGGTCAGGCGCGGGTCGGAAAGGTCATCGATCTCGAGTTGGCCGCCGAAGACGAGGCCGCTGCCCGCGCCGAGATCGAGCGCATGTGCGAGCAGCTCCTCGCCAACCCGCTGATCGAGAGCTACGAGATCGAGCTGGCACGGGAATGAAGGAGCCGGAGCCCCGCATCGGCGTCCTCGTCTTTCCGGGCTCGCAGGACGACCGCGACGCCGCGTGGGCACTCGGCGCACTGGGAGCGGAGGCCGTGCTCGTCTGGCACTCGGAGGAAGAGCTCCCGGCCCTCGACGCCGTCGTCCTTCCCGGCGGGTTCTCGTACGGCGACTACCTGCGCTGCGGCGCGATCGCCCGCTTCTCGCCGGCGATGCGGGCCGTGGCCGCGTTCGCCGCTGAAGGCGGGCTCGTGCTCGGGATCTGCAACGGCTTCCAGATCCTCTGCGAGGCGGGACTTCTGCCCGGCGCGCTGCGGGCAAACGCCTCGCTCCAGTTCGTCTGCCGAGACGTGACCGTCGTGGTCGAGCACGCGGAGACGCCGTTCACGACCCGCTGCCGGCCCGGGCAGGAGCTCGTCATCCCCGTCAAGCACGGGGAGGGCGCCTATCACCTGCCTCCCGATCTCCCCGACGAGCAGGTCGTGCTCCGTTACCTGCCGGAGGAGAATCCAAACGGGTCCGACGCGAACATCGCCGGGGTGACCAACGCCGAGAGCAACGTCTTCGGCTTGATGCCGCATCCCGAGCACGCGGTCGATCCGCTGCTCGGCTCCGGCGACGGCGGGCTGCTCCTCGCCTCCCTCGTCGATTCCGCCCGCGAGCGGCTCTACGCCCGCGCGTAGGCCGCGTCGGCGTCCCGAAGGCGCGGGTCGAGCACGCGATGGAGGATGTCGACCACGAGGTTGGCCAGGATGATGATGACCGCGAGCATCACCGTCAGCCCGAGCACCACCGTGTAGTCGCGTCCGAGGACGGACGCCACGTAGAAGCGGGCAATGCCGGGAACGGAGAAGACGTTCTCGATCACGAACGTGCCCGTGACGAGGTAGCCGAGCATCGGCCCCGAAACGGTGATGAGCGGAATCAGTGAATTCCGAAGCGCGTGGCGGACGACGACCCGCGGCGTCGAGAGCCCCTTCGCGCGCGCCATGCGCACGTAGTCCAGCTCCAGCGTCTCGAGCATGGAGGCCCGGAGAAGCCTGACGCAGTAGGCCATGGGGAGCAGGCCGAGGGTGAACGAGGGCAGGATCTTGTGCGTCCATCCCTCCGTCCACCCGCTCGTGGGCAGCACGTTCAACGTGACCGCGAGGTAATAGACGAGCAGGGTCGCGACGAAGAAATTGGGCAGCGCGATGCCGAGCGTCGCGAATCCTCGCGCGAGGAGGTCGAAGGGCGACCCAGGCCGAAGGGCGGCGAGGACCGCGATCGGGATTCCCAGGGCGAGCGCCCAGACGAACGCAAGTCCCGCCAGCGCCAGCGATCGCGGCGCCAGCTGCTTCATCAGCTCGTTGACCCGCACGTACCGGTATGAGAGCGAAGGCCCGAAGTCGAGCGTCGCCACACCCCGCAGGTAGTTCCCGTACTGCTGGTACCACGGGAGGTCGAGGCCGTACCGCTCGCGCTGGTTCCTCCGAATCGCCGGCGGCTGGTAGTCGCCGTACTTGACCCAGCCGACGTTTGAGAGCCCGAGCATCGGGCCCCGCCGGAAGGGATCCCCCCCGATCGAACGCATCATGAAGAAGACGATCGTGACGACGACCCAGAGAACGGGGATCGTCCAGAGCAACCGGCGTACGATGAAACCTGCCACCCACCGAGCTTGCCCGTCTATGACCATCAGTACCACTACATTTTCTGCACCCTCCTTTTAGCCCTCCTTACGCTCGTCCGTTGTCGAGATTCAGGACCCGCGACAGGCCTGGATGGTCGGCCAGGGCACCCCGCAGCCGCTCGAGATCACGGGCGCGGAGCGTGACCGGACCGCGCCGTGCCGTCCCTCCCGTCGAGTAGGCGAACCGCACGAGCTCCTCCCCCTTTTTGTCCGCCAGCAGCTGGACGATCGTCGCAAAGCGCTTCTCCCCGGCGCGCTGGGGCATGCTGAGCTCCTCGACCACCTCGGTCGCGCCCCACGGGGTCGTCGCTTTCGCCATGCCACGACGCTACCGCGTCAATTCACGCTGGTATGTGTCGGACCGCGCCAAAACCGTGACGATCCAGCTCCCTGAAGCGCACGAGCTGAGGCCTTGTCATGGCAGAGGTCAG
>Ga0307277_10000864_pt1 | contig 11644 bp, 12 predicted proteins | sample ER_DNA_116_FD_194473 | JGI IMG/M metagenome (GOLD analysis project Ga0307277, IMG submission 194473) | Bulk soil microbial communities from the East River watershed near Crested Butte, Colorado, United States - ER_DNA_116 | ecosystem: Environmental > Terrestrial > Soil > Floodplain | place...
GCCCGGAAGCGCCTCAACGCCTTCGAGGAGCAGCTGCCGGACATCCTCGTGACCATGGCAGCCTCCCTCAAGGCCGGGCACAGCTTCCGCCAGGGCATGCAGAGCGTCGTCGACGAGGGCGTCGATCCCGCCCATCGCGAGTTCAAGCGCGTTCTCACCGAGGCCCGCCTAGGCCGCCCGATGGACGACGCGTTGACGGAGATGGCCGTTCGCATCGGCTCGAAGAACTTCGAGTTCGTCATGAGCGCCGTCACCATCCAGCGCCAGGTCGGCGGTTCGCTCGCCGGGCTCTTCGACATGGTTGCCGACACGGTGCGCCAGCGGCAGCAGTTCCGCCGCAAGATCAAAGGCCTCACCGCGATGGGCCGCATGTCCGCCTACGTCCTCATCGGCCTGCCCTTCGTGGTCGGCACGGCGATCTACGCCATCAACCGCCAATACATGGAGCCGCTCCTCTACACCTCGACCGGGCACAAGCTCATCCTCCTCATCTTCGTGATGATGGGCATCGGCTCGGCGGTGCTGAAGAAGATCGTCTCTTTCAAAGGCTAGGAGCCATGATCTTCGTCCTCTTCTTCGCAATTGCAGCCCTCGGCGCCGCCGTCTACCTGATCGGCGAGGCGGCCACCCTGCCTGCCCGCGAGCGCCATGGCTCGATCCGCCGCGCCGCCAACTACGGCAAGTCGCGCCGTCCGTCCAGCGGCCGGCCCGAAGAGTCGTTCGGCGCCCGCGTCGTCGATCCGATGAAGATGAGCCTCGCCCACGGCGTCCTCAAGGTCAATCCGCGGATGACTGTGGAGGCGGTCAGCGCCCGCCTGATGGGCGCGGGTCTCGGCCGCGTCATCTCCCCGACCACGTTCCTCGCCTCGAAGGCGGCGGCCGCGATCGGCGGCGTCGTCGGCGGCCTCATCGTCGGCGGCGTCGTGGGCGGAGCGTTCCCGATTATCCTCGCGGTCGTCTTCGCGCTCCTCGGCTTCATGCTCCCGGACGTCTTCGTGTCCTTCAAGGCACGCGCCCGGCGCGACGAGATCCGGGCCGCGATGCCGGACGCGCTCGACCTCCTCGCGGTCAGCGTGGAGGCCGGCCTCGGCTTCGACGCCGCGATCCAGAAGCTGACGGAGCACATGGAGGGCCCGCTCATCGAGGAGTTCGGGCTCGCTCTCGGCGAGATGCGGATCGGAGAGACGCGCGCGAAGGCGTTGCTGAAGATGGTCGACCGCGTCGAGGCCTCCGAGCTCGCGTCGTTCGTCCGCGCGATCATCCAGGCCGACCAGCTCGGTATCTCCCTGGGCCGCATCCTCCGCGTGCAGGCGACCGACACGAGGAACAGGCGTCAGGCCGCCGCCGAGGAGAAGGCGATGAAGGCGCCGATCAAGATGCTCTTCCCGACCGCGCTCTTCATCTTCCCGGCGATGTTCATCATCATCCTCGGGCCGGCCTTCCTGAACTTCAGAGGAATCTTCTTCTAGCCGATGGCAGCTGCGGAAGACATGGCTGAGCACGCGCACACGGGCGACACCGAGACCGGGTTCGGCACCGGCCTGCGAGCGAAGCTCGGCCGCGCTCCCGAGGGGGACGCCGAGGCCCAGGCCCTGCCGCCCGGGGACGAGGGCTTCGCGCCCCAGCTTCCGGCTGGGAACGGCGTGCCCGATGCCGACGTCGAGGCGCTCCGTGGCGAGCTGGCCGCCGCCCTGGCCCGCGAACGCGACCTTCAGGCCGTGGTAGTCGACCTCGAGCAGACGGCGCGCTCGCGCACGACGGACTTCCAGGTGGACACGAGCGGCCGCTCCGCCGAGCTCGACGAGCGGGCCGCGAGGCTCGCCGCCGCCGAGACAGAGCTCGAGGAGCGCGAGCGGCGAGTCAACGAGCAGCTGGCCATGGTTCGCACCGAGAAGGAGCGCCTCTCCGAGCTCGAGAACCGCGTTGTCGCCCAGGACACGATCTCCACCGAGCGTGAGGCTCAGGTCGAGGCGCGCATGCGTGAGCTGAAGGACGCGACCAAGGAATTCGAGCGCCGCGAGGCGCAGTTCCAGAAGCAGGCCTCCAGCTTCGCCGCGCAGGAGACGAAGGTCACCCGCCGCGAGGCGGCGATCGACGCCCGCGAGGCCGAGGCCAAGGCGCGCCAGGAGGCGCGCGAGAAGGCGCTTGCCCAGCGCGAGGCCGCAGTCCGCGAGCAGGAGAAGGCGACGAGCTCGGCCGAGCAGAATGTCGCGCACCGCGAGCGCGAGCTGCAGAAGCAGATTGCCGCCCTGACCGCACGCCAGGAGGTCATCGAGGAGCGGGAGTCGGAAGTCCTCGCCAAGCAGGAGCGCTTGCGCGGTGACGCCCAGCGCCTCGAGGCAGAGCTTTCAGGCCAGGGCCAGGCGACCGAGGACGCCGTCGCCCGGTTGAAGGAGTTCGAGGTCCGCGAGCTCGAGCTCGCCGCCCGCGAGGCCGACCTCGGCCGGCGTGAGGCGCATCTTGGCCGCGTCGAGACCGAAGGTGCCCGCGGCCGCGACCTCGACGAGTACGAAGAACGCCTCAAGGAGCGCGAACGCGAGCTAGCCGAGCAGGACGCCGAGCTCTCGAATTCGGAGCAGCTGACCGACTCCGCGAAGAAGCGCCTCGAGCGTAAGGAGAAGCGCCTCGCCGAGATGGAGGAGACGATCCGCGACCGGATGCGCGAGCTCGACGACCGCGAGATGAGCGTCGAGCAGCGCGAGGCGAGCGTCGAGGCGGACACCGAGATCCGCGAGGACAAGCTCGAGCGCCGCGAGACCGAGCTGGCAGATCTGGAGGAGAAGCTCGCGAACAAGGAGAGCGAGCTCGCCACGTACGTCCAGCAGATCCAGAGCCAGCTGAAGGACCGGGAGTCGACCTGGTGGAACAAGGTCACCGGCGACCCGGATTCCGAAGAAGCCGCCTGAGCACCCTGGGCGGCTTTCGCCCGGCCTAAGCGGCGGCTCCTTCTCGGAGCGACTCCCGCCAGCGTTCGAGCGCGGCCCAGCACGCGACCGTGTCGCCCGACACCTGCGCTCCGATCGCGGACGGGGACGGGGCCCAGTGCAGCTCCGCGACCTTCGTCTCGTCGGGAACAGGCTCCGCGCCCGAGCGAAGCCGTGCGTGGTAGACGACGAGGGCCGAGCCCGAGTCGTCGTTGAGGCAGAGCGCAACCGGTCGGAAGCCCTCGAGGTCGTCCTCGCGGAGCGCGACCTCCTCGGCGGCGTCGGCGAGCACTGCGGTCCGAGGCTCCTCCCGAGGCATCAAGCCTCCTGACGCGGACGCGGTCCACAGGAGCGGGTCACGCCCGATCGACGCTGCGCGGAGCTGAAAGAGGACGACCCCTTCCTCGCGCTCGACGAAGAGCTGAACGCCCAGGGCGAATCCGAGCTTGTAGGCAAGCGTCGGCTCCTCGAAGACGACCATTGCCTCCGCGTAGCGCCCCGGCCGGCGGAGCACCGCGCCGTCGGGCGAGGCGCCATGGCAGAAGGCGATTGGGCCGTCGAAGCGACCAGGCGAACGGGACAGCAGCCGCTCCGCGCTTCGGATCGAGTTCGCGAGAGCCGGTGTGTCCGGGAGCGCGAACGGAAACGGGCGGAAGCGCGGCTCGTCTTCGAGGAGGACGATCGCGCGCACGTCCCAAGTGTGCTGATCGTGGCGGCTAGCCCGCATGGGCGGCGGCGAGTGCGGCGGATTTGAGGCGCCCGATCCTGGCCGGGCCCTCCCACATGCGCGCGACCCGATGGTCGCTCGTCAGGAAGAGTGTCGTCGGCAACTCGCGGACGCCGAGCTTCGCCGCGATGTATCCGTCCTCGTCGGCGACCGTCGGCAGGCTGAGATCGTTGGCGGTGAGAAAGGCGCGCGCCGCCTCGGCATTCTCCTGTGTGTCCACCGCGACGACGGCCCTGTGGTTCGCTGCGACGAACCGGCGCAACGGCGCGGCCTGCTTCGGGCAGGCCGAACACCAGGATGCCCAGACGGTGACGACCACCGGCTTGCCTTCGAGCTTGCCCAGGCTGACCTCCGCGCCGGTCGTGACGTCGGTGCCGCTGAAGCGCACCTCCGGGCCGCTGAGCGGCTCGCTCGCGCTGGTCGTGGCGGCCTCGGGAGCGCGGCCGCCGTCGTCTCCCACGAGCATGACGGCAGCCGCAGCGGCGGCCGCGCCCACGAGCAGGGCGGCAAGCGCGATGACGATCACGCGGGCAGAAGGCACAGGGTTAGGCTAGCCCGCCCGTTTCGACCGGTGCACTCGCAGGGAAGAACGCCCCTCTATGCCACGACTGCGCCGCAGCGACTGCTCGGGGCCCGGAATCCTCCGCAGGGGGAGAGGGCGCGGCTTCGAGTACCTGGACGAGAACGGCGAGCGGATCGCGGACGAGGATGTCCTCGAGCGCATTCGCGCGCTCGTGATTCCGCCGGCCTGGAAGGACGTCTGGATCTGCCCGTATCCGTTCGGGCACATTCAGGCGGTCGGCACCGATGCGGCCGGCAGGCGGCAGTACCTCTACCACGAGCAATGGCGGGCCCGGCGCGACCAGGAGAAGTTCGACGAGATGCTGCGGTTTTCGCGCGCGCTGCCGCGCATCCGCCGGACGGCGGAGAACCACCTTGCCCGGCGCGGGCTCCCGCGGGAGCGCGTGCTGGCGTGCTCGGTGCGGCTCCTCGACCGCGGCTTCTTCCGCGTCGGCACCGAGGACTACGCGGAGCAGAACCGCACGTACGGCGTCGCGACGATGCAGAAACGCCACGTCACGCTCGGGCCGAACGGGCTCCTTGTCTTCGACTACGTGGCCAAGAGCGGCAAGAAGCGCATCCAGTCGGTGGTCGACCCGAAGGTGTACGCGGTCGTGAAGAAGCTGAAGGAACGGCGCGGCGGCCGTGAGCTCTTCGCCTTCAAGCAGGGCCGCTCCTGGGTGGACGTGCGCTCAGACCACATCAACGAGTACATCAAGATGATCGCCGGCGAGGATTTCTCGGCCAAGGATTTCCGCACCTGGCACGGGACCGTGCTCGCCGCCGTCGGCCTCGCAGTCTCCGGCCGTGCCGCGGGGTCGAAGACCGCGCGGGAACGGGCGATCGCGCGCACGGTCAAGGAGGTCGCGTACTACCTGGGCAACACGCCGGCGGTGTGCCGCGCCTCCTACATCGACCCACGCGTCTTCGACCGCTTTCGCGACGGGATCACCATCGGCGGCGCCCTCGATCGCCTCGGCGACGTCGACCTAGGGGAGCCGGCGACGCAGGGGACGGTGGAGGAGGCCGTCCTCGATCTGCTCGAGGAGTCCGAGTCGCCGGCCCTCGAGAGGGTTGCCTGAACGTCCTGGCCCGAGGCCAGACTGCTCCGCGTGACCGAGAGCTGTCTCCGCTGCGGCGCCACGATGGAATGGCGCCACCAGACCTGGCAGTGCCCGCGCTGCCGTTTCAAGATCGGCTGCTGCGAGGGCGACGCCGGCTGTTGGGTCGAGCCCTCTGTGCCGGTCGCCCGGGCCGGTATGACTCAGGTTCGTGAACCGCAGCCACGCGGCTGAGCTCGACCGGGTCCCCGCGCCCGCGCTCGTCATCGTGGCCGTCCTGTCGGTACAGCTGGGCGCGGCGGTCGCCAAGTCGCTCTTCGACGACCTGACGCCGACCGGCGTCGTCGCGTTGCGGCTCGTCTTCGGCGGGCTCGTCCTCGGCCTGCTCTTCCGCCCGCGGATCCGGAACAGGCCGCGGGCCGAGCTTCGGCTCGCAGTTGCGTTCGGCCTCGTGCTCGTCTCGATGAACCTCTGCTTCTTCCAGGCGCTCGACCGCATCCCGCTCGGGATCGCCGTGACGCTCGAGTTCATCGGGCCGCTCGGCGTCGCGCTCATCGGCTCGCGGCGCTCGAGTGACTTCCTCTGGGTCGCGATGGCCGCCTCAGGCATCGCGCTCCTCGCGCCGGGGATCGGCGAAGGGCTGGATCCTGCCGGCGTCGCCTTCGCCCTCGCTGCAGGCGTCCTTTGGGGCGCCTACATCCTGCTGGGCGCGCGCGTGGGGAAGGCCTTCGCCGGGCCGACGGGTCTCGTGCTCGCCATGGGCGTCGGAGCCTGCGTGGCTCTCCCTCTTGGGGTCGCCACCGCCGGCTCGTCGCTGCTGGAGCCCGCGCTCTTGGCGGCGGGATTCGGCGTGGCGGTGCTCTCCTCGGCGATCCCGTGGTCGTTCGAGCTCGAGGCGCTCCGCCGCCTGCCCACGCAGGTTTTCGGCGTCCTCATGAGCCTCGAGCCCGCGATCGGCGCGCTCGTCGGCTTCGTGGTCCTCGGCGAGCGGCTCGGGATCCGGGCGGTGACGGCGATTGCGCTCGTGGTCGCGGCCAGCGCAGGTGCGGCGCGCAGGGCGCGGACGGCACCCGCGCCTCCCGACGTCTAGCACCCCGGTGATAGGCTCGCCGAAATGGCCGTGAGCACTGAAACCATGCAGGTTTTCGAGCCTGCGACCGAGCAGGTTCTCGCCGAGCTTCCGCGCGCAGGAGTCGAAGAGGCGGACGAGGCAGTCTCGCGCGCGAAGGCCGCCTTCCCCGCCTGGAGAGACGTCGCTCCCGGGGACAGGGCCACGCTTCTTCGCCGGCTCGCGCGCGCGGTCGAGGGCAAGGTCGAGGATCTCGCGCAGCTCGAGGCGCGAAACGTCGGCAAACCGATCTCCGACGCGCGCGGCGAGGTCGGCAGCGTGGTCGACGTCTTCGACTACTACGCGGGCGCGCCCGAGCGGCTGCTCGGCTCCCAGATCCCCGTGTCGGGCGGGGTCGACGTCACCTTCCGCGAGCCGCTCGGCGTCGTCGGGCTCATCACACCGTGGAACTTCCCGCTCCCGATCGCGAGCTGGAAGGTGGGGCCGGCGCTCGCGGCCGGGAACACGATCGTCCTCAAGCCGGCCGAGCTCACGCCGCTCACCGCGATCGAGCTCGGGAAGCTGGCGCTCGAGGCCGGAATCCCGGAGGGCGTGCTGAACGTCGTCAACGGCCCCGGCCGGACCGTGGGCGAGCGGATCGTCGAGCACCCGGACGTGGCCAAGGTCGCGTTCACGGGCTCGACGGAGATCGGCCGCCGCGTCGGCGAGATCGCCTCCCACTCGATCAAGCGCGTGACACTCGAGCTCGGCGGCAAGTCCGCCAATGTGGTGTTCGCGGACGCCGACCTCGAGAAGGCTGCCGCCTCGGCGCCGCTCGCGGTCTTCGGGAACGCCGGCCAGGATTGCTGCGCCCGCTCGCGGATCCTCGTCGAGCGCTCGGCGGTCGAGCCGTTCCTCGAGGCGCTCGAGCGCGAGGTGAAGGCACTGCGCGTCGGGGACCCACTCGACGACGCCACGCAGATGGGGCCGCTGATCTCCGCCAACCACCGTGAGAAGGTCGCCTCCTACGTCGGCGACGGAGCGCGGGTCGCATTCCGTGGCTCGGCGCCCGACGGGCCCGGCTACTGGTTCCCGCCGACCGTTCTCTCGCCGGTCTCGAACGACGACCGCGTCGCGCGCGAGGAGATCTTCGGGCCGGTAGTAGCGGTCATCCCGTTCGAGGACGAGGCCGACGCGATCCGCCTCGCCAACGACACCGTCTACGGGCTGTCCGGCTCCATCTGGACTCGTGATGGAGCCCGCGCGCTTCGCGTCGCGCGGGCGCTCGAGACCGGCAACATCTCGGTCAATTCGAACAGCTCAGTACGTGTGACGACGCCGTTCGGCGGTTTCAAGCAGTCCGGCGTCGGCCGCGAGCTCGGCCCCTTCGCGCTGGAGCACTACACCGAGCTCAAGAACGTCTTCATCTCTACTGTGTAGCCATGGGTCGAATCGTCGTGTCCCAGTTCGTGACCGTGGACGGAGTCATGGAGGACCCCGGCGGATCCGAGGGCATGGAGCGCGGAGGGTGGGCCTTCCAGTTCAACCGGGGCGAGGACGGAGACAAGTTCAAGCTGGACGAGGTGATGGAGAGCTCGGCGCTCCTTCTCGGCCGGAAGACTTATGAGGGCTTTGCCGCGGCGTGGCCGACCCGCGAGGGCGACTTCGCAGACAAGTTCAACACGATGCCGAAGTACGTCGTCTCCTCGACCCTCTCCGATCCGGACTGGTCGAACTCGACGGTGATCGGCAGGGATGACCTCGCGAAGCTGAAGGACGACGAGGACGGGGTCATCCTCGTCAACGGGAGCCGTCGCCTCGTGGACGAGCTCGTCGAGCAGGGGCTCGTGGACGAGTTCCGGCTGATGGTCTTCCCGATCGTCCTGGGGACGGGCAAGCAGCTCTTCGGTGACACGAGCGCGACGAAGGCGCTCGAGCTCGTCGAGTCGAGGCCGGTCGGCGCGGAAGGCGTCCTCGTCCTCGTCTACCGCCCGAAGTGACGATCACGCCGGCCCCGCCGGCGCGCCACCTGCTGCGCGCGAAGGACCTGATGGACGCCCGCTACCGCGAGCCCCTCGACGTGCCCGCCCTCGCCCGTGCCGCGCGCCTCTCTCCCGCGCATTTCAGCCGCGAGTTCTGCCGCGCGTTTGGCAAGACTCCGCACCAGTACCTCCTCAACCGCCGTCTGGAGCGGGCCGCAGAGCTCCTCCGGAACACGGACCGCTCGGTCGCAGACATCTGCTTCACGGTGGGGCTCAAGAGCGTCGGCTCCTTCACGACCAGCTTCGGCCGGGCCTTCGGCGCCTCTCCGACCGCCTACCGGGCGGCCTTTCCGCCGGCATCCAGCCAGGCGCAGGTGCCGACCTGCGTCCTCCTCGCGTGGACGCGGCCCACGACAGCAGTTTTGGAGAAGACAGCCTCGTAGTCGCTGGATAGCTTGGCCGCAGTTGTTCCAACGAATCGCATGGAGGTAGTGACGATGCTCAAGAGCCTTACGACCGTGAACGTCTGGGTCCAAGACCAGGACGAGGCGCTCGCCTTCTACACCGAGAAGCTCGGCCTCGAGCTTCGCAACGACACGACCTTGCCGGAGATGGGCAACTTCCGCTGGCTCACCGTCGGCGTTCCCGGTCAGGATGACGTGGCGATCGTGCTCATGGCCGTGCCCGGCCCACCGGTGTTCGACGAGGAGACTTCCTCGAAGCTCAAGGACCTGATTGCGAAGGGCGCCGCCGGCGGTCTCTTCTTCGCCACCGACGACATCGATGGGACGTACAGCGAGCTCAAGGGCCGCGGTGTCGAGTTCTCGCAGGAGCCGACCGACCAGCCGTATGGTCGCGACGCGGGTTTCCGCGACCCGTCCGGGAACCAGATGCGGCTGGCCCAGCTCAGCGATTAGCTGTGTACCGCGTCATTCCTGACGGAGAGATCGAGCGGAGCCCTCGCGGGACGCTGACCTTCGAGGGGGAGGAGTACGGCTCAGGCGTCTCCTTCTTCCTCGTCCACAACCAGCCCGGCGAGGGCCCCGACCTGCACCGCCATCCGTACTCCGAGACGTGGATCGTCCGAAGCGGCAGGGCGCTCATCACCGCCGACGGGGAGGAGTTCGAGGCCGGTCCCGGCGACATCGCCGTGGTCGGCCCGAACACCCCGCACATGTTCAAGAACTCCGGCACGGAGAGGCTAGACATCATCTGCATCCACGCCTCGCCGAAGATGATCCAGGAGGAGCTCTCCTAGCTCGGGGAGCGCCTCGGCTACATCGAGGTGCCTTGGGGCGAGGCGGGACCCTCGGCGACCTCGGGAGGGAGCTCGTCCGGCCGGTAACGCTTCCACGTCACGCCGGCGAGAAGCCCGATCACGAGCGTGGGCACGATCGTCAGGAAGCGGTAGACGAGAACGGCGGCGACGATCTCGACCTGGTCGCCGCCGAAGCCCACGAGGGCGGTCGTGAGGCCGAGCTCCACGACGCCGAGCCCGCCCGGCGTGATCGGGATCGAGCCGAGCAGGCGGACGAGCGACCAGGCGGCGAAGGCCTCCACCGCGCTCACCTCGCTGGCGGTGACGTCGAGTACGCGAAGCGACGTGAGCAGCACCAGGAAGACCGTGAAGTGGCCCGCGAGCGTGGCGAGCGTGAGCACATGCCAGCGGCGCTTGAGGAGCGCGTTCGTCCGATCCCGGAAGCGGACGAACGATTCCCCGTCCCACCCGACGGCCTTTCTCCGGATGAGACGCTTGGCCCACGACACGATCCGCGCCGCGAGGTCGCCAATGCGTCTGGCGAGCCTCGGTGTGCTGAGGGCGGCGGCGAACGCCGCGACCACGACGAGGAAGATCGCCAGACCGAGGAAGGCGACCGTGTCGAGAGCCGTGTGGGCATCCCCGGTGAAGGTCAGTAAAACGAGCGCGAGGGTCGGGAAGGCCAGCATGGAGAGCTGGTTCCACACGCCCGTCAGCGCGACCGCGAGCCCCACGGCTGCGCTGACGAACCCCCAGGCGCGCAGCATCGCGAACGAGAGCGCCATGCCGACCGCGACACCCCCAGGAGCGACGTACGTCGAGGCGGTCGAAGCCTGGGTGACGACGAACGCCTGGCGGAAGCGGAGTCCCGGCAGCGCCGCCATCCAGGGCGGCGCGAACGTCACGAGGTTGAGGATCGTCGCCCCGGCGAGGAGCGCGAGGTCCCTCCACGACAGGCCCTTGACGACTCCCCAGACGTCGCGGTAGTCCGCGATCTTGGGGAGGATGAATACGAAGGTCGCGACGACGACCGCGATCGCCACTCCCACGCCGAGCGCGTGCCGCCACGTGAACTTCCTGCGGCGCGTGGTCGTCGTGTCAGCATCCTCGGGCTGCATACCGATCCGCTGATTGTGAGCTACCGGGCGGCCCGGGCACCACGGGAAGTAACTGGTCCTTCGATGGATGATTCGGCCGGCAGGGCAGAATACGCTTTACCCGTGGCGACGTGCCCAAGCTGCGGCTTTGGAAACCCCGACGGCGCTCGCTTCTGCAACGCCTGTGGTGGCGCGCTCGCGGCGGCCCCCGCCCGGGAAGTGCGCAAGACCATCACGGTCCTCTTTGCGGACGTGACGGGCTCGACGGCTCTCGGCGAGCAGCTCGACCCCGAATCGTTGCGCCGCGTAATGGCGCGCTACTTCGAAACGGCGAAAGAATGTCTCGAGCGCCACGGCGGTAGCGTTGAGAAGTTCATCGGCGATGCTGTCATGGGCGTCTTCGGCGTCCCGACAGTGCACGAGGACGACGCACTGCGCGCTCTGCGTGCAGCCGCAGACCTTCGCGACGCGCTGCTGTACCTGAATGACGAGTTCGAGCTCGAGTACGGCGTTTCCCTTCAGCTACGCACCGGCGTCAACACGGGCGAGGTCGTTACCGGAACGGAGGAGCGCCTGGCCACGGGGGATGCGGTCAACGTCGCCGCGCGCCTCGAACAGGCCGCCCAACCGGGCGAGATTCTGATCGGCGAGCAGACGCGGGACCTCGCTCGCGGTGCGATTGAAGTCGATCCGGTCGAGCCTCTGTCGCTGAAGGGAAAGGCGGATCGCGTCAACGCCTACCGCTTGCAGGCGGTGATCGAGGGCGCGCCTGCGTTCGAGCGGCGGCTCGATTCACCACTCGTCGGACGCGGTGGGGAGCTCGCGCAGATGCAGGCGGCTTTCGACAGGGCAGTTTCGGAACGACGATGCCGTCTTGTCACTGTTCTCGGGCCCCCAGGCCTCGGCAAGTCCCGCCTGGCGCGCGAGTTCGTGGCGATGGAGGCGGACGGGGCGGTCATCCTGTCCGGCCGGTGCCTCCCCTACGG